>Ga0247821_10001733_pt1 | contig 12181 bp, 11 predicted proteins | sample 13C_Glycerol_Day_FD_192481 | JGI IMG/M metagenome (GOLD analysis project Ga0247821, IMG submission 192481) | Soil microbial communities from agricultural site in Penn Yan, New York, United States - 13C_Glycerol_Day14 | ecosystem: Environmental > Terrestrial > Soil > Agricultural land | place... | reverse complement strand
TCTCCGGCAACCGCCCTTCAGTTATCCACAGGCGGCGGTCAGGCCGCGCTCGAGCCCGAGGACGACGACGAGTTGCTCGAGGACGAGGACGATCCCGAGGACCCGGTGGACGACGACCCCGAGGACGTCGACGAAGAAGACGAGGACGAGCCGGACGACGAGGACGACGACTCGGCCTTCGCCGGCGCCGAGCCCTTGCCGGACGACCGGCTGTCGGTCCGGTAGAAGCCGGAGCCCTTGAACACGACGCCCACGGCGTTGAAGACCTTGCGCAGGTTGCCCTCGCAGTTCGGGCACACGGTCAGAGCGTCGTCCGTGAAGCTCTGGCGCACCTCTAGCGCTTCGCCACAGTCGGTGCACTGGTACTGGTACGTCGGCACGGTCGGTTCCCTTCAGGCCGCTGGCACTCCTACTACCCGACTGCTAATAATGCGTCAGCCGCCCGAAGTATTCCAAACCCGTGTCCACCTACCTCAACTCTGCGTCCATGTCCAGCCGACGCAGAGCAACGCAAAGTTGTGAGGGACCCCATTTGGGGAGGGCGGGGGGATTCTCTACGGTTGGGTCCGTGCGTCGCCTGCTTCGAGTCGTCATCATCAGCGGAATCGCCCTCGCCACGGTCCTCCTGGTGATCGCGGGAACCGTCGTCTTCGTCGTCCGCCACTCGTTCCCGACGTACGACGGAACGATCGAGCTGGACGGCCTGGACGGCGATGTCAGCGTGGTCCGGGACGCCAACGGCATCCCGCAGATCTACGCCGACAGCCCGGCCGACCTGTTCGCCGCGCAGGGGTACGTGCACGCCCAGGACCGGTTCTTCGAGATGGACTTCCGCCGGCACGTCACGTCCGGCCGGTTGAGCGAGCTGTTCGGCAAGACAGCGCTCGAGACGGACAAGTTCATCCGGACCCTCGGCTGGCGGCGCGTCGCCGAGAAGGAACTGCCGCTGCTCAGCCCGACCACCCGGCAGTACCTCGACGACTACGCCCGCGGCGTCAACGCCTACCTTGCCACGCACAGCGGCTCCGGTCTGAGCCTGGAGTACGGCGTCCTCTCCCTCCAGCCCGGCGGACCGAAGAACTACCGCCCCGAGCCCTGGACCGCCGCGGACTCGCTGGCGTGGCTGAAGGCGATGGCGTGGGACCTCGGCGGCAACCTGGACGAGGAGGTCACCCGGACGAAGCTGCTGTCGGCGTTCCCGGCGCGCAACGTCGAGAGCCTCTACCCGCAGTACCCGTACGACCGGAACCAGCCGATCCTGTCCGGCGGCTCGATCGGCAAGGACGGCAAGTTCACCACCGCGCCGGTCAGTCCGGAGCTCCGCCGCGGGATGCTCACCCAGGACCTCCTGAAGTCGCTGGACTCGGTGCAGAAGGTCGCGAAGGGCCTGCCCCAGCTGCTCGGCCAGGGCGACGGCGTCGGCTCGAACTCCTGGGTGGTCTCCGGTGACCACACGACCACCGGCAAACCGCTGCTGGCCAACGACCCGCACCTGGGCGCGACCATGCCGGGCATCTGGACCCAGGTCGGCCTGCACTGCAACAACGTCGGCAAGAGCTGTCCGTTCGACGTCTCCGGCTTCAGCTTCTCCGGTCTGCCCGGCGTGGTGATCGGCCACAACAACGCGATCTCCTGGGGCTTCACCAACCTCGACCCCGATGTCCAGGACCTCTACCTGGAGCGGATCGACGGCAACAACGTCCTCTACAACAACAAGTGGCGTGCCATGGCCACCCGTGAGGAGACGTTCAAGGTGGCCGGCGAGGACGAGCCGGTGAAGATCACCGTCCGCGAGACCCGGCACGGTCCGCTCATCTCGGACGTCGGCGACGACGAGCGCAAGGTGGGTGAGTCCGCCGCCGCGCAAGCCAAGTACCCGACCGCGTACGGCGTCGCACTGCAGTGGACCGCGCTCAACCCGGGCCGGACCGCCGACGCGCTGTTCGCGATCAACACCGCGCAGAACTGGACCGAGTTCCGGGCCGCCGCGCAGCAGTTCGAGGTGCCCTCGCAGAACCTGGTGTACGCCGACACCGACGGCCACATCGGCTACCAGGCGCCCGGGCTCGTCCCGATCCGCACCACCGGCCGCGGCGACTGGCCGGTCCCGGGCTGGGACCCGAAGTACGCCTGGAAGGGGTACGTCCCGTTCGACGCGTTGCCGACCGAGTTCGATCCGCCGGACGGCATCATCGTCACCGCCAACCAGGCCGTGGTGCCGAACGCGTACAGCTACTACCTGACGAACTCCTGGGACTACGGCTACCGGTCGCAGCAGATCCTCGACCGGATCAAGGCGGCCGGGAAGCTGGACGCGAACGCGATGGCGTCGATCCAGCTGGACACCAAGAACAAGATCGCCGAGATGCTCGTCCCGTACCTGCTCCGGATCAGCATCGACGACGCGTTCGACAAGCAGGGCCAGGACACCCTGCGGAACTGGGACTTCACCCAGCCGCCGGACTCGGCGGCCGCGGCCTACTTCAACGTGGTCTGGCGCAACCTGCTCGCGCTGACCTTCCACGACCAGATGCCCGAGGGCACCTGGCCGGACGGCGGATCCCGGTGGTTCGAGGTGATCCACACGCTGATCGCGCAGCAGAACAGCAGCTGGTGGGACAACATCGGGACGCCGCAGCGGGAGAGCCGCGACGACATCCTGCGCGAGGCGCTGGTCAACGCGCGGACCGAGATCACCCAGAAGATGGCGCGGGAGCCGTCCAACTGGCAGTGGGGCCGGCTGCACAAGCTCACGCTGACCAACCAGACGCTGGGGACGTCGGACATCAGCCTGGTCCGGAAGATCTTCAACCGCGGCCCGTACGAGCTGGGCGGCGGGGCGTCGATCGTCGACGCCACCGGCTGGGACGCCGCCAAGGGGTACGCCGTGACCGCGACCCCGTCGATGCGGATGGTCGTCGACCTGTCGGACTTCGACAAGTCCCGCTGGGTCAACCTGACCGGTGTCTCGGGCCACGCGTTCTCGTCGAACTACACCGACCAGACCGACCTGTGGGTCAAGGGCGAAACCCTGCAGTGGGCCTACACCAAGGGCGCCGTGGAAGCGACCCGCAAGCACTCCCTGACGTTCACGAGACCGGACCGGTAGTCACCAGGCGGGCGCGACGGCCTCGGCGAACAGCTCCTCCGGCCAGGTCCAGAGCGCCCGCTGGGTCAGCAGGATCGAGATGGTCCCGTCGACCGGGCTGTTCGACCACAGCGTTCCCAGACCGCCTGCCCAGCCGTACCGGTCGGCGCTGACGGACACCCCGTAGCCCCAGCCGGTCTCCGGCCCGAGGAAGTCGGCGGCCGCGGCACGCTGTTTCGGGGTGAGCTGATCGGTCGTCATCTCGGCGGCCGCTGCCGGCGACAACACGCCGGCGCCGCCGTCGAGCAGCATTCGCGCGAAGGCGTGGAAGTCGTCGACCGTCGAGATGAGTCCACCGCTCGCATCAGGGAACGGCGGCGGCGTCAACCACTGGCTCTCCGCAGCTGGGTCCAGCAGGTCCTCACCGATGTACGCCGTGGTCAGCCGCCCCGGATCCACCGCCGTGAACCCGGTGTCGCGCATCCCCAGCGGCTCGAAGATCCGCTCGCGCAAGAAGTCCTCCAGGGGCTGACCGGTGACTCGCGCGATGAGTACGCCGAGCACATGCGAGCCCGTCGAGTACAGCCAACGCTCGCCCGGCTGGTACTGCAGCGGCAGTGTTCCGAGCCGCCGCATCCACTCGCCCGGCTCGAGCGGAGTCCGCGGCACAGGTGGCCCGAAGGTGTGAAGCTCCAGTTCCTCCTCTCGCTGCCGCAGCGAAGCGTTGTCCGATTCGCCCAGCCCGAGCCGGAAAGTGAGCAGGTCCCTGACCGTGATCGGCCGCGCCGCCGGCACTGTGTCGTCGAGCGGTCCGTCCGGATCCCGCAGTACGACGGGGTGCGCCAGCTCCGGCAGTACGTCGTCAACTGGCGCGTCAAGGGACAGCCGAAGCTCGTCGACCAGGACCATGCTCGCGGCCGCGACGATCGGCTTCGTGAACGACGCGATGCGAAACAGGCTGTCCCGCTGCAGCTCCGGGCCGTCGTACGCCGTTCTGCCGAGCACCTCGACGCGTGTCTCGTCGCCTCGGCTCAACAGGCTGATCAGACCGGGCACTACACCGCTGTCGACGTATCTCTGCAGCATCAGCTCAGTCCACCAGCGAACGGCATCTCCCGCCACTGCGCGGCGAACATGCGGATGCCGTCGGCCAGTCCGGGGAACTGTGGGACCAGTGGGGTGCACACCAGGACCTGGAGTGCGCGGGCCAGGTCCATCACCTGCTGAACGCGGGGGTCCAGCGTCGGGAGCCCGCGGGAGCGTGCGCCCTCGTCGTACGCGTGGCACAGGTCCGGGCCGAAGCCGGCGAGGTCCCACTCGAGCGGGCCGACGGACACGTCCTCGAAGTCCGCCCACAGCGGCCCGTCGACGGTGGTGATGAGGTTCCACGACGGGGCGTCGCCGTGCAGCGGCTGGACGGTCGCGGACGGGAAGACCGCCTCGAAACCGGACCTGCTGGTCAGGATCGGCTCCAGCACCTTCCACTCGGCTCTCGCCCGGTCCAGGTCGTCCTGCTCGAACAGACCCGGCACTGCCTCGGCTGTCGCCAGACCGGATCCGATCAGCCGCAGCGGAGTCATCCAGGACAGCTCGCCCGGGTAGCTCGCGAGCTGAGCGTGCAGCTCCGGTACTCGCGCCGTCGCCGCGATGTAGTCCGGTTCAGCGGCCTTGTCGACGTCGACGTACGTCCAGAAGGTCATGGTCAGCCCGTCCTGCTCCGCCGGTTTCAGCGGTACCAGAGGGCTCGGCGGCACCACGGGCACACCCTGGTCCACCAGCCAGGTCACCACGTCGAGCTCGCGCTGCTGGCGCCCTGGTTCCTGTTGCAGGTCGCCTGGCAGGTTCATAGGCACCCGTGCGACGACAGGCGACGGCTGCAGGTGCACGACTGTCGAGAACGCCTCGTAAAGGACAGTCGGGTCGGTGACCGTGAGGCCGAGGGAACGTGCGGCTGTGGCTGCGGCTTGAACCGCGGTCTCAGTCATCTCCTGATCTTCGCAGCGGTATCAACCGATTTGGCGTCAGTGCGGCGTCGACCGGCTGGTCGTGCGTGTCGCAGGGGAGGGCGTCGACGATCTCCGTGTCGTAGACGGCTGCCCACACCGGCGTACCGGGGCGGACGCGGGCGAGCGCACGGTCGTACGAGCCGCCGCCGCGGCCGAGGCGTACGCCGTCACGGGCGACTGCCACGGCCGGGCAGATGACCAGGTCGGCGGTGGCGATCGCGTCGGAGCCCAGGTCGATCGGCGGCTCGGACAGACCGAGCCGACCGGGCACCAGGTCCGCCGCGCCGGGTGCGACGCCCCAGCCCAGGTCGTTGTCTGCGTACAGGATCGGCAGCAGCACCTCGCGGTGCGTCGCGAGCAGCCAGTCGATCAGCGCTCCGGTCTGGGGCTCCGGCCCCCTGGACACGTAGAGCGCGACTCGGTACACCTCGGGCAGCACCTGTTGGGCGCTCGCCAGCAGTCCCTCCGCGCGGGGCCGCTGCCCCCGCGCCGCCAGGAAATGCTGCCGCGCCACGGCCTTCGTCTGGAACACAGTCCGATCGTATGAGCGTGACGCGCGCAACACTGGGATTACCGTGCGTCCCCTAGGGTTGGTGCATGGGTGAGGTGGGTCTCAGACAAGCGCAGGAGAAGATGCGCGCGGCCGGCGCTGCCGATGTCGCGATCCGCGTCTTCACGCACTACTACCAGTTGCTCGAGTCCGGTCAGCAGGGGAAGATCCGCGAGGCCGACATCGAGCCGGTGGGCGAGCTGCCACACCTGGACCACCTGGACACCGATCCGGACGCGCTCCGCGCCGCGCTCGCCGAGACGGTGGTCATCAAGCTCAACGGCGGCCTCGGTACGTCGATGGGCGTCACCGGCCCGAAGTCCGCGCTGCCGGTGAAGAACGGGCTGAGCTTCCTGGACATCATCGCCCGCCAGATCCTGAGCACCCGGCGGGCGTACGACGTACCGCTGCCGCTGGTGCTGATGAACTCGTTCCGCACCAGGACCGAGTCGCTGCAGATCCTGAGCGAGTACGACGGGCTCGCGGTCGACGGCCTGCCGCTCGACTTCCTGCAGAACATGGAGCCGAAGCTGCTCGCGGACGACCTGACGCCGGCCGAGTGGGAGGCGGACCCGGAGCTCGCCTGGTGCCCGCCCGGGCACGGTGACCTGTTCACCGCCCTGGTCGCCTCCGGCACCCTGGACGCGCTGCGGGAACGCGGTTTCCGGCACGCGTTCATCTCGAACGCCGACAACCTCGGCGCCACCCCGGACGCGCGGATCGCGGCCTGGATGGCCGAGCACGACGTGCCGTTCGGCATGGAGGTCTGCCGGCGGACGCGGTCCGACCGCAAGGGCGGTCACGTCGCGGTCCGCACCTCCGACGGCCGGCTGATCCTGCGCGACAGCGCGCAGGTCGCGGACGAGGACACGCAGTACTTCCAGGACATCACCCGGCACAAGATGTTCAACACCAACAACCTCTGGATCGACCTCGACCGGTTCGCCGACCTGATGGCGGGGCATGACGGGATCCTCGGGCTGCCGATCATCGTGAACCGCAAGACCGTCGACCCGGCCGACCCGTCCTCGCCGAAGGTGATCCAGCTCGAGACCGGGATGGGGACCGCGATCGAGACCTTCGAGGGATCGCAGGCCGTGGTCGTCGACCGCAGCAGGTTCAAGCCGGTCAAGACCACCAACGACCTGCTGGTGCTGCGCTCGGACGTGTACGAGCTCGACGAGGCCGGCGACCTGACCACGACGCACGAGGGCGACGAGCCGTACGTCGACCTGGACCCGGAGTACTTCAAGATCCTCGCCGACTTCGACGCCCGGTTCGCGGCCGGCGTGCCGTCGCTGGTCCGCGCCGACCGGCTGGAAGTCCGCGGCGATGTTGCCTTCGGCAAGGACGTGGTGGTGGTCGGGGACGTCGAGGTGACCGCGCCCGACGGCGAGCGCCGGGTGATCCCGGACGGAACCGAGCTGCGTTGATCGACGACCTCCTGGTGCGTCCGCTGGAGCCGTCCGACACCGGCGAGGCGGCCGCGCTGTGGTGGCGGTCCCGCCACGCCGACGGGGCTCAGCTGCCGCCGGCGATCCATACCGCGGAGCAGGTCGCCACCTGGTTCGCCGACGTACTGCTGCCGGACGGGCAGACGTGGCTCGCGCTCGACGACGGCCGGATCGTCGCGGTCCTGACGCTCGACGGCGACGACCTCGACCAGCTGTACGTCGCCCCGGACGCGGCCGGCCAGGGCATCGGCTCGGCCCTCGTCGATCTGGCCAAGGACCTCCGGCCGGGCGGTCTGGCGTTGTGGACGTTCCAGAGCAACACGCGCGCGCAGGCCTTCTATTCGCGGCACGGCTTCCAGGAGGTCCGCCGTACCGACGGCGCGGGCAACGAGGAACGGGCCCCGGACGTCCGCATGGTCTGGGGTCGCCACCCGGAGGCGGACCTCACCTAGAACCCGGCCGGACTTCTTGGCGCACCCTCCCGGAACTATCGCCTGGAACGGCGGATCCGTGGATTAGGGTCGAGCTCGTGAGACGAAGTGTGGATGAGCATCTAGAGGTCGTACTCGGTCGGGTCGCGGCCCTGCCGGCGTTCGACCAGCCGTTGATGGACGCGGTCGGGCTGGTGCTCTGCGAGGACATCGTCTCGGGGGTGAGCCTGCCGGGCTTCGACAACTCCGCCATGGACGGATACGCCGTTCAGGCGGCCGACCTGGCCGGCGCCTCGGACGAGAACCCGATCAGCCTGCCGGTGGTCGGGGAGTTCCGGGCCGGGCACAGCGAGCCGATCGTGGTCACCCCCGGGACCTGTGTGCGGATCATGACCGGCGCGCCGATGCCGCGCGGGGCGGACAGTGTGGTGCCGGTCGAGTGGACCGACGGCGGGACGGTCAGCGTGCGGATCACGCAGCAGCCGCCGCTCGGCGGGTCGGTGCGGCGTGCGGGCGAGGACGTGACGGCCGGGGCGCAGGTGCTGGACGGCGACACGGTCCTCGGCCCGCGGCAGATCGCCGTGCTCGCCGCGGTCGGCCGGGCGCGGGTGAAAGCGAGACCGCGGCCGCGGGTCGTGGTGATCTCGACCGGGGCCGAGCTGCGCGAGCCCGGCAGCCGGTTGGGCGACGGGCAGATCTACGACTCGAACAGCTACACCCTGGCCGCCTGCGCGCGGGACGCCGGGGCAGTGGTGTATCGCGTCGGCATCGTGGACGACGACCCCAAACGGATCATGGACACGCTGTCCGACCAGTTGGTCCGCGCCGACCTGGTCATCACCACCGGCGGCGTCAGCATGGGCGCGTACGACATCGTGAAGGAGGAGCTCTCCAAACTCGGCACGGTCGACTTTCCGCAGGTCGCGATGCAGCCGGGGAAGCCGCAGGGGTTCGGGGTGATCGGGGAGGACGAGATCCCGATCTTCACGCTGCCCGGCAACCCGGTCTCGGCGTACATCTCGTTCGAGGTGTTCGTGCGGCCCGCGCTGCGCAAGATGATGGGCCAGATGCCGTACCGGCGGGCGCTGGTCCCGGGCGTGACGCTGGACGGGTTCAGCTCGCCCGCGGGGCGGCGGCAGTTCGTCCGCGCGGCGGCCACCTCCGGCGACGAGGGCTGGATGGCCAGTACAGTCGGCGGGCACGGCTCACACCTGCTGGGCGGGTTGAGCCGGGCGAACGCGCTGATCGTGGTGCCCGAGGACGTGACCTCGGTCCGCGCCGGCGATCAGGTCGAGCTGATGCTGTTAGGGGATGTCTGATGACCGAGCCGCCCACGGGCCTGACCCATGTCGACGAAACCGGGGCCGCGCGGATGGTCGACGTCTCGGCGAAGGAGACCGGCGCCCGGCGAGCTGTTGCCAGCGGCAAGGTTCTGGTCTCGGCCGAGGTGGTGGCGGCGCTGCGCGGCGACGGCGTGCCGAAGGGCGACGCGTTAGGGGTCGCGCGGATCGCGGGCATCATGGGCGCGAAGCGGACACCCGATCTGGTCCCGCTGTGCCATCCGATCGCGATCACCGGTGCCAAGGTCGACCTGGAGGTCACCGACGACGCTGTGCTGATCCAGGCGCAGGTGAAGACCACCGACCGGACCGGCGTCGAGATGGAGGCGCTGACCGCGGTCGCCGTCGCCGGGCTGGCTGTCATCGACATGGTGAAGGCGCTGGATCCGGCCGCGGTGCTGACCGACGTGCGGGTCGAGCTGAAAGAAGGCGGTAAGACCGGGCATTGGGAGCGGCCGTGAGAGCTCTCGTCGTCAGCGTCTCCAACAGGGCGGCCGCTGGGGTCTACACCGACACCACTGGTCCGCTGATCGCGTCGCGGCTGGCGTCGTGGGGCTTCGACGTGTCGGGACCTGAGGTCGTGCCCGATGGCGCGCCGGTCGGTGATGCGCTCCGCGCGGCGGTCGACGCGTCGTACGACGTGGTGCTGACGACTGGCGGCACCGGGATCTCCCCGACGGACGAGACACCCGAGCAGACAGCCGCAGTGCTGACGAAGGTCGTGCCGGGCATCGCCGAAGCCATCCGGGCGTACGGCGTGGCCAACGGCGTACCAACGGCCTCGCTCTCCCGCGGGCTGGCTGGAGTCGCCGGTCGCACGGTCATCGTCAACCTGCCTGGTTCACGGGGTGGTGTGAAGGACGGTCTCGCCGTGCTGGAGCCGTTGCTGCGCCACGCGGTCGAGCAGGTGCACGGCGGCGACCATGTCCGGACGGACGGCGACTGATGGCAGTTGTCCAGTGGCCGGTCGAGCTGAAGCACGGCCAGGTCGGGCTGCGACCACTGCGAGCCGCCGACGGGAGCGAGTGGGCCGCCGCACGCCAGCGAAACGTCAGCTGGCTGCGGCCGTGGGACGCGACGCAGCCACCGGGTGCGGACGACGGTGCGCGCACGTTCCGCGCGATGGCACGCGACTGGAACCGGCAGGCGCGGTATGGGCGGATGCTGCCGTTCGTCATCACGTACGGCGGTGCCGCGGGCGCCGGCGCGCGGGCGAAATGGCCGCTGGTCGGGCAGCTCACGGTGTCCGGAATCACGTACGGCTCGGCGCGCTGGGCGAACCTCGGCTACTGGGTCGACGAGCAGTACGCCGGGCGCGGGATCGTGCCGACCGCCGTCGCGATGGCCGCGGACCACTGCTGGTTCACCCTCGGCCTGCACAGGATCGAAGTGGCCATCCGCCCGGAGAACAAGGCCAGCCTGCGCGTCGTGGAGAAGCTCGGCTTCCGGTTCGAAGGCGAGCGGCCGAGGTTCCTGCACATCGACGGCGACTGGCGCGATCACCGTATCTTCGCGCTCAACGTCGAAGAGGTCGGCCCCGGTCTCGTAGCGCGACTGGTTTGACTACCCTGCGTGCTATTCACATCAGTCACACGAGTCTTCTTGCGACACACCGACTCACGTACCTCATCTGGCCCCCGCCGCGCCTTAGCGTCGTCGCATGGGGACGACAGGGCTGATCTATGTGGCGATCGTCGCCGCGTGGGCCGCCTACCTCGTCCCGATGTGGCTGAAGCGGGGCGACGAAGCGCGGCGCCGCCCGGTGGTGCCGTCGTCCGCCGAAGCGCGCGTCCTGTCCCGTGACCCGTCGCGGCCGCGGTACGTCGTACGCCCGGCCGGTCCGACCGCCACCGACGACCCGTCGCCACCCAAGCGGTACGTTCCCAACCGAGCCCGCCGGGTGGCCGCGATGCGCCGTCGGCGGGTGCTGTCGATCCTGACCCTTTCGCTGCTGTCCGTCGTGGCTCTCGCCGGACTGGCGATGCTGCCGTGGTGGTCGGTGGCGATCCCGGGCGCGTCGATCGCCGCCTTCGTCGTCCTCACCCGGGTGCAGCTGCGCCGCCAGGACCGCGCCCGCGCGGAAGCCGCCGCGGAACGCCGCGCCCGCGCCCAGGCACGCCACGACCGCGGCCCCGCCGGCAAGCCCGCGCCGTCGGCCGACGAGGAGATGACCATCGAGGTCAAGCTCCCCGCCGAGCCCGCTCCGGAGCCCGAGGTCAAGCAGCCGTCGGAGGGCCTGTGGGACCCGGTGCCGGTCACGCTGCCGACGTACGTGCTCAAGGAGAAGGCCCCCGACCGCACCGTCCGGACGATCTCGCTGACCGATGACGAGGTCTTCTCCAGCGCCCGCACGACGGACCCCGCCGACAAGCCCGCGATCGCCGAAACCGTCGCCCCCAAGCCCGAAGAACTGCCCGAGGTGAAGCGCGCGGTCGGCGACTGATATCCGGTTTTAGTCTGCGGGCCTCTACGTGTTAGAGTTTCGCGGTCGCCAGGGAAACCAGGTGACCAGCTCGGGGCTGTGGCGCAGTTGGTAGCGCGCTTCGTTCGCAACGAAGAGGCCAGGGGTTCGAATCCCCTCAGCTCCACGAAGACGATAGGCGACTCGTGTCTGCGGAAAGCGCAGACCGGGTCGCCTTCGTTATTTGTGCGGCTGCGCTTCGCTTGCCGCGGAGCGGGGGCTCCGCCACCCGCACCCCCTGCGCCTTCGCTTCGCTCGGCTCCTGGGCCGGGTTGGGCAGTCGGCGCGGAGCCTTGGCTCGGGCCTGGTGGTTCGCGTTGGCTCTGGAGTGGTCAGCTCGGGGCGTAGGGCTGGAAGGCCGATCTCCGTCACGTCCAGCGTCGCGGATGCGACGGCTGTGTGTTGCTCTCGGCGCAGTTCGTCGAGGATCTCGTAGGTCTTCCTGACCTCAGCCTCGCTATGGGCTCAGGTCAGTGAGGTGGTGGCGGTGCGGAGGTCTTTCAAGGCGGCTAGGACGTGGGGGGCCAGGTCGGTGTTGGCGTGGGACGGGTCGGTCCAGGTCGTGTAGCCGCGTTTGAAGGCCAGGACGCCCAATTCGGCGGCCAGGTGGGCCAAGGGGTCGGGGACGCCTCGGGAGAGGAGGGCTTCGGTCATGGCGGTGGCTAGGCCTACGCGTTTCAGGGTGTCGCGTTCTTGGAGTTCTGTGCTGGCGGCGATGGCGGCTTTGAGGCGCGGGCCCAGTTCGCGGTTCATCGGGCCCATGGCGTTCGAGGCGCGTTCGAGGCCTACGGCGACTGCCTCGAGAGGAGTGGCTGTCTCGGGTGCTTCGGTGATGCCCCCGACAAGCGGGA
>Ga0247821_10001732_pt1 | contig 12187 bp, 11 predicted proteins | sample 13C_Glycerol_Day_FD_192481 | JGI IMG/M metagenome (GOLD analysis project Ga0247821, IMG submission 192481) | Soil microbial communities from agricultural site in Penn Yan, New York, United States - 13C_Glycerol_Day14 | ecosystem: Environmental > Terrestrial > Soil > Agricultural land | place... | reverse complement strand
CCTGCTGCGCTGCAGTCGCGGTGAGCTGTTCGGCCCAGGTAACGCGCAATTGCCCGCCCCGAACATGCTGATGGTGGATCGCATCACCCACATCAGCCAGGAAGGCGGCAAGTACGGCAAAGGTGAATTGGTCGCCGAGCTGGATATCACCCCGGACCTGTGGTTCTTCGCTTGCCACTTCGAAGGCGATCCAGTGATGCCGGGCTGCCTGGGCCTTGACGCCATGTGGCAGCTGGTCGGCTTTTTCCTTGGCTGGCAGGGTCTGCCAGGCCGTGGCCGCGCCCTGGGTTCGGGCGAAGTGAAGTTTTTTGGCCAAGTGCTGCCAGAAGCGAAGAAAGTCACCTACAACATTCATATCAAGCGCGTCCTCAAAGGCAAACTGAACATGGCCATTGCCGATGGTTCGGTCAGCGTCGACGGTCGCGAGATCTACACCGCCGACGGCCTTCGTGTCGGCGTGTTCACCTCCACTGACAATTTCTAAGGGTTATTCGCATGCGCCGCGTCGTAATCACAGGTCTGGGCATCGTTTCTTGCCTGGGCAATGACAAAGAGACCGTCTCCGAAAACCTGCGTAAAAGCCGTCCGGGCATCCGTTTCAACCCGGAATACAAGGAAATGGGGCTGCGCAGCCAGGTTTCCGGTTCCATCGACCTCAACCTCGAAGAACTGATCGACCGCAAGGTCTACCGTTTCGTCGGCCACGCCGCCGCCTACGCCTACCTGGCGATGCAGGATGCGATCAAGGATTCGGGCCTGACCGAAGAGCAGGTGTCCAACCCGCGCACCGGCCTGGTTGCCGGCTCCGGCGGCGCCTCGACCCTGAACCAGATGGAAGCGCTGGATACCCTGCGCGAAAAAGGCGTCAAGCGCGTCGGCCCGTACCGTGTGACCCGCACCATGGGCAGCACCGTATCGGCGTGCCTGGCCACCCCGTTCAAGATCAAGGGTATCAACTACTCGATCTCCTCGGCCTGCGCCACTTCCGCTCACTGCATCGGCACCGCCATGGAGCAGATCCAGTGGGGCAAGCAGGACATCGTCTTCGCCGGCGGCGGTGAAGAAGAGCACTGGAGCCAGTCGTTCCTGTTCGACGCCATGGGCGCCCTGTCGACCAAGCGCAACGAAACCCCGGAACTGGCCTCGCGCGCCTATGACGCCGACCGTGATGGCTTCGTCATCGCTGGCGGCGGCGGCATGGTGGTGGTAGAGGAACTGGAGCACGCCCTGGCCCGCGGCGCGAAGATCTACGCCGAAATCGTCGGCTACGGCGCGACCTCCGACGGCTACGACATGGTCGCCCCGAGCGGCGAAGGCGCGATCCGCTGCATGCAGCAGGCGCTGTCCACCGTCGACACCCCGATCGACTACCTGAACACCCACGGCACCTCGACCCCGGTCGGCGACGTCGCGGAAATGAAAGGTGTGCGTGAAGTGTTCGGCGACAAGGCCCCGGCCATCAGCTCGACCAAGAGCCTGTCCGGTCACTCCCTGGGCGCCGCTGGCGTTCATGAAGCGATCTACTGCCTGCTGATGATGGAAGGCGGCTTCATCGCCGGCTCCGCCAACATCGACGAGCTGGACCCGGAAGTGGCCGACCTGCCGGTTCTGCGTGAAACCCGCGAGAACGCCAAGATCGACACCGTGATGAGCAACAGCTTCGGTTTCGGCGGCACCAACGCCACCCTGGTGCTCAAGCGCTGGCAAGGCAAGTAAGGGCTAGCCCCCTTATGATGAAACGCCCCGACTTGTCGGGGCGTTTTTGTTTCTGCCTTCCAGGTCGCTGTGGGGGCCATCGCCGGCTACGCCGGCTCCCACAAATACTGCATACACCGAAACCTGTGGGAGCCGGCGTAGCCGGCGATGAGCAGCACCCACTCTCAACGCACGGTGAAGCGCTGCTCGGCAAGCAACCGATCGCCCTGGAACACCATGAAATGCCATTGACCCGGCACCACCTCATGATTCTCGGTGAACTCGTAGGCCATCACATCCTGGCTGGCACCGGGCACCAGTTTCTGCACCACTTCGAACTTGTCATGGCGCTTGCCATCGGGGGTGCGCACGCCCGGGGTGAAGTACAACAGGGTCAGCGGCGTATCTTCGGCGACCTTGCCTTGCAGCCGATAGCGCATGCCGAACTTGGCACCCAGGCGGGCCGGAATCTCGTCGGTCTGCTGGATGGTCTGGTTGCTCTGGGTCAGCACCCGCTCGCCCGGCTGGAAGTTCTGGTGACGGGTTTCGAACAGGCCGTACTCGATCGGGCCTTCGACGCGGACTTCGGCACTGGCCAGGCCACTGACCAGCATGAGCCCGCACACAGCACTGAAACGACTGGAAAACATGGTGCACTCCATCAAGGTTGATGGCGGCAGGCTATGACGCTGGCATGACAGGCTGATGACAGCTTGGCAACTATCGCGGCTTTGGCAGCACGGCCAGGAAGTTGTCCCGGGCAACCTTGCGCGCCACGGCCTCGGGCAAGGCATCGAGGAAGGGATCGAACCCGTGCAACTGTTCGCCCAGGCTGGCAAATCGCCCGACCACATCGGAGCCGAGCATGAAGCGCTCGGGGAAGCGCTTGACCAGCTCGACCCACTGCGCCCTGGGCTTGCCCTGCTCGTCCAGCAGGTAAGGCTGCAGGACGCTCCAGGACAGGTCGATATACAGGTTCGGATAGTCCTCGAGCATCCGCGTCAGGGTCGGCAGGAGAAAGTCCAGTTGCGTCTGGTGGCGATGGATCTCCAGGCTGGTGCCGGCATGGGCCCAGATGAAACGGGTATGCGGGTGGTTGCGCAGCGGTTCTTCGATTTCTGCCAGGTACAGCGGATTGCGTTCGCGCTTGGAGGTGATGTTGGAATGGATCAGCACCGGCAGATCCTGCTCGGCGGCCAGGTGATAGATACGGGGCATGGCCTCGTTGTTGGCCCGTGGCGTATCACCGGTGGTCAAGGCGGTGAGGTCGTCATGACGGGTGAATACTTCGCCGATGCCTTGCCACAGCCCCGGGTACAGCGCCAGCATGCGCTCGATGTGGGCCACGGCGTTCTTGTCCACCGGGTTGAAGCCGGCCAGAAATGGATGAAAGCGCTGGCGCTGCGCGGGCGAGAGTTTTTCCAGCGCGGCCGCGACGTAGAGATCGGTGGCGCTGTACCAGTAGGCATCGGCATCGTCGCCGGCGTAATAGCGCGGACGCTTGGGTTCGTCTTCATGCCATTTTTTCGCCACCGGGATGCCGGCGATCATCGACTGCTCGACACCCGCCTCATCCATGGCCTTGAGCAGCGCCTCCATGCCCTCGCTCTCCTGGAAGAAGTCCACGTAGTGCAGGTGCGCATCGCTGTAGCGGTACTCGCGCGCCTGTAGGCCTTGCAGGCTCAATCCCAGCAGCAGAATCCAGGCCAGGCCCCTGACAAACATCGCACACTCCTTCCGGTCGTCTCAGACAGGGTAGACCGGCGCGTTGGCGGCACAGTTCAGCCATTGCCTGTTACAGGGTATGCTCAAGCCATCCATTCCCGGCCTGGAGCCCACCGTGAGCAACCCCCTGGTCATCCGCCCTCGCGCCGAATCCGTCGAGGGCCAGCCCATCCTGCGTCCATTGCCCTCGGCGCAATCGCGCAGCGTCGGGCCCTTCGTATTCTTCGATCACATGCTCGCTACCGACTATGCCCCGGGCACCGGCATGAACATCCGCCAGCACCCGCATATTGGCCTGTCCACCCTCACCTACCTGTTCGAAGGTGAACTGCTGCACAAGGACAGCCTTGGCTCAGACCAGCGGGTCCAGGCCGGGGACGTGAGCTGGATGACCGCCGGCGCTGGCGTCGCCCATGTCGAGCGCACCCCTGCCGACCTGCTGGCGCGCGGCTCGCGACTGCACGGGCTGCAGGTCTGGCTGGCCTCGCCCAAGGATGCCGAGCAAGGCGACGGGCACTACAGCCATCATCCTGCGGCCAGCCTGCCGAGCAGCGACAATCTGGGCGTGAACATCCGCATGATCGCCGGTAGCGGCTTCTGCCTGGAATCGCCGGTGCCGGTGCTCTCACCGACGCTCTATGCGCTGGTACGGATGCAGGCGGCCACCACCCTGAGCATCCCCACCGAACACGCCGAACGCGCGCTCTATGTGCTGGAGGGTGAGATCAGCCTGGACGACGAGGCTGTCGAGCCTTGTAGCCTGGTGGTGCTGCCGCAGGGTGAGGAAATGAGCCTGTACGCCGAGGGCGAATGCCTGTTGGTACTGTTCGGCGGAGCGCCGCTGGACGGGCCGCGGCGGATGAACTGGAATTTCGTCGCCAGTGATCCGACGCTGATCGAGCAGGCCCGGACGCGCTGGGCGGCCGGAGACTGGCCGAAGGTGCCGGGGGAAACCGAACGCATCGAGTTGCCTTGAGCGGCGAGCGCTGCGCGCTCGATCGCCGGCTCCCACAAGTTCAGGATCTGTTCCTGTGGGAGCTGGCGTAGCCGGCGATGGACTCAAACCTTGAACACTTCATCCAGCAGATTGAACATCGCCCGGAACGCCCGCTTGGACGTGCGCGCGTCGTATTTCATCTTGCCCGGCATGTTCGCCGCGGTATCGGTAAAGGAATGCACCGCGCCGCCGTAGCTGATCAGCTGCCAGTCGACCTTGGCCGCATCCATCTCGGCTTCGAACGCCGGCAGTTGCGCCTTGGGCACGAACGGGTCGGCCGCGCCATGCAGCACCAGCATCGACGCCTTGACCTTGCCTTCCTGGGCCGGCAATGGCGTATCCAGGGTGCCATGGAAGGACACCGCCGCCTGCAGCCGCACATCCTCGCGAGCCAGCTCCAGGGCACAGCAGCCGCCGAAACAGAAGCCGAAGGTGGCCAGCTTGCCTGGCTCCAGCACCGCCTTCGACTGGCCCAGCAGTTGATTGAGCGCCTCCTTCATGCGCTTGCGCAGTTCGACCCGGTTGTCCTTGAGCGGCATCATCGCCGCCGCCGCCTCGTCCATGTTCGACGGGCGCAGGGTCTGCCCGTAGAGATCGGCGATCAGGACCACATACCCCTGGGCGGCCACTTCCTTGGCGATGCGCTCGGCGCCCTCGCCGATGCCCATCCAGTTGGGCGCCATCAACAGCCCGGGCTGCCCCAGAGCACCCTGGGTGTAGACCAGGCGACTCTCATAGGCCTTGCCGGCAACATGATAGACCAGCGACTCGATTGTGACCTTGCTCATGCACTCCTCCTTGCCCCATGAAAAAAGCCCGCCGAAGCGGGCTTTCCTGACTCTACTTAAGCCGACAATTCGACCAGCAGCTTGTTCAGGCGACGAACGTACGCCGCCGGGTCCTTCAAGCTGTCACCCGCCGCCAGGGCAGCCTGGTCGAAGAGGATGTGCGAGAAGTCGACGAAACGGTCTTCGCTCTGCTCGTTGTCCAGCTTCTCGATCAGCGGATGGCCCGGGTTGAATTCGAAGATCGGCTTGGAGTCCGGTACCTTCTGCCCGCTGGCTTCGAGGATCTGGCGCATCTGCAGGCCCAGGTCCTGCTCACCGATGGCCAGGATCGCCGGCGAATCGGTCAGGCGGTGCGACACGCGCACTTCGCTGACGCTTTCGCCCAGGGCAGCCTTGAGGCGCTCGACCAGGCCTTCTTTTTCCTTGGCCACTTCTTCCTGGGCTTTCTTGTCCTCTTCGGAGTCCAGCTTGCCCAGGTCCAGGTCGCCACGGGCGACGTCGACGAAGCTCTTGCCGTCGAAGTCGCTCAGGTAGCTCATCAGCCACTCGTCGATGCGGTCGGTCAGCAGCAGCACTTCGATGCCTTTCTTGCGGAAGACTTCCAGGTGCGGGCTGTTCTTGACCTGCGCGTAGGACTCGCCGGTGAGGAAGTAGATCTTGTCCTGGCCTTCCTTGGCGCGGGCCAGGTAATCGGCCAGGGCAACGCTCTGCTCGCCGCTGTCGTCGCTGGTGGAAGCAAAGCGCAGCAGGCCTGCGATTTTTTCCTTGTTGGAGAAGTCTTCGGCCGGACCTTCCTTCATCACCTGGCCAAAGTTCTTCCAGAAGCCCTTGTACTGCTCAGGCTCGTTCTTGGCCAGCTTCTCGAGCATGTCCAGCACGCGCTTGGTCAGGGCCGACTTCATCGAGTCGATGATCGGGTCTTTCTGCAGGATCTCGCGCGACACGTTCAGCGACAGGTCGTTGGAATCGACCACACCCTTGATGAAACGCAGGTACAGCGGCAGGAACGACTCGGCCTGGTCCATGATGAACACGCGCTGCACGTACAGCTTCAGGCCACGTGGTGCTTCGCGCTGGTACAGGTCGAACGGCGCGCGGGCCGGTACGAACAGCAGCGAGTTGTACTCAAGCTTGCCTTCAACCTTGTTGTGGCTCCAGGCCAGCGGGTTCTCGAAATCGTGGCCGATGTGCTTGTAGAACTCCTGGTACTCCTCGTCCTTGATCTCGGTACGAGGACGGGTCCACAGGGCGCTGGCACGGTTGACGGTTTCCCATTCTTCGGCCGGCTTTTCCTCGCCTTCGGCGGCTTCGGCCTGCTTGGGCAGCTCGATCGGCAAGGCGATGTGATCGGAGTATTTCTTGACAATGTTGCGCAGGCGCCAGCCGTCGGCGAACTCTTCTTCACCTTTTTTCAGGTGCAGGACGATGCGCGTACCACGCTCGGGCTTGTCGAGGGTGGACACTTCGAACTCGCCTTCGCCTTTGGACGACCAGTGCACGCCCTCGGCGGCTGGCAGGCCGGCGCGGCGGCTGAAGACGTCGACCTTGTCGGCGACGATGAACGCGGAGTAGAAGCCCACGCCGAACTGACCGATCAGGTGCGAGTCCTTCTTCTGGTCGCCGGTGAGGTTCTTCATGAAGTCGGCGGTGCCGGACTTGGCGATGGTGCCCAGGTGCGCGATCACGTCCTCGCGGCTCATGCCGATGCCGTTGTCTTCGAGGGTGACGGTATTGGCTGCCTTGTCGAAGCTGACGCGGATCTTCAGCTCGGCGCCGCCTTCGAGCAGCTCAGGCTTGGCCAGGGCTTCGAAGCGCAGTTTGTCGACCGCATCGGAGGCGTTGGAAATCAGCTCCCGCAGGAAGATTTCCTTGTTCGAGTACAGGGAATGGATCATGAGGTGCAGCAGTTGCTTCACCTCGGTCTGGAAGCCCAGGGTTTCTTTTTGAGTTTCCACACTCATGGTCTTCAACACTCCAATCTGATGGCAGTTTCGCTCGGCAGGCGGGCCCACGGCCCGGGCCTGCTTTCACGACGGGATGTCCTGCAGATGGGGGCATGCGCGGCTATTTCAAGGGCGCCGGCATCTCTTCGATCTTGAAATGTGCCCGGGCGGTGGCGATCGGCTCGCCCTCGCTGCCCTGCCAGGCGGTGATCGCCACGTTGGTCACCCGCCGCCCCTGGCGCCACAGCTGGCACTTGGCATAGGTGTCGCGGTAATGCCCGGCGCGCAGGTAGTCGATGGAGAAATCGATGATTTTCGGAATGGTCGCGCTTTCACTGAAGATCATCAGGTACAACGCTGCCGACAGCTCCATGAACCCGGCGATGACGCCCCCATGGATCGCCGGCAGCAAGGGGTTGCCGATGTTGTCCTTGTTGGCCGGCAGGCAGAACAGCAGGTCATCGCCCTGGCGACTGCACTGGATGCCGATCAGGCCGGCGTAGGGAATCAGCTGCAGCAGCGGCTGGTAATTGCCTTCGGCATGGGCCTTGCGCAGTTGCTGGTGGATTTCTGCCGGGATCATTGCGCGCGCCCCTTGAGACTGTTGCCGAAGTGCTGGCCACCCTTGATCCCCTTGCCCAGGCGCATGAAGGTGCCCACCACCTGGGCGACGGGCTGCTCGGGGTCATCCTGGTAGGCCATGCCGCGGGTAAAGATCACATCCCGGGTTACCCGGTAGCACTGGGCGTAGCCATAGATGTCCTGGCCGGCCTTGGCCGGGTGCATGTAGTCGATGCGCAGGTCCAGGGTCGGACAGACTTCGAACTCCGCCAGCGCGCAGAGGGTGGCCATGCCGCAGGTGGTATCCATCAATGTGGTCAACGCGCCGCCATGAATGGCACCGGTCTGCGGGTTGCCGACGATCTTCGTCGAATAGGGCAATACCAGGGTCATGCCCTGCGCATCAACATGATGAACACGCATCTGCAATAACTGGCAATGGGGTAATGCACGAAGAAACCGTTGCGCCATTGCCTGCAAAGAAGTCTCGCTCATATCACTAACGCCTTTGTGGTTATCAAGGCAATGCACAAGCTCGGGAAAAAGTCCATATAGATCCGGCAGTTATATATCTTTAACAACCGTGGAACTTCTCTTGGCTACTTGTGTTCAAAGGTACAAGTAACTTATTTCCACGAGGAGAAACACCCCATGCGTAAACCTTTTGCCTTTGCCGTAATGCTGGCCGCCGCCCTGGGTCTTGCTGCTTGCGATAAAGCCAGCGAAGACAAAGCTCAGGATGCAGCGCAACACACCGAGAACGCCCAGCAGAAGATGGACGAAGCTCAGGATAAAGTGAACGAGGCTGCAAAAGAAAACGCCGAAGCCGCCAAAGACAGTGCTGAAGCGCAACAGAAAGCCGCTGAAGAAGCCGCGCCTGCTGCTCCAGCTGCTCCAGCTGCTCCAGCTGCTCCAGCCGAGCCTGCCAAGTAAGCTCGCCGCCTGGAATGAAAAAACCCGACTTCGGTCGGGTTTTTTTATGGCTGTTAAAAACAGATTAAACGATTCAGTTAATAACACCCTCTTTAGCACTGTCTGCCACCGGCGCCTCGGTGGGGGTAAATACCATCACATCGAGTACATCGGAGTGAAACTCACGGCGGTACAGCACCAACACAACCCCGGTACTCATCAGCATGAACAACCAGGGGCCGATAAACCAACTGAGCATGGCCATGCCGAAATAATACGAACGCAGGCCGAAGTTGAACTGGTTGGCCGCCATGGAGATCACCCGGGCGGCGCGCTGGGCGAAGGCCTTGCGCTCCAGTTCGCTGACGTGGCGCTCACCGATCATCGGTGCCGAGCCCACCAGTACTGCGGCAAAGTTGTACTGGCGCATGCACCAGCTGAAGGTGAAGAAGGCGTAGACAAATACCGTGGCCAGGCACAGCAACTTGATTTCCGACATGCCCTGGGATGCCTGCTGCACCAGCGGCAGGTCGGCCAACAGCGAAACGGCCCGATCCGAGGCACCGAGCACGGTGAGGATACCGGCGAGGATAATCAGCGTGCTGGAGGCAAAAAACGAAGCGTTGCGCTCCAGGTTGCCGATCACACTGGCATCGGCAATACGGTTGTCGCGCATCAACATGCGCCGCATCCAGTCTTCGCGGTACAGGTGCAACACGCTGGCCAGGCACGCGGTGTCGCGGCCCTTCCAGGTGGCATAGCGGGTATAGCCGCCCCAGCAGATGACGAACCAGCAGGCAGCCAGCAGATGAATCAGATTGCTTTGTACGAAGCTCATTCAAGGTTCCGGTAAAGGGTTTCGTGCACAGTAAAACGCTTTGACCGGCTTTCGACGCTTAGCAGCAGAAAAAGACACGTCCGAACCCTATAAACGAAAAAGCCCCGCATCCTTTCGGACGCGGGGCTTGGAATCTGTCCTGCCCGGCATGCTATGGCTTGTGGCCCATGCCAGGTCGGGACCTATTCTCAGGCCAGCGCTTCGCGTGGCTTGCCCAGCATGCGGTCACAGACCACGGCCGCAGCCAGGGTCAGCACCGAAGGGATCAGCCAGGCCAGGCCCTGGTCGCTCAACGGCAGGTGCGACAAGACGTCAGGCAGCATGGCCGCAAGGCTGGTGCCCTTGATGGCGTCGATCATGCCGAACAGCAGCGACACCAGCATCACCGGTGCCAGGATGCGTACCTGGGAGTTCCACAGCTCTTTGACGAAGCTCAGGCCCACCACCACGATGCAGGGCGGATAGATCGCGGTCAGGACCGGAATCGAGAACATGATCAGCTTGGTCAGGCCCAGGTTGGAGATCAGCAGCGAGAACGCGGCCAGGATCACCACCAGGGTGCGGTAGGACAACGGCAGCACCTGACTGAAGTACTCGGCGCAGGCGCAGGTCAGGCCTACGGCAGTGACCAGGCAGGCCAGGGCGATCAGCACGGCGAGGAAGCCACTGCCCAGGGAGCCGAAGGTGTGCTGCACATAGGCGTGCAGTACCGCCGCGCCGTTGGTGGCACCGGCAGCGATTTCATGGCTGCCCGCGCCCAGGCGGAACAGGCTGATGTACACCAGCGCCAGACCGACACCGGCGATCAGGCCGGCGATGATGGCATAGCGGGTGATCAGCTGCGGCGACTCGACACCACGGGACCGGATGGCATTGACGATGACGATACCGAACACCAGCGCGCCCAGGGTATCCATGGTCAGGTAGCCATTGATGAAGCCCTGGGAGAACGCCGACGCCTCATAGGCCGGCTGCGCTTCACCCATGGTGCCGGCTGGCAGCATGAAGGCAGCGATGCCCAGGGCGGCCAGGGCAATGATCTTCAGCGGGGCCAGGAAGCGGCCAACGGTATCGAGCAGCTTGCCGGGGTACATGGACACGGCCAGCACCACCAGGAAGTACACCAGACTGTAGATGAACAGCGCAGTCGGGCTTTCACCGGTCAGCGGTGCCACACCGACTTCGAAGGAGACCGTTGCCGTACGCGGGGTGGCGAACAGCGGGCCGACCGACAGGTAGCACACGGCGGCCAGCAAGCCACCGGCGACTTTGCCGATCGGGCTGCTCAGCGCATCCATGCCACCGCCGACCTTGGCCAGGGCGACCACGGTGATGACCGGCAGGCCGACTGCGGTGATCAGGAAACCCAGCGCCGCCATCCAGACATGAGGACCGGACTGCAAGCCGACGATAGGTGGGAAGATGATATTGCCCGCTCCGACGAACAACGCGAACGTCATAAAACCAAGCGCCAGGATGTCCTGGCCTTTCAACACTTTCATTAAGGAAATACCACACTTCTGAAATCGGGATTTAGAGAGGGATTTCCCCTTGGATGAGGGAAATGCTGCCTGGCTGGATGAGCCAAGCCCGTTTAGCGTGTCGTTCCCTTTTGGGGTCCGGGCACAAAATGAACGCATAGGGTAACGAAATTGGCGGGGAAACGCGATGCTAGAGCGGTGCTTGTCCGATGAGCGAATATCCGTGTCGCCTGGGTGAACGCATCGCGGGCTGCGCCCGCTCCCACAGGGACCGGGCAAACCTGCAGGAGGCAGAAAGCACAAAGGCCACCCGAAGGTGGCCTTTGTGGCTACAAAGCGAAGGTCAGCCGAAGCTTACTTCTTCACTTCCCAGCCAGTCAGCTCGGCCAGGGCCTTGCCGATGTCTGCCAGCGAACGCACGGTTTTCACACCAGCGTCTTGCAGTGCAGCGAACTTCTCGTCTGCAGTGCCTTTGCCGCCGGAGATGATGGCGCCAGCGTGGCCCATACGCTTGCCCGCAGGAGCGGTAACACCAGCGATGTAGGAAACTACAGGCTTGGTGACGTTGGCCTTGATGTAGGCAGCCGCTTCTTCTTCAGCCGAACCGCCGATCTCACCGATCATGACGATCGCTTCGGTCTTCGGGTCTTCCTGGAACAGCTTCAGGATGTCGATGAAGTTGGAGCCCGGGATCGGGTCGCCACCGATACCGACGCAGGTGGACTGACCGAAACCGGCGTCAGTGGTCTGCTTGACCGCTTCATAGGTCAGGGTGCCGGAACGGGAAACGATACCGACCTTGCCTGGCAGGTGGATGTGACCTGGCATGATGCCGATCTTGCACTCGCCCGGAGTGATGACGCCTGGGCAGTTAGGGCCGATCAGGGTAACACCCAGTTCGTCGCACTTGACCTTGGCGTCCAGCATGTCCAGGGTAGGAATGCCTTCGGTGATGCAGACGATCAGCTTGATGCCGCCGAATGCTGCTTCCAGGATCGAGTCCTTGCAGAAAGGAGCTGGAACGTAGATTACCGAAGCGTCAGCACCGGTCGCCGCAACGGCTTCCTTGACGGTGTTGAACACTGGCAGGCCCAGGTGAGTGGTGCCGCCCTTGCCCGGAGTCACGCCGCCAACCATCTTGGTGCCGTAGGCGATGGCTTGTTCGGAGTGGAAAGTACCCTGCGAGCCGGTGAAGCCCTGGCAGATGACTTTGGTGTCTTTATTGATCAGGACGCTCATTACTTGCC
>Ga0247821_10001730_pt1 | contig 12192 bp, 10 predicted proteins | sample 13C_Glycerol_Day_FD_192481 | JGI IMG/M metagenome (GOLD analysis project Ga0247821, IMG submission 192481) | Soil microbial communities from agricultural site in Penn Yan, New York, United States - 13C_Glycerol_Day14 | ecosystem: Environmental > Terrestrial > Soil > Agricultural land | place... | reverse complement strand
GGCGGCTCGACGCGACGCCCGCCGCCTCGGCTAGCGTTGCCGCCATGGCGAACCCTCCCCGCATCCGCGTCGGCATCATCGGCACCGGCTGGATGTCCGACATGATCGTGCCCGACTTCCGTGCCCTCGACGCGTTCGAGCTCGTGGCGGTCGCGGGGCGCAATGCCGAGCGCACGCTCGCGTTCGCGGCGGATCGCGGCATCCCGCACGCCGGATCCGTCGACGACCTGCTCGGCCGCGACGACCTCGACCTGCTCTACATCGCGACGACGCACGACAGCCACTTCGAGCTCGCGCGGCGTGCGCTCGAGCGCGACCTGCCGGTGCTCCTCGAGAAGGCGTTCACGATGGATGCCGCGGAGGCCGAGCAGCTCGTCGCCCTCTCGCGCGAGCGCGGCGTCTTCCTCATGGAGGCGATGTGGATGCGGTTCAACCCGGCGATCCGCCGCGTCGCCGAGCTGCTCGCCGACGGGGCGATCGGAGAGCCGCGCAACCTCGCCGCCACGTTCGGGTTCGTGATCCCCGATCCCACGCACCGGCTCTGGGACGCCGAGCACGGCGGCGGGTCGGCCCTCGACCAGGGTGTGTACCCCCTCGCGCTCGCCGACCTGTTGTTCGGGCCGTACGCGTCGCTCGCGGCGACCGGCTCCCGCCTCGGTCCCGACGGTGAGCCGACCGTCGTGGACAGCGAGCTCGCGGTGCTCCTCGGCTACGACGACGGCCGGCAGGCGACCCTCGCGACCTCGCTCCGCTCGCTGCTGCCGTGCGACGCCTCGATCGGCGGCACCGCCGGTCGCATCCGCATCCTGCCCGCGTTCTGGGCGACCGACGGCTTCGTGCTCGAGCGGCCCGTGGGCGGCATCGAGCTCGACCGCGAGGAGGTGCTGATCCCGAAGGTCGGCAACGGCTACGTGCCCATGCTCGAGGCGGTCGCCGAGGCGCTCCGCGACGGGCGCATCGAGCACGAGCTCAGCAGCCACGCCGCGACGCTGCGCGTCATGCGCGCGGTCGACGCGGTGCTCGCGGCGGTCTGACGCGGCCCGACGAGACCTGCAGCTCCTACGCGGATGCCGCGGGCACGACGCGCTCGCCGAGACCGGCCGCGTCGACGCCCGCGAGCCCGCCCAGCGCGAACGCCGTGACCGCGTCGAGCGTCGGATCCGCGCCCAGCACCCGCGCGTGGCCGGCGCCCTCGGTCAGCACGAGCCGCGAGCGCTCGCCATGGGCGTCGTGCAGGCGCAGCGACTCCCCGACGGCGACCTCGCGGTCGGCGCGGTCGTGCACGAGCAGCAGCGGGACGCCGTCGGGCAGCGGATGCGACACGGCGTCGACCCGCACGAACGGCTCCGCGACGTCGGGCAGGACGCGCCGGGAGAACTCCCGGGCGAGCACGTCGGCGCTCGCGCGGCCGATGCCGACGCGCTCCGCGAACGAGTCGACGAGGTAGCGGGCATCGCCCATCCCGGCGATCGCGACGACGCCGCCCGTCGCGGTGCCCTCGCGCACGGCGGTGAGGGTCGCGAGGGCACCGAACGAGTGCCCGATCACGAGGCGGAACATCCCATGGCGGCGCTGCATCGCCTCGATGCCCGCGAGGTAGTCCCGGATGTCGGTGTGCGGCCCGGACGAGGCGCCGTTCGCCGGGGCGTCGAACGAGACGACCCGGAAGCCCTCGGCGCGCAGCTCCCGCACGATCGGCCCGAACTGCGACGCGCGACCGCGCCAGCCGTGCACGACGAGCACCGTCTCGGGCCCGCGGCCCCACGAGTACGTGACGACCTCGCGGCCGCGCACGGTCATGGTGCCGCGCTCGGCGTCCGCATGCACGGCGCGGTCGCTCGGCCGCACGGGGAGCGCGGGCCGCACCTGGCGGAACAGCGGTAGGGCGAGGCGCCCGGCGAGCGACGGGGAGACCCGGTCGGCGGCGCGGAGCGCCGAGACGGCGAGGGTGGTGGCGGGGTTCATGACGGCCTCCGATGGTCGTGGCTCGCGGCATCCGCGGGTCGATCTTCAATCAATACGAACGATCGTACGTACACTATACGTACGATCGTGCGTAAACTACAAGACATGGAACAGGTCGACGGCCGACGACTCCGGGGCGACGCCTCCCGGCGCGTCGTGCTGGAGCGCGCGGCCGACCTCGCGTCGGTCGAGGGGCTCGACGGGCTCTCGATCGGCCGACTCGCGGCGGCCGCCGACGTGAGCAAGAGCGGCGTCGCGACGCTGTTCGGCTCGAAGGAGCGCCTGCAGCTCGCGACCGTCGAGGCGGCGGCGCAGCGGTTCCGCGAGCACGTGCTCGAGCCCGCGCGGGTCGAACCCCGCGGCGTGCGCCGCATCGCGGCCCTGCTCGACGCCTGGATCGCGTACTCGCGCGACCGCGTCTTCCCCGGCGGATGCTTCTTCGCCGCGGCCCTCGTCGACTTCGACGCGAAGCCCGGACCCGTGCGCGACGCCATCGCCGCCGCCTACCGGAGCTGGAACGACTACCTGCGCATCTCGGTCGGGTACGCGATCGAGCAGGGCGAGCTCGATGCCGGCACGGATGCCGCGCTGCTGGCGTTCGAGTTCGTCGCCCTCCTCGACGCGGCGAACGCGCAGTCGGTCATGTCGGGGTCGCCCGCGCCGTATGCGTTGGCCCGCCGGGCGATCGCGCCGCGCCTCCTGGCGGCCGGTGCACCCGACGACGTCGTGCGCCGATTCCTCGACGTCGACGACCTCGCGGCCTGAGCGCGCGCCGGCGGCGCAGCCGCGCCGCCGCCCGACCCCGCTAGAAGCTCGTGACGAGGTCGCCCAGCACGTCGCTGACCTTGGTCGGGTCGGTGGCGTCGTAGTAGTGGGCACCTGTGGCGCTCGAGATCGACTGCAGCGTCGCCACGTCCGCGTCGGCGCCGTACGCCAGCGTGAAGATGAGCACCGGCGTGTCGTGGTGCATCGCCTTGAGGTTCTCGATCATCTGGTTGGCGTCGATGGTCGGGCCCATGGTCTCGTTCTTGCCGTCGCTCAGCAGCACGATGGCGTTGATGCGATCGGGCTGGAAGTTTGCCGCCTGCTCGCGCGCGAACGTGTCGACCGCCGCGTAGAGCGGCGTGAACTCGATCGGCTGCAGGCCGCCGAGCGCGCGCAGGAAGTCGGGGCGCGAGTCGCCGATGTCCTGCACGGGGCTCACGTTGCCCGGCGTGATCGGGCCGTCGTCGACCGCTGAGAACGCGGCCAGGCCGAGGTTGTCGCCCGCCGAGAAGTGGCCGAGCGCCTCGGTGATGGCGTCCTTCGCCGCGGCGAGCTTCGTCTCGCCGGTCGCGATCGGCTCGTCCATCGAGCCGGAGACGTCGACGAGGAAGAGCAGCTGTGCGCGCTTGCGGACGTCGGGGAACGCGTCGTGCGCCGCGATGACCACGCGCTGGCTGGGGAAGGGGAGCCCGCCGTTCTCGGTCGGGTCGCCGAGCAGGCCGACCGACTGCACGATCGGGCTGAGCCCGCCGTTGAGGTCGCGGTAGCCCGAGTCGCGCACGATCTGCTGGCCCTGGCTGGTGCGGGCGAAGCGGATGAAGTCGGCGCCGGCGGCCTTCTCGGTCTCGTCGACCCACGGGCCCGAGAGCACGGCGCCCGGGTTGTCGGCGATGTAGTAGCCGTCGCTGGGGTAGATCGGCACGAGCGGCTCGGCCGGGGGCGTGCTCTCGATGCGGTTCACGCCGTCGCGGCTCGTGATGCCGCGGTTGTAGTCCCACACCGACTTCTCGTCGACGATGACCGCGGAGAGGAAGTCGGCGACCGAGCCGTTGTCGGCGGCCTGGCGCGCGTGCCAGAGGAAGTGCTCGGGCGTCGCCATGTAGTGGCTCGTGCTCAGCTCGTGCTGGCGCACCTCGTCGGTGATCTTCTCGTCTTCGATCTGGTCGGCGGTGAGGTCGGCGACGGAGCCCGCGGCGGAGCCGTACGACGCCAGCAGCGCCGCCTCGCCGGAGCTCGCGATCAGCGGGCTGGTCTTGCCGAGCTTGAACGAGCCCCACTCGGGGTGACCGAGGTCGGTCCAGAGGTTCTCGTCGTCGGCCGAGGAGAAGATGTCGTCCCACGTGGGGCGCGTCTGGTCCCAGCCGATGGCGGTCGCGAGCGACTTCGGCATGGCGAGCACGATGTCGGAGTACCCGATGCTCTCGGCCGCCTTCGGCACGCTCGCACCGCCGCCGCCGTAGCGCGCGACCGAGAGCCAGGAGCTCGCGTCGGGGATCCAGACGATGGGCCGCTCGTCTTCGGGAAGGTTCTTGAAGTTCGCCGCGGCATCCTCGGCCGCGAGGCCCGACTTGTCCTTCGTGACGACGACGTTGACGCAGTTGCCGTCGATGTCGCGGGGCTGCGCGTTGTAGCCCTCGGCGAGCTTGGTCACCATCTCGGAGTTCTCGAGCGAGGCGAGCACCTTCACCTGCGTGCACGGCTCGGCGCCCTGGGCGGTGGCCGGCACGTCGTCCTCGAAGACGACGGGCTCGGCGGGCTTCGGCGTCGACGCGGTGGTCTCGGGCTCGCCGTCGCCCTGGTTCATGAGCACGGCGGCGGTGACGCCGCCTCCGACGAGCAGCACGAGGGCGGCCGCGGCCGCGGCCGAGATCCAGACGACGCGCCGACGGCGCCGCCGGCGCTCCTCCCGGAGCTGTCGACGGTCGCTGCTGCGCGATGGCAGGCCCGCGCTCATGGCGTCGCCTCGTACCGCCACGGGCCGGGGTAGGGCAGGCGGTCAGTGTGAGCGGAACGGGCGTCCAATGCGTGGCGCATCGAAGAATCCTTCAGTCCGGGGGTACTGGGATCGTCGTGAGCCTATCTCAGAACCCTGTGGAGAAGCCGAGCGTGTACACAGCAAGCATTCGGGAGGCGTTCAGGTCGTCGCGTCGAGCGGCTCACGTCGTGGCATTCAACATGCCGATGAACACTGCGGTCCACCACGCGACCTGCGAGACGATGGCGCTCGTCATGAACCCGACGCGGGCGGCCCTGGGCAGCTGGGCGTACCTGGCCGTCGGGGGAACCCGGGCCAGGTCGGCGGTCCAGCGGGTCAGGGCGACCCCGTTGAGCGACAGCACGAGCACCGCGATCATCTTGATGATGGTGAGCGGATTGTCGAGGTGCGGCTCGAGCAGCGCACCCGTCAGGAGCAACCCGAAGAGGCCCACCCAGATCGGCAGGATGAGCGTGCGGTCGGCTTGGCGCAGTTCGCGCACGGAGCTCCAGCCGGTGGCCCAGAGCAGCGCGTGCCAGTCGATCGCGAGCACCGCGCCGAGCCCCACGACGAGGGCGGCGAGGTGCCCGAACAGGGCGATGAGATGCAGCCAGTCGGGCGGCGAGAGCAACTGGCTCACCCAGATGGAGAGCGCCCAGGCGACGGTGACGCCGAGATACGCGAGCGCCCGCTGCCGCTGCCGGCGGCGCCGCTTCTCGCGGATCGTGATCGTCACGGCCGAGCCCACCCCTCGTCCGTTGCGGCCGAGCGCCGTCACGCTTCGAGCACGAGCGCGAGCGAGGTGTCCCCGCACGGGACGACGGCTTCGCCGCCCGGGAGGCTCGCAGCATCCGTTGCCGTGGCGTCGTCGCGCAGCGGCGTGAGCGCGTCGGCGAGGCCGTCGAGGCGCAGGAGCGCGCCGGTGGCCCGGCGCGCGTCGGTCGACGCGACGATGCGTCCCGAGGCATTGACGAGGGTGCACGGATGCCCCGACTCGCGGATCACCGGCAGCAGCACGCCCTCGAGTCGCGCGACGTAGAGGTCGGTGCCCACGAGGCCCGCCATCTCGCCGCCCACGCGCACGGGCGTGGTGATCGTGACCGTGTAGTCGTCGGTGCAGAGGTAGTCGACGTAGGGACCGGTGAGGTGCCGCGTCCCGGTGCGCGCCGGAACGCGCCACCACTCGAGGGTCGTGTAGTCGCGGAACTGCTCGGAATCGGGATCGCTCACGACCTCCAATCGTCGCAGCTTCGGATCGGGTCCGGCGCCGAACGTGTTCGATCCGCTGAGCCACCAGGCCAGGTGCCAGGGCGCATCGACGAGGAATCCAGGTGCGGCGACGAAGCCCGCGCCCGTGATGAGCGTGCCGTCGCGCTCGAGCTCGGCGCTGACGAGGGCGGCCACGACGGGGTCGAGGGTGGCGGCGGTGGGCTCGGATGCCCCGGTCAGTGCGCCCGCGAACGGGCCCTCGAGCTCGCGCTCGAGCACGTCCCGCCAGCCGTCGATCATGGCGAAGACGGGGTCGATCGTGGAGGCGATGCGCCGCGCGATGTGCTCGGCGGCGACGTCGACGGTGACGGTCATGGCCTCCCTCCTTCCGGTGTTGCACCCCCGGAAGCCTCGACGGCGTCCGGCGTCGGCGCCTGCTCGAGGCGCACCTTCTCGTCGATGAGCCACTCCACGGCCGACGCGATGTGGTCGGTGGTCGCGCGCCGTGCACGTTCGGGCTGCACGTCGCGGATCGCCTGGATGACCTCGAGTCGAGCGGTGCGACTGCGATCACGTGAATACTGCTCCCTCAGGCACAGCCAGAGCAAGGGCCCGGCCTCGGCTTGAAGGCGCAGCTCCTCGTGCACGAGCCGCGGCGACTGGCTCACGGCGGCCACCTCGAGCTGGAAGCGGCCGACCGCGCGGCGGGCTCCGCCGGGGGTCGTGAGGTCGGCGCGTGCGTCCACCTCGACGAGGCTCGCGAGGTCGTCCTCGCTCGCACGATCGGCGGCGATCTCTGCGGCCATGCCCGCGATCGCGGCGTAGTGCAGGGAGAGGTCGCGGAGCTCGATGCGGCTGAGGGCGCGCACGCGGTCGTCGACCATGCGGGCGGCCGCGTCGCGGTCGTGCGTGACGAAGCTGCCGCCGTCGCGGCCCCGGCGGGTCTGCACGAGGCCCTTCTCGCGCAGGGCGACGAGCGCCTCGCGCGCCGTCACGACGGCGACGCCGAGGCTGCGCGCGAGGTCGGACTCGCTGGGCAGGCGCTCGCCGTCGCGGAGCACGCCGGCGACGATCGCGTCGGTCAGTCGCTGCTCGACGAGTTCGGCGCGACCGGCCCCGTCGAGCGGGGAGAAGACGACCGCGCGCGTGGCATCCGTGCGTCCCGTCGCCTGCGGCATCCGTTCCTCCCGTACCCGGCGTCTGGAAATCCGTGACAAGACCGTAACACGCAGGACTGGACGTAGACATCTGGATCCATATGATTTAGACGAACGCACATCGAAGGGGAGAGCGTCATGACCGACCAGCAGCCGGCCATCCGGCTCAGCGGACTCACCAAGGAGTTCGGCGCCGTCACCGCCGTCGACCACGTCGACCTCGAGATCGCGGCGGGCGAGTTCTTCTCCATGCTCGGGCCGTCGGGCTCGGGCAAGACCACCGTGCTGCGGCTCATCGCGGGGTTCGAGCAGCCCACGGCCGGCACGATCGAGCTCTTCGGCACCGACGTGACCAAGCGCGCCCCGTTCGACCGCGACGTGAACACGGTGTTCCAGGACTACGCGCTGTTCCCGCACATGAACGTGCTCGACAACGTCGCCTACGGTCTGCGCGTGCGCGGCATCGGCCGCAAGGAGCGCACCGAACGCGCCCGCCGGGCGCTCGCCTCCGTTCGCCTCGAGCAGATGGCGGATCGCAAGCCGTCGCAGCTCTCGGGCGGCCAGCGCCAGCGCGTCGCGCTCGCCCGCGCCACCGTGGTCGAGCCGAAGGTGCTGCTGCTCGACGAGCCGCTCGGCGCCCTCGACCTCAAGCTCCGCGAGCAGATGCAGGTCGAGCTCAAGCAGATCCAGCGCGACCTCGGCATCACCTTCATCTTCGTGACCCACGACCAGGAGGAGGCGCTCACGCTCTCCGATCGGATCGCGGTGTTCAACGCAGGCGGGATCGAGCAGCTCGGCACGCCGACCGAGCTCTACGAGCAGCCGACCTCCCGCTTCGTGGCCGACTTCGTCGGCACCTCCAATCTCTTCGACGACGAGCGCTCGCGCACGATCCTCGGTCGCGACGGCCACCACTCGGTCCGCCCCGAGAAGATGTCCGTCACCCGCGACGGCCTCCAGGGCGAGGGCGTGGTGAACGTCGCGGGCACCGTCGTCGAGGCCATCTACCTCGGCAGCGGCGTGCGCCTCGTCGTCGACCTCGACGACGGCACGCGCGTCAGCGTGCTCGAACAGAACGACCGCGATCGCGTCCACGACGACGAGCGCGGCGACCGGGTGGTCGTCTCATGGCACGACGACGACGTCGTGCCCCTGGGACCGGGCGTGCTCCCCGGGATCTCCGGCTGAGGCATCCGCCCACCGGACCAGCCCACCGCACCTGCAACTGCACATCACTGCACCACCTGCACTGCACAGAACAAGGAGAGAACCATGATGCGAATGCGCACCGCCGCTCGCGGCGCGACCGTGGGGCTCGCGATCGCCTCGGTCGCACTGCTCACCGCCTGTGGCACGTCCCAGGCCGGCGGCTCCGGAGGCGGCGAGGCCGCCGAGGAGCTCGGCGAGATGGAGGGCCAGGTCTCGATCCTCGCCTGGCCCGGCTATGTCGAGGACGGCTCCAACGACCCCGAGGTCGACTGGGTGACGCCGTTCGAGGAGGACACGGGCTGCGAGGTCACGACCAAGACGTTCGGCACCTCCGACGAGGCCGTCAACCTCATGAAGACCGGCGAGTACGACGTGGTGTCGGCCTCGGGCGACGCGACCCTGCGGCTCATCGCCGCCGGCGACGTGGCTCCCGTCAACACCGACCTCATCCCGAACTACGCGAACGTCTACGACTTCCTCAAGGAGAAGGAGTGGAACTCGGTCGACGGCGTGCCCTACGGCGTACCGCACGGCTACGGCGCGAACCTCCTCATGTACAACACGACGGTCTTCCCCGAGGCGCCCACCTCGTGGGACGTGGTGTTCGACAAGGCCGGCGACTACAGCGGCAAGGTCACCGCGTACGACTCGCCCATCTACATCGCGGATGCCGCGGTGTACCTGATGGCGCACCAGCCCGAGCTCGGCATCGAGAACCCCTACGCGCTCGACGAGGAGCAGTTCCAGGCCTCCGTCGACCTGCTGAAGGCCCAGCGCGCGCACGTCGGCGAGTACTGGTCGGACTACCTCAAGGAGATCCAGGCGTTCACGACCGGCGACTCGGTGGTCGGCACGACCTGGCAGGTCATCCAGAACGCCCTCGCGGGCGAGGGTGCGACGACCGACGTCGTCCTGCCCGAGGAGGGTGCGACCGGCTGGTCGGACACGTGGATGATCTCGTCGCAGGCGAAGAACCCGAACTGCGCGTACGCGTGGCTCGACTACATCGCGAGCCCCGAGGCGAACGCCACGGCGACCGCGTACTTCGGCGAGGCGCCCTCGAGCGACGAGGCCTGCGAGTTCCGCGACGACTGCGAGGCGTACCACGCCGGTGACGCCGACTACGCGTCGCAGATCTGGTACTGGACCACCCCGATCGAGGACTGCGTCGACGGTCGCACCGATGTGAAGTGCGTCGACTACGCGGCCTGGACCGAGGCCTGGTCGGAGATCAAGGGCTGACGCCCGCATGACCGGGGCGGCCCGGACCCGAACGGGCCGCCCCCACCCCCGATCCACGACGGAAGACCGTCCGACAGGAACGCTGCATGACGACGAACGCCCCGACGAGGCAACCGATCCGATCCCCCCGCGACACGGTCGCGCGGAAGGGGTCGGCCTTCCTCGCGACCCATCCCAGGGCGCGACTGGCCTTCCTGCTCACCGCGCCGCTGTTCTGGCTCGTCGTCGTCTACATCGTGGCGCTCGCGCTGCTGCTCGTCACCGCGTTCTGGTCGGTCGACAGCTTCACCGGCGAGATCACGACCGAGTTCACGCTCGACAACATCATCGAGGTCGTCACCGGCTCGCTCTACCAGGTCGTGACGCTGCGCACGCTGGGCGTCGCCCTGCTCGTCACCCTCATCGACGTGCTGCTCGCGCTGCCCATCGCGTTCTTCATGGCGAAGGTCGCGTCGCCGCGGATGCAGCGCGTGCTCGTCATCATGGTGCTGACCCCGCTCTGGGCGTCGTACCTCGTGAAGGCGTACGCGTGGCGGTCGGTGCTGTCGCAGGACGGCATCCTCGAGTGGCTCGTCGCGCCGTTCGGCGGACACACACCCGGGTACGGGCTCCCGGCGACCATCATCACGCTCTCGTACCTCTGGCTGCCGTACGTGATCCTGCCGATCTACGCGGGACTCGAGCGCGTGCCCGACTCGCTGCTCGAGGCATCCGGCGACCTGGGCGGCAAGACCTGGCCCACCCTGCGGCTCGTCGTGCTGCCGCTGATCTTCCCGGCGATCATCGCGGGCACGATCTTCAGCTTCTCGCTCTCGCTCGGCGACTACATCACGGTGAACATCGTGGGCGGCGCGAGCCAGATGCTCGGAAACCTCGTCTACACGAACGTCGGCGCGGCGAACAACCTGCCCCTCGCATCGGCGATCGCGCTCATCCCGATCGTGATCATCTTCGGCTACCTCTTCCTCGTGCGCCGCACCGGCGCCCTCGACAACCTCTAGGGGCGACGGATGCGACTCTCACGACTCTCCCGCACGGTGCTCGGCATCGTCACGGCGTTGATCCTCGTCGTGGTCTACGTGCCGCTCCTCGTCGTGCTCGTGAACTCCTTCTCGACCTCGACGTCGCTGACCTGGCCGCCGCCCGGCTTCACGCTCGAGTGGTGGGGCCGCGCGTTCCAGAGCGCGGGCGCGATCGAGGCCGTGTCGACCAGCGTGCAGATCGCCGCGATCGCGACGCTGATCTCGCTGATCCTCGGCACGCTCATCTCGCTCGCCCTGCAGCGGTTCTCGTTCTTCGGCCGCGACGCCATCAGCCTGCTGGTGATCCTGCCGATCGCGCTGCCCGGCATCATCACCGGTATCGCGTTGAACAACTTCTTCCGCACGATCATGGGCGTGCCGCTGTCGATCTGGACGGTCGTCATCGCGCACGCGACGTTCTGCATCGTCACCGTGTTCAACAACGTGATCGCGCGCCTGCGCCGTCAGGGCACGAACCTCGAGGAGGCGTCGAGCGACCTCGGCGCCGGCGTCTGGACGACGTTCCGGCTCGTGACGTTCCCGCAGCTGCGCTCGGCGCTCCTCGCGGGCGGCCTGCTCGCCTTCGCGCTGTCGTTCGACGAGATCATCGTGACGACGTTCACCGCCGGGTCGGGCGTGACGACGCTGCCGATCTTCATCCTGAACAACATGTTCCGGCCGAACCAGGCGCCGATCGTCTCGGTGATCGCGGTCGTGCTCGTCGTCGTGTCGATCGTGCCGATCTACATCGCGCAGCGGCTGTCGGGGTCGGAGCAGCAGCGGCGCTGAGCTGCGCAGATGTGCACGGATGCCGCGTCGCCGCGCACATCCGCGCGATTCACCGACCCTTCACCGGCGGGACCCTTCCACCGCTCGACGTCGGTCCCCTAGTCTGACCACGTCTCGGGGGGCATGTCGGCACCCCCGCGCGATGAAGCTGGGGAGCTCCGATGATCCGGTCCGTCCGCCCTGTCACCGCCATGGTCGTCGCAGCGTCGCTGCTCGCCGTCGGACTGGCCGCCGCTCCGGCGGCCGCCGCCGAGGCCGCGGTCCCGGCCGACGTGTTCATCAGCGAATACGTCGAGGGCTCGTCGACGAACAAGGCCGTCGAGATCTACAACCCCACGGATGCCCCGATCGACCTCAGCGCCTACACGCTGCGGGTGTACTTCAACGGCGCCACGACCGCGAACGTCAACCAGGTGCTCAACGGCACGGTCGGCGCGGGCGACACGTTCGTCTTCGCCGACAACCTGCTCGCGGCGTTCGCCGACCAGACGACCGGGGCCGGCCTGTGGAACGGCGATGACGCGATCGTCCTCTGGAAGGGCACGACCGTCGTCGACTCGCTCGGGCAGGTCGGCTTCGACCCGGGCACCGAGTGGGGAACCGGCCTGACCTCCACCATGGACAACACCCTGCGTCGTGCGGCGTCGGTGTGCACCGGCGACACGAACCCGAACGACGCGTTCGACCCCGCCGTGGAGTGGGTCGGGTTCGCGTCGAACACCTTCGACGGGCTCGGCTCCCACACCTGCGGCGAAGCGGGCCCGCAGCCGACGGTGATCAACGAGTTCTCGGCCTCGACGGCCGGCACCGACGTCGAGTACGTGGAGCTGCTCGCCGAGCCCGGCACCGACCTGAGCGG
>Ga0247821_10001723_pt1 | contig 12210 bp, 12 predicted proteins | sample 13C_Glycerol_Day_FD_192481 | JGI IMG/M metagenome (GOLD analysis project Ga0247821, IMG submission 192481) | Soil microbial communities from agricultural site in Penn Yan, New York, United States - 13C_Glycerol_Day14 | ecosystem: Environmental > Terrestrial > Soil > Agricultural land | place... | reverse complement strand
GTCCCCGGTCTATACAGGAGGAGGGCTGGGGGGAGCGAAACGTTCAACCGCCCGACCTGAGGGGTCTGCGCAGCAGACTCCTCAGGTCAGGCTGCCGCCTCGACGGCAGCCACGCGCTGCATGTACGCCTGGAAGGCCGGATCCTCGCCGCGCAGCAGGTCGGGCAAGGCGTTACGGAAGTCGGCGCGCCGGCACCATTCGCGCATGTAGTCGTCCCACGAGTTCCAGCGGCGCTGTTCCTCCACCGCCATGTCTTCCTTGTAGGCCACGAGGTAGGCGCGCTCGAAGAGCGAGACCAGCATGTCGAAGATCAGCAGCCGGCGCTCCACCTGCTCGGGCGTCGGGCTGGCCAGCGCCGAGGCCGAGCGCAGCTGCAGATCCGCGTTCGCCAGCACCACCTTGAGGAACTCGTTGTAGGCGTCGGACAGGTGCTGGTACTGCTCCTCCTCCTCGTTCGCGCGCTCCTTGCGCTGCTCGTGAAGGAAGACGACGACCGCGAACGGCAGCGCGACGATGGTCACGACGAAGCTGCCCAGCTCCAGCAGTTCCTTCAGCTCCATGCTCACTCGACCGTCACGCTCTTGGCGAGGTTGCGCGGCTTGTCCACGTCCGTGCCGCGCGCACAGGCAGTGTGATAGGCCAGCAGCTGCAGCGGCACCACGTGCAGGAGCGGCGAGAGCGGCCCGTAGTGCTCCGGCATGCGGATCACGCGCACGCCGGGCTGGCTCTCGATGCGCGTGTCCGCGTCGGCGAACACGTACAACTCGCCGCCACGCGCGCGCACTTCCTGCAGGTTGCTCTTCAGCTTCTCGAGCAGCTGGTCGTTCGGCGCCACGGTCACCACCGGCATCGCCGAGGTCACCAGCGCGAGCGGCCCGTGCTTGAGCTCGCCCGCCGGATACGCCTCGGCGTGGATGTAGCTGATCTCCTTGAGCTTGAGCGCGCCCTCCAGCGCAATCGGGTAGTGCAGGCCGCGCCCGAGGAAGAGCGCATGCTCCTTGCGCGCGAACTCCTCGCTCCACGCGATCACCTGCGGCTCGAGCGCGAGCACGCCCTGCACCGCCACCGGCAGGTGGCGCAGCGCCTTCAGGTGCTGCGCCTCCTGCTCGTCGGTGAGCCGGCCGCGCACCTGCGCGAGCGCCAGCGTGAGCAGGAACAGCCCGACGAGCTGCGTCGTGAACGCCTTCGTCGACGCGACGCCGATCTCCACCCCGGCCCGCGTGATGTACGCCTGTGCGCACTCGCGCACCATCGCGCTCGTGGCCACGTTGCACACCGTGAGCGTGTGCGCCATGCCGAGGCTGCGCGCGTGCTTGAGCGCGGCCAGCGTGTCCGCCGTCTCGCCGCTCTGCGTGATGGTGACGACCAGCGTGCGGGGGTTCGGCACGCTGTCGCGGTAACGGTATTCGCTCGCGATCTCCACGCTCGTGGGGATCGCGGCGATCGACTCGAGCCAGTACTTCGCCGTGAGCCCGGCGTAGTAGCTCGTGCCGCAGGCCAGCACGAGCACCTGGTCGACCTGCTTGAAGACGCCGTGCGCCCCGTCGCCGAAGAGCTCCGGCGAGATGCCGGCCACCGCGTCGAGCGTGTCGGCGATCGCCTTCGGCTGCTCGAAGATCTCCTTCTGCATGTAGTGCCGGTAGGGCCCGAGCTCGGCCGCCGCGGTCATGGCCTGCACCACGCGCACCGGGCGCTGCACCGTGCGGTGCCGCCCGTCTTCGCCGCGCGCGCTGATCCACGTCTTGCCGAGTTGCACGTCGACCACGTCGCCCTCTTCCAGGTAGACGATGCGGTCGGTCACGCCGGCCAGCGCCATCGCGTCGGACGCGAGGAAGTTCTCGCCGTCGCCCACGCCCAGCACGAGCGGCGAGCCCTGGCGCGCGCCCACCACGCGCTGCGGCTCGTCGCGGCAGAACACGGCGATGGCGTAGGCGCCGCGCAGCCGCTCGGTGGCCCGCTGCACGGCCTCGAACAGGTCGCCGTCGTAGAGGTGGTTCACCAGGTGGGCGATCACCTCGGTGTCGGTCTGGCTCGTGAACCGAAAGCCCTTGGCTTCGAGCTCGGCGCGCAGCTCGTCGTGGTTCTCGATGATGCCGTTGTGGACCAGCGCGACGCGGTCGCCCGAGAAGTGGGGGTGCGCGTTGTGCACCGCCGGTGCGCCGTGCGTGGCCCACCGGGTGTGCGCGATTCCGGTTCCGGCGTCGATCTCGTCGTGCTTCACCTGCGCTTCGAGCTCGGCCACCCGCGCGGTGCTGCGGGCGCGCCGCAACGCGCCGTTCTGGTGGACGGCCACGCCGCACGAGTCGTAGCCGCGGTATTCCAGCCGCTTCAGGCCCTCGATGAGGACGGGGACGATGTTGCGCGAACTGACCGAGCCGACGATGCCGCACATGGGCGCTCTCCGTACTGATGACGGGGAATGCTAAATCGACGAGAGAGATGCATGGTTGCAATGATGCAGCTTGCACGCATCTTTCTTTCACCGCTCACGCCGTACGACGTATGATTTCATCATGGCGCATATCATGCAAGAATTGGATGCTTTGGATCTACGCCTGCTAGATCTCCTGCAAGCTGACGCCTCCCGATCCAACCAGGAGTTGGCCGAGGCAGCGTCCGTCTCCCCCGCCACCTCGCTGCGCCGCGTGCGCCGCCTGGTCGAAGGCGGCGTGATCGAGCGCCGGGTGGCCTTGCTGTCCGCCACCCTCGGCCTCACCGCCCTCGTGGAGGTCACGCTCGACCGCCAGGGCGCGGAGCATGTCCAGGCCTTCGAGGCGCGCGCGGTCGCGGAAGCAGCCGTCCAGCAGTGCTACCGCGTGTCGCCGGGGCCCGATCTCGTGCTCGTCGCGTGGGTGGCCGACATGCCGGCCTACCACGCCCTGGTGCAGCGGCTCTTCACGCAGGATGCGAACGTGCGCAACGTGAAGGCCTTCTTCAGCACCCACCGGGCGAAGTTCGAGCCGCGGATCCGGCTGGCGCCCGCGCAATGAGCCCTCTTCAGGCCGCGTACCTCATTTCGATCGCGGACCGGGCCTCGCCCTCCCAGTGCAGGGCATCGACGAGCCGGGCCAGGGTGGCGAGATTGCGGTGCCAGTCGAAGTCTCGCCCTGCGGGATCCGTCAACAGAAGGTTCGAGCGCGGCCCGCCGCTGCGCCGCATCTCGGGGATCGCGCCCGCCATGTCCACGGTCCAATCCCAGCCGAGCGTCACTTCGAGTTGGCTGCCGCCGAGCCATTCGGTGTAGCCGGAGATCGTGGTCTGGCATCCGCAGCGAGGCTGCTCGGGGTCGACTTCGTCGAGGCCGGAGATGAGATGCACCCACCGGATCGAACGTGCGTCCCTGAGCGCCATCCGCAACCAACCGTCGTCATGCTTCTTCATTAATGCCCCCCCGCGCCGACGTTGAAGCGGCGGTCAGCACATTCGACCAGCCGCGTCCCGCGCCGAAAACTCCCAACAATTGGGGGCGCTGGCGCGTCAGAGCAGGCCGAGGAGCGCCGCTTTCACCACGGCGGCGGTCTTGTTCGCCGAGCCGAGCTTGCGGATCGCGTTTCCCAGGTGGAACACCACGGTGTGCTCGGAGACGTTGAGGATGTCGCTGATATCGGCCGCGGTCTTGCCGTCGGCGGTCCAGCGCAGCACTTCCACCTCGCGCGGCGTGAGCGCACTGCTGGGACGCCCGGCCAGTTGCGGCACGAGGCGGCGCGAGAACGCGAGATGCGCCACCTGGACCAGCCAGCCGAACGCGGGGCGCACCGCGCCGAGTTCCGGCGCCTTCAGCGGATCGTGGCCGCGGGCCAGGGTGAGCATGCCCGCGACGCCATGCCAATCCGCGCTTGACTGCGCAAGCCCCACCGACAGCCCATGCGCGCGGGCCTCGGCCCACAACTGCGGCGCGCCGGAGAAGACGTGATCGTTCCAGGTGAGCAGCGCGCGCGACTTCTGGCAGTGCAGCACGGTCGGGTCCGTGAGGAGGTAGCCGGCTTCCTGGTAGCGCCGCTTCCAACTCTCGGGATAGTTGTTCAGCAAGAACAGCTGGGGCCGGGTCAACGGCCAGGGCACGCGAATGCCGTAGGCGCATCGGTCGAAGCCGAGGTCGAGCGCGATGCGCGCGATGCGGTCGAACACCGCCTGGTCGTCAGGCGCATCGTCGTCGAGCACGCCGAGCAGGTCCGCCTGCCATTCCTTCATTTTTCGCCTTCTCCCCTGAGCCTGTCGCTGCGTGACGGCTCTGCGGCCCTGACGAAGCGGCTCGCAGTATCAGACGATTGGTGCGCCGCACCAAGGGGCGCCTTACAGGCCGGCACACATGGGCGCCGTCAGGCTTTGACGATCGCCAGACCCTTCAGGTACTCCCCTTCCGGGAAGGTGATCGTCGTCGGGTGGTCGCACGCGGCCTCGAGCCGCGCGACGATGGCGCCATCGACCTCCGCGTCCATGCCCGCGCCCGCCACGATCTTGTGGAACAGATCCGCGCCGATGCCGCCGGAGCACGAGAAGGTGAGCAGCAGCCCGCCCGGCGACAGCAGCTTCAGCGCCAGCCGGTTGATGTCCTTGTAGGCGCGCGCCGCCCGCTCGGCGTGGGCCCCTGTGGGCGCGAACTTGGGCGGGTCGAGCACGATGGCGTCGAAACGCTCGTCGCGCTTCAGCGCATCGCGCAGGAACTGGTTCACGTCGGCATCGGCGAACGCCGCGCGCGCGTCGTCGTGGCCGTTGAGCGCGACATGGGCCTTCGCACGCTCCAGCGCGGGTGCCGACGAATCGACGCTCGTCACATGGCGCGCGCCGCCGGCCAGCGCCGCCACGGTGAAGCCGCCCGTGTAGCTGTAGCAGTTCAGCACGCGCTCGCAGCCCAGGCGGCGCACCAGTTCCGCAAAGCGCAGGCGGTTGTCGCGCTGGTCGAGGTAGAAGCCGGTCTTGTGGCCCTCGGCGACATCGAGCGTGAGCTTCCAGCCATGCTCGACGATGCCCACCTCCGTGGCGCCCTCCCCGCGCAGCCAGCCGCGCACCGGCTCGAGGCCCTCAAGGGCGCGCACGCCGGAATCGGAGCGCTCGTAGAGGCGCGACGAACCGGTGGCGGCGAGCAGCAGGCCGGCGATCTCCGCCTTCCAGCGCTCTGTGCCCGCGGCCAGGAACTGCGCGCTGAGCGTGTCCGCGTAGCGATCGACGATGAGCCCCGGCAGCCCGTCGGCCTCGCCGTGGACCAGCCGCATGCCGTCGCTGTCGATCGGCAGCCGCTGCCGCAGCGCGACCGCGCGCGCGATGCGCCGCTCGAAGAATGCGGCATCGATGCGCTCGGCCTCGTCGAAGCTCCAGGCGCGCACGCGGATCGACGAACTCGGGCTGTAGGCGCCCCAGGCCAGGAACCGGCCGTCGTGCGCCTCCACGCGCACCGTCTCGCCGGGGTCGGCCCGACCCTTCGCGACGCTGCCCTCGAACACCCACGGGTGCCGCCGCAGCACCGAGCGCTCCTTCCCCTCGCGCAGCCGTATCGATTTCATGCGAATGCCCAGCGCCCGCGACAGCAGGGCCCCCCAAGCGGACACCGCGGATCCGGCTTTGCCGGTCCGCTGGTGTCGCCCCCTCGGGGGGAGGCGGCCGCAGGCCGCTTCGGGGGGGTCACTTCTTCCTCGCACGCGGGTGCGCGGCGTCGTACACCTTCGCCAGGTGCTGCAGGTCGAGCCGCGTGTAGACCTGCGTGCTGGAGATGCTGGCGTGGCCCAGCAGCTCCTGCACCGCCCGCAGGTCGCCACTCGACTGCAGCAGGTGCGATGCATAGCTGTGCCGCAGCATGTGCGGGTGCACGCTGGTGGGCACGCCCGCCTGCAGCGCCAGCCCCTTCAGGCGCGAGCGCACCTGGCTCGCCGTGAGCCGCGTGCCGCGCCGGCTCACGAACAGCGCGGCCTCGCCGCTGCGCGCCAGCGGCTCGCGCTGCAGCAGCCACGCATCGAGCGCAGCCAGCGCCGCGCGGCCGATGGGCACGCTGCGCCGCTTGCTGCCCTTGCCGAGCACGTGCGCGGTGGCATCGGCGCGGTCCACCCAGCCGGCGGCGGCGCCGCTGGCGCCGATGTCCAGCCCGGTGAGCTCGCCCACGCGCAAGCCGCAGCCGTAGAGCAGCTCGACGATGCAGTGGTCACGCGCGGCCAGCGCCGGGTCGCCGGCCACCTCGTGATCGGCCAGCGCCACCGCGTGGTCCACCGACAGCGCCTTGGGCAGCGGCTTGGCCGGGCGCGGCGCCCGCACGCCATCGACCGGATTGAACGCAATCTCGCCCTGCCGGCCCCACCAGCGGTACAGGCCGCGCCAGCCCGCCAATGCCAGCGCGATGCTGCGCGACGACAGCCCCTGCGCATGCAGCCGCGCGGCCCAGCGCCGCACGTGTTGCGTCTGCACTTCACGCAACGGCACCCGGGCTTCCTGCGCGTGCGCCTGCAGCCGCCGCAGCGCCTCGCCGTACAGCGTGAGCGTGCGCGCCGCGAGGCGGCGCTCGACGGCCAGGTGCCGCAGGTAGGCTTCCAGCGCCTCGGCGTCGTCTGTCGAGGCGGTGGAAATGCTCACCCGCGCAGCCGCGACAGCCCCGCGCCGGCGATCTCGCCGATGCGCAGCAGGAACTCGGTGCCCATGTCGGCGCTGTAGCGCGTGGGGTCGGGCGACCCCAGCACCAGCATGCCGAACGCGGTGTCGCCGTGGCGCAGCGGCACGAGGGCGAGCGACATGACGCTGGCCGGGTCGTCCAGCCACGACGCCGCCTCGAACCCGGAGTTGACGCCGCAGTAGGGCAGCGTGAGGCTGGCTGCGAAGCTCTTCGCGTCGTCGCTCACGCCGGCCGCCCAGGACTCGCCGGTGGCGGTGGCCGCGGTGCCCCAGAGGCGGATCGCCGCCTGCGGAATCAAGAATTCGTGCCGCAGCTGGCTCACCATCACGCCCGGCAGCGCGGCGGGCTCGCGCGTGAGCAGGATCGCGCGCGTCCAGCGATGCAGGCGGTCGGCGATCGCGACGTTCTCCTGCCCGTTGCGGATCATCTCGACGATCTTCAACTCCAGCCCGCGGATGCGCTCGCGCAGCATCTCCATCTGCCGCTCCTGCAGCGAGACGGCGCGCTGGCCGTGGGGGCTCGTGATGCGCACGGTCGCCAGCAGCTCGGCATGCCGCTCGAAGAAGGCGGGCGTGTTGGCGAGGAAGTCGGCGATGTCGGCTTCGGTGATGCCGGAGATGGTCACAGTTCGATGTCTCCTTCGAATACGGTTTCAGCGGGGCCGGTCATGAGCACGTTGCCATTGCCGGGCCAGTCGATGGTGAGCGTGCCGCCCCGGGCCTGCACGTCGACGTGGGCGTCGAGCCAGCCCAGCCGCACGCCGGCCACCACGGCCGCGCAGGCGCCGGTGCCGCAGGCGAGTGTCTCGCCGGCGCCGCGCTCGTAGACGCGCAGCCGGATGCGGCTGCGCGACACCACTTGCATGAACCCGGCGTTGACCTTGTTCGGAAAGCGCGAGTGCTGCTCGACCCGCGGGCCGATGCTCTCCACGTGCGCGATGTCGATGTCGTCCACGCGCTGCACCGCGTGCGGGTTGCCCATGGAGAGCACCGCCACGTCGCCCACTTCCAGCGGCCAGAGCTCGAAGCCGCCCACGCGCGTGGGCACCAGCCCTTCGGGATTGAACGGCACGCGCGCCAGCTCGAAGACCGGCGGCCCCATGTCGACCGTCACGCGGCCGTCGGGCTGCAGGCGCAGCTCGAGCAGCGAATTCATGGTCTCGACCTTCACCGTGGTCTTGTCCGTGAGGCCGTGTTCGTGCACGTAGCGCACGAAGCAGCGCGCGCCGTTGCCGCATTGCTCGACCTCGTCGCCGCTGTTGTTGAAGATGCGGTAGCGGAAGTCCACGCCCGGCGTGGCGGTGCGCTCCACCACGAGAATCTGGTCCGCGCCCACGCCGAAGCGGCGATCACCCAGCCGCCGCGCCTGGTCGGCCGTGAGCGCGAGCGGTTCGCGCGTGCCGTCGAGCACGACGAAATCGTTCCCCGCCCCCTGCATCTTGGTGAAGCGCAACCTCATGCGCGGATTATCGCCGTCGGTCGCGGCGAAGGCCTTCAATAGAGGGGTGGATCCCCGGGCGGGCGCGTCTTGAACCGCTTGTGGACCCACAGGTACTGCGCGGGGCGGTGGCGGATCTCGCTTTCGATCCACTGGTTGATGCGCAGCGTGTCGGCGTAGACGTCTTCGCTCGGGAAGTCGTCCCACGGCGGCAGCACCCGCACCAGGTACCCCTCTCCACCGGGCAGGATCTCCGCGACGACCGGCTGCACCGCCATGCCCACGAGTTGCGCCATGCGCGACGGCGCCAGCAGCGTGGCCGCCGGCACGCCGAAGAACGGCACGAACGCGGCGTCCTTCGGGCCGAAGTCCATGTCGGGCAGGTTGAAGAAGCCGAGGCCGCGCTGGCGGATGGCGCGGATCAGCGGCTTCGCGCCTTCCTTGCGCGAGAAGGTCTCGGCCTGCCCGAAGCGCTCGCGGCCTTGCCGGAACGCGGCGTCGAAGACCGGGTCGCTCTGCTTCTGGTAGATCGTGGCGCCGCGGGTCGACTGGAACAGCTGCAGCGCCACGGCCGCGACGTCGAGCGCCACGAAGTGAGGCACGAGCCACATCACGGGCTTGTCGCTGCGCTCGGCGAAGCCCACGTCGCCTTCGACGCGGATCAGGCGCTTGAGCCGCTCCGGCGGCGCATACCAGAGCAGCCCGCGCTCGAGCAGGCTGCGCCCGAGCCATCCGAAGTGCTCGCGCACGAGCGCCCGGCGGCGCTGGACCGGCAGGTGCGGGAAGCACAGCTCCACGTTGCGCAGCGCGACCCGCCGGCGCGATCCGGCCACCGTGTGCAGCGTGGCGCCGAACGCGCGGCCGAGCACGGCCTGCACCCCAAGCGGCAGGTGCTGCAGCAGCCGCAGCAGTGCGACAAGCAGCCGCGAGCCGGCGTTCATGCGGACGGCGCCTTCGCGTCGCCGCGCGGCCGCTTGTAGCGGTGATAGCCCCACAGGTACTGCTGAGGGCATTGCAGGATGAGGCGCTCCATCTCGCGGTTGATCGCTTCGGCGGCCGCCTGCTCGCCCTCGGGCAGCGGCCCCGACGGCGCCTGCACCCGCACGACGTAGCCTTGGGCCGAGGGCAGTCGCTCGCACCACATCAGGAGCCAGGCGCAGCCGGTCTGCTGGATCAGGCGGGCGGCCAGGGTCATGGTGTAGGCATCGCGGCCGAAGAACGGTGCCCACACGCCCATGCCGTGCGGCGGCACCTGGTCGGGCAGCAGGCCGACGGTCTCGCCGCGGCGCAGCGCGCGGATCATCTGGCGCACGCCGGCCAGCGAAGCCGGCGCGGTGGACAAGCCGGGCCGCGCACGCGCCGTCTCCTCCAGCTCGCGCAGCCAGGCCTGGCGCGCCGGGCGGTAGAGCACGGTGACCGGATGACTTGCGCCCCGGTGCTCGGCATAGGCCTGCGCGCAGACCTCGAACACGCCCAGGTGCGGCGTCAGTACCACGACGCCTCGGCCCTGCGCCAGCGCGGCATCCAGCAGTTCGCCACCCTCCCAGCGCGCCAAGCGCGAGATCGGCCGCGCTTGGGCCGACAGCCACAGCCACGGCAGCTCGGCCACCATGCGGCCGGCCTCGGCGATGGCGGCTCGCTGCGCCGCGGGCGGCACCGCGGCCAGCGCGGCGTTCTCCCGCGAGCGCCGGCGGTGGGACGGCGAAAGGGCCCAGGCCAGCCAGCCGAGCGCCCAGCCCAGCGCATGCAGCGAGCGCAGCGAGCGCCGCGACAGCCAGCGAACCAGCGTGGGGATCATCCGCGGCGCGGCGCCGCCGGTGCTTCGCGGCCGGCGTGCAGTGTTTCGCGACCGACGGCCGCGCGTGCGCTCGAGAGGTTCATATAATGGCGTGTCGCCGAGTTAAAGGACAACTTGCGGGGCGACCTTAAAAAGTACCGCTAAAGCGTTCGCCGCTCTCCGAAGTTCAACAGGCTGGCGACGCCGGGTCAACTTGCAGGAGTTTATAAGTGGCGAACGACTTTCTCTTCACATCCGAATCCGTCTCCGAAGGCCACCCCGACAAGGTCGCCGACCAGATCTCCGACGCCATCCTCGACGCGGTGTTCGCGCAGGATCCGCGCTCGCGGGTAGCTGCCGAGACGCTGTGCAACACCGGCCTCGTGGTGCTGGCGGGCGAGATCACCACCAACGCCCATGTCGATTACATCCAGGTGGCGCGCGACACCATCAAGCGCATCGGCTACGACAACACCGAGTACGGCATCGACTACAAAGGCTGCGCCGTGCTCGTGGCCTACGACAAGCAGAGCAACGACATCGCGCAGGGCGTCGACCAGGCCAGCGACGACCACCTCAACACCGGCGCGGGCGACCAGGGCCTCATGTTCGGCTACGCCTGCGACGAAACGCCCGAGCTGATGCCCGCGCCCATCTACTACGCGCACCGCCTCGTCGAGCGCCAGGCGCAGCTGCGCAAGGATGGCCGCCTGCCCTTCCTGCGCCCGGACGCGAAGAGCCAGGTCACGATGCGCTACGTGGACGGCCGGCCGCACAGCATCGACACCGTCGTGCTGTCGAGCCAGCACAGCCCCGAGATGAGCGACGGCACGAAGATGAAGGCCGAGTTCATCGAGGCGGTGATCGAGGAGATCATCAAGCCGGTGCTGCCGAAGGATTGGCTGAAGAACACCAAGTACCTCATCAACCCGACCGGCCGCTTCGTCATCGGCGGTCCGCAGGGCGACTGCGGCCTCACCGGTCGCAAGATCATCGTCGACACCTACGGCGGCGCCTGTCCGCACGGCGGCGGCGCGTTCTCCGGCAAGGACCCGACGAAGGTCGACCGCTCGGCCGCCTACGCGGCGCGCTACGTGGCCAAGAACATCGTCGCCGCCGGCCTGGCGCGCCAGTGCCAGATCCAGGTCGCCTACGCGATCGGCGTCGCGCGGCCGATGAATGTCACGGTCTACACCGAGGGCACCGGCATCATCCCGGACGACAAGATCGCCGAGATCGTCAACGAGGTGTTCGACCTGCGTCCGAAGGGCATCATCCAGATGCTCGACCTGCTGCGGCCGATCTACCAGAAGACCGCGGCCTACGGCCATTTCGGCCGCGAGGAGCCCGAGTTCACGTGGGAGAAGACCGACAAGTCGGCCAGGCTGAAGGAGCTCGTCGGGCGCGTCTGACCGGGTTGCGGCCGTGCGGGCGCTCACGCTCGACGACCTGCGCCGGTACGCGGTCGCCCGCACCCTGTTCGCGCCCACGACGCTCGGGCGCGCCATCGACCGCCTGGGCTTCGTCCAGGCCGACCCCATCCGCGCACCGGCGCGCGCGCAGGATCTCACGCTGCGCCACCGCGTGCGCGACTACCGCGCGGGCGACCTCGAGCAGCGTTACCCGAAGCTCGGCATCGACGAGGACCACTTCGTCAACTACGGCTTCCTGCCGCGCGACACCCATCGCCTGATGCACCCGCGCACGCCACGCCTGGCGTGGACCCGGGCGCGGTGGCGCCAGGCCGAGGCCGTGCTGGAGTTCGTGCGCGACCGCGGCGTCGTGCACCCGCGCGAGGTCGACCTCCAGTTCTCGCACGGCAAGGCCACGAACTGGTTCGGCGGCTCGAGCAACGCCAGCACGCAGCTGCTGGACGCCATGCATTACCGCGGCCTGCTGCGCGTGGCGCGGCGCGAAGGCGGCATCCGGCTGTACGGCGCGCGCGAGCCGCACGACGCGGCGCCCGACCCCGCCGCCGCGATGGACGCGCTCGTCGACGTCATCGTGCGCAAGTACGCGCCGCTGCCGCTGCGCTCGCTGGCCGAGCTCGTGAACGCGCTGCGCGGAGGCGCGCCGCAGTGGTCGGACGACCGCCGCGCCGCGCTCGTGAGGGCCGCGTCGCGCCTGCCGCATGCGCAGGTCGATGGCCTCGTGTGGTACTGGCCGGCCGGTGAGGATCCGGCATCGCGCCGCCATGAGCCGGACGAGGCCGTGCGCCTGCTCGCCCCGTTCGACCCGCTGGTGTGGGACCGCCGCCGCTTCGAGATCTTCTGGGGCTGGGCCTACCGCTTCGAGGCCTACACGCCCGCGCCGCAGCGCGTGCGCGGCTACTACGCGCTGCCGCTGCTGTGGGGCAGCAGCGTGATCGGCTGGGGCAACCTCTCGGTGCGCGGCGAAACGA
>Ga0247821_10001721_pt1 | contig 12224 bp, 12 predicted proteins | sample 13C_Glycerol_Day_FD_192481 | JGI IMG/M metagenome (GOLD analysis project Ga0247821, IMG submission 192481) | Soil microbial communities from agricultural site in Penn Yan, New York, United States - 13C_Glycerol_Day14 | ecosystem: Environmental > Terrestrial > Soil > Agricultural land | place... | reverse complement strand
TTTGTAGTCCGCGCTGCGGCATACTACATGATGCGCTGCGGTTGTGAAAATCAGACTAAATACGTCGTTCTGCGACCATTTGGTCGCAGAGGGTCACGCTGGGAAACAGCATGTTCTCAAAAAAGTGGCAGATTGTTCCAGATAAATCTTGAAACAGTACACGATTTGTTCTGAAGGCCGGCTGCGGCAGGTTGCCGCGCCTTGCCTATACTTTCTGCGCGCCCTTGATTTTCGGGCGTCCGAACGGCAACCAGCAGAGGTAAGGCGCGTGGATCATCTCGTATTGACAGTAATCGCCCCGGACAAGGCAGGCCAGGTCGAGCGTATCGCCGAGTGCATTGCCGAGCATAACGGTAACTGGCTGGAGAGTCGCATGTCGCGCATGGCCGGGCAATTTGCCGGGATCTTGCGAGTGGCGGTGCCGGCGGAGTCGTATGACGAACTGGTCGAGGCGTTGCAGGCCCTGGGCAAGTACGACATTCGCGTGCTGATCGCCGAAAGCGGCATCGAGCCGTCCTGCACCTGGAAGCCGATTGCAATGGAGCTGGTAGGCAACGATCGCCCCGGCATCGTGCGCGATATCACCCGCCTGTTGGCCGAGCAAGGGGTCAACCTGGAGCGCTTTACCACCGATGTGCGGCCGGCACCGATGAGCAGCGAACCGCTGTTCCATGCCGATGCCTTGCTGGCCATGCCGCTGACGTTGTCCCTGGACAGCCTGCAGGCCAAGCTTGAGGCGCTGGCTGACGATTTGATGGTGGAACTCAAGCTGCGCCCTGAAGAATAGTTATCCCGGTTTGCCGGGGACCGGCCTGTGGATAAGCTGGGGGAAGCCGACGCCAGCCCAAGCGGGCCGTGGCTTTGCGGCAATTGAGCAAAAAACCACCAATAATCAGTGGCTTGTGCACAAAGCGCGGGGATGAGGGTGTGGATAAGCTTGGGAGAGGTTGCTGCAGGCCACGGATTACGTGGCCTGCAAAGGTTTGTACGTTTTTTGATCAGTTGCGCCGGCGCAAACTCAGCCAGGCATCGACGCTGTAGAGAGCCAGGCCCGCCCAGATAAACATGAAGGCAACCAGGGTGCTGCTCGACAAGTGTTCACCGAACAACAGCACGGCCTGCAGCAATACCAGGGTGGGTGCCAGGTACTGCAAGAACCCCAGGGTGGTGTAGGGCAGATGCCGGGCGGCGGCGTTGAAACACACCAGCGGGATCAGCGTGACCGGCCCTGCAGCCATCAGCCAGAGCGCTTCGGTGCTGCTGTAGAAGCTTGGCTGGGCGCTGGCGGCCAAGGGGTTGAGCAGCAGCCAGCCGATGGCCAGGGGCACCAGCATCCAGGTTTCCACTACAAGCCCGGGCAGGGCCGCTACCGGCGCCTGTTTGCGGATCAGGCCGTAGAAGCCGAAGCTCAGCGCCAGTATCAGTGAAACCCAGGGCAAGCTGCCCACCTGCCAGACCTGCTGCGCCACACCCGCTGCCGCCAGACCTACCGCCACCCATTGCAACCGTCGCAGGCGCTCGCCGAGCAGCAACATGCCCAGCAGCACATTGATCAGTGGGTTGATGTAGTAGCCCAGGCTCGCTTCGAGCATGCGGCCATTGTTCACCGACCACACATAGGTCAGCCAGTTACCGGCAATCAACGAGCCGCTCAAGGCCAGGATGGCGAGGCGCTTGGGATTGTCGCGCAGTTCACGCCACCAGCCCGGGTGCTTCCACACCAACAGCAACAGTGAGCCGAACAGGGCCGACCAGAGTATCCGGTGAACGATGATTTCTACGGCGGGTACGCTTTGCAGCGCTTTGAAGTAGAGCGGGAACAAGCCCCAGATGATGTAGGCGCTCAGGCCCAGGATGTACCCGCGGCGCGGGTTGGCGGCATGCATGCAGATTCCTTGCTTAGGCAGCTAACTAAAAGCAGTGGCTATTGTAGACAGTCTGGCCCGCGCTTCAGAACAATTTCAGTGGCTCTTCATCCAGGGCAGCCATCTGCTCACGCAGGGCAAGTATCTGATCGCCCCAGTAGCGCTCCTGGCCGAACCACGGAAAGCTGCGAGGGAACGCCGGGTCGTCCCAGCGGCGTGCGAGCCAGGCGCTGTAGTGCAGCAGGCGCAGGGCGCGCAACGGCTCGATCAAGGCCAGTTCGCGTGGATCGAAGTCGTGGAACTCGTTGTAGCCATCCATCAACTCGGCCAACTGGCCCAGGCGTTCCTGGCGGCTACCGGCGAGCATCATCCACAGGTCCTGAACGGCGGGGCCCATGCGGCAGTCGTCAAGGTCGACGATGTGAAACACCTCATCACGGCACATCATGTTGCCGGGGTGGCAGTCACCGTGCAGGCGGATATTTTGATGCGGGGTACTGGCATAGACAGCTTCGACCCGCTTGAGCAGGTCGCGGGCCACCGACTCGAACGCGGGCAGCAGGCTCTTGGGTACGAAGTTGCCTTCTAGCAGGGTGTTCAGTGAGGCATGGCCAAAGTTATCCACTGCCAGGGCTTCACGGTGCTCGAAGGGGCGCGTGGCGCCGACTCCATGCAAACGCCCCAGCAGTTGGCCGAGGCGATAGAGCTGATCCAGGTTGCCCGGCTCCGGTGCGCGGCCGCCGCGGCGGGGGAACAGGGTGAAACGAAAGCCGCTGTGCTCGAACAGGGTTTCGCCGTTGTGGATAAGTGGCGCCACCACAGGCACCTCGCATTCAGCCAGTTCGGCGGTAAAGCTGTGTTCTTCGAGGATTGCCGCATCGGTCCAGCGATCCGGGCGGTAGAACTTGGCAATCAGCGGCTCGCTCCCTTCGATGCCCACCTGGTAGACGCGGTTCTCGTAGCTGTTGAGTGCCAGCACGCGGGCATCGCTGAGAAAGCCGATGCTCTCGACGGCGTCGAGGACCAGGTCGGGGGTAAGTGTTTCAAAGGGGTGGGACATGTTCGCTCCTGCTGTGCGGCAGGTGGCCGCATCATGCAGGCATGGTACCGCACATTTTTGTAGGAGCGGGCTTGGCCCGCGATAGCGATATCGCGGGGCAAGCCCGCTCCTGCAAAGGTTTTGTGCGAGGCGATCAGGTGCCGACGATGCCGCCGTCTTCACGGCTGACGGCGATGACCGATGAGCGCGGCTTGCCGTTGGGCTGGTGATCCGGGAAGGTCGAACCACCGGTTTCGCCAGGGTGCTGGATGCCGACGAACAAGGTGCGCTGGTCTGGCGCAAAAGCGATGCCGGTCACTTCACAGGCCACGGGGCCGACCATGAAGCGGCGGATCTCGCCACTCACCGGGTCGGCACAGAGCATCTGGTTGTTGCCCATGCCGGCGAAGTCGCCGGCATTGCTGTAATCGCCGTCGGTGAGAATCCACAGCCGGCCATCGGCGTCGAAACCCAGGCCATCCGGGCTGTTGAACATGTTCTGTGGGTTGATGTTGCTTGATCCGCCCTTGGCGTCGCCCGCATGCACGGCGGGATTGCCGGCGACCACGAACAGGTCCCAGTCAAAGCTCATGGCGCCGTGGTCGTCCTCGCTTTCACGCCAGCGCAGGATTTGCCCGTAGAGGTTTTTCTCCCTCGGGTTGGGGCCGCCGGCGGGTTGGCCTTCTTCACCGCGTTTGACGTTGTTGGTCAGGGTGCAATACACCTGGCCATCCTTGGGGCTCACCACGATCCACTCCGGGCGGTCCATGCGCGTGGCCTTGAGCTGGCTGGCAGCCAGGCGGGCGTGGATCAGCACCTGGGCCTGGCTGGCAAAGCCATTGGCGGCGATCAGGCCGTTCTTGCCGTGGGTCAGCTCCAGCCATTGGCCTTTGCCACGCGGATGATCGGCGTTGCTGTCGCCATCGTCGAAGCGGGCGACATACAGGGTGCCGTGGTCGAGCAGGTTGCGGTTGGCGCTGGGGTTCTTGTGGTCGATGCGGTCGCGGCTGATGAACTTGTAGATGAACTCGCCGCGTTCATCGTCGCCCATGTAGACGACTGCACGGCCGTCGCGGGTTTCGCCAAGCGCGGCATTCTCGTGCTTGAAGCGGCCCAGGGCGGTGCGCTTGATCGGGGTCGAGTCCGGATCGAACGGGTCGATTTCCACGACCCAACCATGGCGGTTCAATTCATTGGGGTTCTTTGCCAGGTCAAAGCGCGGGTCGTGTTGATGCCAGCCCACCTCTTTGCCAGTCACCGTCGCGCCGTAGCGTTTTTGCCCGGCATCGAACACCTGGGCGGTGTCGCTGCTGCCAAAGCAGTCGGTGAAGTTCTCTTCGCAGGTCAGGTAGGTGCCCCACGGCGTCTTGCCGTTGGCGCAGTTCTGGAAGGTGCCCAGCACTTTGCGGCCGCTGTTGTCGGCGGCGGTTCTGAGCAAGGCATCGCCTGCGGCAGGGCCACTGACGCGAATGGGCGTGTTGCCGTGGATGCGCCGGTTGTAGGGCGATCCCTGGACGAATTGCCACTGGCCGTTGCTGCGCTTGACCTCGATCACCGAGACGCCTTCGGCCGCCTGGGCCTTGTGCACGTCTTGCGACGAAGTGGGCTGACCGCCATGGGCGAACAGGTAACGGTAGTTGGTGTATTCGTTGTTGATCGCCATCAGCGCGCGGTTGTCGTCACCCGGGAAGGGGAACAGGCTCATGCCGTCGTTGTTGTCACCAAACTGCAGCTCCTGGGCCTTGGCGCTGCCATGACCCGACACATCGAAGGCCGGCGAGTCGGTGTGCAAGGGCTGGCCCCAGCTGATCAGCACCGAGGATTTGTAGCCCGGCGGCAGGCTGATGCTGTCGGCGGTCGCCGCCGGAATGCTGGTGAAGCCGAGCAGGCTGCTGTTGGCGGCGCCTACGCTGGCGGCCATGACACTGCGGCTGAGCAGGTTGCCACTGAGGAACAGGGCGGCGCCGCACAAGGCGCCGGCTCCGATGAAACGGCGACGGCTGAGGTTGACCAGCTGTTCGAGGTCAGTTTGCTGGTGTTCTTCTAATAGGTTCATGACAGGCTTCCTGCGGTTTTGGCAGTCACCTTAGTCAGGGGTTGTGACGGTTTTGTGTCGGTTTTTATAACGGTGTGCCGATCAGCACATAGGACGGCTGGAACTGGACGCGAATATCACTGCCGGCGGCAACGCCATGAGATTTGAGCCAGGCGGGTTCGGCAAAGGTGCACAGGGTCTGGCCGTTGCACAGCGTCAGGCGGACTTCGGTGGGGTCGGGCAGGTTGTCGAGCAGTTCCTCGACCTTGGCTTGCAGGCAGTTGTAGCCCTCCAGCGGTTGTTCCTGCGGGCTGAGCAAGTTCAGCCAGCCGGCCTTGATCAAGGCCACCACCGTGGTGCCCGGGGTCAGTTCCAGGCGCTGGGTGCTGTCGCGGGTGATCAGCGCATCGATGCTCAAGTCGCCCGCCAGGGCCAGGGTAATCCGGTCGTAATGCCCTTGTGCCTCAATTGCGCTGACTTGCCCGTGCAACTGATTCCGCGCACTGGTGCGCAGCATCAGGCGGCCCAGCAAGTCGAGGTCGCTGGCGTCTTCGGCGGCTTCCAGAATCTGCGTCTGCAGGGCTTGCAAGTGCTGGTACAGGCGCAGCACCCGCTGGCCTTCCTGCGACAGTTTTGCCCCGCCGCCACCACGGCCGCCCACACTGCGTTCCACCAGCGGTTTGGCGGCCAGGTTGTTGAGCTCATCAATGGCATCCCAGGCCGCTTTGTAGCTCATGCCGGCGCTTTTTGCGGCACGGGTGATCGAGCCTTGTTCGGCGATGTGCTGCAGCAACGCAATACGTTGCGGGCGGCGAACGATGTGCTGGGTGAGCAGGGCGGGCAAGGACATGAGTGATGGCTGGCATGCAGGAATTGTCGAGCGTGAAAAGTGCCCGCACCCCGGCGGCAAGTCAAGCGCTGCCGGGCTTGGCCGTGCGCGCCAGGCAATAGACATCGACCCGCCGAGCACCGGCCTTGAGCAGCAGGCTGGCCAGGGTCTGGGCGGTGGCGCCGGTGGTCAGTACATCGTCGACCAAGGCCAGGTGGCGGCCTTCGATTGCCTGGGCATTGGCGACGACAAAGGCCTGGCGCAGGTTGCGTTTGCGCGCCCGGGCTTTCAAGCCTTGCTGGGCCGGTGTGTCGAGCACGCGCTTGAGCACCTGCTCATTGCAGGCGATGCCGGTGTGGCCGCTCAGCCATTTCGCCAGCATCGCCGCCTGGTTGTAGCCGCGCTGGCGCAAACGACGTCGGGCCAAGGGCACCGGGAGCAACAACGCCGGACGCGGCAAGTCTTCGCTGTAGCGATAGCACAGCCAGCGGCCGAGCAACTGGGCCAGCAGATGCCCCAGTGGCCACTGGCTGTTGTATTTGAACCGGCTGATCAGGGCATCCAGCGGAAAGCCGTAATGCCAGGGGGCTTCGACCCGAAAGAAGGCCGGAGCGCGGCGCCTGCATTCGGCGCAGGTCAGGCCGTGCATGGGCAAGGGCAGGGCGCAGACCTGGCAACCGTCCTGCAGCCAGGGCAGTTCGGCTTCGCAGGCGACGCACAGCGGGTACGGCTGTTCGGCGGGTTCATTGCAGAGCAAGCAGGCATGGTTACTATTTAACCACTTGTAAACCATGCTTTTGAGTCGTGGTTGACAGCGCATCGGGCTTCCTTAACTATGCGAACTAACCGTGATGCGCTGGCGGGTTTCCTGTACCGGCGCCAGACAAAGCCTAAACAAGGAACCGCCGATGAGCGCCAGCACAACTGCAACAACACGTCACGACTGGAACCTGGCCGAGGTCAAGGCGCTGTTCCAGCAACCGTTCAATGACCTGCTGTTCCAGGCGCAAACCGTGCATCGCGCGCACTTCGACGCCAACCGCGTCCAGGTCTCCACCTTGCTGTCGATCAAGACCGGCGCCTGCCCGGAAGATTGCAAATATTGTCCACAGTCCGGCCACTACAACACCGGGCTGGAAAAGCAGAAGCTGATGGAAGTGCAGAAGGTCCTTGAAGAGGCGGCCCGGGCGAAGGCCATCGGTTCCACCCGCTTCTGCATGGGCGCCGCCTGGAAACACCCTTCGGCCAAAGACATGCCCTACGTGCTGCAGATGGTCAAAGGGGTCAAGGCCATGGGCCTGGAAACCTGCATGACCCTGGGCAAGCTCGACCAGGAACAGACCCAGGCCCTGGCCGAAGCCGGGCTGGACTACTACAACCACAACCTCGACACCTCCCCAGAGTTCTACGGCAGCATCATCACCACCCGCACCTACAGCGAGCGCCTGCAGACCCTGGCCTATGTGCGCGATGCGGGCATGAAGATCTGCTCGGGCGGGATCCTCGGCATGGGCGAGTCGCTGGACGACCGCGCGGGCCTGTTGATCCAGCTGGCCAACCTGCCGGAGCATCCGGAGTCGGTGCCGATCAACATGCTGGTCAAGGTCGCCGGTACGCCGCTGGAGAACGCCGAGGAGGTCGATCCGTTCGACTTCATCCGCATGCTCGCCGTTGCCCGGATTCTGATGCCCAAATCTCATGTACGCCTGTCGGCCGGCCGCGAGGCGATGAACGAGCAGATGCAGGCACTGGCATTCTTCGCCGGCGCCAACTCGATTTTCTACGGCGAAAAACTCCTGACCACCGCCAACCCGCAAGCCGACAAGGACATGCAGCTGTTTGCTCGCCTGGGCATCCAGCCTGAAGCGCGCGAAGAGCATGCCGACGAAGTTCATCAGGCTGCCATCGAGCAGGCCCTGATCGAGCAGAAGAGCAGCGAGCTGTTCTATAACGCCGTCTCGGCCTGAGGCGGCCATGGCCTTTGATCTTCGCGCGCGGCTGGAACAACGCCGCGCCGCTGACCTGTATCGCCAGCGCCCCTTGCTGCAGAGCCCCCAGGGCCCGCAGGTGATGGTTGACGGCCAGCCGTTGCTGGCGTTCTGCAGCAACGATTACCTGGGGCTGGCCAATCATCCCGAGGTGATTGCCGCCTGGCGCGCCGGTGCCGAGCGCTGGGGTGTGGGAGGCGGGGCCTCTCATCTGGTGATCGGCCACAGCACCCCCCATCACGAGGTCGAAGAAGCGCTGGCCGAACTGACCGGCCGCCCGCGTGCGCTGCTGTTCACCACCGGCTACATGGCCAACCTCGGCGCCCTGACGGCGCTGGTCGGCCAGGGCGATACGGTGCTGCAGGACCGTCTCAATCACGCCTCGCTGCTCGATGCCGGGCTGCTCAGCGGGGCGCGCTTCAATCGCTACCTGCATAACGACGCGGCCAGCCTGGCCAACCGCCTGGACAAGGCGGTGGGCAACACCCTGGTGGTCACCGACGGGGTGTTCAGCATGGACGGCGACATCGCCGACCTGCCGGCGCTGGCGGCCACGGCCAAGGCGCGAGATGCCTGGTTGATGGTCGATGATGCCCATGGCTTTGGCACCCTGGGCCGCAATGGCGGCGGGATCGTCGAGCATTTCGGCTTGAGCCACGAACAGGTGCCGGTGCTGATCGGTACCCTGGGCAAGGCATGCGGCACTGCCGGGGCATTTGTGGCGGGTAGCGAAGAATTGATCGAGTGCCTGATCCAGTTCGCCCGTCCCTACATCTATACCACCAGCCAGCCCCCGGCCCTTGCGTGCGCTACCTTGCGCAGCCTGCAACTGCTGCGCAGCGAGCATTGGCGGCGTGAGCACCTGGCGACGCTGATCCAGCAGTTTCGCACCGGCGCCGAACAGATCGGCCTGCAGTTGATGGACAGCTTCACGCCGATCCAGCCGATCCTGATTGGCGACAGCGGTCGGGCCTTGCGTCTGTCGCAGATGCTGCGCGAGCGCGGTTTGCTGGTGACGGCAATCCGCCCGCCGACCGTACCGGCAGGCAGCGCGCGTTTGCGGGTGACCTTGAGCGCGGCGCACAGCGAGGCGCAGGTGCAGCTATTGTTGGATGCATTGGCTGACTGTTATCCGCTGCTGGAGCCTGCTGATGCGTAATCACCTGATTCTGTTGCCAGGCTGGGGCCTGGGTAGTTCTGCGTTGCAGCCGTTGGTGGCATCCCTGCGCGCTATTGACCCGGGATTGCGAGTCGAGATCCAGGCCCTGCCGAGCCTTGCTTCCCATGACCCGAAGGACTGGCTCGATCAGCTGGACCGCCAGTTGCCACGCAATGTCTGGCTGGGCGGCTGGTCGCTGGGCGGCATGCTCGCCGCCGAACTGGCCGCACGGCGTGGCGATGACTGCCGCGGTTTGATCACCCTGGGCAGCAACCTCAGTTTTGTCAGCCGCACGGATTGGCCTCACGGCATGGCGGTAGACACCTTCCAGACCTTTCTTGAAGGTTGCCGCTATCACACCCAGGTCACCCTCAAGCGCTTTGTGTCGCTGTGCAGCCAGGGGGCAGAAGAGCCTCGCAGCCTGGCGCGCCTGCTCGGCGCCAGCCTGCCGGAGCCTGCGCCAGAGCTGTTGGTGGCCGGGCTCGAAGTGCTTGGCAAGCTCGACACCCGGGCGGCATTGCAAGCCTACGGCGGCCCGCAGTTGCACCTGTTTGCCGGGCGCGACGGGCTGGTGCCGGCCGAGGTTGCCGGGGTGTTGCTGGAAGAACTGCCTGACGTGGAAGTCGGGCTGCTGGAAGACAGTGCTCATGGTTTTGTGATGGAAACACCTCATGAGCTGGCGGCGGCAATCAAGGCCTTTGTACATGAGAGTGGCGATGACTGATCTTTCTCAACCGGGCTTGCCCGGTGCGCTGCCCGACAAGCGTCAGGTGGCGGCCTCGTTTTCCCGCGCCGCAGCCAGTTATGACAGCGTCGCTGAATTGCAGCGGGCGGTGGGCAACCGATTGCTTGAGCAGTTGCCCGCAGCCCTGGAACCCCGGCGGTGGCTGGATCTTGGCAGTGGCACGGGCTGCTTCAGCCGCGCCTTGCAACAACGTTTTCCACAGGCAAGCGGCATCGCCGTGGACATCGCGGAAGGCATGCTCCAGCACGCACGAACACTGGGCGGGGCGCACTACCATGTGGCTGGTGATGCCGAGCGTCTGCCGTTGCGCGATGCGGGGGTCGAGCTGATCTTCACCAGCCTTGCAGTGCAGTGGTGTTCAGACTTTCGAGCAGTACTTGGTGAGGCTCATCGAGCCTTGCAGCCGGGCGGCGTGCTGGCCTTTGCCAGCCTGTGCGTCGGCACCCTGCATGAGCTGCGCGAGAGTTGGCAGGCGGTGGACGGGCTGGTGCATGTGAACCGTTTTCGGCAAATGGCCGATTACCAGCGCCTGTGTGCCGAGAGCGAGTTGCAGGTGCTGAGCCTGGAGGCCCGGCCCCATGTGCTGTACTACCCTGACGTGCGCAGCCTGACCCATGAACTCAAGGCCTTGGGCGCGCACAACCTCAACCCCGGGCGTCCTGCCGGTTTGACCGGACGGGCGCGGATGCAGGGTTTGCTGCAAGCCTACGAACAGTTTCGTCAGGCGCAAGGACTGCCCGCCACTTATCAAGTGGTCTACGGTGTACTGCAAAAGCCGTTGCTATGAAGGGGAGTGAGATGAGCCCAGCCTATTTCATCGCTGGCACCGACACAGACGTCGGTAAGACCACCATTGCCGCAGGGTTGCTGTATGCCGCGCAACAAGCGGGCTTGAGCACCCTGGGCGCGAAGCCCGTGGCGTCGGGATGCGCAGTCACGGCCAAGGGGCTGCGTAATGACGATGCGCTGGCATTGATTGCGCAGAGTTCGCTCAAGCTGCCCTATGAGCAGGTCAATCCTTTCGCCTTCGAGCCTGCAATCGCGCCGCACCTGGCGGCCCGCGAGGCGGGTGTGGCGTTGAGTGTGCCAGCGCTGTTGGCGCCCATGCGCCAGATTCTGGAGCAGGGAGCGGACTTCACCCTGATCGAGGGGGCCGGTGGCTGGCGTGTGCCGTTGTCGGGCGAGGCCAGTCTGTCGGACCTGGCTATTGCCTTGAAGCTGCCGGTGATCCTGGTGGTGGGTGTGCGCCTGGGCTGTATCAACCACGCATTGCTCAGCGCCGAGGCCATCGCCCGAGACGGTCTGCAATTGGCCGGTTGGGTGGCCAATATCGTCGATCCGCGCACTTCGCGCCTGGAGGAAAACCTCGCCAGCCTTGCCGAGCGGTTGCCGGCACCGTGCCTCGGACGGGTGCCAAAGCTCAAGCAGGCGTCGGCAGAACTGGTGGCAGAGCACTTGCAGCTGGATTTGCTGGACTAGCCCGCGTCTATCGTGTGGCTACATGCCATTACTGATTTCAACGGGCCTTTTACCGCAAGGTTTGCTTCAATGGGGGCTGTTCGCCTTCAGCGACAGGGAGTTTTGACATGGAAATCTCGGGCAGCTCAGTGTTTTATGCCGGCCTTGGCGCAATGCAGGCGGGGCATCAGCGGGTCGATCAAGCCGCCAGCCAGATCGCCAACACCACCGTAGAGCGTTCCGCCACCAGCCAGTCCAGCGACTATCAGGCCGAGCGCCTGCGCGCGGTCGATCGCAGCCAGCAGATGGACCTGGCCACCAGCAATGTGGAAATGGCCCTGGGCAAGCATCAGGTCGAATTAGGTGTCAAATTGGCCAAAGCATCGGACGAAATGCTCGGCACCCTGATCGACACCTACGCCTGAACCTCCCGCCGCACACGCTGCGGGCCTTCAACTAATCTTGTGTATCAGTGCCCTGGCCTTGCAGGTGGGCGCTCGGCTGCCTGTTTCAGGCATTTTTTCCACGACGATCGCGCAGTCTGGCATGGCAGAACTGCCCTCTGGTTGATGCTTGACAAGTTTTCGGCGTAAACGTATGTTTCAAACAACTGTTTGACCGAAAGCCGCCTAGAGCTGGTCGGTATATCGCGGTCTCCCTATCCAGGATTCATCAGTCGAGGTTCATCGCTATGCCTGATTACAAAGCCCCCTTGCGTGATATTCGCTTCGTTCGTGACGAGCTGCTCGGCTACGAAGCGCACTATCAGAGCCTGCCGGCTTGCCAGGACGCCACTCCAGACATGGTGAATGCCATCCTTGAGGAAGGCGCCAAGTTTTGTGAACAGGTACTGGCTCCGCTGAACCGTGTGGGTGACCTGGAAGGCTGCACCTGGAGCGAGTCGGGCGTTAAGACCCCGACCGGTTTCAAGGAAGCCTACAAGCAGTTCGTCGAAGGCGGCTGGCCGAGCCTGGCCCATGACGTCGATCACGGCGGTCAGGGTCTGCCTGAGTCGCTGGGCCTGGCGGTCAGCGAAATGGTCGGTGAGTCGAACTGGTCCTGGGGCATGTACCCAGGCCTGTCCCACGGCGCGATGAACACCATCT
>Ga0247821_10001720_pt1 | contig 12226 bp, 12 predicted proteins | sample 13C_Glycerol_Day_FD_192481 | JGI IMG/M metagenome (GOLD analysis project Ga0247821, IMG submission 192481) | Soil microbial communities from agricultural site in Penn Yan, New York, United States - 13C_Glycerol_Day14 | ecosystem: Environmental > Terrestrial > Soil > Agricultural land | place... | reverse complement strand
GCGGGGAAGCGTCGCGCATCTGCGGTGGCGCGGTCGCGGCGGCGGGAGCAGGTGCTGGAGCAGGTGGGGGAGCGGATGCGGGAGCAGGTGCGGGAGCAGGTGCGGGAGCAGGTGCGGTCGTCGACTCGGCGACGCGCGGGTCGACGCCTTCGTCCAGCGACCCTCTCCACCACAAGGCGCCGAGCACGGTGGACAAGGCGAGCGTGGCAAAGCCCGCCGCAACGGGCGGCCTCGACAGCCACGCGAATGCGGAAGCCAGCCATTGCGCGGCGCGCCCTGATGCTGTCGGCGACCGTCTGCGCGCGCTCGACAGGATCGCGGCACGCAGCTCGGCCGGCGGCGTGGCGTCGGCATCCGGCGCGTGGCGCAAGGCCTGCTCGAGCCAGCGGTCGCGCTCGTCGGACGACGTCATGCCGGGGCCTCGCCTTCCTTCGCGGCCTGCGCCGGGCGCGGCGTCGCGCAGAGAGGCGCGAGATACGCGCCCATGCATGCCCGCAGCTTGCTCATCGCGTAGCGCAGGCGCGTCTTGGCGGTCTCGAAGCCGACCTCCAGCACCTGCGCGACGTCGGCGAGTGCGAGTCCGTCGTCGTGATGCAGCAGGAAGGCGCTGCGCTGGGCCACCGGCAGTTCGTCCAGGCATTGCAGCAGGCGCTCGCCGGCGCGGCGCCAGAACGCCAGCTCGTCGCCGGCGAGCGACTGCGACGGCGCGGGCCAGCGCTGCCACGGCGCCCCGGCGGGCTCCCACGGCGGCGGCTCGTCGCCGTCGAGCGGCACTTCGCGGCCGCCGCGCCGGAGCACGTCGATGGCGCGGTGGTGCGCGAGGGTGAATAGCCACGTGCGGAAGGTCGCGCCCTGCGGCTGCCAGCGCGCGCGTGCGTGCACGACGCGCAGCCACGTGTCCTGGAACACCTCGTCGGCGTGGTCGGCCTGCGACGCTCCCAGCACGCGACGCACGAAGCGGTACAACGCCCGCTGGTGGCGCTCGTAGAGCTGCTCGAAGGCCGCACCGTCGCCGGCCGCATAGGCGGCCATCAACATGTCGTCCGGATCCGGCGGCGGCGTGGTCATGCGTGTTCAGTCTGCCCCATCCGGCACTGATACGGCCGGGAGCGCGGAACGGGGTGATTCACCCCGTTCGCGAGGCTGCGGCGTTCAACGCTGCAACCACCGAAGGAGGTCGTGATGCGAGGAAGCGTGTTGATGATCGGGCTGGCCGTGGCGATCGCTGCCTGCGCGCTGCCGGCGTCCGGGGCCGCGACGATGACGGCCTATGCCGATGAGGCCGAGCTGAGGCAGGCGCTCTCGGCGTGGCGAGAGAAGGCGAAGCGCGAGGCGCGCACGAGCCGCGCAGCGCCGTCCGGCGCGCTCATGATGGAGGCGGCGCCGGCAACCGCCGCGGCGCCGCAGAAGGCGGCCGCAGACTCCGGCGGCGATTCGATCACCAACGTGCAGACCGCCGGCGTCGACGAAGGCGGCATCGTCAAGCGCGCCGGCGAGCATCTCGTCATCCTGCGCCGCGGCCGGCTGTTCACGGTTCGCGTGGGCGCCGATGCGCTCGCGCCGGCGGCCGTCGTGGATGCCTATGCCCCCGGCGCCGATCCGCAAGGCGCGTGGTACGACGAGCTGCTCGTGTCCGGCCGCACGGTGGTCGTCGTCGGCTACAGCTACGCGCGCGGCGGCACGGAGATCGGGCTCTTCGATCTCGACCGCGACGGCGCGCTGGCCCACCGCGCCACGTACCACCTGCGCAGCTTCGACTACTACTCGTCGCGCAACTACGCGAGCCGCCTCGTCGGCAACCGGCTGGTGTTCTACACGCCCATGCTGCTGCATCCGTTCGGGCCCGAGCCGTGGACCGTGATGCCCGGCTTCCGGCGCTGGCAGCGCAGCACGCCGCCGGATTTCGAGCGCATCCTGCCGGCCACGCGTGTGTACCGCACCGACGACGATTTCGATCCCGCCGAGTCGCTGGCGCTGCACACGGTGACGAGCTGCGACCTCTCGGCCGCGGCGATGCAGTGCGAGTCGACGGCGGTGCTCGGGCCGGCGGGCCGCGTGTTCTACGTGTCGCAAGGGTCGGTCTACGTGTGGACGTCGTCGTGGCGCCGCGGCGGCGGCGATCGCCCGGCCTCCGCGGTGTTCCGCCTGCCGCTGGACGGCACGGCGCCCAGCGCGCTGAAGGCGGCCGGGGTGCCGGTGGACCAGATGTCGTTCCTCGAGGACTCGAGCGGCCATCTCAACGTGCTGCTGCGCGCCGATGGCCGCGGGGAGGGCATGTTCGGCAGCGAGTCCGGCACGGGGCCGATGGCGCTGATGCGCGTGCCGCTCGCGGTTTTCGGGGACGGCCGCGACGCGGCGCAGCCCGAGCACTATCGCCGCCTGCCCGGGCCGGGACGGGCGGTGCAGAACCGCTACGTGGGCGACTGGCTGCTGTGGGGCGGGCACGGCGCGCGGGCCTGGGCGCTGCGGTATGCGGACCGCGACGAGCCCGCCGCGCTCGACCCCGGGCACGACGTCGAGCGCATCGAGGCGATGGGCCGCGATGCACTGCTCGTCGGCAACTCCGGCGCCGACCTGCACTTCACGAGCGCGCGGCTCGACGGGCCCGGCGCGCGGATTGCCGGCAGACACATCCAGCCCGGCGCGCGGCAGGGGGAGCGGCGCACGCACGGATTCTTCTTCCACGCCACCGGCGACGATGGCGGCGTGCTGGGCCTGCCCGTGCTCGGGCCGGCGGCGCAGCCGCGGCATGGCGTGCATGCGCAGGTGCAAGGGTCGGCCTCGGTCGTGTTCCTGCGCCAGCGAGACCTTGACTTCAGCGCGCTGGGCGAGTTGCGCGCGCAGCCGGGCTCGGCGCGCGACGACGCGTGCAAGGCCTCGTGCGTCGACTGGTACGGCAATGCGCGGCCGATCTTCCTCGGCGACCGCGTGTTCGCGCTGATGGGCTACGAGCTGGTGGAAGGCCGACTCCTGCGCGGCCCCTGGCACGACCGCAGCGAGCGTCTGGAGGAGCGCCGGCGCATCGTCTTCGCGCCGAGCGCGTCCCGGCGCGGCTCGGTGTATTCGCCCTTCGACTGATCTCGCATTGTCGTGCCTGCGGATTTCCCGGTTTCGCTGGGAACGCCCCTTGCCGTACTCCTCGGTCGCGAAATCGCGAAAGCCAAAAGGAGCCAGGCATGCAAGACACAGTCGGTACGGGGTCGGGCCCGTTCGCGGGCACGGGCCCCGGGCCAGCGGGCGTGGTGAACGAAGCCGCGCAAGCGGCCAAGGAACGCGCCCACGCCGTGTGGGACGACGCGAAGGAGACGACGCGCTCCAAGCTCAACGAGCAGAAGGACGCTGCCGCGCAAGGCATCGGCGACGTGGCCGGCGCCTTGCGCGAAGCCGCGCAGCGGCGCGACGACGGCGACGGCCTCGGGCGCCTCGGCGCCAGCGCGGCCGACGGGCTCGAGCGCCTGTCGGGCGCCCTGCGCAGCAAGGACGTGGGCACGATGCTGCGCGACGTGGAGTCGTTCGCGCGCCAGCAGCCGGTGGCCTTCTTCGGGCTCGCGCTCGCCGCGGGCTTCCTGGCCGTTCGATTCGTGAAGTCCGGCGAGCGCCGTGACGAGGAGCAGCAGACATGGACGTGACCGCCAACGACAACGACTTCCGCCAGCAGGAGGCGCGCGCGAACGGCCGCCGCCCGCTGGCCGGACTCTTCTCCGACCTGTGGCGCGAGACGACCACGCTCGTGCACGACGAGGTGGAGCTCGCGAAGGCCGACATCTCCGACAAGGTGACTCAGGCCGGCCGCGGCGTCGGCGCCGTGGCCACCGGCGGGGCGGTGCTGTTCGCCGGCTTCATCGTGCTGCTGTTCGCGGCCGTGGGCGCGCTCGAGATGGTGCTGCCGCCGCAGCAGGCGCCCTGGATGGCGCCGCTCATCGTGGGCGCGGTGGTCACGATCATCGGCGCCGTCGCGCTGTCCAGCGGCAAGAAGAAGCTGCAGGCCGAGAACCTCAAGCCCACGCGCAGCATCGATTCGCTGCGCCGCGACCGCGATGTCGCCAAGGAGCACCTGCAATGATGACGATGAAGCACAACGGCCACAACGGACACCGGCGTCCCGAAGAGATCGAGGCCGAGATCGAGCGCACGCGCAGTGAGCTCGACGAGACGCTGAGCGCCATCGAGCGCCGCCTCACCCCGGGCCAGATCGTCGACCAGGGCCTCGACTACCTGCGCGGCAGCAGCGCGCGCGAGTACGTGCGCAACCTCGGCGAGTCCGTCAAGCGCGAGCCGATCCCGCTCGTGCTCGTGGGCGTCGGCCTCGCGTGGCTCATGCTGTCGGATCGCCGCAGCCGGTCGTTGCCGCACGATGACTTCGAGACCGACTGGAGGCCTTCGCTGAAGGACGCGTCGCCATCCATGAGCGAGCGCCTGGCGGGCGCGAAGCAGCGGCTGGAAGACACGACGCACGCGACCGGCGAGCGCATGTCCGGCGCCGCCGGTTCGGCGCGCGAGCGCGCGGCCGACATGGCCGGCACCGCGTCTGAAGGCGCGGCGCAACTGGCCGGGACCGTGCGCGAAAGCGCCGCCCAGGCCGCCGGCACGGCACGCCAGATGGCGGGCACCGTGCGCGATCGCGCGTCGATGGCGGCCGGCACGGCACGCGAGCGCATGTCGCACGCCGCCGACACGGCGCGCCAGCAGGCCGAGCGCGTGCGCAGCGGCTACGACCAGCTCGTGCACGAGCAGCCGCTCGCGCTCGGCGCGATCGGGCTGGCCATCGGGGCCGTGCTCGGCGCGGTGGCGCCACGCACGCGGCAGGAAGACCGCGTGCTGGGCCCGGCGCGCGACCGCCTCGCGCACGACCTCGAAGAGGCCGCGCGCGAGCCCCTGGAGCGCGCCGTGCAGGCCGCGTCCGCGGCGGCGGACACGGCCGTCGACACGTTCCGGTCGCCGTCCGCATCGGAGGAATCGGCGTGGTCGTCCGCGCAGTCCTCCGCGCAGTCGTCCACCCCGTCCGACGCGCGGTCCGACCTCGACGCGGCGGCTCCCGATGACGCTCCCGCGGCGGGCCGCGACCTGACGCCGACCGACGACCTGCGCACGGGAGTGTCCGCCTTCAACCCTCCCGGCGGCCGCTGACGATGGGCGCAGCGACAGCGGCCACCGCCGGTCGTGCGCGTGGCCGCGACGCGCAGCGCCCCACCGAGATCCCGACGCGTGGGTGGCGCGACATCGCGCTGCGCGTGAAGAACCAGATCGCGGAGGACCGCCTGTCGATCATCTCGGCCGGCGTGGCCTTCTACGGTCTGCTCGCGTCGCTGCCCGCGCTCGGGGCGCTCATCTCGATCTACGGCCTGCTGTTCGACCCGCGCCAGGTGATGGAGCAGATCTCCGCGATGCGTGGCTTCATGCCCGGCGAGGCGGTCGACCTGCTCGTGCAGCAGCTCACCGAGCTGGCGAGCGCCGACAGCAAGGCCCTCGGCCTCGGCGTGGCCGGCGGCGTGATCCTCGCGCTGTGGAGTGCGTCGGCCGGCGTGCGCACGATGATGGAAGCGCTGAACGTGGCCTACAACGAGACCGAGAAGCGCGGCTTCTTCAAGCGCGTGGCGCTGTCGCTGGCGCTCACGCTGGCGGTCGTGCTGATCGGCCTCGTGGCCGTGGCGGCCGTCGTGCTGCTGCCGGCGGTGCTCGACCTGCTCGGCCTCGGCAGCGTCCTCGAGAGCATCGTCTACTGGGCGCGCTGGCCGATCGTGGCGGTCGTGTTCTGGTTCGGCCTCCTGGTGATGTACCGCTACGGACCCAGCCGCGACCATCCGAAGTGGGCGTGGGTGAGCGTGGGCGGCATCGTCGTGACCGTGATGTGGCTCGCCGGCTCGGTACTCTTTTCCTGGTATGTCGAGAACTTCGGCAACTACAACAAGACCTACGGCTCGATGGGCGCGGTCGTGATCCTGCTCATGTGGCTGCTGATCTCGGCGTACATGGTGCTGATCGGCGCCGAGATCAATGCAGAGACCGAGCGGCAGACCAAGGAAGACACGACGGTCGACGAGCCCAAGCCGATGGGCCAGCGGGGCGCCTACGCGGCGGATACGGTGGGCGAGAGTCCTTGAGGCGCGAACGGAGCCGGCTCAAGCCGGTTCGTCCGGGCCGAGAGCCCACCAGCGCGGCAGCAGATCGCGCACGCGGCGATCCAGGAAGCGGTCGTCCATCAGGTGCAGCACGCCGCGGTCGGACGTCGTGCGGATCACGCGCCCGGCGGCCTGCACCACCTTCTGCAGGCCGGGGAAGAGGTAGGCGTAGTCGAAGCCGTCGCCGCACAGCGCATCGAGCCGGCGCCGCATCTCCTCGTTCACCGCGCTCGCCGCCGGCATGCCGAGCGTGGCGATGAAGGCGCCGACGAGCCGGTCGCCAGGCAGGTCGATGCCCTCGGCGAACGAGCCGCCGAGCACCGCGAAGCCGATGCCGCGCCCGCCGGCCGCGAAGCGTTCGAGGAAGGCCGCCTGCTCGGGCTCGCTCATGCCGCGCGACTGCTGCCACGCGGGCACGTCGGCGTGGCGCTGAACGAAACGCGCGGCCGCGCTATCCAGGTACTCGTAGCTGCTGAAGAACGCGAGGTAGTTGCCCGGCCGCTCGCGGTACTGCGCCGCGATGCGCTCCACCAGCCGATCGAGCGACGCCGCGCGATGCCGCCATCGCGTGGAGATGCGGCCATCGATGCGCACCTGCAGCTGCCCGCCCTCGAACGGCGAATCGACCTCGATCCACGCCGTGTCGTCGGGCAGCCCGAGCAGCTCGCGGTGGAAGCGCTCGGGCTGCAGCGTGGCCGAGAAGAGCGTGATGCTGCGCGCCGCGGCGAAGCGCGGCTTCAGGTGCGGCGCGGGCAGCACGTTGCGCAGGCACAGCACCGCGCCGCGCGGCGAGCGCGTGAGATCGAACAGCGAGTGCGCCCCGAACGACTCCGCCAGGCGCAGCAGGTGCAGCGCATCGAACCAGAACGCCTGCAGCGGCGGATCGGGCTGAGCGGGCTGCTCGGCGAAGTGCTCGCCGATCGCGGCGGCGGCCTGCTGGATCGCCTCCAGCAGCGGCTGCGGCGGTGCATCGAGCACGCGGTAGGGCGCGTCGGAGATCTCGCGCAGCAGCGCGTTCCACTGCCGTGTCACGCGGCCAAGCGCGCGCTTCAACGGCGGCGGCGCGGTGCGCTTCAGCGCTCGAGCGGCCGCGCCGTCGATCGACGCGCTGTACATCGCGCGCGCCCGCGGCACCAGGTTGTGCGCCTCGTCCACCAGCACGCCCACGCGCCAGTCGTGCGCCGCGGCCAGGCCGTGCAGCATCGCGCTCGCATCGAAGAAGTGGTTGTGGTCGCCCACCACCACGTCGCTCCAGCGAGCGAGTTCCTGGTTCAGGTAGTAGGGGCAGATGCCGTGCGAAAAAGCGAGGGTGCGCACGGCGGCCTTGTCCCACGTTGGCAGCGCCAGCGCCGCCTCGCGCGCCGACGGCAGGCGGTCGTAGAAGCCGCGCGCGAGCGGGCATGAATCGCCGTGGCAGGCGCGGTCGGGATGCTCGCAGGCCTTGTCGCGCGCGACGAGCTCGAGCGTGCGCACGGGCCACGCGTGGCGGGCGCCGTGCAGCGTGCGCATCGCCTCCAGCGCGAGCGCACGACCGGAGGTCTTGGCGGTGAGGAAGAACACGCGGTCCAGGCCTTCGCTGGCCGCGGCCTTCAGCATCGGGAACAGCGTGCCGAGCGTCTTGCCGATGCCGGTGGGCGCCTGCGCCATGAGGCAGCGCCCCGCGCGCGCGGCGCGGAACACCGCCTCGGCCAGCGGCCGCTGGCCGGCGCGGAAGTGGCCGTGCGGAAACGCCATCGACGCGAGCGCCGCGTCGCGCGCCGCGCGATGCGCGAGCTCCTGCCGCGCCCACCCGAGGAACGCATCGCAGCATTGTTCGAAGTGCGCCTGCAGCGCCGCCGCCGGCCAGCGCTCGACGAACACTGTCTCGTCGCGCGTGTCGACGTCGAGGTAGACGAGCGCGAGCTCGATCTCGGACAGCGCCTGCGCGCGGCACATCAGCCATCCGTAGACGCGCGCCTGGGCCCAGTGCAGCGCCCGGTGGTTCGCCGGCTGGCGCCCGAGCCGGCCGCGATGGGTCTTCACCTCGACCAGCTGGCGCCGCTCCTCGTCCCAGCCGTCGGCGCGGCCGCGCACGAGCAGATCCCCGTGCTCGCCTTCGAGCGGCACTTCGGCGCGGTAGGCGCCGCCGCGGCGCGCGGCCACCTCCGCATGCCCCTGCATGCCTTCGCGCGACGTGGGCGCGGGTGTGAAGCGCAGGTCCAGGTCACCGCGTTTCGCGGCGAACTCGCAGAGCGTGCGGACCGCGACGGTGTACTTCGACATGGCTGTCGAAATATACAGTCGTGCTCCCGAAACGAAGCATGCACGGCGGCTGGACGCCGCCGGCAGACACGTCAGAACCTTCGCGTGCCGTGACTAGCGCAGCGCGCGCATCGCCTGATATCGCGCGTACGCCGCCTGGTAGTCGGGCGCGTGGATGTCTACGCTCGCCTGCCCGCGGCCGCCGACCGGCAGCCCGGCGCGCTTCCACATCTGCAGGTCAGCGAGCACCTCGGCGCGCGTGAGCGCGGGCTGATCGCGGGTGGCTGCGGTTGCACTGGCCGGATCCTTCCCCTGCTGAGCGAAGGCGGCGGACATGCCGATGACAGCGAGCCCGGCAAAGGCAAGATGCCTGACGTTCATCGCGGTCCCCTGTGCGTTGGTGATGCCTTCAATTTAGGCAGCGCCTCGTCGCAGCACAAGGCGAGGATGAGGTCCACAATCGCCGGATGCCCGAGATCCGCACGCTGCTGCGCGGCCCGGTCTCCGTGCGCGAATACCGCTGCACCGCCGGCCCTCACGACCGACCGTTCGCCGAGTACCACAGCGGCTGGTCGGTGTCGTACGTGCAGCGCGGCAGCTTCGGCTGCCGCTGTCTCGGCGCCACGCACGACCTCGTGCCCGGCTCCGTGCTCGTCGGGCGTCCGGGCGACGAGTACGTGTGCACGCACGACCATCACGAAGGCGGCGACGAATGCCTCGCGTTCTTCTTCGCGCCCGACGTGGCGGACGAAATTCCCGGGCTGCGCGAGGCATGGCGCTCGGCGGGCCTGCCGCCGCTGGCCGAGCTCGCGACGTGGGGCGAGCTCGCCCGCGCCGCCATCGCCGGCGGCAACGACGTCGGCCTCGACGAGATCGGCTTCGCGCTCGCGGCGCGCACTGCGCGCGTGTGCGGCGCGCCCCGCCGCGTGATGGACTCGCCACGCGAGGGCGACCGGCGGCGTGCCGTCGAGTCGGCGCTCTGGCTCGACGCGCATGCCGCTTGCGTCATCGACCTTGCCACGCAGGCCGAGCGTGCCGGCCTCAGTGCCTGGCACTACCTGCGCCTCTTCGCCGCCGTGCTCGGCGTCACGCCGCACCAGTACCTCGTGCGCTGCCGCCTGCGCCATGCCGCGCGGCTGCTGGCCGACGACGACCGGTCCGTCACCGACATCGCGCTCGATGTCGGTTTCGCCGACCTCTCCAACTTCGTGCGCAGCTTCCGTCGCGCCGCGGGCGTCTCGCCCCGCGCGTTCCGGCGCGCCTCGCGCGGCGACCGCAAGATTCTCCAAGACCGCCTGCGCTCGCCTGCCTAGCATGGGCTCCTCTTTCATCGAGGAGAGCAACATGTTCGATCACATCGGCCTCAAGGTGCGCGACCTGGCCGCCAGCGTCGCCTTCTATCGCCAAGCCCTCGCGCCGCTCGGCCACGAGCTCGGCTCGCAGGGCGAGGGCTATGCCGGCTTCGGCCCCGCCGGCGCACCCGCGCTGTGGCTCTACCAGGCCAGCGAGCCGATCGGCCCCGGCACGCACGTCGCGTTCCGCGCGCGCGACCTGGCCGCCGTGCAGCGCTTCCACGCCAGCGGCCTGAAGGCCGGCGGGAAAGACAACGGCGCTCCCGGCCTGCGCCTGGACTACAGCCCCGACTACTACGCCGCGTTCCTGGTCGACCCCGACGGCCACAACGTCGAGGCGGTCTGCTTCGAGGCTTAGGCGTCTGCGGAGCAGACGCCTAAGCCTTCGGCTGAACGTCTTCCTCCCCCCAGCCCCCCTCCAAGCGGGGGGCTCCAGCATGGACGACGAAGCCGGCTATCAGCCGGCACCGACACCGCGCGATGCTGGCTGTTGCGCCGCCAACGGCACCGGCCGCAGACGCGCCATGTCCCTCTGGGACCGGCGGTGCAAGACGCGCCATGTCCCCCTGGGACCGGCGGTGCAAGACGCGCCATGTCCCCCTGGGACCGGCGGTGCAAGACGCGCCATGTCCCTCTGGGACAGGCCGCCAAAGGCGGCCAGGGGCGGCGGCGTTAGCGACCGAAATCGGATCCGGGTTTCCCGGTCCGGTTTCGCAGCCCCCTCGGGGGGCGGCCGCCAGGCGGCCGGGGGCTAACATCGGACATGCCATACATGCTGCTCATCATGGAGCCCCGCGGCCAGCGCCTGGAGCGCACGGACGCCGAGGGCCGCGCCGTCTACGACCGCATGCTGCGCTTCGGCGACCGGCTCCGCGAGCGCGGCGTGCTCATCGCGGCCGAGTCGCTGAAGTCCGACAACGACGCCACGCGCGTGCAGGTGCGCGGCGGCCGCCCGGCGCTCGTCGACGGGCCCTTCGCCGAGGCGAAGGAGATGATCGGCGGCTTCTACCTGCTCGCCTGCGACACCAAGGCGCAGGCGCTGGAGATCGCTCGCGAGTGCCCGGCCGCCGAGTGGGCCAGCGTGGAGGTGAGGGCGCTCGCGCCCTGCTACGAGACCTAGGGTTTCCACCGGTCGCCCACTGTCGAAAGTGTCCTGCCTTCTTCGTCGCGCCAGTGAAGACGAAAGGAGAACCGACATGCGATTCATGATCCTGGTGCGGGCCACCGCGCAGTCCGAGGCCGGCGGCAAGCCCGACGAAGCCGTCTTCAAGGCCATGGCCGACTATCACGAGCAGCTCATGAAGGCCGGCGTCCTGCTCGACGGCAACGGCTTGCAGCCGAGCGCCAAGGGCTGGCGCATCCGCTACGACGGCGACAAGCGCACCGTCATCGACGGCCCCTTCGCCGAGACCAAGGAGCTGATCGCCGGCTACACCATCATCCAGGTGCGTTCAAGCGACGAAGCGCTCGAATGGACGCGGCGCTTCCCGGCACCCTTCCTCGGCATGCCGTGCGAAGTCGAGGTGCGCCAGATGTTCGAGCTCGACGACTTCGAGCAGAGCGAGACGATCGAGCGCTTCCGCGACATGAGCATCGGCACCCGGTGACGACACAGCATCCCTGAATGGCGCCGCCGACCCGCACCCACCAGGCGATCGACGCAGTCTGGCGCATCGAGTCGGCGCGCATCATCGCCGGCGTCGCGCGCCTGGTGCGCGACATCGGCACCGCCGAGGAGCTCGCGCAGGATGCACTTGTCGCCGCGCTCGAACACTGGCCGCGCGACGGCGTGCCCGACAACCCGGGCGCCTGGCTCATGGCCACCGCCAAGCACCGCGCCCTCGACCGCCTGCGCCGCGACAAGCTGCAGGCGAGCAAGCACGAGGAGCTCGGCCACGACCTCGAGGCGCAGGAGGCGCTGATCGTGCCGGACTTCGTCGACGCCCTCGACGCGGCCCGCCAGGACACGATCGGCGACGACCTGCTGCGCCTCATCTTCACCGCCTGCCACCCGGTGCTGTCCACCGAGGCGCGCGTCGCGCTCACGCTCAAGCTGCTCGGCGGCCTGACCACCGGCGAGATCGCGCGCGCCTTCCTCGTCCCGGAGCCCACCATCGCGCAGCGCATCGTGCGCGCCAAGCGCACGCTGTCGGTCGCCCGCGTGCCGTTCGAGCTGCCCGCGGGCGATGCGCTCGCCGCCCGTCTGGGCTCGGTGCTGGAGGTGATCTACCTCGTCTTCAACGAGGGCTACACCGCCACGTCGGGCGGCGACTGGATGCGCCCGGCGCTCGTGGCCGACGCGCTGCGCCTGGGCCGCATCCTGGCCCAGCTCGCGCCGGACGAGCCCGAGGTGCACGGCCTGGCGGCGCTGATGGAGCTGCAGGCTTCGCGCTTGGCCGCCCGCGTCGACGCCGAAGGCCGCCCCGTGCTGCTGCTGGACCAGGACCGCACGCGCTGGGACCGCCTGCTGATCCGCCGCGGGCTCGTGGCGCTCGAGCGCGCCGAGGCCCTGGC
>Ga0247821_10001717_pt1 | contig 12236 bp, 9 predicted proteins | sample 13C_Glycerol_Day_FD_192481 | JGI IMG/M metagenome (GOLD analysis project Ga0247821, IMG submission 192481) | Soil microbial communities from agricultural site in Penn Yan, New York, United States - 13C_Glycerol_Day14 | ecosystem: Environmental > Terrestrial > Soil > Agricultural land | place... | reverse complement strand
GGCGATCTGGCTGGCGGCCTGATCGACGCGGTTCTGGCCGGTCTGGATTGCGCTCAGGCCCGCGTAATAGGCGGAGCTACCGGTGATTTCCATGTCAGGACTCCATTGACGCTGGATGACGAACAGGGCCAATTAAAACAGGCCCGGGGCGAAAAGGCCCGTTTAAATCCCTAATGGCCCGGTGCCAGTTGATAGGCCATGGGTATTCCTGCACCGGCCTCTTCGCGGGTAAACCCGCTCCCACAGGATCTCCATGTTTTCTGAGACTTGTGCAGTACCTGTGGGAGCGGGTTTACCCGCGAAAGGGCCAGGCCTGGAAACGGCTAATCCAGCAGATCCAGCTGAAGGTGTTCAGCCACCATGTCGGCACTGGCCTGCTTCAACTTGGGCACCCGCCCCAGGCAAGGCGCCGGCAAGCGTTCGGCCAGGCTGGCCAGGTTCTCTTCCAGGCGCGAAGTACGCGGCTCGATGATGTTTGCCACCCACCCCGCCAGTTGCAGCCCGTCACGGGCAATCGCCTCGGCGCTGAGCAAGGCGTGGCTGATGCACCCCAGCCGCACCCCCACCACCAGGATCACCGGCAGCTTGAGGGCAATGGCCAGGTCGGACAAGTTGGCTTGTCCCGACAATGGCACGCGCCAGCCACCGGCCCCCTCGATCAGGGTGAAGTCGGCATTTTGTTGCAGCACATTGCGCATCGCCGCCAGCAGCTCCGGCACGGCAAGCGTCACCCCGGCCTCGCGCGCCGCCACGTGCGGTGCGATGGCCGGCTCGAAAGCAAACGGGTTGACCTGCTCGTAGGGCAGCTTGATCGAGCTTTCATCGATCAACGCCTGAGCGTCGCTGTTGCGCAAGCCTTTCGGCGTCATCGTGCACCCGGAGGCCACCGGCTTGGCCCCCAGCGTGCTCAAGCCTTGCGACCGTGCCGCATGCAACAGCCCGGCAGCGATGGTGGTCTTGCCAACATCGGTATCGGTACCGGCAATGAAATAGGCCTGACTCATCTCGCTCCCCTTACGCCTGTGGCTTGCGCAACACACCATAGACCACCTGGTAGGTGGCTGGCAGCCCCTCGGGCTGGCGAAATGCCTCATAGGCCTGCAGCAGGCCCTGCATGCGGGCCCGGCCGGTAAGCCCGGAAGGCCGGCCAGGGTTCAGGTTGTGGGCACCGAGGGCCTTGAGTTCATGGGTCAGGCTGCGCACATCCGGGTAGTGCAACACGTGCGGGCAGCGCAGCAGCCCAAGCTGTTCGAAGCCGCTGGCGGCGCACAGACGCTGATAGTCCTCGAAACGGCGGAAGCGGTTCACGTGCACCAGGCCATCCACCGTCTGCCAACTGGCGCGCAGTTCATCGAGGGTACCCACACACAGGCTGCTGAAGGCCAGCACGCCGCCCGGGCGCAGTACTCGCAGCACTTCTGCCAGCACGCTTGCGAACTGGTCGCACCACTGCACGGCCAGGCTGGTAAACACCAGGTCGACGCTGGCATCACGCAGTGGCAAACGCTCGGCATCACCGGCCACATGGTAGTGCGCCCCGCCCTGTTCGTTGCGAGCATGGCACAACATGCCCTCGGCGATATCCACCGCCACGCCGCTGGCCTGGGTGAACCGCTCGGCCAGCGCCCGGCTGAAATGACCGGTGCCGCTGCCCAGGTCCAGCCAGCGTGACGGCTGCAAGCCTTCCGGCAACTGCTCCAGCAGGTGCGAACCCACCGCACGCTGCAAGGCTGCCACGCTGTCGTAGCTGGCCGCGGCGCGGGAGAACGAGGCCGCCACCTGGCGCTTGTCGGGCAGCGCGCCGGGCAGGGTCGGACGGGAAAGGTCAGTCATCGCCACTCTCATGCAGGAAACTCTTGATGCCCGCCGCCAGTTCCTGCGGATACTCCAGCAGGAACGCGTGGGAACTGTCTTCGACCAGGCCCACCTCCACATCGGGCAGCAGCTCGCTCAGCGCTTTTGCCGCCTCGGCCGGCACCAGCGCGTCGCTGCCGGCGAACAGGTGCAGCTGTGGGCCACCGTAGGCCTGCAGGGCTTCGCGGGTGTCCAGCCTGGCCAGCACTTCCAGGCCGGTGGCCAGGTACAGCGGGTCGGTATCCGGTACGCCGACACCCAGCTGGCGTAACAATGTGCGGGGTTGCAGGGCGCCATCGCTGCAAAGTGTGCGGAAGCGCTTGAGGGTGACCTGGGTATGGTTGCGGCAGCCGTCGAGGAAGGTGCCGAAGGTGTCTTCGGCCATGCCGTGGGGCCAGTCCGGGCGAGCTACGAAACTAGGGTTGCTGGCCAGGGTCAGCAGGCCGCAGCAATGGTCGCCGCGCTTGTGCGCCAGGGCGCTGGCCAGCATGCCGCCGAGCGACCAGCCGCCCAGCCAGACATCGCTCGGCAGCTTGCGGTCGAGGTGGTCGACCCAGGCCTGCACATCGCTGTGGGGCAGTTCCGGCAAGGGCATCAGCTCCACCTGCAGGCGGGCGTCCTGGGCACGCAGGCTGGCGGCCAGCGGCTCCAGGGAAGCAGTGCCCAGGCCCCAGCCAGGCAACAGAACAAGTCGATTACGCATCGGCGCTCTCCAACTGTGGATAACACTCGGCCAATGCATTCAACAATAGCTGCACCTGCGCCTCGCTGTGCGCCGCGCTCAATGTCACCCGCAGGCGCGCGCTGCCCGCTGGCACGGTGGGCGGGCGGATGGCCGTCACCAGCAAGCCGCGCTCACGCAGCATGCGTGACAGGCGCAGGGCCTGCGCGCTGTCGCCGATGACGATCGGCTGGATCGGTGTCGGGCTGTCCATCAATACCAGGCCGATCTGCTGCGCGCCTTCCCGGAACTGGCGGATCAGCGCTGCCAGATGCTCGCGGCGCCAGGTCTCACGGCGTAGCAGTTCCAGGCTCTTGAGCGTGGCACAGGCCAGGGCCGGTGGCTGGCTGGTGGTGTAGATGTACGGGCGGGCGAACTGCACCAGCGCTTCGATCAGCTCTTCGCTGCCGGCCACAAAGGCGCCAGCGGTACCGCAGGCCTTGCCCAACGTACCGATCAGCACCGGCACGTCATCCACGCCCAGACCAAAGTGCTCGACAATACCGCCGCCCCGGGTGCCGAGGGTACCCAGGCCATGAGCATCGTCGACCATCAACCAGGCGCCGCGGGCGCGGGCGACAGCGGCCAGCGCCGGCAAGTCGGCCAGGTCGCCATCCATGCTGAACACGCCGTCGGTCACCACCAGCGTATTGCCGACGGCCTTGTCCAGGCGACTGGCCAGGCTGGCCGGGTCGTTGTGCAGGTAGCGGTTGAAACGGGCGCCGCTGAGCAGCCCGCCATCCAGCAGCGAAGCGTGGTTCAAACGGTCCTGAAGCACCGTGTCACCCTGCCCCACCAGCGCGGTGATGGCGCCCAGGTTGGCCATATAGCCTGTGGAGAACAGCAACGCACGCGGGCGCCCGGTGAGCTCGGCCAAGGCCTCTTCCACCTGATGGTGCGGCGTACTGTGGCCGATCACCAGGTGCGAGGCACCGCCACCGACACCCCAACGCTCGGCGCCGGCCTGCCAGGCAGCGACTACTTCAGGGTGGTTGGCCAGGCCCAGGTAGTCATTGCTGCAGAAGGCCAGCAAGCGCTGGCCATCGACCACTACTTCCGGCCCCTGCGGGCTTTCCAGCAATGGCCGCTGCCGATACAGGTCTGCAGCACGCCGTTCGGCCAGACGCGCCGCCAGGTCGAAGGCCATCTCAGGCCGTCGCGGCGTTGTAGAACATCTCGCTGCTGCGCTGTTCGACCAGCGCCTGCTCGATCGCCGCCTGGTGCACTTCGTCGGCGTGCTCTTCACGCGCTTCGGGCTTGATGCCCAGGCGTGCGAACAGCTGCATGTCCTTGTCGGCCTGCGGGTTGGCAGTGGTCAGCAGCTTTTCACCGTAGAAGATCGAGTTGGCGCCCGCCATGAAGGCCAGGGCCTGCATCTGCTCGTTCATCTGCTCACGGCCGGCGGACAGACGCACGTGCGACTTGGGCATGAGGATACGGGCCACGGCCAGCATGCGAATGAAGTCGAACGGGTCGACGTCCTCTTCCTCGGCCAGCGGCGTGCCGGCCACCTTGACCAGCATGTTGATCGGCACCGACTCCGGGTGCTCGGGCAAGTTGGCCAGCTGGATCAGCAGGCCGGCGCGGTCGTCCAGCGACTCGCCCATGCCAAGGATGCCGCCGGAGCAGATCTTCATCCCGGCATCGCGCACGTAGGCCAGGGTCTGCAGGCGCTCGCTGTAGGTGCGGGTGGTGATGATGCTGCCGTAGAACTCCGGCGAGGTGTCGAGGTTGTGGTTGTAGTAGTCCAGGCCAGCCTGGGCCAGAGCCTTGGTCTGCTCCTGGTCGAGCTTGCCGAGGGTCATGCAGGTTTCCAGGCCCATGGCTTTCACGCCTTTGACCATCTCCAGCACGTAGGGCATGTCTTTGGCCGACGGGTGCTTCCACGCCGCACCCATGCAGAAGCGGGTAGAACCGATGGCTTTGGCGCGGGCAGCTTCTTCCAGCACCTTCTGCACTTCCATCAGCTTCTGTTTTTCCAGCCCAGTGTTGTAGTGACCGGACTGTGGACAATATTTGCAATCTTCCGGGCAGGCGCCGGTCTTGATCGACAGCAGGGTCGAAACCTGAACGCGGTTCGGGTCGAAATGCGCGCGGTGCACGGTTTGCGCCTGGAACAGCAGGTCATTGAACGGTTGCTGGAACAGCGCCTTGACCTCGGCCAGGGACCAGTCGTGACGTGTTGTTGCAGTTGTGCTGGCGCTCATTGGCGTTTCCTTGTTTAGGCTGAAGCTGGCGCCGGGACAGGAAAGCCCGCCAGCGCATCACGGATAGCTCGCATAGTCATGGAAGGCCTATGAACTGTCAACCACAGCTGAAAAGACTGGTTTACAAGTGCTCACTTATTAATCAGACGTGCTTGCTGTGCGATGAGCCTGCCGATCAGCCCTACCCGCTGTGCATCGCCTGCGAGCAGGAACTGCCCTGGCTGGGCGACCAGTGCCTGCGCTGCGCCCTGCCGTTGCCCATGGCCGGCCTGACCTGCGTCCCGTGCTGCCGCCGCGCACCGGCCTTCGAGCAGGTGATTGCACTGTGGCATTTCGGCTTTCCGGTGGACACGCTGATCAGCCGTTTCAAGCACAACCGCCAGTGGCCTTTGGGCCGCCTGATGGCCGAATTGCTCGGGCATGGGCTGTTGCACCGCTTTGCCGAAGGGCTGCCGCGCCCCGACCTGTTGTTGCCTGTGCCCTTGGCCAAAGGTCGACTACGGGAGCGGGGGTTCAACCAGGCGGGGATGCTCGGACGCTGGCTGTCGACGCACGTGGGGGTACGTTGCGACGAGCGGTTGCTGCTGCGCACACGAGAGACGCCTGCGCAGCAACAACTGGATGCCAAGGCCAGGCGACGCAACCTACGCCAGGCGTTTGCGGTCACGGGCGAGTTGACGGGCAAGCACGTCGCCATTGTCGATGACGTGCTGACAACCGGTACCACAGCCCAAGCCATTGCCCAAGTGCTGCGCAAGGCCGGGGCGCAGCGGGTGGATGTGTACTGCCTGGCGCGTACGCCCAAGCCGGGTCATCTGTGATTTCAAGGACCTCATCGCCGGCCAGCTCCCAGAGTGAGCGCATGTACATTTAAATTTTGAGCAAGACAGTTGCTCCTACACACTATCCATCCTCAGGCCCCACAAGACTGAATGCCCATGTCCCTGCCCCCCCTCCTCACCCAGCACATCGCCCGCCGGCCCCAGCGCATTGCGCTGCTGCAGCACATTGCCGAAGAAGGGTCGATCACCCGCGCCGCCAAGGCCGCGGGCATCAGCTACAAGGCTGCCTGGGACGCCATTGACGAACTCAACAATCTGGCTCGCCAGCCCTTGGTCGAGCGCAGCACCGGCGGGCGTGGCGGCGGTGGTGCCCGCCTGTCAACGGAAGGCGAGCGAGTACTGCGTCTGTATCAGAGGCTGCAGGTCCTGCAGGCGCAAATCCTCGAAGCAGCGGAAGAGTCCAGTGACCTCGACCTGCTCGGTCGGCTGATGCTGCGTACCAGCGCGCGCAACCAGTTGCAGGGCCAGGTCAGCGGCCTGCGTCGTGAGGGTCGGCATGATCGTGTCAGCCTGGCGTTGGGCGGTGGGCTGGAGATCGAGGCGTTGATCACCCCCGACAGCACCGCGCGGCTTGAGCTGACCCTGGGCACGATGGTGGTGGCGCTGCTCAAGGCGGGGTGGGTGAGGTTGTTGGCCGACGAGGAAGAGGCCGAAGCGGGGAGTAATTGCCTGCGGGCGACGGTGGAGGAGGTGCTGGCGGAGGCTGATGGGCCTGGTGAGGTCAGGTTGGCGTTGGGGAATGGGCAGACGTTGTGTGCGTTTGCCGAGGCGGATTGGTTGGCTGGGCAGCAGGTGGCAGCTGGCAGTTCGGTGCGGGTTCAGTTTCATCCCTCCTATGTATTGCTTGGGATTCCTGCATAGCCTGGCCGCGCTTTGCGCGGTTCGCGGGTAAACCCGCTCCCACAGGTGCATCGTTTCCCTGGCGGCTGCGCCGTCCATGTGGGAGCGGGTTTACCCGCGAAGAGGCCGGTACAGGCATAACGCGTTACCATGGCCCCCACGCCGCCTATCCCCGGAGCCACCATGTCCCACCCCTTCGACACCCTCACCCCTGACCTGGTCCTGGACGCAGTGGAAAGCCTGGGCTTTCTCAGCGATGCCCGGGTGCTGGCGCTGAACAGCTACGAGAACCGCGTCTACCAGGTGGGCATCGAGGGCGCGCAACCGCTGATCGCCAAGTTCTACCGCCCAGGCCGCTGGAGCGATGCGGCCATCCTCGAAGAACACGCCTTCACAGCCGAACTGGCCGACTGCGAAGTGCCGGTGGTTGCGCCAATGCAGCACGACGGCCGCACCCTGTTCGAACACCGGGGCTTTCGCTTCACCCTGTTCCCCCGCCGCGGCGGCCACGCCCCGGAGCCAGGCAACCTCGACCAGCTCTACCGCCTCGGCCAGTTGCTCGGCCGCCTGCATGCCGTCGGCGCCAGCAAACCATTCCAGCACCGCGAGGCGCTGGCTGTGGACAACTTCGGCCACGCCTCGCTGAATACCTTGCTGGAAGGCGATTTTGTCCCCCGCGAGCTGCTGCCGGCTTTCGAATCGGTGGCGCGCGACCTGCTCAAGCGGGTGGAGGACATCTATGCCCGCACGCCGCACCAGCTCATTCGCCTGCACGGCGACCTGCACCCCGGCAACCTGATGCACCGCGACGAGGTGTACCACGTGGTCGACCTCGACGACTGCCGCATGGGCCCGGCGGTGCAGGACCTGTGGATGATGCTGGCCGGCAGCCGCGAGGAGCGCCTGGGGCAACTGGCCGAGCTGATCGACGGCTATAACGAATTCCACGACTTCGACCCGCGCGAACTGGCGCTGATCGAACCCCTGCGCGCCCTGCGCCAGCTGCACTACAGCGCCTGGCTGGCACGGCGCTGGGACGACCCGGCGTTCCCGCCCAGCTTCCCTTGGTTCGGCCAACCGCGCTACTGGGGTGACCAGATTCTTGCCCTGCGCGAACAGATGGCCGCGCTGGATGAGCCGCCGTTGAAGTTGTTCTAAGTTCTGCGTCAGAAAGAATCGACCTGGCAGACACCCCATCGCGCAAGCCGGCAAACGCAAATGTCGGCCCTCTCCCGCAACTTCCTTACATGCTGAACCTAGCATTTTTGCCAGTAGGCAAGGCGGGAGGCTGGGTGTAAAAAAACTCCCGAGGCAATGCGGGATTTTCAGCAATGAATAAAGCAAACCGTGGCGTACTGATCGGGCGCATGCTTCCGGCCAAATCCCTCCATCACAATAAAGTCCACTTCAAGCATTAAGTTCGACCCGGCACCGCAATTAATGCGAGCACCAAAACCCAGTGAACCATGGCCAATCACAATATTCCATGGCGATAGCGCTCGAACTCATAAACCCTTCCAAGCGAGAAACTCATGAACAGCTCTACAAAACAGTCGCTCGAACAGTTCCTGGAAGAACTAGCCAAAGTACGTAAGAATTTTGGCTACCCGGTAATTGTGGCATTTGATCGAAAAACTGCAAACCATGTATTGAAGCAAGAATTTATCGAGCGGTATGCGGGCGGACTGTTTCTGGACCCGATGAATAGCGAGGTTGATATTGAAGCAGGCCTTTCCTATCACCAGCTTCAGGATTTCTGCCTGGATGAACCCAGGCTATCATTTGAGAATTCAGACCTCAGTAATTCCAAAGCCAAGTTAATGATGCGAAGTGTGCGAGGCAAACAGATTCAGTTAAGCCAGTCGATAGGTAGCACACGCAGGCGGGTTACGCGACTGGCGGAGGCAACACCTGTCAATGGCCCATCTCTGGTATTTGACGTCGACTTGATAAGTGATAGGGGAGAGGTTTCCAAGGAGGGTAGAGCCTATTTCAGCTTTATCACCAAAAGTAACTATTACTTTTATGGCGGCGTAACATCATTTGAAATCGAAAAACTTGGGCAACATTTCAGTCGATTCTTTAACGACTACGCTGAAGCGCCTGAGGAAAGGGCTCGAATCGAGTACACATTGGGCCAGCTTTCGAATCTGGCGAACTCTCCACTAAAGCCACATAGATTTGCAATACGTACCCATGGTGCCCCCGGAGCAGGACGTGTAAACACGGAAGGCTTTGGCGACGGTGCTGTCGTTCTATTTGTCGAACTGGAAGGGTTCGACAGTGATGACGCTAGCCCGCCAGACGAGAATAGAAAGCTCCCTTATCTTTTACCGGAGGGCCTCAGTGCCAACGTGCTGCTGCACTCGAATTTCATTATAGCAAACCTGATAATTCCGAAGTTAAAGTCTAGCGATTCGTCTGTTCGCCTGCTTGACTGGAAAGCCATGCATATCAACACCTCGAATAACATTGAATACATAGCTGCTGGAAAATTCAAAATTGCCGAAATGAATTACGGCAAAGTCGGCCAGGACTACATCAGATTCCATGCGGAAGCCTTTGACTATATCGCACCCGCCGAGGGTAATACCAAAGAGAAGCTCAGGATAAAGCACGATAAAGACCGACTGATCATTGAGTGGATTGGAACCACCGACAGATATGCACGAGTAACCTGGGGTTATGATGAAAATCCGGGCGTAACTGACGGCAGACTGACCACAGTCTGGAACTTCCAGCACCAGTATAAATTCTCAGTAGACGACCAGGAAGGCCGACACAAACTGGTTCTTTCGCGAGTTGGAGGAAGCGGGTCCTTCAACTGGTACGTATCTGACAAACTGGACGAGGCCCTTGACGATAAAAACCAACATATCAGGGACTTTATTGAAGAGCGCTTGAAGAAAAACTTCGATGACTTCCTGTTTGGTGTAAATGACTCCTTCGCCGGTATAAGTACTGAAGTAGACACCTTCATCCTTTCGTCACTACTGTTCCGCAACTCGCAAGTCACCCTTGAGTCGGCACATTGGCCGAATGACGTGACCGCCCTGGGTCAACTGGCGCCTGAGCGAAACAAGCTCACAATTACCAGAAGCGACGACAAACCGATCGACAACGGTGAAACCAGCGTACTGCCCGGCGGGAGCATAACCTTCAAGACCGAAGCCGCCAGCGGAGGCGTAACATGGAGCGTACGTCACCTCCCTGATTACAACGGTGACAACCCTACAGGCACAATCCACCCGAGTACCGGAACTTACTCCGCGCCCGCTGCCGACCAATTCGAAGGCAGTCACATCAAGGTCATCGTTAGCGCTCAAATAGGCAGTGCGGTTTCTCATGTACTGGTGAGCGTTCTGCGAACCAGTATCAGTATCTACCCCTCCATCGCGACCGTAAACCTGAACGCCTATACCGATATAGTCGCTGGCGAAATGAACAGAAATGACATCAGCATGAAAGTCGAAGGGCTGGGTGACCTGGTCGACGCGCCCGACCCCGACCCTCTAGGTCAGGTAAACAAACGCTACCTCCCCCCCAAACAGGTGCCAGAGTGGGAAGAAGGCATGCCCAAAGTTGATTCGGTACTGCGTCTTGATAAAGTAGTGGTCAGCAGTAAGACTTTCACCAAGACCGTCCATATACTCTTGCCTGTTGAAATGGAAGGCGCTTATTGGCTGAAGCCAAAGCAGGGGCAAGCAGGTGTGGAGCTTGAATTCTGGGTGAAGCCCAATGGCAGGCCGGAGCAGCAAGTACCAAAGGAACAAACCTCATGGCATGTGCGTGTCGGCAATGGCACAATCGACGACGGTATCTACACGCCACACCCTTCCAGGCCGGACGATGAGTACATTGTCATCGTGGCGATCCATGACGGGCAATTCGTACCTCAATACGCCAGTTTGATTCTGCCCATTCCCTTTGTCAGTGCTGAAAAATTCCTGGCTCTTTATGCATCCGTTGAAGCTAGCGACAATTCGCGTAGGGCGCGCATAAACCGGGAATGATCGGTTGGGTGTGCATTTGACGGCCAGACTCCCCGTGCCGTTGACGCGAAAACCAGGGCCATGCCCTGGTTTTCGCGTTTCATAAGTGCCAGCACAACTCGCCAACCTGTGCTGAAATAGCCCTGCGCTTTATTTAGCTACCTAAGCAAGGATTCTGCATGCACGCCGCAAACCCGCGTCGCGGGTACCTACTGGGCCTCAGCGCCTACATCATCTGGGGCCTGTTCCCCCTGTACTTCAAGGCGATCCAGAGCGTCCCGGCGGTGGAGATCATTGTCCACCGGGTACTGTGGTCGGCACTGTTCGGCTCACTGCTGCTACTGGTGTGGAAACACCCCGGCTGGTGGCGTGAACTGCGCAACAATCCGCGCCGGCTGGGCATCCTCGCCCTGAGCGGGGCGCTGATCGCCGGTAACTGGCTGACCTACGTCTGGTCGGTGAACAACGGGCGCATGCTCGAGGCCAGCCTGGGCTACTACATCAACCCGCTGATCAATGTGCTGCTGGGCATGCTGATTCTTGGCGAGCGCCTGCGCCGCCTGCAGTGGCTGGCCGTGGCCATGGCTGCCGTGGGTGTAGCCCAGCAAGTATGGCAGGTGGGCAGCCTGCCCTGGGTGTCGCTGGTGCTGGCACTGAGCTTCGGCTTCTATGGGCTGATTCGCAAGCAGGCACCGGTGGCGGCACTGCCGGGCCTGGTGGTGGAAACCTGGATGCTGGTACCGCTGGCGCTTGGCTGGCTGTTGCTGCACCCGGCGGCGACAAGTGCCCAGGGCGCGTTCTACACCAGCAGCGAAGCGTTGTGGTTGATGGCCGCGGGGCCGGTGACACTGGTGCCGCTGGTGTGCTTCAACGCGGCCGCGCGCCACTTGCCGTACACCACCCTGGGCTTCCTGCAATACCTGGCGCCGACCCTGGTGCTGCTGCAGGCGGTGCTGCTGTTCGATGAGCATCTGTCATCGAGCAACCTGGTGGCGTTCATGTTCATCTGGGCGGGCTTGGCGATTTACAGCGTCGATGCGTGGCTGAGTTTGCGCAAGCGCAGCTGATCAAAAAACAAACAAACCTCTGCAGGCCATGTGATTCGTGGCCTGCAGAGACATCTCCAAAGGTTATCCACACCCTGGTCCCCGTACTTTGTGCACAAGCTGCTGATTTTTGAGCATTTTTTGAGCAAAGTTGTGGAAGGCGCGCAGTTATTGGGCTGGAGAGGTACACCCCCAGGTTATCCACAGGGCCTTCCCCGTGATATCGGGATAACCGCAGGGGGCTGCTTTGCAGCCCTTTCGCCGGCAATCCCGGATTACTCCTCCGGCCGCAGCTTCAACTCCACCATCAAGTCGTCCGCCAGGCTCTCCAGCTTCTGCTGCAAGTCGTCCAGCGACAGGGTCAACGGCAATGCCAGCAAGGCATCGGCATGGAACAGCGGCTCGCTGCTCATCGGCGCCGGCCGCACCTCAGTGGTAAACCGTTCAAGGTTCACCCCCAGGTCCGCCAGCAAGCGGGTGATGTCACGCACGATCCCCGGCCGGTCATTCCCTACCAGCTCCATGGCAATCGGCTTCCAGGTGCACGACGGCTCGATGCCGCTCTCGGCGATCAGCACGCGAATGTCATGGCGGACCAACCCCTGCAGCGAGGCCACCAGCTCGTCGTAGTTTTCCGCCGGCACCGCCACCCGCAGGATGCCGGCAAACTGCCCGGCCATGCGCGACATGCGGCTTTCCAGCCAGTTGCCACTGTGGTCGGCGATGCACTGGGC
>Ga0247821_10001716_pt1 | contig 12241 bp, 3 predicted proteins | sample 13C_Glycerol_Day_FD_192481 | JGI IMG/M metagenome (GOLD analysis project Ga0247821, IMG submission 192481) | Soil microbial communities from agricultural site in Penn Yan, New York, United States - 13C_Glycerol_Day14 | ecosystem: Environmental > Terrestrial > Soil > Agricultural land | place... | reverse complement strand
CGCCACAAGCTGAGAACAATCGATTTCAACAACCCGGATGGCAGACGATAATGTGTCAACCATGTCCCCGTACATGTGTCCACCATGTGTCCGGTCCATACACCAAGAAAAAAGTAGGCCGCCGTAAGGGCGGAAGGGGCCAGCAGCGTCGCTGCATGGAATGGATAAGCTCGCCCCCTCATCACCCAATCCCAAAAAATAAATTCAGAAAAAGTTTTCCGGTTTGCAAACGCGACTGCGTCTAATTGAAAACACTTAAATAAAACAGAATCATTCTTGTTTATATGGGGTCGTCATGGGTCTTGCAGCACGTCGTTTGTGTTCATTGGTGTCGCCGCTCTCCAGGATGGAGCGTGCCCGGTCTGCGTCCTGGGTACTGCTGGGTGTACTGGGCTTCGCTTCGCTGGCCGAAGCTGCACCGGTAAACGTCCACATCCCGGCCCAGAGCCTGGCCGGCGCCCTGCGCGAGTTCGGCGAGCAGTCGGGCCTGCAGGTGCTGTACGAACCGAGCCTGGTGGAAGGCAAGCGCGCTGCCGCCGTCAACGGCGAGATGGAATCGGTCGACGCCCTGTCGCAACTGCTGCGCGGTAGCGGCCTGCGTTACCAGATCGACAACGGCACCGTACTGCTGCTCGGCACCCCCGACAGCGCCGCCCTGGAACTGGGCGCCACCAGCGTCACCGGCGCAGGTTTCGGCGCCACCACCGAAGGCACCGGCTCCTACACCACCGGCTCCGTGTCGATCGGCAAGATGCCGCAGTCGATCAAGGACACCCCGCAGAGCGTCAGCGTCATCACTCGTCAGCGCATGGACGACCAGCACCTGACCACCATGAACGACGTGCTCAACCAGACCACCGGGGTGACCGCCTACCAGGGCAGTATGACCAACTCCCGCTACCTGGCGCGCGGCTTTGAAATCACCAACTTCCGCCTCGACGGCGGCGCCCCGGTGGGGGTCAGTGCCTTCGCCTGGAAAGACCTGGACATGGCCATCTATGACCACGTCGAAATCCTGCGCGGTGCCGACGGCCTGTACTCGGGCAACGGCGAGCCGGGGGGCAGCGTCAACCTGGTGCGCAAGCGGCCGACCGCCTTCAACCAGTTTTCGGTGACCCAGTCGGTCGGCAGTTGGGACAACTACCGTACCGAGCTGGACGTCAGCGGCCCGCTGGGCTTCGATGGCCGGCTGCGCGGGCGCAGTGTCATCGTCTACCAGGACCGCAACTCCTACATCGACAAGTTCGATGCCGACCGCCAGCTGTTCCACGGCGTGCTCGAAGCCGACATTACTGACAGCACCCTGGTCACCGTGGGCTACACCCATGACCGCCTGAACTCGTCCGACCAGGCCTACGGCCTGCCGCGCTACAGCAACGGTGATGACCTGGACCTGCCGCGCAGCACCTTTCTGGCCGGCAACCACGACTACAAGAACCGTCGCGGCGACAACGTCTATGCACGGATCGAGCAGCGCCTGAGCGAAGACTGGACCGCCACCCTCGATGCCGTCTATGCCAACAACCAGCAGGACCGCGACTACTACAACTTCTATGGCTCCATCGATCCTGTGACCCACACCGGCTCCACTGCGGTCTGGGCGTACCAGGACGAAACCTATCGCGATCGCGCAGTCGACTTCTCGCTCAAGGGCGGCTTCGACCTGTTCGGCGGGCGTCACGATGCGGTGCTGGGCTACACCTGGCAGAACTCCAAGCAGGACATCGATGCCTTCGCCTCGGGCGGCCGGGTGTCGGCGGGCGACATCTTCGCCTTCGACCCGGACAACTACCCATCGCTCAAGGGTAACGCCTACCCGAGCCAGGTGCTGCCAACCTACATCAAGCAGAACGGCTTCTACGGTTCGGTACGCCTGCAACTGACCGACCCGATGCACCTGATCCTCGGGGGCCGCTACAACGATTACTACTACAGCTTCGAGGCCACTCGCTTCAATGCTGCCGGTGTGCAGACCTCGAACAGCAAGACGGTGTTCAGCGACGACAACGTGTTCACCCCGTTTGCCGCCCTGACCTATGCCCTGACCAATGAATGGACCGCCTACACCAGCGTCGCCGAGATCTACAAGTCCCAGGCCAGCAGCCTCAAGGGCCCCAACCCTGGCAGCTCGCCGCTGGACCCGATCGAAGGGCGCAGCTATGAAGTGGGCATCAAGGGTGAATTGTTCGACGGCCGCCTGAACACCACCACTGCGCTGTACTACACCAAGCGTGACGGCGAGGCCGTGCGTGACACCCGCTTCCCGCCGTCGACTTCCGGCCAGGGTGCCTCGTGCTGCTGGCTGGATGACGGTTCGGTCACCAGCAAGGGCGTCGAGTTCGAAATCAGCGGGCAGATCACCGATCGCCTGGAAGGCACCTTCGGCTACACCTACAACCACAACGTAACCACGGATACCGGCTCGACCACCACCACGACCCTGAGCCTGACGCCCAAGCACCTGGGCAAGGCGTTCCTGACTTATCGCATGCCCGGAGCGCTGGAGAACCTGCGCGTCGGTGCCGGTGTCAACGCCCAGAGCGCCAGCTACGTCTCGGAAGGCAACATCGACTTCTCCCAGCCGGGGTACGCGGTGTACAACGCCTTTGCCGACTACCGCCTGAACGAGCACTGGAGCGTGGCGCTCAACGGCAACAACCTGGCCGACAAGAAGTACTACTCGACCATCGGTACGGCCGAGTACGCCAACTTCTACGGCGACCCGCGCAACTTCATGCTGACCCTGCGCGGTACGTACTGAGTCAGCGGATAGCGTTACAACAAGGCCGGCACCCTCACAGGGTTGCCGGCCTTGTTGTTTGTGGGCAATGGCTTTGGTAGATGTAGCCCTGCGCGCCCTCAATACATCAGGCCCATCCGGGTGTCCGGGTTTACGACTGCTGCGCAGCCGATCGCAGCCTCGTACCTCGGCAGCGGCTACGGGGTGTAGCCGCTGCCGCCAGGCTGCGATCGGGCGCGAAGCGGCCGCAAAACCAGCCTGCGCAATACATCAGGCCCATCCGGGTGTCCGGGTCTACGACTGCTGCGCAGCCGATCGCAGCCTCGTACCGCGGCAGCGGCTACGGGATGTAGCCGCTGCCGCCAGGCCCTGTGGGAGCTGGCGTAGCCTGCGATGCGGCCAGCAGGTCAGGCCAGGGTCCGGCAGATGTCTTCGATGACCTGCGGCGAATACGCCAGCGTCGCATGGGTCACGTCAAAGCCACGGCAGTAAGCAACCCGCCGCTGTTCATTCAAGCGCCCCAATGCCTGGGTACGGGCCTCGAAGTCCGGGGTGTCCAGCGCCGACCACCAGCAATGGGCAGGCACTTGCAACGACGGGTAATGCAGGTCTTCGGAGAGCTTTTCCAGATAGGCATACACCGACTTGCCCAGGGCCACTTCGCGTTCGGTACTGACGTTGAGGAACACCGCGCGCGCCTGTTCGGCGCTGATGTCGGCAACGCTTACCGACCACTGGATGAAGTTCTCGACCACGGTTTCATCGAGCAACGGGTTGCCCCGTGCCTCACAGTAGCGTCCGGCAGTCTCGGCGTGCTTGACGAACAGCAACGAGAAGAACCCGGTCAGCGCCTGCAGCCGTAGCGGCTGGCCTTCGCTTTCGGTCGGTGCGCTGACAGCGCCACCCGCCGGTGAGCCCTTGTGTTCGACGGTCGGGTCGAGCAGGCCGAGAAAGCCCACGGTCCGCCCCTGGTCTTCCAGGTTGCGGGCGATCTGCATCGCCAGCGGTGCCCCCAGTGACCAGCCCAGCAGGTGGACGTCGCCCTCGGGCTGGTCGGCAAGGATCTGCCGGGTGTAGTCATCGACCATCTGCTGCCAGTCGGGGCGCGGGGTGGCCGGGTCGTTGACGTAGTCGTGGAACATCAGGCCCTTGACCCGGATGTGCTCGGCCAGGGCCGCCGCCAACGGGAAGTAGCACAGCGCCGATCCACCGCCCGGGTGCAGGCAGTACAGGGTGCGTGGCCGTTGTGAACGGTTCAGGTCGATGATCGCGCTGCGCCGGCTGCCCTGGCCCTCGAGGTAGGCACACAGCTCACGCAGCGACGGCTGCTGGATGAAGGCGTGCAGGGTCAGCTCCACGCCCAGCCCGGCCTTGATCGCCGACACCGCCACCAGCACTTTCAGCGAATGGCCACCCAGTTCGAAGAAGTTGTCGTGCACCCCGATGTGCTCAGGCACCAGCTCCAGCACCTGGGCCCAGATCGCGATCATGCGTTGCTCCAGGGCCGTGGCCGGCGTGCTGTCGACGGCAACCTGCACACGCTCGGGCATGGGCAGGCGGCGACGGTCGATCTTGCCGTTGTGGGTCAGCGGCCAGTGCTCCAGCAGCACGATGTCGCTCGGGACCATATAGGCCGGCAATTGCCCGGCTAGCTGGCGCTTGAGCTCGGCAGGGTCGGCCGCGTCGAGCTGTGCGCTGTCGCTGAAGCTGACATAGGCCAGCAGGCTGTCGGCCTGCGGATGGCGCATGACCAGGGCCTGATGGATGCCGGGCAGGGCGCACAGACGGCCTTCAATTTCGCCGGCCTCCATGCGCAGGCCACGGATCTTCAGTTGCTGGTCGCTGCGTCCGTGGTAGTACAGCGCCGCGTCGCCACCGCGCTCGGCCAGGTCGCCGGTGCGGTACAGGCGAGCGCCCGCGGCGCCGAAGGGGTCGGGTATGAAGCGTTGGGCGGTCAATGCCGGCTGGTTGAGGTAACCCTGGGCCAGCAGTTCACCGCCCAGGTACAGCTCGCCGGTGAGGTGTTCGGGGAGTTGTCCGAGCATGGCGTCCAGCACATGGGCCTGGCGTGCGCCCAGCGGCGTGCCGATGGCCAGCCGTTCGCCCGGGGTGTCCAGGGGGACGGTCCAGGCCAGGGGCGTGATCACCGCCTCGGTGGGCCCGTAGGCATTGATCAGGCGTTGGCAGCGGATGCCCTGCTGCTTGTCGAAGTGCTCGCGGCTCCAGCCTTCGCCGCCGAGGATGCAGGTCTTGACCTGCAGGCAGCGGCCCTGGCCCTGCAGCACCCGGGCGGTCTCGAACAAGTACGAGGGCGGCAGGTTCAGGCAGGTCACGCGGTGGCGTTCGACGGCCTCGGCCAGCTCCTGGCTGGTCCACTGGTGGGTGTCGCCGACCAGCAGGCTGGCGCCGTGCAGCAGCGGCATGAGGATCTGCTCGCTGGCCGCATCGAAGCTGATCGAGGCGAACTGCAGGCAGCGATCAGCGGCGTCCAGGCCGTAGGCCTCGGCCGCGCTGAGGCAATGCCGGGCCACGGCCTGGTGGGGCACGGCCACGCCCTTGGGCAGGCCGGTGGAGCCGGAGGTGTAGATGATATAGGCCAGTTGCTGTGGCGCGCTGCGGCGTTGGACAGCCGGCAGGGCATCGGCGATGGCGGCATCGACCGAGGCGATATCCAGCACTGCGCCGGCGAAAGGCGGCAACCTGTCCTGCACGGCGGGCTCACTCACCAGCAAGGTCAGGCCACTGTCGTCGATGATGTGCTGCAGGCGCTCTGCCGGGTAGCTCGGGTCGAGCGGCACATAGCAGCCCCCGGCCTTGAGGATGCCCAGCAGTGCGGCGATCCTGTTGAACGATGGGGGCAGGGCCAGGCCGACGCGGCCCTGGGGCGCCAGGCCGAGTTCGATCAGGTAGCGGGCGATATGCTCGGCCTGGTGCTGCAACTGGCCGTAGCTCAGGTGCCCGTGATCATCGACCAGGGCAATGGCCTCGGGACTGCGCCGGGCCTGTTGCTCGAACAGTTCGTGGATGCACACGGCCGGCACCGTCGGCAAAGCCGGGGCGGGCTGCGCGTGGGCAATCGCCAGCTCGCCGAGTGCCTGGGTTGCGCAGGCCTCGCTCAGGGCCTGCAGCCAGGCCAGCAGGTGTGCGCTGATCTGTTCGGCACGCGCCGGCGGCACGCGGTCGAGGCGATGATGCAGCTTGATGTCCAGGCACTGGCCAAGCCCGACCGCGACACTGACCGGGTAATGGGTCTGGCCATGGGCGGTGATGGCGCCGATCTGCAACTGGTCGTCGGTCTGCTGTTGCAGAGCCTCGTCGACCGGGTAGTTTTCGAACACCAGCAAGGTGTCGAACAGCACGCCGCCGAACAGCCGCTGGATCTCGAACAGCGGGCTGTGCTCATGCTCGCGCAAGCGCAGGTTGTCGGCCTGCAAGGCCTGCAACCACTGGCCCAGGGGTTGCTCCGGACGCGGTTGGACGATCACCGGCAAGGTGTTGATGAACAGGCCCATCTGCTCGTCGGCATGGGCCAGGGTGGCGGGCCGGCCTGCCACGGTGATCCCGAAGGCGACGCTGGCTTGCGCGCTGTACTGCTGCAGCAGCAGGGCCCAGGCCGCCTGGACCAGGGTGTTGACGGTGACCCTGGCGCTGCGTGCCAGGCGTTCCAGTGCCCGGGTGCGGGTGGCGTCGAGGACGCGCTCGCAGCAGCCATGTTCGACCGGTCCCGGGGCGGCGTTGACGGTCTGCGGAGCGAGCAGGGTGGGGGCGTCCTGCCCCTGCAGGTACTGTTGCCAGAAGTCCAGGTCAGCTTGCTGGTCGCGCCCTTGCAGCCAGGCGATGTAGTCCCTGAAGCGCGCCCTGGGCGGCGGCACCGGCAGGCCGTGATAGTGCTGCATCAGCTGGGCGAACAGCTGCGAGGTGCTCCAGCCGTCGAGCAGGATATGGTGGCTGGTGAACACCAGGTGCCAGTGGTCGCTGCCTTGCTGCAACGCGGCCCAACGCAGCAACGGCGCCTTGCCGAGGTCGAAGCCGCGTTCGCGTTCCTGGTCGGCCAGTTGCCGGGCGTCGAGGCTACCCTGGCCGTGGCAGGTGAACTCGGCGGTCAGATGCCGGTTCACCCGTTGCAGCGGCTCCGTCAGCCCATCGCCCCAGTGGAAGCTGCTGCGCAGGATCCCGTGGCTGTCCAGGGTCGCCTGCCAGGCGCGCTGGAAGCGCTCGATATCGAGGCCGGCGACGTCCAGTTGCAGCTGCTGCAGGTAATCGCCCTGGTCGGTGTCGAGCTGGGCGTGGAACAACATGCCTTGCTGCATCGGCGACAGCGGGTAGAGGTCTTCGAGCTGGCGCGGGGTGTCGATCAGCCGGTCAAGCTGGGCCTGGGACACTTGCGCCAGCGGCACGTCTTCGGGCGTGACCGCACCCTGGTCGGGAGTACAGCAGTGCTCGATCAGGCGGTGCAGCTGTTCGCCCAGGGCATCGGCCAGGGTCTGGATCGTCGCGGGCTCGAACAGGGCCTGGTTGAAATGCCACCCGAGGGTGAGTTCACCATCCTGCACCTGGCCCCTGATGTGCAGCCCGTTGTCCAGTGGTGCTTCATCGCCCGAGGTGAACAAGGGCTCGCCGACGCTGCTGTCGAGCGGATCGCAATAGCTGAATGTGACCTGTGGCAGCGGCAGGGCGGCCAGGGCTTCGCGGCTGTCCGCATCCCCCAGGTAGCGCAGGGCGCCGAAGCCAAGGCCGTGGTTGGGGACGGCGCGCAGGTGCGCCTTGATGCCCTTGATCGTCTGCGCCAGTGATGGCGCAGCGTTGAGCCTGACCGGGAACTGCCAGGTGAAATGACCCAGGCTGCGGCTCAGGTCGATAGCATCGAACAGGGCGTCGCGGCCAGGCCCCTGGAGCTGGACCAGCACCTGCGCCTGGCCGTTCCCGTGGCACAGGGTGCGGGTCAGTGCGCAAAGCAGCAGTTCGCCGGTTCGGGTGCGATAGGCGTGCGGTGCCTCGTGTAGCAAGCGTTGGGTCTGGTGCCGATCCAGTCGGGTCTGGACGTGCGTCATCCGATGCTGGCTGCAAGGCTCATGGGCACCGGGCAGTTCGTCGCCAGCGTCCTGCAATTGTGTTTGCCAGTAAGCCAGCTCGGCGCGGCCCTGAGGACTATGGGCGAACGCTTGCAGGCGTTCGCTGACGTGACTCATCCCATGGAGCCCGCCCTGATGAAGCGATTGTAGATCCTGCAGCAGGCTGCTACCACTGAGCGGGCGCTGGTCGACCTCCACCACGACCCTGGCCAGGCTTTCGATGCTCTGGTGTTCGAACAGGTCCCTGGGGTTGAGCTGCAGGCCCAGCCGGCGCGCGCGGCTGACCACCTGGATGGAGATGATCGAGTCGCCGCCCAGCTCGAAGAAGTTGTCGGTGACGCCGATCGGTTCGCGGCGCAGCACCGTCTGCCAGAGCTGCACCAACTGCGCCTCTCGCTCATTGCGCGGGGCGACGTACTCACCCTGGCTGACCTCCGGCAACGGCAGGGCGCGGCGGTCGAGCTTGCCGTTGGGGCTCAGCGGCAGGTGTTCGAGCAGCAGGAAATGCGCCGGCACCATGTAGTCCGGCAACTGCGTGCGCAGCGCACTTTGCAGTTCGCTGACCTGTATGTCGACGGCGCCGACCACGTAGGCCACCAGTTGCAGGCCGGTCGGGCCGGGTTGGGCCAGCACGGCGGCTTCACGCAGGCCGGGTTGCTCCAGCAGCCGTGCCTCGATCTCACCCAGCTCGATACGCAGGCCACGGATCTTCACCTGATGGTCGATGCGCCCGCAGTAATCGATGGCGCCATCGGCGCGGTAACGGGCCAGGTCGCCGGTGCGATACAAGCGCGCCCCCGGTGTCGGGCTGAACGGGTCGGGAATGAAGCGCTCGGCGGTGAGGGCCGGGCGACGGTGATAACCCCGGGCCAGGCCGCAGCCGCCGAGCAGCAGCTCGCCCGGGGTGCCGTTGGGCACCGGGCCGAAGCCGTGGTCGAGGACATGGGTGTAGAGGTTGGCGATCGGATGACCGATCGGCACGCTGTCCAGGCCTTCGTCGCGGCAGGTCCAGTGGGTGACGTCGATGGCCGCTTCGGTCGGGCCGTAGAGGTTGTACAGGCCGGCGCCGGGGAGCCTGGCGAATACCTGGTACTGGGCATCGGCCTGCAGCGCTTCGCCGGAGCAGACGATGCGCCGCAGCGAGGTGCAGCGCTCCACCCCCGGCTCGTGGATGAATACCTGCAACATCGATGGCACGAAGTGCAGGGTGGTGACCTGGTGGCGCTCGATGGTGGCGATCAGTTTGTCCGGCTCACGGTGCTCGCCGGGGGCGGCAATCACCAGGCGCGCACCCTGGATCAAGGGCCAGAAGAACTCCCAGACCGATACGTCGAAACTGAACGGGGTCTTTTGCAGCACGGTGTCGGCTGCGCTCAGCTGATAGGCCTGCTGCATCCACGCCAGGCGATTGTGCAGGGCCAGGTGGCGGTTGCCGGCGCCCTTGGGCTTGCCGGTGGAACCGGAGGTATAGATGACGTAAGCCAGGTGCTCGCCGTCGACCTCGACCGCCGGGGCGTGATCGGGCAGCGGACTGTAGTCGGCATCCAGCAACAGGGTCTGGCCGGCGAAGGGCGGCAGGCTGCCTTGCAGGTGCTGCTGGGTCAGCAGCAGGCCGATGGCGCTGTCCTCGAACATATAGGCCAGGCGCTCGGCCGGGTATTCCGGATCGAGCGGCACATAGGCGCCACCAGCCTTGAGGATGGCCAGCAGGCCGATGACCATCTCCAGCGAACGTTCGGCCGCGATACCCACCAGCACCTCGGGACCGACCCCGTGCTGGACCAGGGCGTGGGCCAGCCGGTTGGCCTGCTGGTCGAGCTGGCGGTAGCTCAGTTGCCGATCGGCAAACACCAGGGCGCAGGCATCGGGGCTGCGCTGGGCCTGCTGCTCGAACAGGCGCTGGACGCGGAACTCGCCAGGGTAGGCCACCTCGGTCTGGTTCAGGCCGCGCAGGATCGCCTCCTGCTCGGCGGGGCTGAGCATCGGCAATTCATCGATACGCCGCTCGGGCTCGGCCAGCAGTGCCCGCAGCAGGTTCTGCCAGTGCCGGGCCATGGTGGCGACGGTGGCGGGTTTGAACAGATCGGTGCTGTACTCCAGGCTCACACCGATGGCATCGGGGGCATAGTCCACCTCCAGCGACAGGTCGAACTTGGCCTGGCGCGGGCCACCTTCAAGCACGCTCACCTCAAGCGCCCCGAGGTTCAGGGCGGCGCCGTGGGGGCTGCTCACGCGCCAGTTGAACAGGGTCTGGAACAGCGGGTTGGCGTGGCTGCTGCGGTGCAGTTCGAGGGATTCGAGGATCAGCTCGACGGGATAGTCGGCATGCTCAAGGGCCGCCAGGCTGTCGGCCTTGAGGCGGTTGAGCAGGTCCAGGCCGCTGCTGGCGGCAGACAGCCGGGCGCGGTACACCTGGCTGGTGACGAACAGGCCGACCAGTTCCTGGGTCTCGCTGCGGGTGCGGGTGGCGCTGGGAATGCCGACGGTGAAATCGCGTTGTCCGCTGTAGCGTCCCAGCAGCAGTTGCCAGGCCGCCAGCAGCACCACCATCGGTTGCAGCCGGTGCGTGCGGCACAGTGTCTGCAACTGCGCGCAGGTGCCCGGGTCCAGCTGTTCGAGGTGATAGCCGGCGATATGGCGCTGGCCCGACTGGCGCGGGTGATCCAGGGGCAGGACCAGCGGCGGGATCTCGTCGCCCAGGTAGTCGCGCCAGTAGCGGCTGCTGGCACTGAACTGCGGGCTTTGCGGGTAGCTGTGGCGTTGCCAGCGGGCGTAGTCGGCATACTGTTGCGCCGGCAGCGGCAGGCCCTGTTCGGCGGGCAAGCCGTAGGCCCGGGACAGGTCGGCGACCAGCAGCGGGTTGGACCAGGCATCGCAGACGATATGGTGCAGGGTCAGCAGCAGGTAGTGCTGGTGCTTGCCGGTCTCAAGCAGCGATGCGCGGATCAGCGGGGCGACACTGAGGTCGAACGGCGTGCCGGCCTGCTCGGCAATCTGCCGTTGCAGCGCGCTGTCCAGTGCCTGGCCCTCCAGGTGGGTCAATGACACGCGGCGCAGCGTCAGGCGGGCATGCGGTTCGATGACTTGCTGCGGTTCGAGGTCGCCCGCTTCGAAACGCGTACGCAGGATGGCGTGACGTTCGATCACCCGGTTCAGGGCCCGCTCCAGCCGTTGCGCCTCCAGCGGTCCGTCCAGGCGCAGGACCCTGGGCATGTTGTAGGCACTGCCGTCCGGGTCCAGTTGCTGCAGGAACCACAAGCGCTGCTGGGCAAACGACAGGGGCAGTGGCCCGGTCAACGGCTCGCTCGGCCCCGGGGCGCTGTCGGCGGCGAATGCGGGGGGGAGGTCGTCTTCGGCCAGGAGCAGGGCCAACAGGTCGTCTTCAAGGCAGGGATCGAGGGTGTGCATGGTCGATTCTCGAGCGGGCTTCGCGAAAAAGTTCTGCTTAGGGAACGAAGCATCGAGAGATCGATTTAGGCGCGGGCAAGCCGCCGGGCTTGCCGCGCGGGGGTGGGGTCAGAGGTCGCGGGCTACCCGAAAGCCCAGCCAGTCGCCGAGCACTTGCGGTGCGCGGGTGTTGCGGTTGCCGGAACGGGTGAAGATCGGCGCTTCGGTCCAGTCGTTGCCACGGATCTGGCGGGTTTCGCAGCCCTGGTCGGTCCAGGCGCTGCCATCGCCGGGAGCGCCTTGGTAGTCCTTGTGCCAGCAGTCTTCGACCCGCTCATAGACGTTGCCATGCATGTCGTAGAGGCCGAAGGCATTGGCCGGGTAGCTGCCGGACGGTGCGGTGTAGCTGAAGCCGTCTGCCGGGCCGTAGGTATTGGCGTGTTTGCTGATCTGGTAGTCGCCTTCCTTGTCGAACGGGAACGGGAAGGGGCCGCTGGAGCCGGCGCGGGCGGCGTACTCCCATTCCGCTTCGCTGAGCAGACGGTAGGTGGCGCCGGTCTTTTTCGACAGCCAGGCCAGATATCCCTGCATGTCCCGGTAGTTGATGCACACCTGGGGCTGTTTGGGTCCCATCGGGTAGCTGGGTTGTCCGGCCTTGCAGGCGCGGCCGGGGCGGGTGTCGCCGTCGGGCGGGATGGTGCCGGTGGCCTTGGCATAGGCGCTCCATTGTCCGGCGGTCACCGCGTAGCGGCCCACGGCAAACGGACGGGCAAAGCTGACCAGATGCTGCGGGCCTTCATCGGCCTCGCGGCCCGGTTCATCCTCGGGGGCGCCCATGGTGAACTGCCCGGCCGGCAGCACGACCATCTGCGGGCAGTCCTTGCACTCCTGGAACACCGAGCCCGGGGTGGTGGCCGGTGCCGCGTGCGCGTTGGCACTGAACAGGCCGAGGCCTACGGCGAGAACGAGCGGGTGGATCATCGTAAAGGTTCCTTCTCAGGCGGTTTCCAGCGCGCTGGCGACGCAGCCCGCCTGCATCCGC
>Ga0247821_10001712_pt1 | contig 12257 bp, 14 predicted proteins | sample 13C_Glycerol_Day_FD_192481 | JGI IMG/M metagenome (GOLD analysis project Ga0247821, IMG submission 192481) | Soil microbial communities from agricultural site in Penn Yan, New York, United States - 13C_Glycerol_Day14 | ecosystem: Environmental > Terrestrial > Soil > Agricultural land | place... | reverse complement strand
ACCTCGAGCGGTCCGCGACGTGCGCGCAGGCATAGCGGGTCGGCACGTCACGCGCGGTGATCGAGTCGCGCAGCGACGTCGCGGACCGCTCGAGGTAGGAGTGGGCGGTGGCGGGGAGCAGGTGGGGGCCGCCGTGCGGCCCGGAGCCGGGTCGGGAGCTGGTCGTCGTCATGACCGGCCCCCTCAGTCCAGGCACCCGACGAGCTGCCAGCGCCCGTCGGTCCAGTCGAAGGAGAGGTCGAACACGCCGTAGGACGGCTGCTCGCCGACCTGCGCCCGCCCGTCCGGGATGCCGCGACCGGCCTCCACGCGCCACAGCTCGCGCTCGGCGACGAGGTCGGTCACGTCGCGGGTGCCGCCCTGCCACCAGGGCCCGGTCTCCACCCAGTGCGCGACCACCGCGCGCACCTTCCACAGCCTGCCCCGCCAGAGGAACTGGTCGGGATCCTCCGCCTCGCCTCGCCGCACCTCGACGGGGTCGTCGTACTGCCTCATCGCGCCTCCTCGCACATCCGTCGACCCCGGGCCGACCCGGGGGACGGTGGGGGTCGAGGTCACCGCCACCCGGGTCGCATCGAACACGTGTTCGAACACCCAGAACGGTACTCCCCCCCACCGACAGCCCGTCAAGGGCCGGTGCGACACCGGAGGAATCGGCGCCGTCCGAGCTGAGGAGTGGCAGCCGGGATGGCCCGAAGTGCCGTCAGACCCGGCGCAGGTAGGTAGTCGTCTCGCGCTGCCAGAGGAAGAACACGAACACCAGGCCCTCGACGATCACCAGGGCCGACAGCACCACGAAGATCGCCGGCAGGTGGCTGTCGAGGCAGACCACGCCGACCAGGACGCCGACCCCGGCGGTCGCGGTCAGCACCGGGCGGGTCCACCCGTGCCCACCGACGAAGAACGAGCCGAGGACCAGCACCAGCAGGGCGAAGCCGACGAAGGCGACGATCGAGAGGGCCACGAAGCCGGGCACGATGGGGCTCTCGCGCAGCTGCTCGATGCCGCCCTGGGCGAGGATCTCCTGCGCCGACGGGTTGCCCTCGGCCCACCCGATGATGACCTCGTCGCGCATCAGCCAGATCAGCACGGTGATCACGCCGGACGTGGCCACGATCAGTCCGAGCACTCGCATGCTGTTGACCACGGATCCCGGAAGGTCGCGCGCCATCGTGAAGTCCCCCTCAGCCTCGTCGTCGTTCGTCGCTAGGCTCGCATCATGTCGACCGAGCACGCATCGATCACCTCGTTCCGGGGCGACCTCACCCGGCGCGGCGGCACCGGTGACGTGGTCATCCTGCCCGACAGCGCCCACACGGCGGCACTCGCCGCGGCCGCGCTCGGGTGTGAGGTCGGCGCGATCGCCAACAGCCTGCTCTTCGAGGCCGACGGTGAGCCGGTCCTGGTCCTCACCTCCGGTGCCCATCGCGTGGACACCGCGGCGGTGGCCGGGCGCATCGGCGTGACGCGGCTCAGGCGTGCCGACCCCGACTTCGTGCGCCGTCACACCGGCCAGGTGATCGGCGGCGTCTCCCCCATCGACCACCCGGCGCCGATCCGCACCTGGATCGACCCGTGGCTGCGTCGGCACGACGTCGTGTGGGCCGCGGCCGGGCACCCGGCCGCGGTGTTCTCGACGTCGTACGACGAGCTGGTGGCGATGACCGGCGCGACCGAGGTCGAGGTGGACTGATGGAGGCCCGCTGATGGAGAGCCTGGCGCTCACGTTCTCCAGCGGGTGGGCGAGCGGCATCAACGCCTACCTGGTGGTGCTGGTGCTGGGCATCGCCGACCGGGTCGGCTCCTTCGCCGACATCCCCGACGTCCTGGCCCGGTGGGACGTGCTCGCCGTGGCCGGCTTCATGTTCGCGATGGAGTTCGTCGCCGACAAGATCCCCTACGTCGACTCGACGTGGGACGCCCTCTCGACCGCGATCCGGCCGACCGCCGGCGCTGTCATCGGCCTGCTCCTCGCCGGCGACGCCACCTCGCTGGAGCAGGCGGTGCTCGCCGTGGTCGGCGGCGGGACGGCGCTGCTGAGCCACCTGGCGAAGGCGGGCAGCCGGCTGGCCATCAACTCCTCCCCCGAGCCGGTGAGCAACGTCGCGGCGAGCCTCACCGAGGACGCCGCGGTGCTCGGGGTGGTGTGGTTCTCCCTGGAGCACCCGCAGGCAGCCGCCGCGATCGCCGGCGTCCTGCTCCTGACGGGGCTGGGCGTGCTGTTCGTCCTCGCCCGGCTGGTGCGCCGCGGCTGGCGACGCTGGCGCAACGGCGCCGCAGGGCGGGAGGCCGTCGACCGGGGCACCTAGCCGATCGGGCGGGCGCCTAGGGTTCCCCCGTGGCTCGTGTCGTGGTGGTGGGAGGCGGCTTCGCCGGCATGGCTGCCGCTGCCCGGCTGGCGAGGCTCGGCCACGAGGTCACGCTCCTCGAGCGGTCGGAGCGTCTCGGCGGCGCGCTGTCCACGGTCGAGCGGGACGGCTTCGCCTGGGACGCCGGACCGACCACGACGCTCCTGCCGGCGGTCGTGCGCGACCTGTTCCGCAAGTCGGGACGCCCGCTCGAGCGCGAGATCGACCTCCAGCCGCTCGACCTGGTGCGCGAGCACCGCTTCGCCGACGGCACGTCGGTGCGCCTGCCCGGTGGCTCGCGAGCGGCCCAGCTCGCGGCCTTCGAGTCCCTCGGTCCGGGCCTGGGCCGGCAGTGGGTCGACCACGTGGCGTCGTACGGCGAGACGTGGGAGCTGCTGCGCAAGGAGTGGTACGAGCGTCCCTTCGACCCCGACGTGGCGCCCCGCGAGCTCCTGGCCCTCCTCGACCGGCGCGAGTCGCTGCACAGGCGGCTGCGGCGCACGCTCGACGACGAACGGCTGCGACTGGTCGCGGGCCACCGGGTCGTCATGGACGGCCATGCCCTGCGCCGCGCGCCCGTGCTCGCCGGCGTCGACGTCTACCTCGAGCAGCGCTTCGGGTCGTGGACCGTCCCCGGCGGGATCGCCGCCCTCGGCGTCGCGATGGCCGAGCGACTCGCACTGCGTGGCGTCACCGTCCTCACCGGCACGGCGGCCACCGACCTGGTCGTGCGCGACGGCCGTGTCGCGGCAGTGCGTGCCGCGGGCGGGGAGGTCGACGCCGACCACGTGGTCGTCGCGACCGACCCGCGACGCCTGCCCGCGCTCGCGTCGTACGTCCGCCGCACGATGCCTGCCTTCCCGCCGGTCGTGTGCCACGTGGGGCTCGAGGGCGAGGTGCCCGACCTCCCCCACGAGGTGGTCCTGCACGGCGAACCGCTGCTCGTGGTGCGGACGGGTGGACGGGCACCGGACGGTGCCGCCGCGTGGACAGTGCTGGCGCGCGGCCACATCGCGGAGGACGTCCTGATGGCCATGGCCCGCCACGGCCTCGACGTCCGTCGACAGGTGGTCACCCGCGTCGACCGCACGCCCCGGGACCTGGTCGAGGACTGGGGCGGCTCGCCGTACGGCGTGGAGTGGCAGGGGCCCCGCACTGCCCGCACGCGCCTGGGCCCGCGGACGCCGATCGCGGGCGTGCTCGCGGCCGGTGCCCACTCGACGACGGGCTCCGGCCTACCCTTCGCCGGCCTCAGCGCCGCCCTCGTGGCCGAGATGGTCGGCCGGGCTCCGCGTCAGTAGGTCCGCACGACAACCGGGGGGCGGGCGTGCGCGCGCGTCACACGGTGATGCGCAGGTTGGCGAAGATCTCGCGCGTCGCCTTGGACCGGTTGAGCGTGTAGAAGTGCAGACCCGGCGCCCCGGCCTCGAGCAGCGTCTCGCACAGCTCGGTCGCGATCGCGATCCCCTCGGCCCGCAGCCCGGCGGGGTCGTCGGCGTAGGGCTGGAGCCGGGCGGTGACCTCCTCCGGCAGCTGGCGGCGCGAGAACTCGACCATGCGCTGCATGGAGCGGAGGTTCAGGATGGGCATGATGCCCGGGATGATCGGCAGGTCGGCCCCGACGGCGTGGGCGCGGTCGACGAGGGCGACGTAGTCGGAGGCCCGGAGCACCATGTCGGTCACGGCGAACTCGGCGCCGGCGTGCTGCTTGGCCTTCAGCACCCGCGCGTCGTGGTCGAGGGACTCCGCGTCGACGTGGCCCTCGGGGAAGGCGGCGACGCCGATGCGCATGTCGGTGCGCTCCCGGATCAGCGCGACGAGCTCGTTGGCGTAGGTGAGCCCGCCGTCCGTCGGCGTCCACGGCGTGCCCGGTCCCCCGGGCGGGTCGCCCCGCAGCGCCATCACGTGCTGGACGCCCGCACGGCCGAGGTCGTCGAGGATCGCGGCGATCTCGTCGGTGGTGTGCCCGACGCAGGTGAGGTGCGCGACCGGGAGCATGCTGGTCTCGCGGGCGATGCGCTCGGTGATCGCCACGGTGCGGTCGCGCGTCGTGCCACCCGCGCCGTAGGTCACCGACACGAACGTCGGCCCGTAGGGCTCGAGGTCGGTGATCGCCTGCCACAGCTGCTCCTCGCCGGCCTCGTCCTTGGGCGGGAAGAACTCGAACGAGAACGACCGGTCTCCGCGTGCGAGCAGCTCGCGCATGCTCTGTCCCCGTTCGTGCGTCATGCGCGACAGCCTACGGACGACCGCGACGTCGGCCGCACCGTGTCCACTGTCTAGTCTGAGCCGGTGACGTCCTGGGACCCAGCCGACTTCCGCGACCGGGTCCAGCAGGTCCTGGACGCGTTCCTCGACGAGCGGGAGGCCGAGCTCGCTCCCCTCGGTCCCGACGCCGGCCGCCTGGTCACCGAGGCGCGTACGGCGGTGAGCGGGGGCAAGCGGTTCCGCGCGGCCTTCTGCCACTGGGGCCACCGGGCGATCCGGCCTTCCGTGGACGACGAGGCGGCTCTCGCCCGCGCCTGCGCCTCGCTCGAGGTGCTGCACGCCAGCGCGCTCGTCCACGACGACTACATGGACGCCTCCGACACCCGCCGGGGCCGGCCCGCCACGCACCGGGCCTTCGAGGCCGAGCACCGTGCGGCCGGGTGGCGCGGCGACCCCGAGCAGTACGGCGCCGCCGCCGCGATCCTTCTGGGCGACCTCCTGCTCGGCTGGGCCGAGGACATGCTCCGCCGCAGCGGCTTCGCCGCCGAGGACGTCGCGCCCGGGCTGGCCCTCTTCGAGCGCTGCCGCAACGAGGTCATCGCGGGCCAGTTCCTCGACGTCTCCGTGCAGGCGCGGGGGCGGGCCGACGTCGACACGGCCATGACGGTGCTGCGCTACAAGTCGGCCAAGTACTCCATCGAGCGCCCGATCCACATCGGAGCCGCCCTTGCGGGCGCGTCCCCCGCGCAGCTCGACCAGCTGGGCCGGTTCGGCCTTCCACTGGGCGAGGCCTTCCAGCTCCGCGACGACCTGCTCGGGGTCTTCGGTGACCCGGAGGAGACGGGCAAGCCGGCCGGCGACGACCTCGTCGAGGGCAAGCGCACCGTGCTGGTCGCCCTCGCGCTGGACGCGGCTCCCCGCGCCGCGGCCGAGCGTCTCGACGCCGCTCTCGGCACTCCGCTCTCCGGCGCCGACGTCGACGAGCTGCGCGGCATCATCGACGACTCCGGCGCGCGCGCCCAGGTGGAGGCGGTCATCACGCAGCTGTCCGGCCACGCGGTCGAGGCGCTGCGGGCAGCCGACATCGACGCCCACGCGCGCGACGTGCTCGTCGAGCTGGCAGCAGCCGCGACCCAGCGCACGATCTAGTCCAGGCTGGAGATCCCGGGCACGGCGGGGCCCTCGCCCCGCAGCAGCACGGCGAACGGCACACCCCGGTCGTCGTTGACCCGCGAGCCCAGCACGCTGAGGGCGATGCTGAACGCCTTCTCGTCGGCGCGGGCGAGCGTCGCCCAGCCGTCCCACAGCAGGACGACGCCGCCCTTGCAGCTCCCGATGTCGTGCAGGCAGTCGGCGAGGGCGTCGAAGTTCTGACCGTAGTGGTCGGGGAAGTCCAACGCCTCGGCCACCGCCGCGAGGAAGCCGGGCTTCGTGTCGGCGGCGGTCCAGCCGTCCACCCAGCCGAACCCCCAGCCGGCGTGCTCGACGGAGTGTCGTACGTCGGCGACGTCGAACGCGCCGTGCCACAGGTGGATCCCCGGGGGCTCGTGCCCCGCCAGGATCGCGGCGAGTCCGCTCACGTCCCTACCTCCTGATCCTCGAGAACGAGCTGTAGTGGTCGTCGGTCCAGTAGAGCTCATCACCGTCACCCGCCACGATGCGGCGTGGTCCACGGTCGTCGGAGCCGGGGGTCGGGACCGTGTACTCCCGGTAGTAGCCCATCGGCTCGTCGGGCAGCAGCTCCTCCCGGTTGCCGAAGGTGCCGCCGTCGTGGTCGGGCTCCGGGAACGGGCCGCCGGCGTCGATCAGCTCCACCGTCCGCGCCGCCTCGGGCGGGAGGTCGGCCAGTCGTACGACGGGCAGGCCGCTGGCCGCGTCGGTGGGGTTCGCGGCACGGCCCGTCCGGTCGACGTCGCCCCGACCGCCGGTCACCAGCCAGGCGACGAGCATGGCAGCGGCGGCGAGGAGCAGCAGCCAGCGGTAGCCCTGCCTGCCCCTCGACGCGGCCGCGGCCATCAGTACTCCAGCACCTGGGCGCGGCGCTTGACCTCGCTGCCGCGGTTCTCGCGCAGCGCGTCGATCGGACGGCCGGGGAGGTCGTCGTCGGTGAAGAGCCAGGCGATGCACTCGCGGTCGTCGAAGCGGTGGTCGTGCAGCAGGGTCAGCAGACCGGGCAGGCCCTTCACGACGAGGCCGTCCTGGATGAAGTCGGCCGGCACACGCGGACCAGCGCCCGGCTCGGGCACCGCAGAGGCCAGCTCGTGCTCACGGATCATCGTGCGGACCTTGCCCGGGGTGACGCCGAGCAGCTCGGCGACCTGGTTCCAGTCGAGCCACTCGGGGACGAGGGCGGCCAGGTCGCGGTCGGCGAGCGGAACGCCACTCATGCGCGTGCTCGCTTCGCTCCGTGCGCGCCCGAGGCACGCGTCAGGCTGTGTTCGATGGTTCGCTCGCTGCGCTCGCTCATGCCCGCAGCCTAGGAGAGCGCACGTCCCACGGCGAAGTCGTGCAGCGCCACCGAAGGGCTGCCGAGTTGTCACCCCGGCGGGTGATCCGTAGCGTGCGGTCGATGCGCTTCCTCCGACCTGCTGTCGCCGCAGCCCTCGTGGGCCTGCTGGCGCTCACGCTCTCCCCCGTCGTCTCCCCCGCCGCGGCCGACCACTACCACGGTGCCCCAGGACCGGTCCACGCCGGCAACACCTTCGGCTGGTACCAGCACGGCGTGTTCCGCCAGGAGTTCGTCGGCCCCAAGCCCGGCTTCTGGAAGAAGCGGGGCCGCGGCATCGTGCGGACGCAGAACGGCATGCTCACCCTGATGAGCACCAAGCGCGGCAGCGTGTCCGCCACCCTCGACCTCACGGGGCACCCCTACGGCCGTTGGGAGATCCGGATGCGCGCCCGCACCATGGCGAAGGTCAAGGGCGGCAAGCCGTTCAAGGTCGTCACCGAGCTCGTCCCCGGCGGCACGCGTGACCAGCACTGCGGCGGCCGCGACATCGGCATCGAGAACTTCACGCTCGGGACCAACACCGTGAAGTCCTACGTCCACACCCTCCCCAACAGCTCCTACCGCGGGTTCCTCGGGCGCCACCTGCGCAACGACCGCTGGCACACGTACGCCGTGGAGGTGGCCAAGGACCACATCTCGTGGTTCGTCGACGCCCACGTGATCCACACCGAGCGCCGCACCGAGGCGCTCGACCCGCTGCCGCGGCAGCTGAAGTTCGAGCTGCGCGCGAAGCAGGGCAAGACGATGGACCCGGCCCGGATGCAGATGGACTGGATGCGCTACTGGTCGATGCGCGCCCCCAACGAGAAGTCCATCAAGGCTCCCCAGTTCGAGCTCAGCACCTTCAACGGAGCCTGCTGAGCGAGCACCCACCGAGAAATCCACGCGCGGTGGCCGTGGTCGGGCGACACGCCCGACCCGGCCGCCGTTCGCGTCCCGCCCCCATCAGTGGCTAGCGTCGACCGCTCGTCCGCGCGCTTCCCTCCCGTGGGCCTCGGACCCCCGGGCGCAGCGGACTGACGAGGAGCCACCCCGTGCGCCCACACCCCCGACCAGCCCGACCGCTCCGTCGGCTCGCCCAGTGCACCGCCGGCCTCGCGCTCACGGCGGCCGCGCTGTCGAGCGTGGCGGTCCCGGCCCACGCCGACCACGACCGGCTTCCCGCTGGCCGCACGCTCACGTCGTACGTCGTCGAGCCCGGCGACACCGTCTCGGGCCTCGCCGTGCGGTTCCACGCCTGGACCGCCGAGATCGTCTCGCACAACCACCTCGGCCGGAACGGCGCGCTGGACGTCGGCCAGCGGATCGAGATCCCCGTCGTCGGCACGGCGGGCACCGGCAACCGGACCACCATGTGGCAGCACCCCGACCGTGACCGCGAGAAGGCGCGCCGGGTCATCGCCGGCGCGGCCCGCAACCACGGCGTCGACCCGCAGCTCGCGCTCGCCGTGTCGTGGCAGGAGTCCGGCTGGCAGATGGGCGTCGTCTCGCACGCCGACGCGGTCGGTGCGATGCAGGTGCTGCCCTCGACGGGACGCTGGATGGAGCACTACGCGGGTCGTCCGCTCAACCTGGCGAAGCTCGGCGACAACGCCACGGCCGGCGTGCTGCTGCTCAAGGTGCTGTCGCGGCACACCCCTCGTCGTACGCACAAGATCGGCGCGTACTACCAAGGCCTCGGCGCGGTGCGGCGGCACGGCCTGTACGACGAGACCCGCGTCTACGTCGCCAACGTCGAGGCGATCAAGCGACGCCTCGAGGCCGGCCGATCTCCGTCCTGACGCCCTGCGTGACGACCCGCCTTCCCCACGGCCTGCGGGTCGGGACGCCACGCCGGAGCGGCGCCTGAGCGTGGGCCGAGGCGCCGCTTCCGTACGATGGGCGCGCCGGATCCTTCCCCGTTGCCACTGGTCCGGTGCTGGAGGTCGAACAGTGGAGCCACCCGAGCACGCCCGCGCGACGGCGCCCGGCGCTGCCGGCGACCCCTTGGTCGGACGGCTGCTGGACGGCCGCTACCGCATCCTCGCGCGCGTGGCCCGTGGCGGCATGGCCAGTGTGTACGAGGCCACCGACACCCGGCTCGACCGGACCGTCGCGGTCAAGGTGATGCACCCCGGGCTCGGCGACGACCAGGAGTTCGCGCAGCGGTTCGTGCGCGAGGCGAGGGCCGCCGCCCGCCTCAACCACCCGCACGTCGTGGGCGTCTACGACCAGGGCGACGACACCTCCGACGGCACCGACACGATCTTCCTGGTCATGGAGTACGTCCCGGGCCACACGCTCCGCGACGTCCTCCGCAAGGAGGCTCCGATGCCACCCGGGAGGGCGCTCGCGCTGCTCGAGCCGGTCGTGTCGGCGCTCGCTGCCGCCCACCGGGCCGGGCTCATCCACCGCGACGTGAAGCCCGAGAACGTCCTCATCGCCGACGAGGCCCACGGCGGCACCGTCAAGGTGGCCGACTTCGGGCTCGCGAAGGCCGTCAGCGCCGACACCCAGCACACGGCCACCGGCGGCGTTCTCATCGGCACGGTCTCCTACCTCGCACCCGAGCTGGTCGTCGACGGTCGCTCCGACGCCCGGGCCGACGTCTACGCCTCCGGGGTCGTGCTCTACGAGCTGCTGACCGGAGCGAAGCCGCACGAGGGCGAGTCCCCGATCCAGGTCGCCTACCGCCACGTCCACCACGACGTGCCGATGCCCTCGCTGGTCGAGCCCGGTATCCCCGACTACGTCGACGCCCTGGTGGCACGCGCGACATCTCGCGACCGCGACCAGCGCCCGGCGGACGCCACCGTCCTGCTGCACCACCTCCACCGAGTCCAGCAGGCCCTGCGCGAGGGCCTCGGCTCCGACCCGGAGCTGGCCGCCGACCTGCTGCCCCGGCGCGCCGCGGGCGCGAGCGGCGAGGCGGCCTCGCCAGACGACACCACGCCCGAGCCCTTCGACGCCGGCGCGCTGGCGCTGCTGACCGCGGTCGACCCGCGCGACTCGGGCCTGGTGGACGACGGCAGCCCCGACCGCACCACCGCCCTCGAGCGGCACCCCGTCCCGGGGGGAGCGTCCGGGACCGACGAGCCTGCTGACGGCCCGGTCACCGAGCCGATGCGGACCGCGGTGCCTCATCCGGGTGCCACGACCACCGCCGTCCGTGCCGCGCCCGGCTCGCGGCCTCCCGGGCGCGCCCCGACCCGCGTCGCAGCGGTCGAGACGACCGCGCGCCGCCGCTCGCGGAAGGGCCCGCTGCTCCTCCTGCTGTCGCTCCTGCTGGTCGGCGGCGTCGCCGCCGGCGCGTGGTGGTTCGGCTGGGAGCGCTACACGACCACCCCTGGCGTGCTCGGCCTGGACGAGGTCGCCGCCACGGCGGAGCTGGAGGACGCCGGGCTCCAGGCCGAGATCGCCGAGCCGGCCTACAGCGAGAACGTCACCGCCGGACTGGTCATCGCCACCGACCCGGAACCAGGCGGGAGGGTGCCCGACGGGGGCACTGTCGCGTTGACGCTGTCGCTGGGGCCGGAGCGCTACGACGTCCCCGACCTCGCCGGCCAGACCGAGGACCAGGCCCAGGACGCGCTCGCCGCCACCAACCTCGCCTTCGGCGAGAGCAAGGGGCGGTGGAGCGAGACGGTGCCCGAGGGACAGGTCATCCGCACCTCACCGAAGGCGGGCACCACGCTCAAGCCGGGAGCGAGCGTCGACCTCGTCCTCAGCCGCGGCCGCAAGCCGATCGAGGTGAGGGACTGGACGGGCGAGTCGTTCGACGACGCCTCGGCCGCGCTCGAGAAGCGCGGGCTGCAGGTGAGCGTCGCCAGCGAGGAGTACAGCGACACCGTCGCCGAGGGCGACGTCATCTCGCAGGACCCTCCCAGCGCCACCCTCTTCCGTGGCGACACCGTGTCGTTCGTGGTCTCGCTCGGGCCGGAGCTGGTGGAGGTCCCGCGGGTGCAGGCCATGGGCGTCGAGGCGGCCACCGAGCTGCTCGAGGGCCTCGGCTTCGAGGTCGAGACCCGGGAGTCCGGCACCTACCTCGGTCTGGGATTCGTCGCCAGCTCCGACCCCGGCGCGGGCGAGGAGGTCCCGAAGGGTTCGACGATCACGCTGTTCCTCGTCTGAGCGCCTAGATTCCGTCCGTGCACGCCCAGCAGAACCGTCGTACGTCCCTGCTCGCGGCAGCCGCCCTGCTCGCCCTGGCGGCGTGCTGGGGCTCGACCTTCTTCATGATCAAGGACCTCCTCGACCGGGTCCCGACGCTCGACTTCCTGGCCCTGCGGTTCGCGATCGCCTCGCTCGCGCTGCTCGTGGTGGCACCGAGGGCCATCGGCCGCCTGTCCCCGGTCGTCCGCCGCCACGCGATGGTCCTCGGCCTCCTCTACGGCGTGGCCCAGATCCTCCAGACCGCGGGCCTCGCGCACACGCCGGCCAGCATCAGCGGCTTCGTCACCGGCCTGTACGTCGTGTGCACCCCGCTGCTCGCCGCGGCGATCCTCCGCACCCGGATCCCGCCGATCACCTGGGTGGCCGTCGCGCTCGCGACCGTGGGGCTGGGCGTGCTCGCCCTCAACGACCTCAGCATCGGCTACGGCGAGCTGATCACGCTGGCGTCCGCCGTGCTCTACGCGCTCCACATCGTCGGCCTCGGCGCGTGGTCGACCGCCTCCGACGCGGTGGGCATGACCATGCTGCAGGTCATGGTGATCGCCGTCGTGTGCACGACGGCGACCGCACCCGACGGGATCGTCCTGCCCGACCGTGCCGCCGACTGGTGGGCGGTGCTCTACATGGCGGTCGTGGTCGGGGCACTGGGGCTGCTCGGACAGACCTGGGCGCAGGCCCACCTCCCCCCGACGCGCAGCGCGATCATCATGAGCATGGAGCCCGTCTTCGCGTCGTTCTTCGCAGTCTGGCTCGGGGGCGAGGACGTCACGGCACGGCTGCTGGTCGGCGGGACGATGGTCCTGTCGGCGATGCTGATGGTCGAGCTCGCGCCGCGGCGGGTGGTCGAGGGCGAGGTCGCGCACATCGCGGTGTGAACATCCCATCCCTCGGGTGGGAGATGCTGTGGGCCCGTCCCCCTATCGTGGGCCTCGTGGACACGTGCGTGGCGTGCGGCGCCGAGCTGGGGGTGGGGCGGTTCTGCCTCAACTGCGGGCACCGCATCGGCGCGCCCGCACCGGCCCGCCCCGAGCCCGACCCCG
>Ga0247821_10001710_pt1 | contig 12271 bp, 9 predicted proteins | sample 13C_Glycerol_Day_FD_192481 | JGI IMG/M metagenome (GOLD analysis project Ga0247821, IMG submission 192481) | Soil microbial communities from agricultural site in Penn Yan, New York, United States - 13C_Glycerol_Day14 | ecosystem: Environmental > Terrestrial > Soil > Agricultural land | place... | reverse complement strand
GCTCTTCACATGGGTCCGCAGCCTCGACGAGAGGTCCTCCGGGGGCAGGAAGCGGGACCAGCGCTCCGGGAACTCCGACGGCATGTCCGGGTCGTCCGGGTCGTCGGGGTCGGACTCGCGGCTCGCGGCGGCGCGGGCCACGTACTCGGCGACCTGCGCTTCCCGCAGCCGCTCGTTCGCGGCACGGGCCGCGGCCGTCGCGGCGGCCGGCCAGACCCGGTCGATCGCGGCGTTGACCGCGGCACCGACGAGCACCGCGAACGCGGACACACCGATCCAGAGCAGTACGGCGACGGCGGCTGCGAGGGAGCCGTAGATCGTCGCGCCCTCGATGGTGTTCTGGAGGTAGATGCGCAGCAGGAAGCTGCCGAGCACCCACATCCCGAGGGCTACGAGCGCGCCGGGCACGTCCTCGATCCAGGGCGAGCGGACCGGCACGGACACGTGGTAGAGCGTGGTCAGGAACGCCACCGACAGGATGATCACGACCGGCCAGTACAGGACCTGCACCAGGGTCTCCGACCAGGGCACGATCCGTACCACCGCGTCCGGCCCCGCCACCATGAGCGGCAGCGCCACCGAGCCGATCAGCAGCGCCGCGATGAACAGCAGGAACGCCACCAGCCGGGTCTTGACGATGCCGCGGACGCCGTCGAGGCCGTACATCACGGTGATCGTGTCTATGAAGACGTTCACCGCGCGGGAGCCCGACCACAGGGCGAACAGGAAGCCGACGGAGATCACGTCGGGGCGGCCGCCGTTCATCACGTCGTCCAGGATCGGCTGCGCGATCTGCCGCACGCCCTTGTCGGACAGGACGGTGCGGGAGGCCTCCAGCAGGTTGGTCTCCAGGCTGTTGATCGTGTCGGTGCCGGTCCAGTCGTCGACGTAACCGAGGAGGCCGATGAGGCTGAGGAGGAGCGGAGGCACGGACAGCAGCGTGAAGAACGCGGCTTCGGCGGCGAGTCCGAGGATGCGGTACTCGATGCAGGAATTGACGGTGTCCTTCAGCAGCAGCCAGGCGGTCCTGCGTTTGGAGACGTTCCGGTAGAGGGCACGCGCCCGGTGGAGACGACCGGAGGAGTGCTGGGGAGACGGTTCACTTGCTGGCTGCACGACCTAAAGGTATCCGTCGTGCGGCGCGGCACTCATCGCGGCGCCGGGCGGGCGCGCTCGCCGCCTGCCCGCGCACCGTGCCCCCGCCGTGTCAGGGTGGTGACATCGCCCGACGGAGGGAGAGCTTCACAGCCATGGCAGGCAGCACGCACACGGTGACCAACCAGCCACCGCCCCTGGTCGGGTACGACGTCTACACCACCGACCGGGCCCTGTCCGAGGCCGTCGGACGTCATGTCGCACCCGAGCTGCTGGACGAGGTCGGCGAGGAGCTGGCCGCCTTCGGGCGGACCTGCGGCTCGGCGCAGGTGCAGGAGTGGGGCGTACTGGCGAACGAGAACCCGCCGCGCCTGCGGACGCACGACCGCTACGGCCACCGGATCGACGAGGTCGACTTCCATCCGTCCTGGCACCGCCTGCTCGGCAAGGGCGTCTCCGCGGGACTGACCGCGGCCTGGGTACGGCCGGCCGGGCATGTGCGTCGGGCGGCGGCGTTCCTGCTGTGGACGCAGGTCGAGGCGGGCAACGGCTGCCCGCTCTCCATGACCCACGCGGCGGTCCCCGCCCTGCGCACCGACCCCGACCTGGCCGCCGAGTGGGAGCCGCGGCTGACGTCGATGATCTACGACCGTGAGCTGCGCCCGGCGGAGCGGAAGGCCGGTGCCCTGTTCGGGATGGCCATGACGGAGAAACAGGGCGGCAGCGACGTACGCGCCAACACGACGAAGGCCACCCCGCTGGCCGAGTCCGGGACGTACTCCCTGAGCGGGCACAAGTGGTTCTGCTCGGCGCCCATGTCGGACGGGTTCCTGGTGCTGGCCCAGGCGCCGGACGGGCTGACCTGCTTCCTCGTGCCGCGGGTGCTGGCGGACGGCAGCCGCAACGTGTTCCGGATCCAGCGGCTGAAGGACAAGCTGGGCAACCGGTCGAACGCGTCGAGCGAGGTCGAGTTCGACGGGACGTGGGCGCGCCGCGTCGGTGAGGAGGGGCGCGGGGTGCGCACCATCATCGAGATGGTCGCGGCGACCCGGCTCGACTGTGTGCTCGGCTCGGCGGGGCTGATGCGGCAGGCCGTCGCGCAGGCGGTCCATCACTGCGACCACCGCGAGGCGTTCGGCGGCCGGCTCGTCGACAAGCCGCTCATGCGTAACGTCCTGGCGGACCTGGCCCTCGAGTCCGAGGCGGCGACCACCCTCGCGCTGCGGCTCGCGGCGGCCTACGACACCGGCGGCGAGCAGGAGAAGGCACTGCTGCGGATCGCGGTGCCGGCCGCCAAGTACTGGGTGACCAAGCGGTGCGCGCCGGTGACGGTCGAGGCCGCCGAGTGCCTGGGCGGCAACGGGTACGTCGAGGAGTCCGGGATGCCCCGGCTGGTGCGCGAGTCGCCGCTGAACTCGATCTGGGAGGGCGCGGGCAACGTCCAGGCGCTGGACGTGCTGCGGGCGTTGCAGCGGGAGCCCGCGGCGCTCGACGCGTATCTGCGGGAGGTGGGGCAGGCACGCGGCGCCGACCACCGCCTGGACGGCGCGATCAAGGCCCTGTTGACGGACCTGGCCGACCTGGACGGCATCGAGGCACGCGCCCGGCGCCTGACCGAACGCCTCGCCCTGGTCCTCCAGGGCTCCCTCCTGGTCAGATTCGCGCCACCGGAAGTCGCCGACGCCTTCTGCGCATCGAGGTTGGGCAGCGACGGCGGAGCCGCTTTCGGGACCCTGCCGCACACCCTGGACCTGACAGCGATCGTGGAGAGGTCAAGGCCGCAGGCCTGACCTCTCCAGGGGCGCGGGGAACTGCGCGACCAGCCACGACGCACCCGCACACGCCGCCGCACGTCAACCGGCACCCTCTGAAGCGCAACGGCCGAACCGCCGGAGGCAAGGGGTGGTGCTGCGCCGACACGGCACCACCCCCGCCATGGCCCGTTCGAGGCCGCGAACGCCGCTCGGGACGGCGTCGCTCAAGTCTCAATCAGGCCAGGGCGGTCCACCAGGGTTGCAAGGGGTTGCAACTTGTTGGCGACTGTGTGCGGACTGTGTCCCTCCGCGAGCGGCGGGGCGGCACTATGAGACACACAGTCAGATGAGAACCGTTCTCCCGGGAGGACCCTTGGACGCGGCACGGGCGGCGCGGCTGCTGAGCGAGGTCCGCGCCGCCACCCTCGCAGGCCAGCGCTCACCCGTCGCCCCGCGGCCGGTGATCGAGCAGTCCTGGGAACGCATGCTGCGCGGCGGGGTCGATCCGGACCACGACTTCCGGTCGGGGCTGCTGTCCCGCGAGGAGGTGCAGCGGCGCCGGGAGTCCACCGCGCTCAGACATGTGCTGCCGGTGCTGCGCGAGGGTCTGCTTTCGGTCGCCGACATCGCCCACCACATCATGGTCGTCGCCGACGGCGAGGGCCGGGTGCTGTGGCGGGAGGGCAACTCCTCGGTGCTGCGCAAGGCGGACGGCCTCGGCTTCGAACTCGGCGCCGACTGGCGGGAGGACGTCGTCGGCACGAACGGCATCGGCACCCCGGTCGTGGTGCGCCGGCCCGTACAGGTCTTCGCCTCCGAGCACTTCCACCGCTCGCAGACCTCCTGGACCTGCACGGGCGCCCCCATCACCGATCCGCGCGACGGCCGGCTGCTCGGCGTCGTCGATGTCAGCGGCCCGCTGGAGACCATGCATCCGGCCACGCTCGCCTGGGTCGACTCGGTGGCCAAGCTCGCCGAGGCCCGGCTGCGGGAGCTGCACCTGACGGGGCTGGAGCGGCTGCGGGCGGTGGCGGCGCCGGTGCTGGCCCGGCTGACCGGGCGGGCCCTGGTGGTGGACCGGGACGGCTGGACGGCCGCGGTGACCGGGATGCCGTACACGAGCCGGATCGTGCTGCCCAAGTCGTTGTCGCCGGGCCGGCGGTGGCTGATGCCGCTCGGCCTGTGCGCGGTGGAGCCGCTGGCGGGCGGCTGGCTGCTGCGGCCGGCCGACGAGCCGGTGCCCGCCGGGGCGACACGGATCGCGCTGGATCTGACGCAGCCGCGCCGCTGGTCGATGACGGTGTCCGGCGGTGCGGGCACCTGGAGCCACGAACTGAGTCCCCGGCACGCCGAATTGCTGTACCTGCTGGCCCTGAACCAGGGGGGTCGCAGCGCGGCGGGGCTGGCCGAGGACATGTTCGGCGACCCGGGCCGCACGGTGACGGTGCGGGCGGAGCTGTCGCGGGTGCGGCGCTATCTCGGGGGCCTGCTGGAGCACCGGCCGTACCGCTTCCGCGAGGACGCGGAGGTCGAGGTGCTGCTGCCGGAGGACCCTCGTGAGCTGCTGCCGCACTCGACGGCGCCCGCGGTGGTGCGAGGTCGGTTCTCGGCCGAGATGCCCTGAGTCCGGACTCTTCTTCCGCATATTTGCAGGGTCTTAGTCCGCAAGCGTGCCCAACTGCCGTAGCATCCCTGTACGGGCCACCCCACCTGCTCCTTTGGTCAACGCACAAACCAATGGCCGCAGTTGGCTCGCCTCGGGAGGTTTGATGAAGAACCGCGGCAGACACCGTCGACGCAAGCAGGGGCGTGCGCTGCGCGCGTTCCTCGCCGGAACCGCCCTCGCACTCACCGCCGCCGCCACGATGATCAGCGCCTCACAGGCCACGGTCGGCGACAACCCCGGGGCGCTGACCCCTCTCACCAGGGCCGCCGACACCGGCGCGCTCCGGCTCCAGGAGCGGCTGGTCCCGCAGGCCACGCTCGACGAACTCTCCTCCGGAATGGGCAAGCCGGTCGGCGTCGGCGCCGTCCTGGAGACCGCCGACCGGAGCCTGCGCGAGGCGAACGGCTGCACGCCGAACGAGCGCACGGCGCTGCCGATAGCCCCCGCCGCCACACGCGCGTACTGCTGGGACGGCGCCGACACCCGGGGCTGGCGGGCGGGTGCCGTCACCACCTCGGGCGACGCCGACGACGACGGCTGGTGGAACGACAACCGGGTGATTCTCTCCGGCTGGAACGAGGGCACCGCCGACCGGGGCCTCGCCCGGGTCGCCTTCGTCGACGCCAACGACCTCACCCACCTGAGGTACGCCTCCGCGCTCCTCGTCGTCCCGGTGGACGGCGGACGTGACTACCGCGCCCTGACCTCCCGCCTCTCCGGCATGGTCTGGTACCAGGACAAGCTGCTGGTGACCGCGGCCGACGGGCTGTACGTGTACGACATGAACCGCGTCCAGCGCGCCACGGTCGACAGTGCCGCCGTGGGCCGCGTCCCGGACGGCTGGTCGGCCCACGGCCAGCGCTTCGTCCTGCCGGCCGTCGGCTCGTACCGCCTGACCGGCGCGGGCACCGCCCCGCACCTCGGCGGCATCTCCCTCGACCGCAGCACCGCGCCCGACAGCCTGGTCGCGAGCGAGCGGACTGCCGTCGACAGCGACCGGCCGGCCCGGCTGTGGCGCTACGACTTCAGCAAGGACCCGGCCCGCCCCGGCCTGCTGGCCACCGGCGCCACCGGATCCGCGCAGGCCGTCGAGGCGTACGAGACGGACGCGTCCGGCATCGAGGGCGTCCTGTCCTACCGGGCGGGCGGAGCGGACCGCGCCGGCTGGTACGTGGGCCGCGCCCCGGGCAGCACGGACCGGCACGGCAGCCTGTGGCGCCAGGACACCGAGGGCGCGGAGGCGACTCGCTGCGGCTCGGAGAACGCGCCCCGCTGCTGGGGCCTCCAGGCCGGCCCCCTGTCGTACTGGGAGGCGACCGGCGAGGTCTGGTCCCAGTCGGGCCGGATGCTGTTCGCGATGCCACTGACGTCGATCGACCGGGCGCTCGACTGAGGCGCGACCAGCCACGACGGTGCCGCGGTCGATCGACAAATCACCCACCCGGATGATTCCCTGGCCGACATGCCCAACCTCGCCGTGACCACCTGGTCCCTGGAACAGACCTCCCCCGACGACCTCCTCCCGGCGCAGGCCCCGCAGGGCGACGTGCGGGTCGTCCGTGCCGAGGTGCCCTCCCCCGAGTTCAGCCGGTTCCTGTACGCCTCGGTCGGCGGCGACATCCTGTGGACCGACCGGCTCGGCTGGTCGTACGCACGCTGGCAGGAGCACCTGGAGCGGGACGGCGTCGAGACCTGGGTGGCCTACGACCGGGGTACGCCCGCCGGGTACGTGGAGCTGAGCCCGCAGGACGACGGGGTCGTGGAGATCGAGTACTTCGGCCTGATCCCGGCCTTCCGCGGCCGCCGCATCGGCGGGTATCTGCTGGCTTACGGCGCCGCGCGCGCCTGGGACCTGGCGGAGCGCTGGCCGGGACGAGCGCCGACGAAGCGGGTATGGCTGCACACATGCAGCAAGGACGGCGAGCACGCCATGGCCAACTACCAGCGCCGCGGCTTCAAGCTCTTCGACACCAAGGTCGAGGAGGAGGCCGTGGTGGCCACGCCCGGACCGTGGCCCGGGGCGTACCCAGCCTGACCTGGGAAGAAACGACCCAATACGGCCATGTGACCGACGACACCCTTGTCTCACTCTACGGGACAAGGGTGTCCGCATGATGGACGAAGCTGGACTGTGTCCAGATCGCCGTGCCACGCTTCCGTCATGTCTGGAACTGGAATTGCCTTGGTGAGTCGGCGGCACGTCGACCTCGGCCGCATGTCCAGCGCCATCTGTCCGGCGCGCTAGCGAGCCGCAGCGCCGCCCGACATCTCCCGCATTGGTCTCATTCCTGCGCAATGCTGCGCACGTACACGTATGCGCTCGTACGCGCAGGTCAGAGCCGCTTTCCCGCCTGTCCCGAAGGACGAATAACCATGGCCGCCACCCCGCAGAACCCTGCTGCCACGACTCCCCGCCGCAAGGTGAGCCGTCACCGCGGTGAGGGTCAGTGGGCCGCGGGACACCACACCCCGCTGAACGGCAACGAGCAGTTCAAGAAGGACGACGACGGTCTCAATGTGCGGACACGCATTGAGACGATCTACTCCAAGCGGGGCTTCGACTCGATCGACCCGAACGACCTGCGTGGCCGCATGCGCTGGTGGGGGCTCTACACCCAGCGCAAGCCCGGGATCGACGGCGGCAAGACCGCGATCCTGGAGCCGGAGGAGCTGGACGACAAGTACTTCATGCTGCGGGTGCGGATCGACGGCGGCCGGCTCACCACCCAGCAGCTGCGGGTGATCGGTGAGATCTCGCAGGAGTTCGCGCGGGGCACCGCCGACATCACCGACCGGCAGAACGTCCAGTACCACTGGATCCGGATCGAGGACGTGCCCGAGATCTGGCACCGCCTGGAGGCGGTCGGCCTGTCCACCACCGAGGCCTGCGGCGACACCCCGCGTGTGGTCATCGGCTCGCCGGTCGCCGGCATCGCCGAGGACGAGATCATCGACGGCTCCTCCGCCATCGACGAGATCAACCGGCGCTACATCGGCAGCAAGGAGTTCTCCAACCTGCCGCGCAAGTTCAAGACGGCGATCTCCGGCTCGCCGCTGCTCGACGTGGCCCACGAGATCAACGACATCGCGTTCGTCGGTGTGAACCACCCCGAGCACGGCCCCGGCTTCGACCTGTGGGTCGGCGGCGGCCTGTCCACCAACCCGAAGATCGGCGTCCGGCTCGGCGCCTGGGTGCCGCTGGACGAGGTCCCGGACGTCTGGGCGGGCGTGATCGGCATCTTCCGCGACTACGGCTACCGGCGGCTGCGCACCCGCGCCCGCCTGAAGTTCCTGGTCGCCGACTGGGGCGCGGAGAAGTTCCGCCAGGTCCTCCAGGACGAGTACCTCGAGCGGGAGCTGGTCGACGGCCCCGCCCCCGCCCAGCCGCTCCAACGCTGGCGCGACCACGTCGGTGTGCACCGGCAGAACGACGGCCGCTTCTACGTCGGGTTCGCCCCGCGCGTGGGCCGGGTCGACGGCACGACCCTGACGAAGATCGCCGAGCTCGCCGAGGCGCACGGCTCGGGCCGGGTCCGTACCACCGTCGAGCAGAAGATGATCATCCTCGATGTCGAGGAGGCACAGGTCGACTCGCTCGTCGAGTCCCTGGAGGCGCTGGACCTCACCGCCCGGCCGTCCTCGTTCCGGCGCGGCACCATGGCCTGCACCGGCATCGAGTACTGCAAGCTCGCGATCGTCGAGACCAAGGCGCGCGGCTCCCAGCTGATCGACGAGCTGGAGCGCCGGATCCCGGACTTCGACGAGCCGCTCACCATCAACATCAACGGCTGCCCGAACGCCTGCGCCCGTATCCAGGTGGCGGACATCGGTCTCAAGGGGCAGCTGGTCGTCAACGACCGGGGCGAGCAGGTCGAGGGCTACCAGGTGCACCTGGGCGGCGCGCTCGGACTGGAGGCCGGGTTCGGGCGCAAGGTGCGTGGCCTGAAGGTCACCTCCGACGAGCTGCCGGACTACGTCGAGCGCGTCCTGAAGCGGTTCCAGGAGGAGCGCGAGGACGGCGAGCGATTCGCCACGTGGGCCGCCCGCGCCTCCGAGGAGGCCCTGTCGTGAGCGAGCGGGCCGCCCCCTTCTACTGCCCCTACTGCGGCGACGAGGACCTCCGTCCGTCCGAGCAGGGCCACGGCGCATGGGAATGCGCGGCGTGCAACCGCGCATTCCAGCTGAAGTTCCTCGGGTTGCTCACCCGGGGCCTTCAGCCCAACGACGCAGGGGGAGACGAGATATGACCGCGGTTCAGGAAGAGCGCACGACCGACGATCTGAAGGCGCTCGCCGAGCGGGCGGGCCGTGACCTGGAGGACGCCTCCGCGCTGGAGATCCTCCAGTGGGCGGTCGACACCTTCGGGGCGCGCTTCTGCGTGACCTCGTCGATGGAGGACGCGGTGGTTGCCCACCTCGCCTCCCGTGCCATGCCCGGCGTGGACGTCGTGTTCCTCGACACCGGCTACCACTTCGAGGAGACCATCGGCACCCGCGACGCGGTCGAGGCCGTGATGGACGTCAACGTCATCACCCTGACCCCGCGTCAGACGGTCGCCGAGCAGGACGCCGAGTACGGGCCCAAGTTGCACGACCGTGACCCCGACCTGTGCTGCAAGCTGCGCAAGGTCGAGCCGCTGGAGCGCGGGCTGGGGAGCTACGTGGCCTGGGCGACCGGGCTGCGCCGCGACGAGTCGCCGACCCGGGCGAACACCCCGGTCGTCGGCTGGGACGAGAAGCGCCGGAAGGTGAAGGTCTCCCCCATCGCCCGCTGGACGCAGGACGACGTGGACGCCTACGTCGCCGAACACGGCGTGCTGACGAACCCGTTGCTGATGGACGGCTACGCGTCCGTCGGCTGCGCCCCCTGCACCAGGCGGGTCCTGGAGGGCGAGGACGCGCGGGCCGGCCGCTGGGCCGGGCGGGCCAAGACCGAGTGCGGGCTCCACGGATGACGACCACCCGGACGATTCAGACTCAGGAGAACCAAGTGACGACCGGAGCCACCGTCTGGCTCACGGGTCTGCCGAGCGCCGGCAAGACCACCATCGCGTACGAACTGGCCGGCCGGCTGCGCGCGGAGGGCCACCTCGTCGAGGTGCTCGACGGCGACGAGATCCGCGAGTTCATCTCGGCGGGCCTCGGCTTCAGCCGCGAGGACCGGCACACCAACGTGCAGCGCATCGGCTTCCTCGCCGAACTGCTCGCCCGCAACGGCGTCAAGGCGCTCGTGCCGGTGATCGCCCCCTACGCGGACAGCCGTGAGGCGGTGCGCAAGCGCCACCAGGAGGGCGGGGCGCCGTACATCGAGGTGCACGTGGCGACTCCGGTCGAGGTGTGCTCCGTACGGGATGTGAAAGGTCTGTACGCCAAGCAGGCGGCGGGCGAGCTGTCCGGGCTCACCGGGGTGGACGACCCCTACGAGCAGCCCGAGACGCCCGACCTGCGCATCGAGTCGCAGCACCAGACCGTCCAGGAGTCCGCGGCCGCGGTCCACGCGCTGCTCACCGAAAGGGGACTGGCATGACGACGACCGTCGCCGAGGTGGAGGAGGGTACGGACTCCCCGTACGCCCTCTCGCACCTGGACGCGCTGGAGTCCGAGGCGGTGCACATCTTCCGCGAGGTGGCGGGTGAGTTCGAGCGGCCGGTGATCCTGTTCTCCGGCGGCAAGGACTCCATCGTCATGCTGCATCTGGCGCTGAAGGCGTTCGCCCCCGCGGCGATCCCCTTCTCGCTGCTGCACGTCGACACCGGGCACAACTTCCCCGAGGTCCTGGACTACCGGGACCGTACGGTCGCCGAGCACGGCCTGCGGCTGCATGTCGCCTCCGTGCAGGACTACATCGACCGCGGGGTGCTCAAGGAGCGTCCGGACGGCACCCGCAACCCGCTGCAGACGCTGCCGCTGACGGAGAAGATCCAGAGCGAGAAGTTCGACGCGGTCTTCGGCGGCGGACGCCGCGACGAGGAGAAGGCACGGGCCAAGGAGCGCGTCTTCTCGCTGCGCGACGAGTTCTCCCAGTGGGACCCGCGCCGGCAGCGGCCCGAGCTGTGGAACCTGTACAACGGCCGGCACGCCCCCGGTGAGCACGTCCGTGTGTTCCCCCTGTCCAACTGGACCGAGCTGGACGTTTGGCAGTACATCGCCCGCGAGGGCATCGAGCTGCCGGAGATCTACTTCGCGCACGAGCGCGAGGTGTTCGCGCGCAGCGGCATGTGGCTGACGGCCGGCGAGTGGGGCGGCCCCAAGGACGGCGAGACGGTCGAGAAGCGCCTCGTGCGCTACCGGACCGTCGGTGACATGTCCTGCACGGGCGCCGTCGACTCCGACGCCGTGACCCTGGAGCAGGTCATCACCGAGATCGCCGCCTCCCGGCTCACCGAGCGCGGCGCCACCCGCGCCGACGACAAGATGTCCGAGGCCGCGATGGAAGACCGTAAGCGCGAGGGGTACTTCTAAGCATGAGCACGACCACGGAACTCTCCGAGACGACCCTGCTGCGGTTCGCCACCGCCGGCTCCGTCGACGACGGCAAGTCCACGCTCGTCGGCCGGCTGCTGCACGACTCCAAGTCGGTCCTCGTGGACCAGCTGGAGGCCGTGGAGCGCGCGTCCGCCTCGCGCGGGCAGGACGCCCCGGACCTCGCGCTGCTCACCGACGGTCTGCGGGCCGAGCGGGAGCAGGGCATCACGATCGATGTGGCGTACCGTTACTTCGCCACGCCCCGGCGCCGGTTCATCCTCGCCGACACCCCGGGCCATGTGCAGTACACCCGCAACATGGTCACCGGCGCGTCGACGGCCGAGCTGACGGTGATCCTGGTCGACGCCCGCAACGGCGTCGTCGAGCAGACCCGCCGGCACGCCGCGATCGCCGCGCTGCTGCGGGTGCCGCACGTGGTGCTCGCCGTGAACAAGATGGACCTGGTCGACTACCAGGAGTCCGTGTTCGCCGCGATCGCCGAGGAGTTCACGGCGTACGCGCTGGAACTGGGCGTCCCGGAGATCACCGCCATCCCGATCTCGGCGCTGGCCGGCGACAACGTGGTGGACCCGTCCGCGAACATGGACTGGTACGGCGGGCCGACCTTCCTGGAGCACCTGGAGACGGTCCCGGTCACCCACGACCTGAGCCACTGCCACGCCCGGCTGCCCGTGCAGTACGTGATCCGTCCGCAGACCGCCGAGCACCCGGACTACCGGGGCTACGCCGGTCAGATCGCCGCGGGTTCGTTCCGCGTCGGCGAGTCGGTGACGGTGCTGCCGTCGGGCCGTGCGTCGAGGATCTCCGGCATCGACCTGCTGGGCGAGCCGGTCGACGTCGCGTGGACCACACAGTCGGTGACCGTCCTGCTGGAGGACGACATCGACATCTCGCGCGGCGACCTGCTCGTGCCGACGAAGGACGCGCCCGCGACCACGCAGGACATCGAGGCGACCGTGTGCCACGTCGCCGACGCGCCGCTGACCGTAGGTCACCGGGTGCTGCTCAAGCACGGCACCCGCACCGTCAAGGCGATCGTCAAGGACATCCCGTCCCGGCTGACGCTGGACGACCTGTCCCTGCACCCGCACCCGGGGCAGCTCGTCGCCAACGACATCGGCCGGGTGAAGGTCCGCACCGCCGAGCCGCTGCCGGTCGACTCCTACGCCGACTCGCGCCGCACGGGTTCGTTCATCCTGATCGACCCCAGCGACGGCACCACGCTCACCGCGGGCATGGTCGGCGAGTCGTTCGCCTCGCCGACCATGCCC
>Ga0247821_10001707_pt1 | contig 12280 bp, 10 predicted proteins | sample 13C_Glycerol_Day_FD_192481 | JGI IMG/M metagenome (GOLD analysis project Ga0247821, IMG submission 192481) | Soil microbial communities from agricultural site in Penn Yan, New York, United States - 13C_Glycerol_Day14 | ecosystem: Environmental > Terrestrial > Soil > Agricultural land | place... | reverse complement strand
GCACCTTGACCAAGCGCTTCTTGCTGGCCTTGGAAATTTTTGCCTTCAGCAGCTTCTGGCGCTCGACCGACGCCAGGCGTTGCTCCTCGGTCATGCCTTCGCGGTCTTTGTCAGTCAGGTAAGCCGCCACCCGCGCAGTGTGCGAGCCGATGTGTTTAACCGCATAACCGAAGGCCCAGACCCGATACAGCCAGGCGAACAGGCCATTGCCATACAACGCCTTATAGGCCTGGAAGCACACTTCCCGGTGTTCGAACTCTTCTGCCAGGTGCCACTTCCATAAATCCACCGCCTCTTGGTCGGCACCTTCGAGGTACTCGTTAAGTTCTTCGAAAAAGACCTGTCCGGCCGACGAACCCATGGCCTCGAAACCTTCGCAATAGGCGACATTGAAGCGCAGTGATTTTGTGTCGAGGAAGCGCTGGTAATCCTCCTTGTAAGGTTTCTCCAGGGCCTGCATGTCTTCGTAACCTGACTTGTACAGCATCTTGTTGAAAGCCACGTGCTGCTTGCAGTGCTGCACTTCCTGCTTGTTGAAGATTTCGATGCTTTCGCGCAGTTTCGGATGGCTTTCGCCAAGGGCATCCTTGACGCGCATCATGACTTTGACCAGAAACGGTTCGATATGCGCAGGTACCGTGGAAAACGCATTGTAGCTCTGGGCAAACTCGTGGACCGGTGCCCAATGGGGTCGAATACTGGAAAAATCGAAGTTGGGTAGACGGACTTTCATCGCCACGGTTCCTCTTATTGTTATTGATTGTGCTCATGTCGGGCCGCAGGTACCCAACTGCAAAATAATAAATGACTGTTTGTCAGTTGTATTCCGATTCTGGCTCCGCGTCAATCGTCACGGAGCCCCTCGGACTAACGGCCGGCCACCACGGATGCGCCCCAGCGGCGGATGTCCTCGACGAAATGCTTTGGTACCTCCATCGCCGCAAAGTGCCCGCCTTCAGGCAATGAAGTCATGTCAGCCAGGTTGTACACCAACTCGATCCGGCTGCGTGGGGCCACAGGCGCGAGCGCATCGCCGGAGTACTCGGCGAACGTCGTCGGGGTTTCACAACGAACACCGGCAGGCAGTAGCGTAAAACCATCCTTGACCACGCCGGGGTAATACCAGAGCGCACTGGTGAAGCTGCCGGTCATCACATACAGCACGATGTTACTCAGCAGAGTGTCCAGGTCGAAGACCTGTTCGAAGCTGCGCTGGCGCAAATCCGCCCAGTCATGAAAACGCTCCAGAATCCATGCTGCCTGGCCCATTGGATTGTCAGCGGCCGCCCAGGCAATCGACTGTGGCTTGCTCATCTGTACCGCTGCATAGCCACTATAAGCCCGCTGAGCGGCTTCGGCCTGACGCTGCCAATTGAGTTCAGCATCGTCTCGCGGTGGTGTCAGCGAACGAAAGCCCAGCATGTTCAAATGAATCGCTTCGACATGCTTGCCATGATCCAGGCCAAGCCAGGATGTGACGATGGATCCCCAATCGCCGCCCTGAGCCAAGTAGCGCGGGTAGCCAAGTACCTCAGTCATCAATTTGTTCCACAGGGCCGCCGTCTGACGCTGGCTGAAGACCCCTGGTGGTTTGCCGCTAAAACCGAAGCCCGGCAAGCTTGGGATGATCAGATCGAAGGCCTGATCGGCACTGCCGCCATGGCGTGACGGAAATGCCAGCGGTTCGATGACGTCCCAAAACTCCAGATGCGAGCCCGGCCAGCCATGGGTCAGCAGCAATGGCCTACGCCCTTCCCCTTCGCCTTTGACATGGACGAAATGCACGTCCTGGCCGTCGATCTCAGCGATAAATTGCGGGTAACGATTGAGCCGGTCCTGGCAAGCCTGCCAGTCGAACGACTCAAGCCAATGGCGCTGCAGGCGATGCAAAAATTCACTGTCACAGCCCAGCGTCCAACCAGTGCCGGCTGGAGCAGGGGGTAATCTGCAATCTTCGACCTTGCGCATCACCCGCGTGATTTCAGCATCGGTCCATTGCACTTCGAAGGCTTTCATATCAGCTCCAGGTCCAGTTCGGATCGCGCTTTTCCATTTGGGCACGGCGCGCTTCAGTGGAATCGTTGTAGCGCGTAACACGGCCGGTGTAATCCTGTTCGATCCGATAACCTTCCTTGAGGCCCAGGTCCTCTACCCGTGTCAGCGATTCCTTGGCCAGGCGCAGGCCGATTGGACTGTTGCGAGCGATACTGGCGGCCAGACCGAGGGCTGCGTCCATCAATTTCTCCGGTGCAACGACCTCCTCGACAGCACCCAATCGATAGAACTCATGCGCCGGAACCGCCTCGCCCGTGAAAAACATCTTGCGCGTCTTGAACGGCCCGACCAGTCGCTGCAAGTGGCGAGCACCACCCAGTACACCGACCTTGATTTCCGGAACGGAGAACGTGGCGTTCTCTGACGCGATAATCAGATCGCAGCACGCCACCAACACCAACCCGGCACCAATGGCCTTGCCATTAACCGCCGCGATGACCGGCAGCGGACAATCGAGAATGGACCAGAAGCATTCGCGCACTACCGCACCCGGATCGAGCAGATCGATGGTGGTGTCGCCTTCGGCGGGGGTGCGGGCATGCCGCCGCGCTGAGTCATTGAGGTCTATCCCGGCACAAAACAGCCGGTCGCCCGGTGCAGTAAACACAATCACACTGGCTTCGGTGGACCGTGCCAAAGCATTGAAAGTGGCGGTCAGCTCACGGATCGCTACCGAATCGAGCGCATTGACTGGTGCACGGTCAAGGGTCACGACAGCAACCCGATCGCGAATTTCGGTGTGCACATGCTGCATTGGCGTGCTTGTGACAGTCGTGCTCATGAAGGGCTATCTCCAGTGGATCAAAGAGTTTCAGCTGTGCCGAGAATCAACGTGGCCTGGCTGGAAAGCGTGCCGCCGTTGGCGTGTGCCAGCGCTAAACGGGCATTGGCGACCTGACGCTGGCCAGCCTCACCCCGTAGCTGCATGCAGGATTCGACAATGGTGAACAGCCCGTACATGCCGGGATGGCAGCACGACAAACCACCGCCATTGGTGTTGACCGGCAAAGAACCACCCGGGGCGATGTTGCCGCCCGAAACGAAGTGACCGCCCTCGCCTTTCGGGCAAAACCCGAGGTCTTCGAGAAACAGCAGGGTATTGATGGTGAAGGCGTCATACAGCTGCACCACGTCAATATCCGCCGGGGTGACACCGGCCAGTGCGTAGGCACGCTGGCCCGATTCACGCGCAGCCGTCACGGTAAGGTCCTGCGACTGGTCAACACCCGAATACCAGGTCGCCGCTGCACCACCGAGCAGGTACACCGGACGCGCCTGCAGGTCACGGGCCCGGTCGGAGCGAGTCAGCACAATCGCCGCTGCACCGTCGGTAACCAGGCAGCAGTCACGCACGCTCAACGGATCGGAAACCATCCGCGCTTTCAAGCAGTCTTCGATGGTCAATTCATCCCTGACAAACGCATCCGGGTTGAGTTGGGCCCACTTGCGCGCCGCCACGGCGACCTCGGCCAAATGCTCACGGGTCGTGCCGTACTGGTGCATGTGGCGCGCGGCAGCCAGTGCATAGGACGAAAGCGGCGTCAGCGGCTTGTACGGCTTCTCGTAAGGTGAAGGCAAGCGCATTGAAACCAGCCCGCCAGACGCCGTGCGTTGGTTACTGCCGTAAATGATCAGTGCCGTGTCGCAATAGCCGCTTTCGAGCATCAGGGTGGCCGCGATCACATGGGAATGAAAGGCCGAGCCCCCGGTGCGGTTGTTTTCTGTAAAGCGTGGCTGAATGCCGAGGTATTCCGCAGCGCTCAAACCTGACAATGCGTCATCTGGTGTACAGACGAACAGTGCATCGACCTCCTGCAGGCTGACGTTGGCATCCTTGAGTGCCAAGACGGCGGCCCTGGCTGCCAGGTCCAGCGATCGCATGCCCGGAGACTCGCCCATGCCGTAGGTGGCAGCGCCGACGATTGCCACCTGCCCTCGAGGAAAACGCTCCATTGCTGCACTCCGTTTCGGTCCGGTCGATACCGGCGATTGGTCTGGACTTCGAATTCATAACTAACATAGTATCAGCTATGAAGGCAAATTAGCCTAAGCTGCAGAGCGCTGCAATAGCGCGCGGAATTTTCCGAAAACTGCCCATTGAAAGGACCGCTACCCATGAGCGAAACCCCACAGCATCAAACCAATGAATCTACGGGGCGCCCCGCCTGGTTTGAGTGGGCGTTGGACAACCCGGGGCGCTCACACGTCATAGAAGCCAACGGTAGCCGTCTGCACCTGCTGTCCTGGAACTTCGAAGCGCGCGACAAGCCCGTGGTGCTGTTCGTTCACGGCTTTCGCGGGCACGCGCATTGGTGGGATTTCATTGCCCCCTTCTTCGCCGACCAATACCGGGTCATCGCCCTGGACCTGTCAGGGATGGGCGACAGCGCCCACCGCGCCAGCTATGGCCCACATACGCTGGCCGAAGATGTCATTGCCGTCGCCGAGTGGCTGGACACTCCACGCTTGATTGCAATCGGCCACAGCTACGGTGGCTCCCGCGTACTACGTGCTTGTGCCGATCGCCCGGAGCTGTTCGAGCGGCTGATCATCATTGACAGCTACGTGGTGTTTTCCGATCAGGAAGCGGTCAAGGAGCCTGCGAAAATTCGCGGTGACCGTGAATACCCGGACATTGAAAGCGCCGTTGCACGTTTCCGGTTGCTACCGCAGCAGCCCGACGCAATGCCCTGCCTGGTCGAACATGTGGCCAGGCACTCAGTGCGCACGACGGCCACCGGCGTGCGCTGGAAGTTCGACGTCAATTTGCCACCCGGTGGTGCACGTGAAGCCGACGGCGAACTACTCCTGTCCAGGATCAAGCGCCCCGTCGCGTACCTCTTCGGCGAGCGCAGCGTCGTCGTTACCCCAGCCATGGCCCACCGCATTGTCAAGCACCTCACAGATGCCCGCGGCCCCATCGCCATACCCGACGGGCACCACCACTTGATGTTCGACCAGCCCATCGCATTGATCAGCACGCTGCGCGCGCTGCTTGCCTAACCCTTCTCTTTGTCAGCCCGAGGACCCGAACCATGGCCATCGATTACCACAAGCTGCTTGATTTGCAGATCCCCGATACACAGCAGAGTTATACCCACAAGGACAGTATTCTGTACGCCCTGAGCCTGGGTTACGGCAGCGATCCGCTGGACGCCAAGCAGTTGCCTCTGGTGTATGAGGCCGAGTTGCGGGCAGTACCCACTATGGGCGTGGTGCTCGCACACCCCGGCTATTGGCCGCGCACCCTCGACACAGGGCTTGATTGGGTGCGTATCGTGCATGCCGAACAAGGCCTGGCCTTGCACAAACCATTGCCCGCCGAAGCTCGGGTTATCGGCAAATCCCGGGTCGTCGACATCATCGACAAGGGTGCGGACAAAGGCGCGCTGATCACGTATGAGCGACGTATTCTGGAAGCTGACAGTGGCGAGCCGCTGTGCACCATCAGCCAGACCATGCTGGCACGCGGCGACGGCGGCTTCGGCGGTCCGCAACGCAGTGTCCCAGCGCCCCACACCGTGCCCGAACGTGCCCCCGAACACATCATCGATCTGGCTACTGCCGAAAACATGGCGCTGCTTTATCGCTTGAATGGCGACTGGAATCCTTTGCACGCCGATCCACAGGTGGCCGCCAAAGCCGGCTTCCAGCGGCCGATCCTGCACGGACTGGCCACGTGGGGCCTGGCAGGTCGCGCGATCATGCAAGCGGTATGTGTATTCGATGGTCGCCAGATTGCGTCCATTTTCGGGCGTTTCACCGCCCCGGCCTATCCCGGTGAAACCTTCCGCACGGAAATCTGGGTCGATGGTCCGGTCATCTCCTTCCGGGTTCGCAGCGTTGAACGCGATGTAGTCGTCATCAATAACGGTCGAGCCGAACTCAGAGGCTGAGACCAATAACAACAAAGGAGCACGTCATGACACCCAATGACATTCGTCTGGACGGCAAAGTCGCCCTGATTACCGCAGGCGCCAATGGTATCGGCGCCGGGATTGCCCTGAACCTGGCCCGCTTCGGAGCCCGCGTGGCCATCGCCGACATCGACCGGGTCAGTGGCGAACAGTTGGTACGCACCATCGAGGCAGCAGGCGGCCAGGCGCTGCTCCTGGAAACCGACGTCAACCACACGGAGCAGATCACTGCAGCCGTGGCGCGGGCCGCCGAACATTTCGGCCGCCTCGATATCCTGGTCAATAACGCCGGTGGCGTGCGCAACGGCAGTTTTCTGGAGCAAAGCGAGCGCAGCTGGCGGCGTCATATCGACTTCAACTTCATCAGTATGCTGACAGCCACCCAGGCAGCCGCGAAGGTGATGGTTGAAGCCGGCCAGGGCGGCACCATCATCAATATCGCCAGCAGCGAAGGCTTGCGCGCAGCGCCGGGGTTTGCCGTGTACGCCGCTTGCAAGGCCGGCATGATCAGTTTCAGCCGGTCGATGGCGCTGGAGCTTTCAGGGCATGGCATTCGCGTACATGCATTGGCGCCGGACATGATCATGACCGACGGTTTGCGGCCCTATATGGAAGCCGGCGGCGAAGCGGGCAAAGCCGCCCGTGATCGTTACATCCCTCTTGGGCGCACCGGATCGACCGATGAGTTGGCTGGCGTTGTGGTGTTTCTGGTGTCGAACATGTCGTCCTATGTCACCGGCTTGACCGTGCCGGTGGATGGCGGTGCCATCGCCTCCAGTGGCTGGACGCGGTCGCCCACCACCGGCGAATGGAACCTCTATCACGCTTGAGCAGTATCCGAAGGCTTGCGGCATGCCATCCGCAAGCCTTCGGGCACCGGTTACTCGCTGGACAGCAGTACAGCCCCGGCCAAAGGGCCGCCGCCATTACTCGCCACCGCCAGGCGCGGTTGACCGGGTACTTGCCGGGCCCCGCCTTCGCCGCGCAACTGGACCACAGCCTCATGTACATGCCCGAGACCATGAAGACGGCCGGCCGACAGTTGGCCGCCATGGGTGGCCATTGGCAACTGGCCGTCCAGGGCAATACGCTGACCGCCTTCGACGAACGCCGCCGCCTCACCGCGCCCACAGAAGCCCAGCCCCTCGAGCCAAAGCAGACTGAGAAAACTGAAGCCGTCATAAAGCGCAGCAACCTTCACATCGGCAGGCTTGTAATCGGTACGCAGCCAAAGCCGCCGACCTGCCTCTTCGGCGCAATAGCGCGTCAGATCGCCCATCTGATCCCAAGCATCGCGGCCTGTGAACGGGCCGCAGATTGATTCGATATTGACCGGTCGCGATCGCAAGTCCTGCGCCGTATCACGGTGAGAAACGATCAGCACCGTCGAGCCATCCACCGGCACGTCGCAGTCGTACAGGCAAAGCGGCGTCGACACCATGCGCGATGCCAGATACTGCTCCATGCTCAGCGGCTCGCGATAGACCGCCTTGGGATTGAGCGCCGCATTGCGTCGGGCATTGAGTGCAACCGCCGCCAGCTGCTCGCGAGTCGCGCCAAACTCATGGAAGTAGCGGCTGGCAACCAGCCCCACCCAGTTGGCGGCCGAGGCAGCCTGAAACGGCACCTGGAATTCGCCAAAACCCGATACACGCCCTTCTCCTCCTACGGAGCTTGAGCGCACGCCTGTGGCCAACGCGCTGGATTCGGTCACGGTGCGAAAACAGATGACGTGCCTGGCCTGACCCGAAGCGACTGCCATACAGGCATTGATCAAGGCGCTCATCTGCGTCGCTTCGTTACCCGCACTGTACCAACCCAGCTCCAGCCCCAGCGATTCCTTGACCTGACCAATGGACACCGGAGAAAAAGCCGGCATATCTGCACGGTAGCCCGGCCAGCTGGCAACACCGTCGATGTCCTTGCGGTCCAGGCCGGCATCCTCAAGGGCCGCCAATATGGCTTCCAGCGTCAGATCCAGGCCACTACGTCCCAACCTGCGACCCACTGCCGATTGCCCGATGCCGGAGATGATCGCTTGGCGCTCTGGAGCCGTGGTCATGAAAAATCCTCGAGTTTTTGATCTTGAGTCACCGCCGCTCTCCGTTTCGGATTTGGCGATATGCAATTGTCAGGGTCTTGAGTATTGACCCACCTGCAACACTGCGGCAGACTCTAAAAAATGTCAAACAGTCAGTTATTGGAAGTTGCGAGTGTTACGCAGGTCTGGAACTGGCGCTAAGATAGCGAGAAATCTCTGCTCTCGTCCCGAGCGTGGAGAGGCACCTACAAAAACAAAATTCGAGGTGAAGATCCATGGCAGCACGTGAACCCGGCTGGAGCACTGACCAGCTAGACACCATCAACGCCGTCTTGCAGCGCGCTACCGAGAAATATGGCGACCGCCAGTTCATGGACTTTCTTGGCGACACCTACAGCTTTGCCGATATCAACCAGGCCGCCTGTCGCCTGGCCAATGGCTTGAGCAAACTAGGGGTCAAGAAAGGCCAGACCGTGGTAACGCTGCTGGACAACTCCGCCGACGCTGTCTTTATCTGGTTTGCCATCAACAAGCTCGGTGCCGTCAGTGTGCCGGTCAATACGGCGCTCAAGGGTGAGTTCCTGCGCCACCAGGTTGGCGACGCCGCCGCCAACGTGGTCATCGCCGAAAGCGATTACGCCGATCGGGTCGCAGCCATTGCTGACAAGCTGCCTGAGCTGACCACTCTGGTGCACCGCGGTGCCGTACCGAGTGTAAGCATCAAGCAGACACTGCTGGCCTGGAGTGACTTGCTCGGCGACGACGCCAGCGAGCCGGACGTGCAAGTCATGCCCCATGACCTCGCCATGCTGATCTACACCGGCGGCACCACCGGCCCCTCCAAGGGTTGCATGGTCAGCCACAACTATACGTGCAGCCTGGCGCGGCAAATGCTGGTGATTACCAATCGCCAGGAAGACACCATTACCTGGTCGCCGCTACCACTGTTCCACCTCAATGCAGTGGCCACTACGGTCGTTGCCAACATGATGGTCGGTGCCCGGATCGCCATTTACCCACGCTTCTCGGTGTCCAATTTCTGGCCGCAGATCGAACGTACCGGCGCCAACGATGTGCAATTGCTCGCCGCGATGATGCCCATGCTGGCGGGCGCACCGGACAACGAATCCAGCCTGCGCTGCCGCGGCCAGGTCAAGGCGGTCTGGGGGGCGCCGTTCCCCGAGGCGGTGCAGCAACAGTGGAAGGAACGATTCGGTGTCACCCACACCGTCTGCGGCGGCTTTGGTCTCACCGAGTGCTCGCTGCCGAGCATTCTGCCTTTCGGTACTGTTGGCAAGCCGGGCAGTTCCGGCCTGCGCAATACCGAAGACTTCGACGTACGCATCGTCGACGACAATGATGTCGAACTGCCACCCAACACCCCAGGCGAGATCATTGTTCGTCCGCGCAAACCCAACGTCATGTTCGATGGCTACTGGAAGCGTCCGGAGGACACGCTCAAAGTCATGCGTAACATGTGGTTCCACACTGGCGATATCGGCAAGTTCGACGAGGATGACTTCTTCTATTTCGTCGATCGCAAGAAAGACTATCTGCGTCGTCGCGGCGAGAACATCTCCAGCTTCGAAGTGGAAAGTGCCTTCCTGCAGCACGAAACGGTCGACGAGGTGGCCGCTCACGCCGTGCTCTCAGACCTGGGCGAGGATGAACTGAAGGTCACCATTACCCTCAAGCCAGGCAACGCGCTCAGTGAGGAAGAGCTGTGCCGCTGGGCCGCCGACCAGATGCCCTACTACGCGGTACCGCGCTACATCGAGTACCGCTCGGCGCTACCAAAAAGCCCGCTGGGACGCATCTACAAGTTCCAGCTGCGCGATGAAGGCGTGACCGCCACCACGTGGGACCGGGAAAAGTCCGGTCTGAAACTGGCCAAACGCTAAATGACGGCGGCCAAGGATTTTGCCATGCAACCCACACCTGTCTGGTTCACGGGCGGTGCAGGCAATCGCCTGGCCGCTGATGTTTCTGGCCCGCAGGATGGTCCGCCAGTCCTGCTGATGCATGGTGGCGGTCAGACTCGCCATTCCTGGTCGCGGGCACACCGGACACTGGCCGAAGCAGGCTACCGGGTAATCTCCCTCGACGCCCGGGGCCATGGGCAATCGGACTGGATAGAAAACGGCGATTACGGCCCGCAATCCCAAGTCGAGGATCTGCTGGCCGTTATCGATACGCTTGGAGTGGCACCTGCATTGGTGGGCGCGTCGATGGGCGGGGTCAACTCATTGCTGGCCTGTGCGCAAGACCCACGACTGGCCTCCTGCCTGATATTGGTCGATGTCACCCCACGCCTCGAGCTTGAGGGTGTCGATCACATTGTCGCGTTCATGACCGGTAACGCCGATGGCTTTACCTCGCTGGAGCAGGCGGCCCAGGCCGTCAGTGCCTACAACCCTCATCGCCAGCAAAAGACCGATACCCGTGGACTGGAGAAAAACCTCAGGCTGCGTGACGACGGACGCTGGTACTGGCACTGGGACCCGCGCTTCATGGCTGGAGACCACCGCCAAAAAGTTGCCAGCATTGCTCAACGAATGCAGGACGCCGCCGGCAAGATAGGCATTCCGACCTTGCTGGTTCGTGGCCAGCAGAGCGACGTGGTCAGCCCCGAGGGGGCACAAGAGCTGCAGGCCATGATTCCCCACATGACCTTCGTCGACGTGGAAGGCGCAGGTCATATGGTTGCTGGCGACAAGAACGACCTGTTCAATGCCGCCATTATCGAGTTCCTCCAACGCCACTACCCGGCACACTAGAAGAGGGCAGCGCGCATCACTTCAAGGGCCGTCGCGGGCCCTTTTTTTTGATCAGGAAAACGCAAAGTGCGTGGTGTGTGGCGCCGGCAGATCGAGAATGGAGCGACAGCCAGGTGCCGCTGCCACGACACCCGGCACAAAGTTGACCGCCCGCGCTGCGTTCAGCGCTGCAGCGTGATCCGTCCCATCTTCGCCCGGCTGAGCAGAGAGCTCACAGCAGATACAGGGTGAGCCATCAATCTCGACTCGCCAGTTGGGTTCGTCCGCTCGCTGCCGCCAGCCCGGGCCCAGCGCCAGCCGGGCAACCTGCTCGTTCACGATTTCAAGGAAAGGATGACCGTCGGAATAGGCGGTGAAGGTCCATCTCACGCCAGCCGGAGTTCCAGCGGGAATGTGCAGTCCACTTGCCTGGAGCACCATGTCTTCCGGGGCCAGCGCGTACTCCTTGCTGGTAATTTTCACATCGTCCAACACCAACCCCAGGCCGTCCGCCACCATGCGAGCGGATTGACGCATGCCCCACAGCCATAGGTTGTCCACCATGGCACCGCTCGTTTGCTGCTGCACTGGAATGCCGAATCCGCAACCCTGACTCAATTGCACGGCGGACGGATAGTGGGCGTTGTAGCCGCGCTGCCAGGCCCGGATCGACGTCACCCGGCCGGCGTAGCCGGAAACGAACAACGGCAGTACATCGCTGATCAAGCCAGGGATATTGCCCCCGGCGACCAGCGTGGCATTGCCTGCCCGGCAAGCCTCTTCCAGTGCCGCAAGTTCTGGCTCTCCCTGCAGGTACCAACCACCAATACCGGAGTACACATTGATACCGCGGCGCAGGAAGCGCTCCACAATATCGGCCTTCCACGATGTACCGTGCCATAACGCGCAATCGGCCGGCACGGCGAGCAGCTTTTCCAGATTGCATGTCGCCTTGATGCCCAAGGCCCCGATGCCGCTCAGGATGCCGGCATCGACGCCGTCCTTCTTTTCGTCATGGACGAGAACACCGGCAAGCTCCATCCTGGGATGGCCATCGAGCAGGCGGATGATTTGGCGGCCGACGCCGCCGGTATAACAGACGATAACCCGAAGTTTTTTCACCGCGATACGCTCCAGAGCCCTCAGGCGGAAGTGGCATGGCAAGGGGGGTGAACAACCTGACTCAATCGCGCTCGGCCATCAGGCAATCCTGTGCAATCGATGCCACTAATTGTCGCTGCTGGTCATAGATCCGCACATTGGACAAGGCACGCCCGGATTGCAGGCTGGGGCTGTCACAGACGAACAGCAGCCACTGATCGGCCCGGCAAGGGCGATGAAACCAGAGTGAATGATTGAGGCTGGCGATAAACAGACGGTCGCGCGCCTCGATCAGGGCGACATGGTGCAGAATCGCCGCGCTGTTGACCCAAAAGTCGCTGAGATAGGCCAGCCCAGCCGCGTGCATGGCGTCATCGTCGGGCAAGCGTTCGTGGAGTTTCACCCAAAAG
>Ga0247821_10001704_pt1 | contig 12281 bp, 14 predicted proteins | sample 13C_Glycerol_Day_FD_192481 | JGI IMG/M metagenome (GOLD analysis project Ga0247821, IMG submission 192481) | Soil microbial communities from agricultural site in Penn Yan, New York, United States - 13C_Glycerol_Day14 | ecosystem: Environmental > Terrestrial > Soil > Agricultural land | place... | reverse complement strand
GCCCAGCCGCGGTATCCCGGGGGTGTAGCCGGCGCTCATCGGGACGCCGTCCGGGATGCGCGGATCCTTCTCCGTGAGCGTCGCGTTTGTGCCCATGACGCTGATGAGGAGCGAGAAGCGCTCCTCATCCGTCATTTGTGCCTCGATCTCCCGGGCCCGTTCCATCGCTTCTGGGTTCACGCTTTGCCTGCCTTCGGAGTCAGCCCGCGAGCGTTGGGCGCCGCGCCGGGTTGGGGACCTGCGGATGGGTTCCATCATGCCCCGGGGCTGCGGGCAGGGGCCAGAGGAGCTGGCGGGTTTTGAGGCGGGGCAGCGGGATTCAAGCGAGCCAGCGGCGGCGGCACCCTTCACGCCCGGCGCTTGGCGCAAGGCCTGCAGGTACCTTCGCGATCTCGCTATGAGCTGGCTCGGACATTTTCATGTCCAGAACGACCCGGCGTAATCAGATGGCTACCTGCAGGCGCTTTAAGCGTACGCCCGGGCCGCTGACATGGGTAGGGCAAGGTCCTGGCTTCCGGGACCGTGCCCACCGTAAGGGGTCATCCGGCGGCCCAACGCCGCCGCAATCCGACGCCAAAAAACGCCGTTCCGGCCAGAAGCGTAGAGTGGAACAAGACGCCTGATTCTGGACGCCGAGCGCTGAGGGAGAAATCGTGACGATTGACTGGGACGAAAAGAAGACCCTGCTGCAGGAACCGAACATCGCCGCAGTAACGCAGCTTTGCGACGAACTGATGGAAAAGAAGCCGGGGTCGGTCGTCCCGTACATCGATCCCGTGCATGACGAGGACGAGTGCCGGATCGTCAGCCTCCACATCGCCCCGGGCAAGGGCACCGAATCGGGCTTCGTCTCCCACTTCAACGACGACGAGACCGCGCGCCGCGCCACCTCCATCTACGAGGCGGTCGAGCTTGACCCCCGCTACGTCATGCCGTGGAACGCCTACCCCTGGGTCCGCGACCCCGAACTCCCTTCCGCGCTGAACGTCCAGGAGAAGACCGACGGCCTGCGGCCCTTCCGCCAGTTCCTCAAGATCAACAAGCGCGTCTCCGCCGTCATCGCCCACGGCGCCGACGCCCACGCCTTCCTGACGCTGTTCGAGAAGACGTACCACTCCTCGCTGAAGAACCGCGGCGTCAAGATCTACAAGGCCACCGCCCTTGGCGGCCGCGCTTTCGCCGTCTCGGCGGCCAAGCAGGAAGAACTCCTGGCCAAGAACGTCGAGGTCTACCAGGACGCCATGCAGCGGGCCGGAATCCAGCACCTCTGAGCTGAGGTCCCTGATCTGACACCGCGCTGCGGCAAAGCCTGGCGACTCTCGGGATCTAGGCGGGGCGGGGCGCCTCGGCCGTGGTGAAGGCGGGCACAATCGTCACCGAGCCGGCGTGCGGCAGCGCCCGCCGGATGCCGCCGTCCAGGTTGGACGTCACCGAGGCGAGCTCGACCAGGTGCGCATCCGTCGGGATCGGTACCGTGATCTCGACGTGCAGCCGGTGGCCGGACCAGCGCAGCCGCGCGGTGCCGCCGGCCCTCGAGTGTTCCGAGACGAGGGCCTCGACCCGCTCCGTCAGTTCCGGGTCGACGCCGTCCATAAGCCGCCGTCCGACGTCGCGCACTGTGCCCCAGAGCAAGACGCCAATGGCGGCCGAAATCAGGAGGCCCACGATCGGGTCCGCCAGCGGGAAGCCGAGCCAGATGCCGATCACGCCGGCGACGACGGCGAGCGACGTGAAGCCGTCCGTCCGGGCGTGGACGCCGTCGGCCACGAGGGCTGCGGAGCCAATTCGCCGGCCGACCCGGATCCGATAAATCGCGACGAGTTCGTTGCCGGCGAACCCCACCAGGCCGGCGGCGAGCACCCAGCCGAGGTTGTTCACCGGCTGAGGTTCAAAGAAGCGGCGGATGGATTCGACCGCGGCCACGACGGCAGAGAGTGCAATCATCGCCACGATGAACAGCCCGGCGAGGTCCTCGGCCCGGCCATAGCCGTAGGTGTAGGTCCGGGTGGCCCGGCGGCGGCCCAGCAGGAACGCGATCCAGAGCGGCACGGCTGTCAAGGCATCCGAGAAGTTGTGGACGGTGTCGGCCAGGAGCGCCACGGAGCCGCTGATCAGCACAATCGCCAGCTGGAACAGTGCGGTGGCTCCGAGGCCGAGGAGCGAGAGCTTGACCGCCCGGATACCCTGCGCGCTGGCTTCGAGGGCCTCGTCGATGGAGTCGGCGGCGTCGTGCGAGTGCGGGACGAAGACGGACTGGAGCCAGCCTTTCAGGCCCTTGGCGTGGGCGTGGTCATGCGGGTGGGTGTGGCCCTGCGGACCGTGGGCGTGGTCATGCGGGTGGTCACGCTCTTGGGGGGTGTGGTTGTTGGCGTGCTCCTGGCCGTCGCCGTGATCGTGCTGCTCCACGGACCCCGCCGGCCGGTTCATGCGCCGTGCCGCGGGGCCGTGCCGAGCGCGTGCTCCGCCTGGTGGATTGCGTCCAATACGAGCTGGCTGGCGTGGCTGTCCCTCAGCCGGTAGTAGACCTTGGTGCCTTCCTGCCGGGTGGCGACCATCCCGCCCAGCCGCATCTTGGCCAGATGCTGTGACACGGCCGACGCCGGCTTCCCTACGCGCTCCGCCAGGGCGTTGACCGCCTGTTCGCCGTCGCCCAGGACGAGGATCAGCCGGACCCGCGTGGCGTCGGCCAGCAGTGAGAACACCTCGACGGCCAGCTCCACGTGGGGGCTGTCCACATTAACCTGCATATCTGCATTCATATGCAGATAATGCCACACTTGTCCCCGCCGCAGTTGTTTCCCGCGTGGGCCGGCGGAACACAATCCCGGCGGCCGGCGTTGACTGCAGGTAGCCTGAGGGCTTCCTGAAACTGCCCGGAGCCATGACTGCACGACTGCTCGGAAGGAGAACGGCGATGTCCGCTGCCACCGCGGCCCGTCCGGTCGCCCTGCTCCGTCATGCCTTGCTGCTGGCCGGACTCCTCGCCGTGGTCCTGGGGTTGCTTGGCATGCATGTCCTCGCCGGCTCCCACGGGATGCATGACCAGGCGGCTTCCGCCCCGGCGCCGGCCGGGCCTGTCACGACCGGGCAGGATGCGGGTCATCCCGCCAGGCACGGCACCCACGACGCCACTGTTCGCGACTCTGTTCAGGGGCCGGACACCCCCGGCCCCGCCAGCGCCGTACCTTCGTTGACGCCCGCTTCGGCAACCGTCAGCGGAACGGAGGAGCCGCCGTCGTGCGTCTGCCAGGACGGCTGCGCGGAGAAACAGGCGGCCCACGCTGGCTGCACTCCATCGCCGGCCGGCGCTTCCTTGAGCGCCCCGCCGCCCGGAAGCACGTTCCTGGACGGCGAGTCCTGGACCGCGGCGCGGGCGGACCGTCCGGCAGGCTACGCCTATGTGCCCGGGACGCCCTCGCCCGGCGACTTGTCCATCAGCCGCACGTAGGACTGGGCATGTGCCGTGAAGACGCCGGCCCCCCGCCCCAGCGCGCTTGGCCGCCACTGCCTGGCTTCCGCGCGCCAGCCTCCCGGCCTTCCGCCGGACCCACAAAAGGACACGATCTTCAATGAATAAAACCCTCACTCTGCCCACAGCTGCTCTCGCTGCCGTCATTGCCCTGGCCGGGTGCTCCACCGGCTCCGGTTCCGGCGGCAGCACTATGCCCGGCATGGACCACAGCACGGGCGCGATGTCCGCACCCGCGGCCGCGGACCACAACGGCTCGGACACGATGTTTGCGCAGGCCATGATTCCGCACCACGCCCAGGCCGTGGAAATGAGCGACATGATCCTGAAGAAGCAGGGCGTCAACGCCATGGTCACCGCACTGGCGACGAAGATCAAGGCCGCCCAGGCGCCCGAGATCGAAAAGATGACCGGCTGGCTCAAGGACTGGAACGAGCCCACCCAGGCGCCCGGCGGCCACTCGATGACGGGAATGATGAGCGGTGACGACCTCAAAAGGCTCGACGCCGCCCAGGGCACCGAAGCCGCGAAGCTCTTCCTGAGCCAGATGATTGCGCACCACGAAGGCGCCGTCGAGATGGCGAACGCCGAGGTCCGCTCCGGCAACAACGCGGACGCCATCCAGCTGGGCAAGGACATTGCAGCCTCCCAGACGGGCGAGATCCAGGAGATGAAGGACCTGCTCGCGGCCCTGTAGCTCGTCCTTCGACCGCGAGGTATGACGCCGCGCCCCCATGTCCGGAAGCATCACGGGCGCGGCGTCTCACCCGGGCGGGGTTCCCGACCGGGTGAGACGCCGTAATGCAACGTCCCCGCAACTCCTAGCGGTAGCGGTTCGAATATGCTCAGCAGACAGGCTCACACTGGCTCAGCGACGAACCACCCGGGAGACACCTCATGACCAACTGGCGAATCAGGGATTTCCACTCCGCCGATCTTGACGGCATCCTGCACCTGTGGGAAACGCTGAAGGCCACCAACGTCGAGCCGGTCTACGCGCTCTCCGAGGTGTTGGCCTCGTGCGAGAAGGACCACGCCGTCGTTGCGGTACAGGGCGACCAGGTGGTGGGCGCCGCCGTCGGACGTGCCGCCCACGACCAGGGCTGGATCGTTTTCCTGGCCACTCTCCCCGAATACCGCGGCCGCGGGATCGGCACCTCGCTGCTGGCCGCCGTCGAGAACCGGATGGCGCCGCACGGCCTGAACAAACTCTCTGCGCTCATGCCGGAATCCGAGACGCGCGTGGAGGCATTCCTGGGCCGCGGCTTTGTGCTCAAGAAGAACCTGCGCTATTTCGAGCGGAGAATCCCGGTGCAGCGCCAGGAGCTCGAGCCCCTCAGCCAGCTCGGCGGCCGCATCCTGGCCCGCGACCTCTGGGAAAACGTCGCCGGCATGCGGAACGAGAAAGAACTGCTGGAGCGCCGGCTGGTCCTGCCGCTGGCCGAGGCCGACCTCGCCGACGAGTACGGCGTGGTGCCGCCGCGCGCCGTCGTCCTCTTCGGCCCTCCCGGCACCGGCAAGACCACGTTTGCGAAGGCCATCGCCTCCCGCCTCGAGTGGCCGTTCGTGGAGGTCTTCCCCTCCCGGCTGGCTTCCGATCCCAAGGGCCTCGCGGGCGCGCTGCGGGAGACTTTCCTGGAGATCGCCGAACTGGAGCACGCTGTCGTCTTCATCGACGAGGTGGAGGAGATCGCATCACAACGGTCCGGGGAACCGCCGTCGCCGCTGCAGGGCGTCACCAACGAACTCCTTAAAATCATCCCGGCCTTCCGCGAGCAGCCCGGACGCCTGCTGGTCTGCGCCACCAACTTCATCCGCGCCCTGGACACCGCGTTCCTGCGCCACGGCCGCTTCGACTACGTCATCCCCATCGGCCTGCCGGACCGCCAGGCGCGTGAAGCCATGTGGCAGCGCTTCATTCCCGCCACGGTCGTGGACGACGTGGACGTGGAGCTGCTGGTGGACCGGACCGAGGGATTCTCCCCCGCGGACATCGAATTCGCGGCCCGGAGCGCGTCCCAACGCGCCCTGGAGAAAGCGGTGTACGACGACGGCGGGCTGGCTTCCAGCGGCAACGCCTCCGTCCGCGAGGCGGTCCGGAAGGGCCCCGCGACGCAGGACTACCTCGACGCCATCGCGGACACCCGGACGACAGTCAGCGACGAGGTCCACCAGCAGTTCCTCGAGGACATCGACGCCCTGGGCCGGGTGTAGCCGCCCGCGGGGGCACGTTCCCGGGCCGAACTCGCCGGTTGCGCGCGAACTCGCCGTAGGTTTCCGACGAACCCGCACGTGACCGGCGAGCCGGCCTTGCCTTTGTCAGAGGGTGACGACGATCTTGCCCTTGGCGTGGCCCTGCTCCAGCGCGGCAAAGGCCTCGGCGATCCGGGCGAACGGATAGCTACTGTCCACGACCGGCTTCAGCTGGCCGGCGTCGACGAGCGCTGCCAGGTAGCGCAGGCCGTCCCCGCTTGGGTGCATAAACAGGTAGCGGTAGCTGGCCTTCGCCTTGCGGGCACGCCCGCGGATGCCCAGGCTCATGACCCGGAACAGTGCTGTGATCCAAGGCGGCGCGTCAAGGTCCTTAGTCGCTGTCAGTGGCTCCGGAACCCCGGCGATGGAGACCACCCGGCCGCCCGGCCGCAGGATGCGGAAGGATTCCTTGAGCGTCGCGCCGCCCACGAGGTCCAGCACGGCGTCGAAATCGTGCAGGGCCTCGGCGAAGTCCTCCCGGGTGTAGTCGATGACGCGGTCGGCGCCCAGCCGCCGCACCAGCGCCTCCCCTCGGGCCGAGGCCGTGGTCGTGACCTCGGCCCCGAACTGCTTGGCGAGCTGGATGGCCAGCGTCCCCACACCCCCTGCACCGCCGGAGATGAAGAGCCTGGTACCGGGTCCGACGGCGAGTTCGTCGCGGAGGGCCTGCAGCGCGGTCAGCCCGGCCAGCGGCAGGCCCGCGGCATCGGCGAAGCCAAGTGACGCCGGCATGGCGGCCACCAATTCCTGCTGCACGCACACCAGTTCGGCGAAGGCACCCAGCCTGCGCTTGTCCACCCTCGCGTACACACGGTCCCCCACCTGGAAGCGGCTCGGCCCGGGTCCGACAGCATCAACCGTCCCGTCGACTTCGCAACCGGCGACGATCGGCAGCCGGAACCGGCTGATAGGACGGAGTGCGCCCCGGCGGAGCTTGAAGTCGACGGGGTTCAGGCCTGCCGCGGCGACCCTGATCCGGACGTCGCCGGGCCCGGGCGAGGGCTCGGCGACATCACGGAACTTCATGGCGCCCGGCCCGCCATAGCGGGTGAGGACGTAGGCACGCATGCTCAGTCCCGGGCGGGCTCGGCTTCGTCGGCAGGACTCTCGCCCGGTGCAGCCGCGCCCGCTCCTGCCGGAGCGTCGTCGTAGGAGAGGTTTTCGTAGTCGGTGTCGTCCGCCTCGTCGAGCAGATCGTCGAGCTCCTCCAGCAGCCACGGGTTGATCCGGGCCAGGATCTTCCGGATTTCCTCCACCGGAACCGCGGCATAGAGAACCGGGCGGGCGTCGTTGTAGCGGGTGACCGGGGGCTTGTCCGGCCACTTCTCGGCCAGCGCCTTGACCCGCTCCGGCAAGGAATTGTGCGCATTGTCGGCGATCTTCACGAGGGTGGCGTCGTGGTCCTCGGCGATGTAGCGGATGCCGGCCTGGTAGTCGTCCGGGTTCTCGGGCAGCCGCTTGGTGACGCGCTCGATGATGTCCACGGCGCGCTCGGAAACGCCCATATCCAGCAGAGCCTGCCGGGTCATCGGGGTGTCCTCGGCGATGTCGTGCAGATAGCCGGCAATCCGGATGTCGTCGTCGAAGTCCGCCAGGGCATCCCCGACGGCGATCACGTGCTCGCGGTATGGCCGCTTGAGCTTGTCCTTCTGCCGGTTATGGGCCACTTCGGCGAGAACCTTGGCTGTCTCGACGGTAAAACCCGGCTGCGTGCTGCGCGCTTCGGTGAACTCTGGATCTGACATGCTTCCAGCCTACGCGTGCGGCCTGCCCAGTCCGGGCCACACCCACGGCTCCCGCGGCAGCGGGGCGGGGTCAAACACGGCGAGTGCGTGCTCCAGCGGCCCGGCGGGCAGCCCGAGGGATGCCAGCAGCGCATCCCGCACCTCGTCCACGGAAACCCCGATCGCCGCGAGGTCCGTGAGCGTGACCGCACCGTCGCGCTTGGCCAGCCGGGCGCCGTCGGCGTTCAGCACAAGCGGAACATGTGCATATTCCGGTACAGGAATATTCAGGAGGGAGGCGAGGTAGGCCTGCCGGGGCGTGGAGGGCAGCAGGTCATCGCCGCGGACCACTTGGTCGATGCCCTGGGCGGCGTCGTCCACGACTACAGCGAGATTGTAGGCCGTCACACCATCGTTGCGGCGGAGCACAAAGTCATCCACCACACCGGTGTAGCTGCCGTGCAGCACGTCCTGCACCGATGCCTCCGTGACGGCTGACCGGAGCCGGACCGCCGCAGGCCGGACAGAACGCTTCGCCTCACGTTCGGCCGCGGACAGGTCGCGGCATGTGCCGGGGTAGGCGCCCTGCGGGGCGTGCGGGGCAGAGGGTGCCTCCTGGATTTCGCGCCGGGTGCAGAAGCACTCGTATGTGAGGCCCGCCGCAGCCAGCCTGGCGATCGCGTCCGTGTAGAGGGGGCCACGGTCGGTCTGGCGGACCACTCCCCCGTCCCACGTCACCCCGATGGCGGCCAGATCGCGGAGCTGCTCCGCCTCGGCCCCCGCCCGGGCACGGTCCAGGTCCTCCACGCGCATCAGGAACCGCCGGCCGGTGGACCGCGCAAAGAGCCAGGCCAGGATCGCGGTACGGAGGTTGCCGACATGCAGTTCGCCGGAGGGGCTGGGGGCGAAGCGGCCGGCAGACGTCATGTCACCAGCCTATGCGCAGCAACACAAGAGCCCCTCAGCTACCGATGACTTCGGGAAATCCGACGTCGGTGGCTCAGGGGCTCTTGCCGTGCCGGGCCCGGGGCGTTGCTCTGGGCCATGGCACTGCGAACTAGGAGAACTGCGAACTAGGAAAAACGCCGATTGCGGCGATTTGTGCAGAAAGACGATGGTGTGAACAAGAGTCATTCAGCGGGCGGCTTCCTTGCGGGAAGCCTCATCCAAGGTCCGGGTGGTGTGCCGGGGTGCTTGTAGCCTTTCGGGATCCGGCGGTGGCCTGCGTCCCTTTGTTGTCACTATTTCACCAGAAGCCATACAGTAGGCGCAACGGACTCGGGTTGTGCTGGACAATCTGATCAAGTTTGGATGCAACGACGTACAGGGAGTGGTCACATTGCAGGAACTCGACGCGACGGACCGGCGAATCCTCCTCGCCCTCGACGAAGATCCCCGGCTGCCGATCATGGTGCTGGCGCAGAAACTCGGCCTGGCGCGCGGCACCGTGCAGTCGCGACTGGAGCGGATGACGGCGTCGGGCGCCCTGCGTGCCAACAGCAGCCGGGTGCTGCCCTCGGCGCTGGGCCGGGGCGTGGCGGCGTCGGTCAGCGCCGAGCTGGACCAGAGCCACCTGAACGAGGCTATCGCCGCGCTGCGGAACATCCCGGAGGTCCTCGAATGCCATGCTCCGGCCGGCGAGACGGACCTGCTGATCCGGGTGGTGGCGAAGAGCCCGGACGATCTGTACCGCGTGTCCGAGGAAATCCGGCTCTGCCCGGGAATCGTGCGGACCTCCACCAGCATGTTCCTCCGCGAGGTCATCCCGTACCGGACCACCGGGCTGCTGGGCTCCTGAAGCCACAGCGCCGCCCCGGCTATACAGGCGGGCCGATATTGGTCTTCAGGTTCTTCATGACCAGGGTCGACGTGAGCCGCTCGACGCCGGGCAGCGAGGTCAGCTCGCTGTCGTAGAAGCGCTGGTAGGCGGGCAGGTCCTCGGCGATGACTTTCAGCAGGTAGTCGGGGGAACCGAACAGCCGCTGCGCCTCCACGATGTTCGGGTTGTCCGCCACCCGATTCTCGAAGATCTCCATCGTGGCCCGGTCCACCTGGCGCAGCGTGACAAAAACGATCGCCTCGAACCCGAGCCCGACGGCGGCCGGATCGATGTCCGCCCGGTAGCCGCGGATAACGCCGGATGCCTCCAGGTCGCGGAGCCGCCGGTGGCAGGGCGCTACGGTCAACCCCACCTTGGCGGCGAGCGCCGTGGCGGTCATGCGGCCGTCCTCTTTGAGGTAGCGCAAAATACTTCTGTCCAAATGGTCAACCACGCAATAATCTTACCGCCCGAGCACATTTCTCCGCGAAAAGAGGGAACACTTTCGGCGCAATATTTCCTAGGCTTGTCTTGTACCCAAACGTCAGGAGACCGCCATGAACCCCCAGTTATTCGTCGCCTTTCTGGTGGTCTCCGGCGCCCTCGCGTGCACGCCCGGGGTGGACTGGGCGTACTCCATCACCGCCGGCCTGAAGCAGCGCAGCTTCGTGCCCGCTGTCGCGGGACTCTGCGGCGGCTATGTGCTGCACACGGTGCTCCTGGTCGCAGGCCTGGCGGCCCTTCTGACGGGGATTCCCGGCGTGCTGGGGTGGCTGACGGTGGCCGGCGCGGGCTACCTTCTGTGGCTCGGGCTCACCACCATCCGGTCCTGGCGCGGCGCGAGTTTCGGCAGCGCAGAGGTGCGGGCACCCGCCAACCAGTTCCGGACGTTCCTGCAGGGCATGGGAACCAGCGGCATCAACCCGAAGGGACTGCTGTTCTACGTCGCCCTGGTGCCGCAGTTTGTCAGCCCCGAGGCGTCCCTCCCGGTGCCGGTGCAGTCCGCGCTCCTTGGCCTGACATTTGTTCTCCTGGTCGCCGTGGTCTACACCTGCGTTGCACTGCTGGCCCGCAAACTTCTCCACTCCCGGCCGGGAGCGGCGCGGAAGGTGACGCTTGCCAGCGGCATCATCATGGTTGCCCTGGGTACCGTGCTGCTGTCCGAGCAGCTGGCGCCGCTCGTGGGCCACGCCCTGTCCCGCGGCTGAGGCCGCCCGCCCGACGGCTCCACTCGATCACCTGCCGGCCCGTCACTTACGCGGCATGTACCACTCGGTGAAGGCCGTGGCGCGGCCGTCCCCCGTGAGCTGGATGATCCAGAGGTTGTCGTAGCTGCGGCTGTTCCCGCGGTAGTCGGTGCGGCCCTGCACGAAGGCCCTCCCGCCGTCGACCCCCAGCAGGATCCACTCGAAGGTCCAGTCCCCCGGCACATCGCCCGCGGCGATCCAGCGCTCCACGATCTGCTCCCGCCCGGTCCACGGCTCAGGATCATCGGGCCTCGTGGCATACACGGCGTCTTCGGTGAAGAGAGCCCTGATGTCCTCCGGATCGTTCGATGTCCAGGCGGCGATGTAGTGCTGCACCCAGCGCGCTGACGCATCTCTCATCCCTCGTTTTTACTCCCTGCTTCCGCGCGCCCGCAAGGGTTACGGATCCGGAACGAACCCAGTTCGCCAGGGATTCACTCGCCGTCGGGCCGGCCGTATTCGCGGTCCCAGAGCTCATGCAGTTCGGCGTCCTTCCGGATGGCCTTGACCGTCTCCAGATCGGCCGGCGGGCGGTGCTGCCAGTCCCGCCGGTTCAGCGCCCTCCGCCCATCGTCGAGCAGCAGGAGGGCCCGGTCCGTCAGGGCATCACCGCGGAGCGTAAAGTCGGTCTTCCGGCGGCGGAGGACTTCCTGCAGGGCGGCACGGGCGGCCGCATTGGCACCAAGCCTCCGCAACGAACGTGCCCGGACCAGGAGCAGCGCGGCGGAGAGGTCATCACCGTTGAGCAGACCTTCGGTGTCCTCCACCACGTCCGCATCCCGCCCCAGCGAAGCGGCCAGCGAACAGCGCGCCAGGGCCAGGGGCAACGACGGCGGCAGTCCGGTCAGGGCCGCGAGGGCGGCCTCCCGTTGCCCGGTCTCGCGCAGCGCGTGGGACCAGGCCAGGAACACCGCCTCCTCACTGAACAGGACCGGAACCTCGACCCGCTCGGCGACGGTCACGCGGGTGACAACACGGGCAAGGTAGGTGAAAGCGTAGCGGTTCGCGTCGTCATCGTTCTTCGTGACCAAGCCGCGCTGGAGCAGTTCGGAGGCGCGGAGGTGGCCGCCTTGGACATAGCACAGCAACCCGGCGGTCAGGTAGCACAGCCCGGCCCACCCGGGCTGTGAGTGCGCCAGGGCGATCAGCCGGTCCGGGTCGGAGTTGCCGAAGACGGCGGCATGCACGGCCTTGGCCGCTTTCGATGGCGACCTGCCCCCGATTTTGCCGAGCCGGGGCGCACCGCCCTCCACCGGCAGGGTGCCGCGGATCCGCCCTGCCAGGGCACCGGTCACGCCGTCGGCCAGGCCGCGGACGGGCGTCCGGATGACCGGCGTGCGGAACGGCGTGAGGTCGCGGTAGTCGCGGTACAGGGCCGGGCGCGGTGCGGATTCTCCTGGTTCGGAGCTCATGCTTCCATGCTAATGGGCGCCGGGACGCCGCAGGCAGACTAGGCTGCGGCCGAAATCCACACGCCGATCACCCAGGCGCTGCCGGCGAGGCAGGCGAGTCCGAACTCGACAATCATTCCCAGTCCGGTGGCCTTCAGCGCGGCACCGCTGGAGGCCACCGCTGTGCCGAAAGCCCGGGTGCGGTGCAGTTCGCTCAGCAGCAGTCCGGCAGCGAAGCCGACGAACAATCCCACGACCGGGATGATGAACATCCCCACCACGCCGAAGACCAGCCCGGCCACTACCGAGCGGCTGGGAATGTTGTGCTGTTTGAGTTTCCGGCCGGTCAGCACCGCGCTGGCGGCCATCCCGGCCAGG
>Ga0247821_10001701_pt1 | contig 12294 bp, 14 predicted proteins | sample 13C_Glycerol_Day_FD_192481 | JGI IMG/M metagenome (GOLD analysis project Ga0247821, IMG submission 192481) | Soil microbial communities from agricultural site in Penn Yan, New York, United States - 13C_Glycerol_Day14 | ecosystem: Environmental > Terrestrial > Soil > Agricultural land | place... | reverse complement strand
GCCTTGCGCTGGACGACCCGGTCGGACGCGAAGGCCGACTACTACCGGGTCGTCCAGCGCAAGGCGAGCCTGGAGATCCTGCCCGGTCTCAAGACCGAGGTGATGGGGTACGACGGCCTGTTCCCCGGCCCCACCTTCGACGTGCGGAGCGGGCGGACCACCGTGGTCGAGCAGGTCAACGAGCTGGACGTGTCGACCGTGGTGCATCTGCACGGCGGCCACACACCCGCGCCGAGCGACGGCTGGCCGCTCGACCTGATCATGCCCGCGAACGGTCAGCACGGCGGACACCACATGTCCGGCGGCGACATGGCGCTGGGCAAGCGCACCTACACGTACCCGAACACGCAGCGCGCCGCGACGCTCTGGTACCACGACCACACGATGGACTACACCGCACCGCAGGTGTACCGCGGCCTGTTCGGCCTGCACATCATCCGCGACGACGAGGAGGAGAATCTTCCGCTGCCGCAGGGCGATCGGGAGATCCCGCTGGTGATCGCGGACCGCGCGTTCGACGCGGACGGGTCGTTCCTGTACCCGGCCGCGAAGGACGGCCCCGGCGTCGAGTCGGCGTACATGGAAGGTGTCGTCGCCGACGTCACGCTGGTGAACGGCGCGCCGTGGCCGGTGCACGAGGTGGACGCGGTCCGGTACCGCTTCCGCATTCTGAACGCGAGCAACGCCCGCCGGTACGAGCTCGCTCTCGACAAGGGCCCGGCGACGTTCGTGCAGATCGGCAGCGACGGCGGACTGCTCGACAGGCCGGTCGAGCACAAGACGCTGGTGATCGCGCCCGCCGAGCGGTTCGACGTGATCGTGGACTTCTCGCAGTACCAGCCGGGCGACGAGGTCACGGTCGTCAACAAGCTCGACGGCAACGCGAACGTGCTGCGCTTCAAGATCGCGCGCAAGGCGCCGGACGACACGAGGATCCCGGCGACGCTCTCGTCGTACGCCACGACTCCGCGGCCGAAGGGCGTCGTACGGCGCGAGTGGCGGTTCCGGCGCGGAAGCGCGGGTGATCACCGCGGCTGGACGATCAACGGGAAGGGATTCGATCCGGCGGTGATGCAGGCGCAGGTGAAGCTGGACCAGGACGAGATCTGGTCGTTCGTCACCGATGTCCATCATCCGGTGCACGTCCACCTCGCCCCGTTCCAGGTCCTCAGCCGCGGCGGCGGCAAGATCTCGGCGTACGACCGCGGCTGGAAGGACACCGTCGACATCCGCCCGGCCGAGGTCGTCGAGGTGCTCGTCAGGTTCACGGCCCACAAGGGCAAGTACCTGATCCACTGCCACAACCTCGAACACGAGGACATGGCCATGATGGCGGCCTTCGAGACGATCTAGCCGCGCCGGATCAGCGAGTGCCGGCGGCCAGGGCCGTGACGGCGCGGGCACGGAGGGCGGCGCGGTCGACGCCGGCCGCGGTGAAGGCGCGAGCCACGCGGCCGCGCTCGGTGTCGAGGATGCCGACCAGCATCCGCATCGGTCCCAGGCCGCCGCCACCGATCTTCGGCGGTGCGTCCATCGCGCGCTTCAGCAGCAGCTTCGTGGACTCGCCGATCGGCGGGTGCCGATCCGGGTCCGGCGTTGCCTCGGGCAACAAGCCGATCCGGACGGCGATCCCGGCGGTCGCCAGGCTCTGCTCCCACTCGCGGTTCAGCGCGTCGCGGATCGCGCCTTCGGTCAGCCCGGCCTCGGCGAGCAACCGCGCGGCCGCGGTCTCGTCGCGGCGTGCGAGCGCGAGCAGCACATGCTCGGCCTCGATGGTGCGGGAGCCGTCGCGGCGCGCCTCGTCGCGCGCGGACCGCACCAGGATCGAACGAACGTCGGACGGCATCAGCGCCTCCTCAGGGCGACGCCGGCGGCGACCAGCCGCCGGGCGTGTTTCTTGTGCACGGCCTGCCGGGTGACCCCCAGCACCTCGGCCACGTCGGACCAGCTCCAGCCGGCCCGCATCGCGCGCTCCACCTGGCTGTCCTCCAGCCGGTCGGCCAGCCGGCGCAGCGCCACCACCGCGGCCAGGCCGGCCGCGGGGTCCTCGGGATCCACCAACTCGGTCATCTAAGCAACTTAAGTTGACAACTCCAGGTTGTCAACCAAAGTTGCTCGGATCGACGGGTTGACGACCGCCTTAGCGTCTGACTATATTCAACACATCGGTTGATCAAGGGAATGGTTGATAAAGATGATGGTTGACGACGATCAACTCGACCGGGCGTTCGCGGCACTGGCCGACCCGGTCCGGCGGGCGATGATCGCGCGGCTGTCGCGCGGACCGGCCACGGTGAACGAGCTGGCCGACCCGTTCCCGATCACCAAGCAGGCGGTGTCGCGGCACATCCAGGTGCTCGAGGCCGCCGGGCTGATCAACCGGACCCGGGACGGCCAGCGCCGCCCGTGCCACCTGGTGCCGGCCGCCCTCGAAGCACTGACGAGCTGGATCGACGAGTACCGGCTCGAGACCGAACGCCGCTTCCGCCGGATGGAAGCACTACTGGACAAGGAGCAGTAACCATGAACGGCACCACGATCAACACCCCGACCGGCACCCCCTTCGTCGAGGTCACCCGCGAGTTCGCCGCCACGCCGGCGCAGCTGTTCCGGGTGATGTCCGACCGCGACCTGGTCGCCCAGTGGCTCGGCCCGCGCAACCTCGACGCGACCATCGAGGAGTACGACGTCCGCACCGGCGGCAAGTACCGCTACGTGCACAAGGACGAGTCCGGCGAGTACGCGTTCCGCGGCGTCTTCCACACCGTCGAGCCGGACAAGCTCGTCATCCAGACGTTCGAGTGGGAGGGCGCGCCGGGCGAGGTGTGCATCGAGAAGATGACCCTGGAGCCCACCGAGAAGGGCGTCCGGCTGCACCAGCGGTCGGTGTTCCCGTCGGTCGAGGCCCGCGACCAGTCGATCGAGTACGGCATGGCCAACGGCATCGAGGACTCGATGGACCGCCTGGCCGAGCTGGTCGCGAAGGAGGGTTGACATGAGCCAGGTCGTCGTCGACATCTCGGTGTCGCTGGACGGCTACGTCACCGGGCCCAACGCCGGCATCGGCAACGGGCTCGGCGACGGCGGCGAGGCTCTGCACGACTGGGTCTTCCACGGCACCGACGCGGACCGCGCCGTCCTCGACGCCGCCTTCGACGCGAGCGGAGCGGTCGTCCAGGGCCGGAACCTCTTCGACGTCATCGACGCCCCGGACGGGTGGAGCGACGAGATGGGGTACGGCGCGAAGCCGACCGGCGAGGTCAACCCGCCGGTCTTCGTCGTCACCCACACACCGCCGGCCAGTCCCCGGCTGGGCGACCGGTTCCGTTTCGTCAGTAGCCCGGCCGCGGCGGTCGCCCAGGGCAAGGAAGTTGCCGGCGGCAAAGACGTGTACGTGATGGGCGGCGGGCAGATCTGCCACGAGGTGCTCGCGGAAGGGCTGGCCGACGTACTGCGGTTGCACCTGGCGCCCATCGTGCTCGGTGGTGGGACCCGGCTGTTCCCGGCCGAGAGCGCACCGGCGTACGCGCTGGAGCTGATCGAGGCCGTGTCGACGCCGGCCGCGCAGCACCTCACGTACCGGGTGGTGAGGTAATGGGCAGCGTCATCGCTACGGCGGCCGTCTCGCTGGACGGCTTCGTCGCGGACACCGAGGACGCGGTCGGGCCGCTGTTCGACTGGTACAACAACGGGCCGGTCGAGGTGTACGGGACCGACCCCGGACGGCCCTTCCACGTCAGCCGCGCGAGTGCGGACTACATCAACTCCACCTGGCCGAACGTCCGGTCCTGCGTGATCGGGCGGCGGCTGTTCGACATCACCAACGGGTGGGACGGCGTGCCCTCGGTGGGTGACCACGTCTTCGTCGTCACCCACCAGCCGCCGGCCGGATGGCCGTTCCCCGACGCCCCGTTCACGTTCGTCAACGGCATCGAGGAGGCGATCACCCGCGCCAAGGAACACGCCGGCGACCACGACGTGGCAGTCACCGGCGGAAACCTCACCGGCCAGGCGCTGGCCGCGGGCCTCGTCGACGAGATCGCCTACAACGTCGTCCCGGTCCTCTTCGGCACCGGCATCAAGTTCTTCGGCGACTACGTGGGCCCGCAAGTCCTGCTGGACAACCCGCGCGTGGTCCAGGGCGACCGCGTCACCCACCTGCACTACCGCGTCGTCCGGTAGAAGGGTTACCGCCGGAGCTGAGGGTGGTCGGCGATGACGGTGCGGGAGCCGGGGGCGATCTCGGTGAAGCCGGCGTCCTGCACCACCGGGAGGTTGCTGGTGAGCAGCGTTCGCCAGTGCTCCGGAGTCGCCGTCCGAACGGCGAGCTCGAAGTCGGTTGCCACCCACTCCTTCCGCGCCTCGGCCGGCAACGCCCACCAGCCGAGTTGGGCTGCATGACCAACCTGCGCCATCGCCTTCCCACTCGACATCTCCAGTGCCGGATTCACCCACAGCACGGGCACACCGGCCGCGACCGGCGGCAGCTCACCGGAGTCCTCGAAGTCGGTACCACTCACCTGAAGCTTGAACAGGTCAACCGGCACCTCATCCACCCCGGTCGGCGGAAACACCCGAACCTCGGCCGCCGCGGACTCGGGCTCGGCGCCGGTGCCGTACCCATGGACAGTGATCCCCGGCAGGGCCTCGGCGCGGCGCCACTCGATACCGCGGGCACGCTTGGTGATCTTGCGGATGCGGTTGTCCTGCCAGGCCGCCATCGCCTCCGCCCACTCCCCCTCGCCGTACGACCGCTCGTCGGCCAGGATCGCGAGCACCGCCCGCGCCGCCGTCTCCAGCGCATCAGTCTGCGCCGGCCGGGCGTTCTTCTCGACGCGCACCACGAGCGTCAGCACCTGTTCCACGCCGCGAGTCTGCCAGGGCTGTAGGTTGGCCCCATGCAGCAGTACCTGGATCTGTTGAGGCACGTGCTGGACAACGGGACCGAGAAGGGGGACCGGACCGGGACGGGCACGTTGAGTGTGTTCGGGTACCAGTCGCGGTACGACCTCCGCCAGGGTTTCCCCGCGGTGACCACGAAGAAGCTGCATCTGCGGTCCGTCATCGGAGAGCTGATCTGGTTCCTGAGCGGCTCGACCAACATCAAGTGGCTGCACGAGAACAACATCTCGATCTGGGACGAGTGGGCCGACGAGAACGGCGAGCTCGGTCCGGTGTACGGCTACCAGTGGCGGTCCTGGCCGACGCCGGACGGGCGGCACGTCGACCAGATCACCAAGCTGATCGAGTCGATCAAGAAGAACCCGGACTCCCGCCGGCACATCGTCAGCGCCTGGAACGTCGCGGACGTGGACGACATGGCGTTGCCGCCGTGTCACACCATGTTCCAGTTCTACGTCGCGGACGGCCGGCTGTCCTGCCAGCTGTACCAGCGGTCGGCCGATATCTTCCTGGGCGTGCCGTTCAACATCGCGTCGTACGCGCTGCTCACCCACATGGTCGCGCAGCAGACCGGGCTCGAGGCCGGCGACTTCGTGCACACGCTCGGCGACGCCCACCTGTACCTGAACCACCTCGACCAGGCCCGCTTGCAGCTCACCCGTGAGCCGCGGCCGCTGCCGACCCTCCAGCTGGCGAAGCGGGATTCGATCGACGGCTACGAGATCGCCGACGTCGAGCTGGTCGGCTACGACCCGCATCCTGGGATCAAGGCCCCGATCGCCGTATGACCGAGCGAAGCGAGGACATCGACAAGCACAGTCGGCCTCGTGTCTCATCCGCGCCCGGAGCGAAGCGAGGACGTGGATGAGCATCATCCTCATCGCAGCGGTCGGACGGAACGGTGTGATCGGGCGGGACAACGACCTGCCCTGGCGGATCCGCGAAGACCTGCAACGGTTCAAGCAGCTCACTCTCGGTCACACCCTGGTCATGGGCCGCAAGACCTACGACTCGATCGGCCGCCCGCTCCCGGGCCGCCGTACCGTCGTCGTCACCCGGCAACACGACTGGTCCGCCGACGGCGTCGACGTCGTCCACTCCCTCGACGACGCCCTGAAGTACGACGGCACGCTGTACGTCGCCGGCGGCGGCGAGATCTACCGCCAGGCCCTCCCGCACGCCGACGCCCTGGAACTCACCGAGGTCGACCAGTCACCTGACGGCGACGTCACGTTCCCGGAGATCGCTCCGGCCGACTGGACCGAGACCGCCCGCGAGACGCACGACGGCTTCTCCTTCGTTGGTTACCGCCGCAGCTAACAACGAGTAGGCAACGGGCCGCCCGCGGGGACCCGGAACCGACTAGATTGGGCGCGCGTCACGGAGGAGAAAGCGCGCGGCGAGGGGACGCCTCGCGGAGGCCACCGGAGGGGAACGACGATGACCGAAGCAGACAACGCAGCAGGTGGAGGCGCCACGGGCGCGCAGCCCGCAGCGCAGGCGGCGATGCCGCTGCAGCCGCCGACCGCGACCGCGCCGGGGTTGATACTGACCGCCCCGGCGCCGTCACAGCCTGTTGCGGCCACTGCGGCGCCGAGCATGGCGCCGGCTGTCGACCCGGCCGCGTTGCCGGGGCTGGACAGCAAGGTGGACACGTTCCTGACCGCGCTGATGGCGGCCGAGCCGCGGTCGCCGGAGTTCGCGGCGAAGGCGAGCGATGTGCGCAGCATGGGTGACGTCGACATCCGCGCCGCGGCCGAGAGCTCGAACCGGCTGCTGCAGTCGCCGGTCCGGGCGCTGCAGGAGGGCGGCCTGTCGGAGGGGTCGACGGTCGGCAAGACCCTGCTAGACCTGCGCCGTACGGTCGAGGAGCTGGACCCGAAGGAAGCCACCGGGGTGAAGAAGTTCCTCGGGATGATCCCGTTCGGGGACAAGATCGAGGACTACTTCCGCAAGTACCAGACCGCGCAGAGTCACCTCGAGGGCATCCTGCACAGCCTGCGCAACGGCCAGGACGAGCTCGGCAAGGACAACGCCGCGCTGAACCTGGAGAAGCAACAGCTCTGGGACGCGATGACCCGGCTGAACCAGTACGTGTACGTCGCCGAGCGCCTCGACGCGCGGCTGTCCGCGGCGATCGCGGAGCTGGAGGCGACCAACCCGGACAAGGCGAAGGCGTTCCGCGAGGACGTGCTGTTCTACGTCCGGCAGAAACACCAGGACCTGCTCACCCAGCTCGCCGTGTCGATCCAGAACTACCTGGCGATCGACATCGTGATCAAGAACAACATCGAGCTGATCAAGGGCGTCGACCGGGCGTCCACAACCACCGTGTCGGCGCTGCGTACGGCGGTCATCGTCGCGCAGGCGCTCGGCAACCAGAAGCTCGTGCTCGACCAGATCACCGCGCTGAACACCACCACCAGCGGCATGATCGAGCGCACCTCGCAGATGCTGAAGGACAACTCGGTGGCGATCCAGCAGCAGGCCGCGTCGGCGACCATCGGGCTGCCGCAGCTGCAGGCCGCGTTCGCGAACATCTACGCGACCATGGACGCGATCGACACGTTCAAGGTGGAGGCCCTGGACAACATGGCCGCGACGATCGGCACGCTGGAGACCGAGGTGACCAAGTCCCGTTCGTACCTGGACCGGGTCGCCCAGCAGAACCAGCAGGTCGTGCACGGCAGCCTCGACCTCAACCTCGGTCGCTGAGTCACTGGAAAGCAACAGGAAGTAAGGGGGTACGGCGTTGGCTCTGGGTGACTTCTTCGCGCGGCTGACCGGTCGCAAGGAGGAGCCCGAGCCTGCGCCGGTTCCCGGGCCGCCGACGAACGACGACCTGCTGGCGGCGCTGGTCCGGGTCGAGCAGCTGGTCGCGGGCGGCGCCGTACCGGCTGTGGTGGCGTCCCGCGTCGCACGGGTGGTGCGCGTCGTCCGGGAGACGATCCCGCGGCTCGGCAACCTGGGCGGCAGCGTGCAGGCGTACTCCGTGATGGCGACCGCGACGGACTACCTGCCGGAGGCGATCGGCGGGTACCTGCGGCTGCCGCGGCAGTGGGCCGACACCCGCCCGGTGGACCGCGGCAAGACGTCGCTGATGATCCTGATCGACCAGTTGGACCTCTTGGCCGCGACGATGGACAAGGTCTTCGACGCGGTGAACCGCGCCGACGCGGCGGCGCTGATCGCCCACGGCAGATTCCTGCAGGAGAAGTTCGGCACCGGCTCCACCGGCGGCGGACTGGCCCTCGGACCGACCGCGTCGACCCCGCCACCCGATCCCGGGGCGGGACCGTTGGCACCACCACCTGGACGAGGAGGGTCATGAGCGGCGCGGGGGGACTTCAGGAGGCGCTGTCCGCGCTCCTCACCGTGGCGGGCCGGGCCGGCGTCGCCGAAGACACCGCCCGCAGCGAGGCGCTGTCGCTCGCCGCGGCCCTGGCCGAGTCGGCGCCGGGCGCTTCGGCCGATTGGGGCAAGGCAGTCCCGGGCGGAACAACACAGGACTTCTTCGACGCCGCCGTTCGCGGCCGTCGCTGGCGGGGCGCTCCCACCGCCGTACTCACCGAGCTGATCGCCAACGGTTCGTCCGAGAAATCGGCGTACGCCGAGGCGCTCGCGGAGGTGGCCTCCGCTGCCTGCACGTTGGGTGAACCGACGATGCGGGTCGTAGGTAATGCGTCGGTCGCGGCTGCTGCACAATTGCAGGCGGCGGGCACGCGGCCGCTGCAGGTCGGACATGGACCTGTGCAGGTGCCGCCGACCGCGGACGCACCGGCTGCCGCAGCCGGCACGACCGAGGCGGCTGCGGCGGCTACGACGGCGGCGGAGGAAATTGCTCCGGTGAAGACGGTCGAGGAGCTGCTGGCAGAGCTGGACGAGCTGACCGGGCTGGCCCGGGTCAAGCAGGAGGTGCACCGGCAGGTCGCCGTACTGCGGGTCGAGAAGCTGCGAACCGAGGCAGGGCTGAAGAGTCCGACGATCACGCGGCACCTTGTCTTCGTGGGGAATCCGGGGACCGGGAAGACGACGGTCGCGCGGCTGGTGAGCGGGATCTACAAGGCGCTCGGCCTGCTGTCGAAGGGGCAGCTGGTCGAGGTCGACCGGTCCGAGCTTGTCGCCGGGTATCTCGGGCAGACCGCGACGAAGACGGCCGAGGTGGTCGCCTCGGCCGCGGGCGGTGTGCTGTTCATCGACGAGGCGTACAGCCTGACCGCCGGTGACCTGGGCGCCGACCAGTACGGGCGGGAAGCCGTCGACACGCTCGTGAAGGAGATGGAGGACCGGCGCGACGACCTGGTCGTGATCGTTGCCGGGTACCCCGAACCGATGGAAGTGTTCATCGCCGCGAACCCCGGGCTGGCGAGCCGGTTCCGGACCACGATCGAGTTCGAGAACTACAGCGACGACGAGCTCACCGACATCCTCACCGGGCTGGCCGAGGCCGCCGACTACGAGCTGGTGCCGGAGGCGGTCGACGAGTTCCACGAGATCCTCGCGGTCACCCCACGAGACAGCTCCTTCGGCAACGGGCGCTTCGCCCGCAACATCCTGGAAGCCGCCATCGGCCGCCAGGCCTGGCGCCTCCGGGACGTCAAGGCACCGACCAGGGACGAACTGCGTCAGATCATTGCCGCCGACCTGACCGACGAAGCAGAACAGCCGGCACCGGCGGACAAGCCGCAGCAGGGCGAGCCGGCCCAGGGTGAGGCTGCGCAGACTGAGGCTGCGGAGGCCGGGCCGAGTACGCCGGCCGAGAGTTTGCAGACGGAGCAGAGCGAACGAGGAGAACAGGCGTGACCCAGACGCAGAGTGCGCCGCCCCCGAGTGTGGCGGCGGCCCCGCCGCAGGGTGCGGCCGGGCAGGCGCCGAACGCCCGGAGCGCCGGTCCACGCGGCGCGGTCGCGCAGTGGTTCGAAGGTACGCCGGGCCGGATGCGCGCGTTCCTGATCCTCGCCGCCGCGATGAGCGTGGTGTTCGGGCTCGCCGCCGCGCAGGGCTTCAGCCAGTCCGACGGCTCCCTCGAGCGCGCGCAGGCGAACACCGCCCAGCTCGTCCGGATCCAGGCGATCCACACCAACCTGGTCAGCGCGAACGCCGACGCGACCAACGCGTTCCTGGTCGGCGGACTCGAGCCGCCCGAACAGCGGGCGCACTTCGTCAACTCGATGGCCGCGGCCGCCGGGCTGATCGCCGACGCCGCGAGCGCACAGCCCGCGGACCGCGAAGTCCTCGGCGCGCTGAACAAGACGCTGATCACCTACGAAGGCCTGATCGAACAGGCCCGCGCCAACAACCGCCAGGGCCTCCCGATCGGCTCGCAGTACCTGAAGGACGCGAACTCGGTGCTCCAGGACGACTCGCTCCCGCTGGTCAAGGCGCTGGTCGAGGCGAACGAGAAGCGCGTCGACGCCGAGTTCGACGGCATCAGCAAGGGCACCATCTGGATCCTCGTCGGCGGCCTCCTCAGCCTGGTGGTCTTCGTGATCACCCTGCGCTGGCTGGCGCGCCGTACGCACCGCTACCTCAACCTCCCGATCGCGGCCGGCGCCGCCCTCGTCCTGCTGACCACGGTCATCGGCGGCGTCTCCCTCGCGAGCGCCTCCGGTGCCGCGAAGGACACCCGCAACTCCGAGTACGAACGCACGCTCGCGCTCTCCCGAGCCCGCATCGCCGCGTACGACGCCCGCTCCAACGAAAGCCTCACCCTCATCGCCCGCGGCTCCGGCGACGCCTTCGACAAGGCGTACAACACCGCCGCCGCGGAGGTCGACAACCAGCTGGGCAAGTCGTCCGGCACCACCGACGGCCTCCAGCAGGCCTGGGCCGAGTACAAGCAGGTGCACAGCAAGGTCCGCGAGGCCGACTCCAGCGGCAACTGGGACGGCGCAGTCGTGATGGCCGTCGGCGGCGAGAAAGCCGGCACCAACGACTCGGCGCAGACGTTCGCCGCCTTCGACGCTTCCTCGTCGCAACAACTGACCGCGAGCAGCGACGCCGTCGCCGGCGACCTGACCGACGCCCGCGACGGCCTGCCTCCCATCGGGTGGCTCGGGATACCGATTGGGTTCGTCGCCGCACTGCTGGTCGCCTGGGGCATGTCGCAGCGCCTGGAGGAGTACCGATGAAGAAACTGATCCCGATCGCCGCCACCACCGCCCTACTCCTCACCGCCTGCAGCACCGGCAACTACGCCGCCACCCAGATCCCGACCAAGCCGTCGCCGTCGGCAGCCGCACCGCCGACCCCGACCGAGCCCAAGGCCTGTACGGACGGGAAGGACCCGCTGGCCTCGTACGTGCCGCCGGCCACGTTGCCGAAACCCGAGGAGCCGGTGACCGGATACCTGAAGACGATCAGGGACCGCAAACGGTTGATCGCCGGCGTCTCGGCCGACAGCCTGCACCTCGGCGCGCGGAACCCGATCACCGGCCAGATCGAGGGCTTCGACATCGACATGGTCAAGGCCGTCGCGACGGCGATCTTCGGTACCTGGGAAGGCCATCTCGAGCTCCGGGTGATCTCCAGCCCGCAGCGCATCCCGTCACTGCAGAACGGCTCCGTCGACATCGTCGCGCGCAACATGACGATCAACTGTGAGCGGTGGGACCAGATTGCCTTCTCGGCCGAGTACTACCGCTCCGGCCAGAAGACGCTGGTACCTCTCAACGCGAAGGAAACCAGCGTCAAGCAGCTGTCCGGCAAGACCATCTGCGCCCCCGCGGGATCGACCAGCCTGACGAACCTGATCAAGGAGAACCCGGCGGTCAAGCCGATCACCGCCGATTCCGACACCGGCTGCCTGGTGCTCTTCCAGCAGGGCAAGGCGTACGGGATCTCCGGTGACGACACCGTACTGGCCGGCGACGCCGCGCAGGATCCGTATGCGAAGGTGCTCACCGCCGAGAGATTCAGTGAGGAGCCGTACGGGCTCGGCATCAAGAAAGGGAACGTGGACTTCGTCAAGTTCGTGAACGGCGTGCTCGCGCAGATGAAGTCCAGCGGGGCCTGGATGGAGTCATACAACGCATGGCTGATGCCGGACCTGGGAAAGCTCACCACCCCGCCACCTGCCGTCTACGGCCGGACGCAATGACCGTTCGTACGCCGATCGTGTCGGCGCCTGTGCCGCCGGGGAAGATGGGGAGCGGGGTTCCGGCGGCGGAGTTGCTTGGCTTCTTGGGGGCGCTCGGGGAGTGGCGGGATCGGCGGAAGGCTGAGCTGGACGAGCTGGATCAGGCTGCCTTGCACTCGGCCGAGGCCGATGCGCTGAGTGCGGATGTCGTGCTCAGCATGACGGTCTGGAAGGCGGTCTCGGATCGGTACGAGTTGATTCTGGTGACCTGGGACTCGGGGCGGGTCGGGGCCAAGGAGACCGAGCAGATCTCG
>Ga0247821_10001700_pt1 | contig 12299 bp, 10 predicted proteins | sample 13C_Glycerol_Day_FD_192481 | JGI IMG/M metagenome (GOLD analysis project Ga0247821, IMG submission 192481) | Soil microbial communities from agricultural site in Penn Yan, New York, United States - 13C_Glycerol_Day14 | ecosystem: Environmental > Terrestrial > Soil > Agricultural land | place... | reverse complement strand
GGCTACTCGCGCGAATTCGGTGAAAAGTCGGGGAGTATAACCGAGTCTGGGGCATGGCGGCAGACCCGCCGGGCGGTAGAAATCCTGTGGGCCTATCGCCGGCAAGCCGGCGATGAGGCCCGTTCAGGCGATCCCGACCTGGTTGCGCCCGCTGTGCTTGGCCAGGTACAAGCCCTTGTCCGCCGCCAGGATCAGTTGCCGGCAATGGCTGCCAACCGGCGGCGTATGGGTCGCCAGGCCAATGCTCACGGTCAGACGCGAGTCGGCCTGCGGTGCACTGTGCGGGATATTGAGGCCGAGCACGGTCTGGCGCAGCTTCTCGGCTACCAGCCGCGCACCGCCCGGGGAGGTGTTGGGCAGCACCAGGGCGAACTCTTCGCCGCCATAACGCGCCGGCAGGTCGGTAGGCCGCGAGCACGAGCCACGGATGGCCTCGGCCACCTGGCGCAGCGCTTCGTCACCGGCCAGGTGGCCGAAGCTGTCGTTGTAGACCTTGAAGTAGTCGACATCGATCATCAGCAACGACAACTGCTGCTGCTCACGCATGGCCCGGCGCCATTCCAGCTCCAGGTATTCGTCGAAATGGCGGCGGTTGGACAGCCCGGTGAGGCCGTCGGAATTCATCAGCCGCTGCAGCATCAGGTTGGTGTCGAGCAACTGTTGCTGGCTGACGCGCAAGGCACGGTAGGCCTCGTCGCGTTGCAACAGGGTCAGGTACGAGCGCGAGTGGTAGCGGATACGTGCCACCAGCTCGATGGTGTCGGGCAGCTTGACCAGGTAGTCGTTGGCCCCGGCGGCAAATGCCGCGCTCTTGACCAGCGGGTCTTCCTTGGTCGACAGGACGATGATCGGAATGTCCTGGGTGGCCGGGTTGTTGCGGTATTCGCGCACCAGGGTCAGGCCATCCAGGCCAGGCATGATCAGGTCCTGGAGGATCACCGTAGGCTTGATGCGCATGGCCTGGGCCACGGCCTGGTGCGGGTCGGCGCAGAAGTGGAAGTCGATGTTCTCTTCGTGGGCCAGGCCACGGCGCACGGCTTCGCCGATCATCGCCTGATCGTCGACCAGCAGGACCATCGCCGAGTTTTCGTTGGCGGTCGCGAAACCTTCGATCGGTAAATCAGTCATCCGTTTTCACCTGATCACTGCAGCCTGGGCAGCGTGATTCAATACATGTCGTCATTTTGCAAAGATTTCCATCAAGCGCCCGGCGATTCGCTCCAGCGGACGGATTTCCACCGCCGCGTCGATTGCCGCGGCGGCCTTGGGCATACCGTAGACGGCGCTGCTGGACTGGTCCTGGGCAATGGTCAGGAAGCCCTGCTGGCGCATCAGTTTGAGGCCCTGGGCGCCATCGCGGCCCATGCCGGTGAGCAGCACGCCCACCGCATCGCCGCGCCAGTAGCGCGCCACGCTCTCGAAGAACACATCGATCGAGGGCCGGTAGATTTCGTTGACAGGTTCAGCAGTGTAGGCCAACTGGCCACCCTGTAGCAGGCGGATATGGTGATTGGTGCCCGCCAACAGCACTTGCCCCGGCTGCGGAAGCTCGCCCTCACAGGCCAGGCGCACCGGCAGCCCGCAGGCGCTGCTGAGCCATTCGGCCATGCCGGCGGCGAACACCTGATCCACATGCTGAACCAGCACGATGGACGCCGGAAACGCCCTGGGCAAACCCTTGAGCAGCACCTCCAGGGCGGCAGGCCCACCCGCCGAAGAACCGATCGCCACCAGGCCCCGGCTCTGGACGGCATCGCGCAGGGGCGCGGCCACAGGTTTGGTCGCACTGGGCCGTTGCTGGCCTATCAGCCAGCTGATGTTGAGAATCTTGCGCAGCAGCGGCGCCGCTGCCTCGCGCGCATCGCCCGCGCCGAGGGCGGGGGTATCGACCACATCCAGGGCGCCATGGCCCATGGCCTCGAACACCCGGTGCACGTTCTGCTTGCGATCGACGGTAACGATGAGGATGGCGCAGGGCGTCTCGGCCATGATCCGCCGGGTCGCTTCGACGCCGTCCATCACCGGCATGATGAGGTCCATGAGGATCAGGTCGGGGGTGACCTCGGCACACTTGCGCAGCGCCTCGGCGCCATTGCCGGCCACCCAGATCACCTCGTGCGCGGGCTCGAAGGCCAGGGCCCGGCGCAATGCCTCCACGGCCATGGGCATGTCGTTGACGATGGCGATCTTCATCCTTGAGCACCTCCGATCAATTCAACCACAGCATCCAGCAACGCATCGTCGTGGAAACTGGCCTTAGCCAAATAGTAGTCGGCTCCGGCGTCCAGGCCACGGCGTCGATCTTCTTCGCGGTCCTTGTACGACACCACCATCACCGGCAGTGACTGCAGCCGCTGGTCGCGGCGCACCAGCGTGACCAGCTCGATACCGTCCATGCGCGGCATGTCGATATCGGTGATCAGCAGGTCGAAGTCCTCGCCGCGCAGGGCGTTCCAGCCGTCCATGCCATCGACGGCGACGGCCACTTCGTAGCCGCGGTTGCTCAACAGCTTGCGTTGCAGTTCGCGCACGGTCAGCGAATCGTCGACCACCAGGATGCGTTTGCGGGTCACGCCACGACCCATCTGGGCGCCGCGTTCGATACGTTCGAGGCGGCCGGTGCTGAGCAGCTTCTCGACCGAGCGCAGCAAGTCTTCGACGTCGACGATCAACACCACCGAACCATCGTCCAGCAAGGCCCCGGCGGAGATGTCCTGGACCTTGCCCAGGCGCGGGTCCAGCGGCATCACCACCAGCACGCGCTCGCCGATCAGGCGCTCCACGGCCACCCCGTAAAGCTGTTCGCGTTCGCGGATCACCACCACCCGCAAGCTGCCGCCCTCACCGTGCTCCGCAGGCCGGTTGAGCAGCTGGCTGGCGGCTACCAGGCCGATATGCCGGCCCTCGTGCCAGAAATGCTGGCGCCCTTCGATCTGCACGATCTGCTCGGCGGCGACCTCCAGGGTGCGTTCGATATGCGCCAGCGGGAACGCGTAAGCCTCGCCACCGACCTCCACCACCAGGCTGCGTACCACCGACAGGGTCAGCGGCACTTCCAGGTGGAAGCGGCAGCCTTGACCGGCCACGTGGGTCAGCTCGATCGACCCCCGCAGCTCGCGGACCATGTGCTGCACCGCATCCAGCCCGACGCCACGGCCAGACACCTCGGTGACCTTGTCGCGCATGCTGAAGCCCGGCAGGAACAAGAAGGTGAGCAGCTCTGCCTCGCTCATCTGCTCTACCGTGTCGGCTGGCGACAAGCCCCGCTCGACAATGCTGCGGCGTAACCGCGCAATGTCGATACCGGCACCGTCGTCGCTCAGTTCGAGGATCAGCAGGCCCGCCTGATGGGACGCGCGCAGGCGTATCGCGCCCTCCTCCGGCTTGCCAGCCAGCAGGCGCTGTTCGGGCCGTTCGATGCCATGGTCGACGGCATTGCGCAGCAAATGGGTCAGGGGCGCATCGAGTTTTTCCAGCACATCGCGGTCGACCTGAGTCTTCTCGCCGTCGATCTGCAGGCGCACCTGCTTACCCAGCGAGCGCCCGAGATCGCGGACCATGCGGCTCTGGCCGGTGAGCACGTCGGCGAACGGACGCATCCGGCAGGCCAGGGCGGTGTCGTAGAGCAACTGTGCGCGCTGGCTGGCCTGCCAGCCGAATTCGTCGAGGTCGGCCGCCTGCTGTTGCAGGATCTGCTGGGTTTCCAGCAGCAGCCGCTGGGTCTGGGCCAGGGCTTCGAGCACTTCCGGGCTCTGGCCGCTGTCCTCCAGTTGGGTCTTGAGGCCATCGAGGGCGCGCATGCCTTGGCCGTGCATGCGTTTGAGGCGCTGCAAGGTGGCCAGGTAGGGCTTCAGGCGCTGGGTCTCGACCAGCGACTTGCTGGACAGATCGAGCAGGCTGTTGAGGCGGTCGGCGGTCACCCGCAGTACCCGCTCGCCCCCTTCCCCACCGCGTTTGCCGGTCTTGCGCAGCGCCGGCAGTTCGTTCTCGGGCTCAGCGTCGAGCAGTGCCGGCTCGGCTGGCGCTGGCGATGGGACCGGCGCAGGCATCGGCACGGCGGGTTCGGCCACGGGCGTCGGCTTCGGCGCCGGTACCACGGGAGCAGCCCCCGGATCGATCAAGCCGGCCATCTGCACGAGGAATGCCGGCACGCCAGCCTCGCCCTGCGGATCGCCGGGCGTGGCGATATGCAGCAACAGGTCGGTACCGCGCAGCAATGCATCGATATGCTCGGCACGCAGCAGCAGCCGGCCTTCCTGGGCCGCCACCAGGCAATCTTCCATCACATGGGCAACGCTGACCCCGGCATCGAGACCGACGATCCGCGCCGCGCCCTTGAGGGAGTGAGCGGCGCGCATGCAGGCTTCCAGTTGATCGGCCTGGGTCGGGTTGCGCTCCAGCGCCATCAGCCCGGTGCTGAGCACCTGTGTCTGGGCTTCGGCCTCCAGGCTGAACAGTTCGAGCAACGATGCGTCGCGCATTTGCTCAGGGGTCATGACAGGCTCCGCTGCACGGCAGACAGTAGTTGTTGGTCGTCCAGCACGCGCACACTGCGCCCGCGCCACTGCATCACAGCAGCCGTGAAGGGTGCCGCTTCCTCGCTGGCGCCTGCCAGCGCGAGGTCCAGACGGTGGATGCCATCGATCTCGTCCACGGCCATCACCACCGGGCCACCGGTCGCGGCCAGGATCAACATGCGCGGCATTGCCCGGCCACTGCGCGGCTGATCAGGCACATGCTCGCCCCCCAGCAGGTCGCTCAGTGACAGGCACGGGACCAGGGCGCCACGTACGTTGGCCACACCCTGCAGTACGCGCGAGCGCTGGTGGGGCAGCGAATGCACCGGCTGCACCGGGGCGATTTCGGCCAGGCAGGCGGTGGCCAGGGCCAGCCATTCCTCGCCCAGGCGGAACAGCAGCAGCGAGCGCCCAGCAGCGGCCTCGCTCACCTGAGCTTCGTGTACCTGGTCGTCCTGAACCAGCGCATAGCGGTCCAGCAGGCGCGTGGCAGCAGCGGCGTAGACGTCACAGTTGCGACAGTGGATGTGCCGTTCCAGCAGCGGGCACTGCTTGTCGCCATGCACGCCGATACGGTTCCAGCAATCGTCGATGGCCTGATCGTCCTTGGCGAGCAGCCCGAGCGCGTGTTCGACGCTCATCGTTCAGACTCCCTTCCGACCCGCGCCGCACGCTCCTGCAGGCGGCGAGCGCCGGCGCTATCGCCTTGGGCGGCCAGCAGCGTGGCCAGGTGCAGCAACGCTTCAGGGTGCTGCGGCTCCAGGTACAAGGCCTTGCGGTAATGGCTCAACGCTTGCGCAGCGTCGCCTTCGGTATCACTGAGCAGACCCAGCCAGTAGTACACCTGCGCTTTCGGCGCGAACTCGCGCAGGTAGCGCTGGCAGCTGGCGCGCGCTTGCACGCTGTCACCGGCATTGGCTTGTCGCGCGATGCTGGCCAGCAACTCGCTTTCGCTCTCGCGTGGCGCGGCCACCGGGGCAGCGAGCGGTGTCGCCGGTCGCGGTCGCGGCGCAGGTGCAGGCCGGCTCGGCGCGATCGGGGTCGCCGGCGGGAGTGGGGACGCGCTGCGCAGGGGCTGAGGTGCTGCGATGGGGGCATCCGCAGGCTGACGCACATAGGCAAATGACTGGGCAATGCCCAGCGGACGCATGCCCAGGCGCGCCAGCAGGCTGCCTTCGGCAGGCCCGATGAACAGCACGCCCTCGGTATGCACCAGGCGCTTGAGCACCTCGAAGACCCGCTGCTGGGTCTGCACATCGAAGTAGATCAGCAGGTTGCGGCAGAACACGAAATCGTACTGGCCATTGCGGCTGGCCAAGATCGGATCGAGCACGTTGCCCACCTCGAACCGCACCTGTTGACGTACCCGTTCATCCAGCTGATGGCTGTCGCCGACATCGACGAAGTGCCGCTCGCGAAACGCCAGGTCGCTGCCACGGAACGAGTTGCGTCCATACACGGCCTGCACGGCCTTGGCCACCGAATTGGGGCTGATGTCCATGGCGTCGATCTGGAAGGTGGCGGGGTTCAGCCCTGCATCCAGTAACGCCATGGCCAGCGAATAAGGCTCTTCACCGGTTGAACACGGCAGGCTGAGCAAGCGCAACGGCCGCTCGCCGGCCAGTTCGGCCAGGCGCTTGTGGGCCAGGCCGGCCAGCGCGGTGAACGACTCGGGGTAACGGAAAAACCAGGTCTCCGGAACGATCACCGCTTCGATCAAGGCCTGCTGTTCGTCTGCCGATTGCTGCAGGCGCAGCCAGTAATCGTCGAGGTTGGCGGCATTGAGCGCGACGCAGCGCTGGCGCAGGGCACGCTCGACCATCGGTACGCCTACCGACTCGACGTCCAGGCCTATTCGCTCCTGCAGAAAACGGAAAAAGCGTTGCTGGCTCATGACCACACCTGCTGCTGGCCTGACGGGTTCGGGAACAACAGCTGACGCACGGCGTCACTGAGCAGGTCATCCACCTCGATGCGCTGCAGCAGCCCCTGTGCATCCTGGCGCACCGGGCCCAGGTAAGGGGCTTCGCCGTTATCCAGGCCATAGGGCTGGAACTCCTCCGGGCGGCAGCGCAGGGTCTCGGTGGCCTGCTCCAGGATCAGCCCAAGTTGATGTTCCTGCCGGTAATGCACCAGCACCAGGCGAGTGCTGGTGCGCTCGGCGGCGGGCTCGGCAAAACTCAAGGCACACAGGTCGATCACCGGCACCAGCACACCCCGGTGGGCGAGGATACCGGCGACCCAGGCCGGTGCCTGGGCAATCGGCTTGAGTGGCCGGCGTGGCAGCACCTCGATCACCTCGTGCACATTCAGGGCGAAGCGCTGCTGGCCAAGTCGAAACTGCAGGTACAGCGTGCCCTTGGCGCGGGCCGCCGCTGCCGTATGCGGATGCAGGTCGGTCATGACGATCAGACTTTGAAGCGCGATACGCCGCCGCGCAGGCCTGCAGCCACCTGGCTCAGCTCATCGATGGCAAAGCTGGCCTGGCGCAGCGACTCCACGGTCTGGGTGCTGGCATCGCTGAGCTGGGCCAGGGCCTGATTGATCTGCTCGGCACCGGTGGCCTGGGCCTGCATGCCTTCGTTGACCATCAGCACCCGTGGCGCCAGCGCCTGGACCTGATGGATGATCTGGCTCAGTTGCTCGCCGACCTGCTGCACCTCGAACATGCCGCGGCGCACTTCCTCGGAGAACTTGTCCATGCCCATGACCCCGGCCGACACCGCCGACTGGATTTCCCTCACCATCTGTTCGATGTCGTAGGTAGCCACGGCCGTCTGGTCGGCCAGGCGACGCACCTCGGTGGCGACCACCGCGAAGCCACGGCCGTATTCGCCGGCTTTTTCGGCTTCGATGGCGGCGTTGAGCGACAGCAGGTTGGTCTGGTCGGCGACCTTGACGATGGTCACCACCATCTGGGTGATGTTGCTGGCCTTTTCATTGAGGATCGCAAGCTTGGCGTTGACCAGGTCGGCGGCGCCCATGACCTGGTGCATGGTTTCTTCCATGCGCGCCAGGCCTTGCTGGCCAGAGCCGGCCAGGCTCGACGCCTGGTCGGCGGCGCTGGTGACTTCGGTCATGGTCCGCACCAGGTCGCGGGAGGTGGCGGCGATTTCACGCGAGGTGGCGCCGATTTCCGTGGTGGTGGCAGCCGTTTCTGTGGCCGTGGCCTGCTGCTGCTTGGAGGTGGCGGCAATTTCGGTCACCGACGTGGTCACCTGGACCGACGAGCGCTGGGCCTGGGATACCAGGTTGGCCAGTGCTTCGGCCATTTCGTTGAAGCCGCTTTCGATGGCGCCGAACTCATCCTTGCGGTCCAGGCTCAGGCGCATGCTCAGGTCGCCCGAGCGCAGCTTGTCGAGGGCATGCACCACACGCTGCACGGGTGCGGTGATGGCCCGCATCAGCAGCAGCCCGCAGATACAGGCAGCAATGATCGCCAGCAACAGCGAGATCATCATGCTGCCTTTGGCCGCGCTCACGGCGCTGCCGATTTCCTGGGTGGCGGCGTCGGCCGACTCGCGATTGTGCTCGATCACCGCGTTCAGGTGCTTGCGCCCGTCGACCCAGGCCGGGGTCAGGACATCGCTGATCAGCCGCTCGGCTTCGGTGTAGTTGTGCTGGCGATAGGCGTCCAGCACCTCGCCGATGAGCTTGATGTAGGTTTCTTCCATCTGCACGAAGTCATCGAACCGGGCCTGGTCGTCACTCGCCTGGATGGTGGCCTGGTAACTGGCCATGTGTTGCTTGAGGCGCGCCTCGAAACTCTTGAACAGCTCCATGTCTGCCGGGGTCACTTCACGGCGGTTGGACAGCCCCACCAGCTGCTGGCTGGTGATATAGCTGTCGACCCAGGCACTGCGGATCATCGAGCTGTAGTAGACCCCTGGAATGCTGTCGGTCCCCACTGCCTCTTCGGCCTTTTCGATCGCCATCAGCCGCGAGTAGGCGGCGACGATCATCAGCAGCATGATGGCGATGATCACGGCGAAACTTGCCAGGATCCGTTGGCGCAAGGTCCAGTTCTTCACATTCAGCCCTCAGGAATTCACAACGAGCGGGAAAAATCGTCGAAGTATAGCGTAGGCGCCCTACGCTTTTGCGGCTGAAATGCGCGGAAATTGTGGTCTTTACCGATATACAAACCATCGCCGGCTCAGCTCGGTCCTTGTGGGAGCCGGCTTGCCGGCGATGGCCTGCAAAGCAGGCCCTTGTCACTGCCCAGCAGCAAGCCTCACCTGGTTCTCCAGCTCCTGGCGCAACGCCGGTTCCAGGCGCAGCTGGCGGGCCAGTTCATCCAGGTAGGCGCGCTCCATGAAGTTTTCCTGATCGACCATCATCACGCTGGCCAGGTACATCTCGGCCGCCATCTCCGGTGTTTGCGCCGCGCGGGCGACTTCGGCCGGGTCCAATGGCTTGTTGAGTTCCGCATGCAACCACTGCCGCAGCTCGGCGTCGCTGTCCAGGCGGGTAAATTCGCCTTCGATCAGCTCGCGTTCGCGCTCATCGATATGACCATCGGACTTGGCCGCCGCCACCAGCGCACGCAGTACCGCCTGGCTGTGCTGCTCGGCCTGGGCCGGGGGCAGCCGGTCGAGTGTCTGCGGCGCGGCGCCCTGCCCTGCGCCCTGGCTCGCCTGCCAGTTGCCGTAGGCCTTGTAGGCGAGCACGCCCAGAGCGGCCAGCCCCCCGTAGGTCAGCACTTTGCCGCCCACATTGCGCGTTTTCTTGTTCCCCAGCAGCATGCCCATGACCCCGGCGGCCAACGCCCCGCCGCCAGCCCCGGACAACAAGCCGCCGAGCCCACTTGCGCCCGCCGAGGGTTTGCCGGCGCCTGACTGTTTGTTCAGCAGATCCTGGCCGGATTTGAGCAATTGATCGAGCAAGCCACGGGTGTTCATGAACATGTCTCCACGTTGCGAAATGTAACGGCCAGAGTAAGGCCTGCCGTGTGCCGGGCCACCCCTGGATTTGCTTCCAGATGTTGCTTTAGCTGGCAAAAAGCCAACTAGACTCGATATCGCCAACATCCTGCGCAAGCGCACTACGCTTATAACAATCGCATCACTGCTTTCTTGATGACTGCCCCTACCAAGATCTCCAAGAAGAAGAGGGAACACCATGTCAGTGCACAAGACCGCATTGCTCGGCGCCGTGACCGGCGCGCTGCTGGCCAGCGCCGGCCTGCAGGCCGCCGAGCTGCCCAAGGCCCTGGGCGCCACTGAAGGCCGGCTGGATATCGTCGCCTGGCCCGGCTACATCGAGCGCGGCGAGAGCGACAAGGCCTATGACTGGGTCAGCGGCTTCGAGAAGGAAACCGGCTGCAAGGTCAGCGTCAAGACCGCCGCCACCTCCGATGAAATGGTCAGCCTGATGAACAAGGGCGGGTACGACCTGGTCACTGCCTCCGGTGATGCCTCGCTGCGCCTGATCGTCGGCAAGAAGGTGCAGCCGATCAACACTGCGCTGGTCCCCAACTGGAAGAACATCGACCCGCGCCTGCAGAACGGCGGCTGGTACGTGGTCGACAAGCAGGTCTATGGCACCCCGTACCAGTGGGGCCCGAACGTGCTGCTGTACAACACCAATACCTTCAAAGAGGCGCCGACCAGCTGGGGGGTAGTGTTCGAGCCGCAGGATCTGCCCGATGGCAAGCCGAACAAGGGCCGTGTGCAGGCCTATGACGGTCCGATCTACCTCGCCGACGCGGCGCTGTACCTGAAATCGGCCAAACCGGAACTGGGCATCCAGGACCCCTACGAGCTGAACGAAGCCCAGTACAAGGCGGTGCTCGACCTGCTGCGCCAGCAGCAACCGCTGATCCACCGCTACTGGCATGACGCCACGGTGCAGATGAGCGACGTGAAGAACGAAGGCGTGGTCGCCTCCAGCTCCTGGGGCTACATGGTCAATGGCCTGAAGGCCGAGAACCAGCCGGTGGCCTCGACCATTCCGAAGGAAGGCGCCACTGGCTGGGCCGACACCACCATGCTGCACGCCGAGGCCAAGCACCCCAACTGCGCCTACAAGTGGATGGACTGGTCGCTGCAGCCGAAGGTGCAGGGCGATGTGGCGGCCTGGTTCGGGTCGTTGCCGGCGGTGCCGGCGGCGTGCACCAGCAGCGAGTTGCTGGGGGCCGAGGGCTGCAAGACCAACGGCTTCGACAACTTCGACAAGATCGCTTTCTGGAAAACCCCGCAGGCCCAGGGGGGCAAGTTCGTGCCGTATAGCCGATGGACGCAAGACTACATTGCGATCATGGGCGGGCGCTAAGGTCGATTGAGTCCTTACCGGCCTCTTCGCGGGGCAAGCCCGCTCCCACAGGGGCTGCGGCGCTACGAATCCTGTGGGAGCGGGCTTGTCCCGCGAAGAGGCCGGTACAGGCAACATAAGCACAGCTGAGTACCGCCCATGCCCCTAGCAGTCCAGTTCACCCAGGTCTCGCGCACCTTCGCCGAGGTCAAGGCCGTCGACCAGGTCAGCATCGACATCGAGGACGGCGAGTTCTTCTCCATGCTCGGCCCCTCGGGCTCAGGCAAGACCACCTGCCTGCGCCTGATCGCCGGCTTCGAGCAACCCGACAGCGGCTCGATTCGTATCCACGGCAGCGAAGCCGCCGGCGTGCCGCCCTACCAGCGCGACGTCAACACGGTGTTCCAGGACTACGCCCTGTTCCCCCACATGAACGTGCGCGACAACATTGCCTATGGCCTCAAGGTCAAGGGCGTGGCCAAGGCCGAACGCCACACACGCGCCGAAGAGGCGCTGGCCATGGTCGCCCTGGCCGGCTACGGCGAGCGCAAGCCGGCACAGCTTTCCGGCGGTCAGCGCCAGCGCGTCGCCCTGGCCCGCGCCCTGGTCAACCGGCCGCGGGTGCTGTTGCTCGACGAGCCACTGGGCGCGCTCGACCTGAAACTGCGCGAACAGATGCAGGGCGAGCTGAAGAAGCTGCAGCGCCAGCTGGGCATCACCTTCATCTTCGTCACCCACGACCAGACCGAAGCCCTGTCGATGTCCGACCGCGTGGCGGTGTTCAACCGCGGCCGCATCGAACAGGTCGACACCCCGCGCCAGCTCTACATGAAGCCCGCCACCACCTTCGTCGCCGAGTTCGTCGGCACCTCCAACGTGGTGCGTGGCGACCTGGCCGAGCAGCTCAGCGGTGGCCGCTCGCCCTTCTCCATCCGCCCCGAACACATCCGCCTGGGGGACTCGCCCAGCAGCGGCCAGGACGTTCAGCTCAGTGGCCTGCTGCGCGACATCCAGTACCAGGGCAGCGCCACGCGCTTTGAGGTGCAACTGGACAACGGCCAACTGCTGGCGGTAAGCCAGGCCAACGACCGCTGGCAGGACCAGCCACAACCCTGGCAGGCCGGCCAGCGGGTGCAGGTGCGCTGGCCACGTGAAGCGATGACGGCGCTGCAGGAAACCGTGCTGGTCGAGGGCCGCTGAAATGAGCCTGGCCCAGCCACCTTCAAGCCCGTTGCGCCGGCTGTCCAACCTGCTCTACCGGCGCCCCAACCTGTACCTGTTGCTGCTGCTGATCCCGCCGCTGACCTGGTTCGGCGCCATCTACCTGGGCTCGTTGCTCAACTTGCTGTGGCAAGGTTTCTACACCTTCGACGACTTCACCATGGCGGTGACGCCGGCGTTGACCCTGGGCAACTTCGCCGCGCTGTTCAACCCGGCGAACTTCGACATCATCCTGCGCACCCTGGCCATGGCCGTGGCGGTGTCGCTGGCCAGCGCGGTGCTGGCCTTCCCCATCGCCTACTACATGGC
>Ga0247821_10001699_pt1 | contig 12302 bp, 14 predicted proteins | sample 13C_Glycerol_Day_FD_192481 | JGI IMG/M metagenome (GOLD analysis project Ga0247821, IMG submission 192481) | Soil microbial communities from agricultural site in Penn Yan, New York, United States - 13C_Glycerol_Day14 | ecosystem: Environmental > Terrestrial > Soil > Agricultural land | place... | reverse complement strand
CGCCCCGTCGAACGGGTCGGTGCGCAGCAGCGCGAGCGTCGGGGCATCCGCCTCGAGCAGGCGCAGCAGGAACACCTCGAACCACGGCTCCCACATGCGCCCGAGCGGCAGGAACCACATCAGCCAGTCGAGCCGCAGGTGGTACGGCGCCCATTGCCGCGGCACGGCGCGGAGGTCGCCGGGCTTGCCCTTGAAGCCGTACTCGCGCCACTCCGAGTCGTCGTCGGGCTCGTCGGCGAGCGTTCCCTCGACGACGATCTCGATGCGCCGCTTCGTGACGGTGCCGAACGCGCCGTACGCGTTCACGAGCATCCACCGGTTGAAGCTCGCGTTCATGAGCTGCCGCCGCGACAGCAGGTTGCGGATCGGCCAGAAGCTCAGCACGAGGATCAGGGCGGATGCCGCGAGCACCACGACCGCCCACCACACCGGCGTCGTGGCGGCATCCGTGCCGAGGTCGGCGGGGACGGCCTGGATCGCCCAGTGCCAGGCCGAGTCGGTGATGGCGGATGCCGCGAGCACGACCGTGATCCAGTTGAGCCATGCGAAGTTGCCGGTGACGATCAGCCAGAGCTGGGTGAGGATCACGATCACGGCGGCGGTCGAGCCGACCGGTCCCGGCACGAAGAGGAAGAACGGCACCACCAGCTGGGCGAAGTGGTTGCCGAGCACCTCGCCACGATGGAACCACTTCGGCAGCAGGTGCGCCTGCCGGCTGAACGGGTTCGGCATCGGTTGGGTCTCGTGGTGGTACGTGAGGGCGGTGAGGTCGCGCCACTCGCGGCCGCCCCGGATCTTGATCATGCCCGCGCCGAACTCGAGGCGGAAGACGAGCCACCACACCGCCACGATGATCGTCACCGGCGGCGGCTGGTCGTTCGAGCCGAGGAACGCGACCGTGAAGAGCGCCTCGCAGAGCAGCATCTCCCAGCCGAACCCGTAGAACGTCTGGCCGACGTTCACGATCGAGAGGTACAGGATCCACAATGCGAGGAACACGACGAGCGGCACCCATGGCGGCCCGAGCTGCGGCAGCCCGACCACGACGGATGCCGCGAGCACCATCCCGGTGACGGCGACCGCGACGAGACGGCGGTCGGTGTAGCCCCACCGGAAGACGCTCGGCCCGCGCAGCCGCCGTGCGATCCGGAGGAGCTCGGGCACCGGCAGCAGCCCGTGCTCGCCGAGCAGTGGCCGGAACTGGTTGAGCGTCGAGAGGAAGGCGATGAACGCGAGCGCACCCACGCCGCGCTGCAGCACCTGGCGGGCGATCTCGTAGTCGTGCGCGTCGAACCAGTCGAGCCAGTCCACGCCCTCACGCTACGCCCGGTGTCGCGACGGCCGGAAGCCGGTTGACGCCCGGTCGGGTCAGTCGATGCCGAACCGCTCCCGCAACGCGAGCTTGGCGGCCCACCACCCGTTCATGCCGTGCACGGCCGGGCCGGGGGGCGTCGCGCTCGAGCAGAGGTAGACGCCCGGCAGCGGGGTCCGCCACGGCGCCGTCGATACCACCGGACGCTTCACGAACTGGGTGAGGCTGAGCTCGCCCGCATAGATATCCCCGCCGACGTAGTTCGCGTTGTGGGCGGCGAGGTCGGTGGCGGTGCGCTGCGCCGACGCGAGCACGAGGTCACGGAAGCCGGGTGCGAACCGCTCCACCTCGCGGGTCACGAGCTCGGTGGCGTCGAGAGTGGATCCGGCGGGCACGTGCGTGTAGGCCCAGAGCACGTGCTTGCCCACGGGCGCGCGGCTCGGGTCGACGACGCTCGGCTGGGTCGCGAGCACGTACGGATGCCGCGGCGCAGCGTCGTCGACGCCGGGCTGGAGACCCCGGCGCACGGCGTTCTCGGCCGCGGCGATCTCCTCGCGGGACCCGCCGAGGTGCACCGTGGGCGCGAGGCCCACCTCGGGATTCGTCCAGGGCACCGGTCCGTCGAGTGCGAAGTCGACCTTCGCGACGCCCGAGCCGTAGCGGTAGCGACGGATGGCGCGCCGGTAGCTCCACGGGAGATCGGCGGTGAGCAGCAGGTCGGGCGACGTGTCGAGGAGCACCGCGCGACTGCCGCGCACGTCGCCGAGGGAGCGCACCGGGGCATCCGTCACGATCTCGCCGCCGAGCCGGCGCAGCTCGTTGGCGAGGGCATCGGCGATGACCTGCGAGCCGCCCTTCGGGAAGCCCCAGCCCACCCCGTGGGCGTGCATCGCGAGCAGCAGGCCGGCCCCGGCCGACGCCAGCGACGGCATGCCGCCGGCGGCGTGCGCGACCACCCCGGTGAAGAGCGCCGGCGCCACGTCGCCCAGGAAGCGCAGGTTCCAGGCGCCGGTGCCCTGCTCAAGCGACCGGAGGCCGAACCGCATCGCCGCGATCGGGTCGCGGGGCACCTGGAGCAGCTGCGACCCGGTGAACGACACGACGCCGCGCTGCCGGGCGAGCAGCGGCGCGATGAGTCGTCGCCACAGGCGCCCGTCGGCGCCGAGTCCCCTGGCGGTGCGGTCGAGGCCGCGCCACGCGATCCCGGCGCGGCCGCCGTCGAGCGGGTGGGCGTACGACACCTCGGGCACGATCCATTCGATCCGGTCGAGGAGGCCGAGCTTGCGGAACACCGGCGACGCGAGCGCCGCCGGATGGACGGCGGAGCACACGTCGTGCCGGAACCCCGGCAGCGTGAGTCCGGCCGAGCGCACGCCGCCGCCGATCGAGGACTCGGCCTCGAGCACCCGCACGGAAAGCCCGGCTCGTGCGGCCACGACCGCGGCCACGAGCCCGTTCGGCCCGCTGCCGACGACCGTGACGTCGATCACCGGGTCAGAACCCGGCTCCCATGGTGTTGAGGTAGATCCACGGCAGGCGGTCCATCACCAGCCGGTGCTGGGTGCCTTCGGCGTCGGGCCCCTCGTCGGCCACGGCCGGGTGGTCCTCCTTGAGGTGGCGATCGGCATCGTACTCGTCGTCCTCCTGCCAGAGGATCGTCTTGCCGTCCTCGCTGACCTTCGCCACGTACGGCTTCACGTCGCCGCTGCGCAGCTCGGCGAGCGCCGCGTCGACGGATGCCGCGTTCTGCAGCCCGTGCAGCGTCACCCAGGTCGGCGGCCACAGGGTCATCGAGCCGGCCGCGTGCCGGTCGAGCGCGTCGACGGGGCGCAGCCACTCGACCGCCATGACCTCGTTCGGCGCGGGGCGGATCTCGCCGTCGGGCACGCGCACGGCGAAGAACGTGGTGCGCAACTGCTTCTCCGAGTTCTTGGGCGGGGTCCAGTGCGAGAACGGCACGAGGTCGTAGCGGTCGAGCTCCAGCCCGATCTCCTCCCGGGTCTCACGCACCGCGGCACGTCGCGCGGCGTCCTCCGTGTCGGTCGAGCCGCCGAATGCGTCGGCCTCGTCGACGGCGCCGCCGGGGAACACCCAGGCGCCCGCGAACGAGCCGCGGTCGCGCGGGCGCTCGGCGAGGAGCACTTCGAGGCCGCGTTCGCCGTCTCGGAGGAGCACCACCGTCGCGGCCGCCCCGGCAACCTCGTCGTTGGTGAGGGATTCAAGGTCGCTGTCCATGTCCCCACATTAGGCCGGTCGGCGCGCGAGCGCACCGGTGTCGGCGGTGCGAGCGCATGGGGGTCGGTGGCGCCGTCCCGGCAGCCGTCGGTCGCCACGGATACACTGCGGAGCATGCACCTGCCACGACTGCGCGGCGTCGGCGAGGAGTCCGTGTCCCCCCAGGCGACACTCGTGCTCGCGCCCAACGCCGGCCCGATGACCCTCGACGGCACGAACTCCTACGTGCTGCGGGCACCGGGCTCGCCCGGCGTGGTCGTCGTCGACCCCGGCCCCTCCGACGCCGCCCACCTCGGGCGACTCACCTCCTACGGGCCGGTCGAGCTCGTGCTGCTCACCCACCACCACGCCGACCACGTGGAGGCGTTCGCCGAATTCGCCCGGCAGACCGGCGCGCCGGCGCGGGCGATGGATCCTGTCCACTGCATCGACGCCGCGCCCCTCGTCGACGGCGAGGTGATCCAGGTGGCGGGCCTCGAGCTCGAGGTGATGGCGACGCCCGGTCACACGTCCGACTCGGTCTGCTTCGTGCTGCCCGACGACGGCGACCACGGCTCGGTGCTCACGGGCGACACGGTCCTCGGGCGAGGCACGTCGATCATCGCCGACCCCGACGGTGCGCTCGGACCCTACCTCGACTCGCTCGCACGCCTCCAGGCGTTCGCGGGTGCGGCCGGCGGCGTGGTCACGGTGCTGCCCGGCCACGGACCGGTCCTGCGCGACCTCGGTTCGATCTGCGAGGACTACGTGATCCACCGCGCCGAGCGCCTCGCGCAGATCCGGTCAGCACTCGAGCGACTCGGCGCCGACGCGTCGGTCGAGGCGGTCACCGACGTCGTGTACGCCGAGACGGATGCCTCGGTGCGAGGTGCAGCCGAGGCATCCGTTCGAGCGCAGTTGCGGTACCTCAGGGGCGCCGCCTAGGTCTCACGCGGCGACGGCGAAGCCGCCCGTCCAGCCGATCTTCTCCTGCACGGCGAGCGTGAGCTGCAGGAAGCCGAGGGACTCGAGCTCGCGCGCACGCGACAGCGACCCGGCGTCGACCGCCGAGACCCCGCCCGCGCGCACGACCTCGGCGAGCGCCTGCTTGGCGTCCGCGTCGTCGCCGGCGATCAGCACCGTGGTGGGCTGGCCGCCGACGGTCTTCGCACCGAGGGTCGCGGCGAAGTTCGTGTTGAAGGCCTTGAGCACGCGCGACTCGGGCAGCGCCTCCTGCAGTTCGCCGGCCTTCGAGCCGTCGGCCGGGGCGACGAGCGAGTCGAAGGTCTCGAAGTTCAGCGGGTTGGTGATGTCCACCACGATCTTCCCGGCGAGGTCGGAGCCGCGCTTCGCGACGATCTCGGCGAGCGCGGGGTGGGGCACGGCGAGTACCACGATGTCGCCCGTGATGGCGTCGGACGTGTCACGCCCGACGAACTCGACGATGTTGCCTCCTGCTGTCACGATGGCGCCGATCGCGCTGCCCATGTTGCCCGAACCGATGATGCTGACGGTGGTCATGTGATCCTCCCCGCGCCCTTGGGACGCGTTTACTTGTTGATACAACCAACATCGTATCCCAGTTCAGTTGTTGCGTCAACCAATGCGGTAGACTGGCGTCATGGACGACACGAGATGGCTGAGCACCGAGGAGTCCGCCGCCTGGGTGCGACTCGTCGCACTCGCGGAACTGCTGCCCGGCGCGCTCGACGCCCAGCTCCTGCGCGACGCCGGGCTCACCCACTTCGAGTACGGCGTGCTCATGGCACTCGCCGGGGCGCCCGAGCGCACGATGCGCATGACGGAGCTCGCCTCGCGGACCAACGCGACGCTGCCCCGCCTCTCCCACGTCGCGCGTCGCCTCGAGGAGCGCGGGCTCATCCACCGCTTCCCCTGCCCCGAGGACCGGAGGGCGACGAACGCGACGGTCACCGATGCGGGCCTCGCGCTCATCGAGGCCGCCGCGCCCGGCCACGTCGACACCGTGCGCGCCAACGTGCTCGATGCGCTCTCCCCCGAACAGCTCCAGCAGCTCTACCAGATCGCCGGCCTCGTGCTCTCGCGACTCGACCCCGACGAGCGGCTCACCGCGACGTCGTGCCAGTTCAGCGAGGGTCCGGCCATCGCGCGCGCCGGCTGACCGCGCTCGGCAGCACTGCCGTGGGCGGCACCGCTCTGGGCAGCTCTGCCCTGAGCGGCATCCGCCCCGCTCGCGCCGACGCGCGCGCAGCCTGGGATCATGAGCGAACACGAGACCCCACCGATCCAGCCGATCGACGCCGAGCTCACCCGGCGACTGTTCCACGAGCGCGTCATCGTGCTGGGCGACGAGCTCGACCAGGCCGGCGGCAACCGCCTGATCGCCCAACTGCTCACCCTGTCCGCCGACGACGCGCGCCGCGACATCCGATTCTGGATCAACTCGCCCGGCGGCTCGGTGCCGGCGATGCTCGCCATCATGGACGTGATGCGCGCGATCCCGAACGACGTCGCGACCATCGCGTTGGGCTGGGCGGCAAGCGCGGGCCAGTTCCTGCTCACCGCGGGGGCCCCGGGCAAGCGGTTCGCGCTGCCGCATGCGCGAATCCTCATGCATCAGGGTTCCGCGGGCATCGGCGGCACGGCGGTCGACGTCGAGCTCCAGGCCGACGACCTGCGCTACACGCGCGACGTCGTGCTCGGCATCACCGCCGAGCTCACCGGCCAGACGTTCGAGCGCATCGCGCAGGACTCCCTGCGCGACCGCTGGTACACCGCCGAGCAGGCCGTGGAGTACGGCTTCGTCGACCGGATCGTGCACGGCCCAGAGGAGCTGCTCGGCGGCAGCGCCCGCCCGGTCGCCGGACTGCGGGTGCCGGCATGAGCTCCTACACGATCCCCTACGTGGTCGAGAAGCGCGGCAACGCCGAGCGCACGATGGACGTGTACAGTCGACTGCTCTCCGAGCGCATCGTCTACCTCGGCACCGAGATCGACGACGGCGTCGCCAACGCGCTCATCGCGCAGTTCCTGCACCTCGCCTCGGAGTCGGGCGATACGCCGATCAACCTCTACCTCAACTCCCCCGGAGGATCGCCCGGGGCTGCGCTCGCGGTGTACGACACGATGCGACACATCCGGCCGGATGTCGCGACGACGTGCGTCGGGCAGGCCGGCGGTCCGGCCGCGGTGCTCCTCGCGGGCGGCGCCAGAGGGATGCGGGCGATCCTCCCGCACGGCAAGGTGACGCTGCACCAGCCCTCGACGCAGGGACGCGGCACCGTGCCCGACCTCATCATCCACGCCGACGAGGTCGTGCGGGTCCGCGCCGAGCTCGAGGAGGCCCTCGCCGCCGATACGGGCCGCGACGTGGTGACGCTGCGCCACGACACCGACCGCGACCTCATCCTGCCCGCGACCGCAGCAGTCGCCTACGGCCTGGCCGACCACGTGCTCGAGGCGCGGGTGCCGGTTGGCGTGACGGAGGTCGCCGCCGGGCGTTCGGCGGCGGGCAGGTTCGACACCACGACACTCGTTCGGGGGATGGGCGCCCGTGGCAGCCAGGCGTAGCTTGCGACCAGGGGGCTCGACGGGGAGGTCTGCCATGCATCGATCGAAAACGACCCTCGGGGCGATGATCATCGGGTTCAGCGCGGTCGCGGTCGCGATTCCGGCCGCGGCGCACGCTGCGCCGCCGGTGGAGCACGAGCACTACGAGTTCACCGACTCGTACCCGATCACCGGCTGCGGTTTCGAGATCAGAGCCGATCTCACCGCATATGGCCACGCCATGATCACGGAGGTCGCCGGGTCCGACGGTCAGGCATACCTCGGGCATGACAACTACCGGTTCCGGCAGGTGACCACCAATGTGGCGACCGGGGAGTACTTCATCGTCCGCGGGAGCGCCCTGTTCAAGGAGATGACCGGCGTCCACGTCTCCGGAGACATCTGGGAGTTCACCAGCCAGGAGTCGGGCCAGACCTTCGTGATCGAGGACAGCGACGGAAAGGTCGTGCTGCGAGACCGCGGCCGAATCACCTACCGCACGCTCTTCGACACGCTCGGAGACGGACAGCCGGGCGGATTGATCGTCGAGGATGAGGTGACCGGCGTCTTCGGTCCGCATCCGAGCTTCTCCGCGGACTTCTGCGAGATCGCCACCGACCTGATCGGGTGACGTCGACCGACGAGCATCCTGAGCCGGCTGCAGCTAGGCGGCGAGGAGGAACGCTTCGGCCGGCTGGGCGAGGGTCGCGCCGCCGAGCACGATCGTGTCCGCGGCATCCGCACCGGTGAGGTCGAGCGGATGCTGCGGCACCGCGTCCGCGCGGAAGGCGAACGACGCCTCGACGAGCAGACGCTCACGGCGCTCCGCCTCGCGGCGGTCCTCGTCGAGGCGCGCGCCGAGCCGTTCACCGACGCGGCGAACCACGTCGAACAGCTCGAGGCCGAGTGCGTCGGCCACCGACCCGAGGATCTCGGACGAGGGCTCCTTGCGCCCCCGCTCGATCTCGGAGAGGTACTGCGGCGACACGCCCGCGGTGGCGGCCACCTCGGTGAGGATGCGCTCCTGGTCGAGGCGCTCCCCGCGCAGCACCTCGCCGAGCACGTGCCGCCAGAGCGGCTTCGGCGCATGCGGGCCGATCGCCCGCGAGAACTCGACGACCTTGCCCATGTGCCGAGGCTAATCGCGGACCGACCGCGTCGTCAGGCCGATCCGCTCAGGGCAGAATCGCGTGCCGCCCCGTCGCACCGCCCGCGGCACGGCCCGCGCTAGCTCGCCGCACGCTGGGTCGCTTCGCCGAGCCGCTCGAGCACGCGCTCGGTCGCCCGCGCCAGCACCCGCTTCTCATCGGGATCGAGCGCGTCGAGGAACAGGCTCCGGATCGACGCGGCGTGGTCGCGCAGCGAGTGCAGCAGCGTGCGCCGGCCTTCGCGCGTGAGCACGACCCAGGTGCCGCGGCCGTCGGTGTCGCACTCGGCGCGCTCGACCAGCCCGCGAGCGGCCATCCGCGCCAGCTGGTGCGACAGCCGGCTCTTCTCCCAGCCGAGCGCCTCGCCGAGCGCACCGGGGCGAAGCCGCCGGTCGGGCGCGTCGAAGAGCGTGAGCATCACCGAGTAGTCGGCCTGCGAGATGCCCGCATCGCGCTGCAGTCGGCCGTCGAGCTCGCGCATGAGATCGCGGTGCATCGTGAGGAAGCCGCGCCAGAGGGCCCACTCGGCCTCGTCGATCTCGGATACCACGGACATGACGACCATCCTATCGAAATTTGGTTGACACGTCATCTATTAAGGTTATGATGACGCGTCAACTACTTTCCGGAAAGGACTCCCGCAATGACCGCAGTCAGGATCGGCATCATCATCGGCAGCACGCGACCCGGTCGCGTCGGCGACCAGGTCGCGAAGTGGGTGCTCGAGAACGCGTCAGCGCGCACCGACGCCGAGTTCGAGCTCGTCGACCTCGCCGACTTCGCGCTGCCGCACCTCGACGAGGCCGTGCCGCCGAGCATGGGCCAGTACGCGCAGGCGCACACGAGGGCCTGGGCCGAGAAGGTCGACTCATTCGACGGCTACATCTTCGTGACGCCCGAGTACAACCACTCCACGTCGGGTGCACTCAAGAACGCGCTCGACTTCGTCTACGGCGAGTGGAACGACAAGGCCGCCGGTCTCGTGAGCTACGGCGCCGCAGGCGGCACCCGCGCCGCCGAGCACCTGCGCCTCATCCTCGGCGAGCTGCAGGTGGCCGACGTGCGCCAGCAGGTGTCGTTCTCGCTGATGACCGACTTCGAGCAGTACACGACGTTCACCCCGGCGCCCTACCACCAGGGCATGCTGGCCGCCCAGCTCGACCAGCTCGTGCCGTGGACCACAGCACTCAAGGGCGTGCGCGAGGCGCGCACCGAACTCGACCGCGCCGCCTGAGCCACCCCGTACAGGCCCCGGCGATCGCCTCTCGCGGCGGCGCCGGGGTCAGGCTGCTCCCGCGGCGCCCCGTGGCGCGGGCTCAGGCGGGCTCGTAGGTCAGGCAGTCGGCGTCGTCGGCGCCGGGCCCGATGCGCACGGATGCCGCGTGGCACTCCAGCGCCGTGTTGTGGATGCACTCCGCGCGCTTGCAGGCGCCGACGTGCGTCACCACCTTGTCGAGGCCGCCCTTCGTGCCGAGCGGGATGAACGTGGCGCACTCGGCGTCGCCGATCGATCCTCCGATGGTGACGGCGGCCGCGTGGCAGTGCGAGTGGTCGTTGTAGGAGCATCCGGCCACCGAGCACTCGGAGACGGCGGGCAGATCGTCGAGCGTCATGCTCATGGTGACCTCCTGGGGCGGTTGCGACCGTGCGTTACCGGCGATGGTAGTCCCGCACGCTGGTCGCGCGCAGTACCCCTGGCGGTCTTTTTCGCAGATCAGAGGCTATTTCTTAGTTAGGTGAGCCTCACCTACGCCGGGGCGTTGTCGGGGTCGACGGTCTCGATCGTCTCCGCCTCGATCGCGTTGTCAGCGTCGAGTTCGTCGGCGTCGGGACCGACTTCGTCGCCCACGGGTACGACGTCATCGGCATCGTTGCGCGGCTCACCCTCGGTCTCGCGCCGGCCGACGTCCGGCGTGTCACGGCCGGCGTCGTGTCGCTGTGCATGGTCTCGCGGGTCGGTCATGGGGCCCTCCTCGTTCCGTCGCCTCAAGCGTCGGTCCGAGGCGACGTGCCGTCAACGGCTTGACGCCGGCCCGGAGCACTGCGTCCCATCGGGTGTCCATCATGCCGATTGGCACTAGAGGGCACGCGGTCGCGCACGCCAGAATGAGCGGAGACAACTGGAGGTGCACGATGCCCATCGAAACCGTGCTCTGGTCGATCCTCGGCCTGATCGGCGCCGTCGGCGGCGTCCTGCTCCTCGCGGCCCTCTGGTCGATGATCCGCTCGCCGCGCGGGTACTGACTCCCGACGTGAACTGACCGCATGACGAGCGCCGCCACCACCACGGCACCGCTGGTCCGTCACGCCGTCAAGCAGGGCGGCACATCCGATCGACTGTCGGCGCTCCTGCTGCTCACGTTCACCCTCATCGCGATCGCCTGGGCCAACTCCCCGTGGGGAGCGACGTACGACGAGTTCTGGGACACCGACGTGGAGATCATCGTCGGCGAGTTCGCCGCGCACCTCACGCTGCACCAGCTCGTGAACGACGGGCTCATGGCGTTCTTCTTCTTCACCGTGGGCCTCGAGGTGAAGCGCGAGTTCACCATCGGCGAGCTCACCGACCGCAGGCGGGCGGCCGTGCCCGTGATCGCCGCCGTCGCCGGGCTCGCTCTGCCCGCCGCGATCTTCCTGCTGCTGAACGCGAACACCGGCCAGGCGAACGCGTGGGGCGTCGTGATCTCGACCGACACCGCGTTCCTGCTCGGCGCGCTCGCGATCATCGGGCCGAAGTTCCCGGCGCGGCTGCGCACGTTCCTGCTCACGCTGGCCGTCGTCGACGACATCGGGGCGCTCGTGGCGATCGCCGTGTTCTACAACCAGGGCCTGCAGGCCCTGCCGCTCGGGATCGTCGCGGTGCTGCTCGTCGCGCTCGCGCTGGTGCGGTTCCTCCCGGTCGGCCGCGGTCCGGCGTACGCGGTGCTCGGGTTCGGGTTGTGGCTCGCCGTCGCCGCGGCCGGCGTGCACCCCACGCTCGCCGGCGTCGCCGTGGCGCTGCTCATCCCGGTGTTCCCGCCCCGGCGCATGGACGTCGAGCGCGCCGCCGAGCTCACCCGCGCGTTCCGCGAGTCGCCGAACACCACCTATGCGCGAGCGGCCACCCGCAGCCTGCGCGACTCGCTCTCGATCAACGAGCGGCTGCAGACGGCGTGGTCGCCCTACATCGCGTTCATCGTGCTGCCGATCTTCGCACTCGCGAACGCGGGCGTGCGGCTCGACCCGGCAACCCTCGCCGACGCCCTCGTGTCACCACTCACGTGGGGCGTGATCGCCGGCCTCGTCGTCGGCAAGTTCGTCGGCATCACGGGGGCGACGGCGCTGGTGCGGATGCTCCGCATCGGCCGCCTCGCGCCGGGCCTCACGATGCCCCGCATCGCGGGCGGGGGTGCGCTGTCGGGAATCGGCTTCACGATCGCCCTGTTCATCGTGGGACTCGCGATCGAGGACCCCGAGATGCAGGACCTCGCGCGCGTGGGCGTGCTCGCGGCATCCGTCATCGCATTCGTGCTCGGCTGGGCGATCTTCGTGGTGGGCGACCGGCTGCGTCCGCCGATGGCCGTCGGCGCGAAGCTCGTGCGGCCGTTCGACGCCGAGCGCGACCACTACCGCGGCCGGCCCGATGCCCCCTTCCAGATCGTCGAGTACGGCGACTTCGAGTGCCCGTTCTGCAGTCGCGCGACCGGCTCGATCGACGCGGTCATCGAGCACTTCGGCGACGACGTGTGCTGGGTCTTCCGGCACCTGCCGCTCGAGACGGTGCATCCGCATGCGAAGGAGGCGGCCCAGGCCTCCGAGGCGGCGGCGCTGCAGGGGCGGTTCCTCGACATGGCGCGCACCATGTTCGCGAACCAGGACCGGCTCACGACCGACGACCTGTGCCAGCATGCGCGCGACCTCGGCCTCGACATGGACCGCTTCGCGGAGGACCTGCGCTCGCCCGCCGTGGTGCGCCGGGTTGAGGACGACATGCTCGACGCCGAGCTCATGGACCTGCACTCGACGCCGACGTTCTTCATCGGCGAGCGCCGGCACAAGCGGCCCTACGACTCGAAGACCCTCATCGCCGCCCTCAAGGCGCGCCTCCTGCTCGTCGAGCT
>Ga0247821_10001698_pt1 | contig 12302 bp, 8 predicted proteins | sample 13C_Glycerol_Day_FD_192481 | JGI IMG/M metagenome (GOLD analysis project Ga0247821, IMG submission 192481) | Soil microbial communities from agricultural site in Penn Yan, New York, United States - 13C_Glycerol_Day14 | ecosystem: Environmental > Terrestrial > Soil > Agricultural land | place... | reverse complement strand
TCCCGGACGGTCTCGCGGCGCGGCACGCGGCCTTCGGCACCGTCGGGTCGATCGCGCTGCAGGGCGTCCGCCAGGGCGAGCCGCAGCTCGGCGAGGTGGCGCTGGTGATCGGCCTCGGGCTGATCGGGCAGCTGGTGGCGCAGCTGCTGACCGCCTCGGGTGTCCGGGTGGTCGGGGTGGACCCGGACCCGGTGCGCTGCGAGCTCGCCGAGCGGCTGGGCGCGGCGGCCTGCGGCGATCCCGACTCCCCGGCGGTGGCCCACTCCGTCGCCGAACTCACCGGCGGTCACGGGGTGGACCAGGTGTACCTGGCCGCCGGCGGTGGCAGCAACCAGCCCGTCGAGCTGGCCGCCCGGCTCTGCCGGGACCGGGGCCGGGTGGTCGACATCGGCAAGTGCCGCCTGGACCTGCCGTGGAACGCGTACTACGAGAAGGAGCTCGACGTCCGCTTCTCCCGCTCGTACGGCCCCGGGCGCTACGACCCGGAGTACGAGCTGGAGGGGCGGGACTACCCGATCGGCTACGTGCGCTGGACCGAACGCCGCAACCTGGCCTGCTTCCTGGACCTCGTCGCCCGGGGCCGGGTCGACGTGGAGCCGCTGGTCTCCCACACGGCCGACTTCGACGACGCCGTGGAGACGTACCGCAGCCTCGAGGACGGCGGTCTGAAGGCCGTGGCCGTGCTGTTCCGTTACCCCGAGCAGGCGGTGGAGGCGCCGGCCCCCGAGGTGGCCGTGCCCGAGGTGAGACGGCCCGGCGGCGCCGGGCCGGCCCCGGTCCGGGCCGTGAGGACGCCGGTGCGTCTGGCGTTCGTCGGCGCGGGGAACTACGCCTCGTCGATGCTGCTGCCCCACCTGGCGCAGCGCGAGGGCGTCGCGTTGTCCACGGTCGTCACCACGACGGCGCTGTCCGGCGCCAACGCGCGGCGCAAGTTCGGCTTCGAACGGGCCACCACCGATCTCGACGCCGTGCTCGGCGACCCGTCCGTCGACGCGGTGTTCGTGGTCACCCGCCACAGCTCGCACGCCGAACTGACCCGCAAGGCGCTGCTGTCCGGCAAGGCGGTGTTCGTGGAGAAGCCGCTGGCCCTCACCGAGGACGAACTGGCCGGTGTGCTCGCGGCGGTGGAGGAGTCCGGCAACGACCGGCTGCAGGTGGGCTTCAACCGCCGGTTCGCCCCGCTGCTGCGGGAGGCCAGGGAGCGGTTCGGCACCCGGACCGGACCGGGGCACCTGCGTTACCTGGTCAACGCGGGCCGCCTCGACCACGGCAGCTGGTACCTCCAACAGGGCACGCAGGGCTCCCGGTTCACCGGCGAGGGCGGGCACTTCATCGACACCGCGAGCTGGCTGCTGGGGGCCGACCCGGTCTCGGTGTACGCGCTCACCACGCCCGGCAACGAGGACCTCCAGGTCGTGCTCCGCTACCCGGACGGGTCCACCGCCACCATCGGCTACGTCACCACCGGCCCGGCCGGCTTCCCCAAGGAGACCCTGGACCTGGTCGCGGACGGCCGCGCCCTGCGCCTGGACGACTTCGTCCGCGCCACCGTCTACGACGGCCGCCGCAGGCAGTGGGTCGGTTCCCGGCTGCCCAAGGCCCGCGACAAGGGCCAGTCCGCCGAACTGGCCGCGTTCGTCAAGGCCGTGCGGACCGGCGGACCGATGCCGGTGCCGCTGGAATCGCTGGTCGCCACCACCGCGGCCACCCTCGCCGTGCGGGCGGGACTGGCCGGCGGCGCGCCGGTGACACTGGCGGGGCCGCGATGACGGTGAGCTCGGGGAGCCCGGGCTGGTACCTGCGGCGGCTGTCCCGGATGGGGCCGCGGGAGGTCGGCGGCCGGGTGGCCGACACGGCGCGCAGACGGCGCTGGCGGTCGGCGCCGCCGGCCTGCCCGGACGTGACGGGCGCCCGGTTCACCGCCGTACTGCCCGCGGGCGCGGCCGCCGCGGTGCCGCCGGACGCCGTGAAACGTCTGGTCGCCGAGGCGGACCGGCTGATGGCCGGGCACGCCGAGTACTTCGGGGTGGCGCGCGACGACCTGGCCGACCCGGACTGGTGGTACGACCCGAAGACCGGACGCCGGGCACCCGACGGCTACGCCTTCGACGTGCCGTACCGGGACGAGGAGGCCGTCGGGGACGTCAAGCAGATCTGGGAGCTGTCCCGGCACCACCACCTCACCGTGCTCGCCGCCGCCTACGCGGTCACCGGGAACGAGCGGTACGCCGAGCGGGTGGCCGAGCACCTGCGGTCGTGGTGGGCGGCCAACGCGCCGCTGCGCGGGGTGCACTGGACCAGCGGCATCGAGCTGGGCATCCGGCTGCTGTCCTGGGTGTGGGTCCGCCGCCTGCTGGACGGCTGGCCGGGCGCGGCCGGGCTGTTCGAGGACAACCCGGTGGCGCTGCGCCAGATCTGGCACCACCAGCGCTGGCTGGCCGCCTTCCCCAGCCGGGGATCCTCGGCGAACAACCACGCCGTCGCCGAGGCCGCCGGGCAGTTCGCCGCGGCCTGCGCCTTCGGCTGGTTCCCCTCCTCGGCGCGCTGGCGGGCCGACGCGCTGCGGTCGCTGGACCAGCATCTGCGGAGCAACACCTTCGGCTCCGGCCTCAACCGCGAACTGGCGAGCGAGTACCACGGACTGGTGCTGGAGCTGGGCCTGGCAGCGGTGGCCGAGGCGGACACCGCGGGCGTGCCGGTCCCGGCGACCGTCCGGCTGGTGCTGCTGCGGATGACCGACGCGCTCGCGGCCGTCGTGGACGACCGGCTGCGGCCGCCGCGTCAGGGCGACGCGGACGACGGGCACGGTCTGGTGGTGGACGGCGCCGGCACCGACCGCTGGGCCTCGCTCCTGGCCACCGGGGACGCCCTGTTCGGGCGGCTCGGCTGGTGGCCGGAGGTGACCGGCACCGATGTGCGCACCCCGCTGCTGGCCGCGCTCGTCCGGCACACGGCGCCGGCCGTGGCCCGCCCGGCGAGCCGGCCGGCCCACTTCGCCGACGCGGGGATGACGATCCTGCGCGGCCCGGACGGCGTCTGGTGCCGCTGCGACGGCGGCCCGCACGGCTTCCTGTCCATCGCCGCGCACGCCCACGCGGACGCCCTGTCCGTGGAGGTCCGGCACGACGGGGTCGACGTGCTCGCCGACCCGGGCACGTACTGCTACCACGGCCAGCCCGGGTGGCGGCGGTACTTCCGGTCGACCCTCGGCCACAACACCCTGGAACTGGACGGCGCCGACCAGTCCGTGTCCGGCGGCCCGTTCCTGTGGACCCGGCACGCCCGCAGCCGCGTCCTGGTCGCGGACGCCTCCGGCGAGGGCGTGGCCCGCTGGTGCGGCGAGCACGACGGCTACCGGCCCTCCGTGCACCGCCGCCGCGTGGAACTGACGGCCGCGAGCCGGGAGCTGAGGGTGGTCGACGAGGTGCGGGGCCCGCGCCGGGCGGTGCGCCTCGCCTTTCACCTCGGCCCCGCGGTCACCGCCGACCTGACGGGGAACCGGGCCCTGCTCACCTGGACCCGGGACGGCGAGGACCGCTCCGCGGTGCTCGACCTGCCCGCCCAGCTGAGCTGGCGGGCGCATCGCGGCGAGAGCGACCCGCCGCTGGGCTGGTACTCCCCCGGCTTCGGCCGCAGGGAACCCGCCACGACGCTGGTCGGCACCGGCTTCACCGTCGGCACCCAGGGGTTCACCACCGTACTCGGGTTCCAGGGCTAGGGAGGAGGGGACAGGTGCGGAGCGAGGGGCGGCGCCGGGCGTTACCGGCGGCACCGCTGGTGCTGGTCCTGCTGGCGGCGACCGGCTGCGAGAGCACGCCGGACTCGCGGCCGGAACCGACCGCCGCGTGGTCCACGCCCGTGGCCCGGGTGTGCGCCGAGCCCGGGGCCGGGCCGTCCGGGGCGCCGGCCGGCGCCGTCACGGTCGACCCCTCCGTGACCGGTGACCTGGCCGCGAAGACCAGGAACAGCCCTCCGCACACCACCTTCTGGCTCCGGCCGGGCACCCACCGGCTCGCCGCCGACCGCTACGCGCAGGTCGTCCCCAAGACCGGCAACGTCTACCTCGGCGCGCCGGGCGCGGTGCTCGACGGCCGGAAGACCAACCAGTACGCGTTCGGCGGCACCGCCCGCGACGTCACCCTCCGCCACCTGACCGTGCAGGGGTTCGTCGCGCCGCACGACGAGGGCGTGGTCAACCACGACTCGGCCGACGGATGGGTGATCGAGCACTCGACGATCCAGAACAACTCCGGCGCCGGACTGATGGCCGGCGCCCGCCAGCGGGTGCGCGCCAACTGCCTGCGGGGGAACGGCCAGTACGGCATGAACGCCTACAAGGCCGGCGGCCCCCTGCGGGACCTGGTGGTCGAGGGCAACGAGATCACGGGCAACAACACCGACGACTGGGAGCGGAAGCGGCCGGGCTGCGGCTGCACCGGAGGCGTCAAGTTCTGGTCCGTCGACGGCGCCGACATCCGCGGCAACTGGGTGCACGACAACCGCGGAGCCGGCCTGTGGGCGGACACCAACAACAACGACTTCCGCATCGAGGAGAACGTGCTCGAGGCCAACGACGGCGCCGCGCTGATCTACGAGACCAGCTACAACGCGGTCGTCCGCGAGAACACCATCCGGCGGAACAACTGGGTCGAGGGCCGCAAGTCCGCCGACCGCGGCGACTCGTTCCCGTTCGCGACCGTCTACGTCTCCGAGTCCGGCGGCGAACCCAGGATCCCGGCCCGCACCGACCGGATCGAGATCCAACGGAACGTGCTGGAGGACAACTGGTCCGGGATCACCCTGTGGGAGAACGCCGACCGGTTCTGCAACAGCCCGGCCAACACCTCCTCCGGCGACTGCACGCTGCTGGTGAAGGACACCGGCCGCTGCACCCGGCCGGCGATCGCCACCGCGCCGCTGTACGCCGACTGCCGGTGGCGGACCCAGCGGGTGGACATCCACGACAACCGCTTCGTGCTGGACAAGTCGGTCGTCGACTGCGCGGTGAAGTGCGACCGCATGGCGGTGCTGGCCAACTACGGCACCTACCCGGACTGGTCGCCGTACCAGGGCGAGCGGGTGGCCGAGGCGATCACCCTGGAGCAGCACAACCGCTGGCACGACAACGTCTACGTCGGGCACTGGAAGTTCGTCGCCCACGACCCGAGCCGGGTACTCGACTCCGCGCAGTGGCAGGGCGCCCCCTACCGGCAGGACGCGGGCAGCACCTTCCGCGCACGGGACGGTGGTTGAGATGACCGCCGGCCGCATGCCGAAGGCCGTGGGGACGGCCTGGGGACTGCTCGTCCTCAACACGCTCGGCTCCGCGGGGGCGGAGACCATCGTCCCGCTGCCCCGCTCCCTCATCCAGATGGTCACCATGGGCGCGCTGGCCGCCGCGTTCGTGCTGGCGCTCGCGGTCAATCTCCGGCTGCGCGTCCGCCCGAGCGCCTTCCTGCTGCTGCTCACCCTGCTGCTGGTGCCGAGCGTGATCTCCAGCGCGGACCTGGAGTCCGGGTTCGGCGCGCTGTTCCGCTGCGCCCGGCTGGCCCTCTTCGTCGGCACGCTGTGGCTGCTCAGCCGCTGGTGGGACGGTGGCCCGGGGTTCGTCCGGCACCACATCCGGATGTACTTCCTGGTGCTGTGCTCGGTCGCCGCGGGCCTGGTCGTCTCACCGGGCGCCGCGATGCCCGAGCTCTACGGCGGACGGCTGGTCGGCGCGCTGTGGCCGCTCACCCCGCCGCAGATCGGCCAGTACGCCGCGGTGATCACCGGGCTGTCCGTGCTGCTCCTGCTGGGCGGCCGCACCGACCGCCGCAGCGCGGCGCTGGTGGCCCTGCCGGCGCTCGTCCTGCTCGCGCTGACCCACACCCGCACGGCCACCCTCGGCCTGCTGGCCGGGCTGGTCCTGGCGATCGGCTCGCTCGTCCTGACCAGCGCCGCCGCCCGCCGCTTCTTCACCTGGGCGGTGGCGTGCGCGGCCGTGGCCGCGGTGGGGTTCGGCTCCGTGCTGCAGGCGTGGTTCCTGCGCGGACAGAGCCAGGAGAACTTCGCCAGCCTCACCGGCCGGGCCAAGGTCTGGGACGCCCTGCTGGCGGCGCCCCGGACGACCTCGGAGTACGTGTTCGGGGCGGGCCTGGGCGACAAGTCGTTCGGCGGGCTGCCCATCGACAACAGCTGGCTGGCCGTCTACCACGAGCAGGGGGTGTTCGGCGTCGCCCTGGTGGCGGCGGCCGTGGCCGTGCTGGGCGGGGTCGCGCTGCTGCGGCCGCCGTCGCTGTCGAGGGCCTGCGCGATCTTCCTGATCAGCTACTGCGCGATCGCGTCGTACACCGAGGCGGGGCTGGGCGACGCCTCGCCCTATCTGCTGCATCTGACCGTGGCCGCCTCGCTGTTGGCGGCGCCCGCCGCGACCACTGCCGTCCCGGCGCCCGACGTGCCCCGCCGGCGCGTCCCGCGGTGGGCCCGGACCCCGGAGGTGACCTGAGCATGGACGTCCTGGTGGTGCACAACCGCTACGCCTCGGCGCAGCCGAGCGGGGAGAACAAGGTCGTCGACCAGGAGGTGGCGCTGCTGCGGTCGGCCGGCCACCGGGTCGAGGTGTTCGAGCGGCGCAGCGACGACATCGCCGCGCGGTCCCTGCCGTCCAAGGCCGCGCTGCCGCTGCTCGTGCCGTGGAACCCGGCGGTCCGCAGGGAGCTGGCCACGCGGCTGCGGGCCGGGCGGCCGGACGTGGTGCACATCCACAACGTCTTCCCGCTGCTGTCGCCGGCGGTGCTGGCCGCCTGCGCCGACGCCGGCGTGCCCGCCGTCGCCACGCTGCACAACTACACCCAGATCTGCCCGCCCGGCACACTGCAGCGGGACGGCCGGCCGTGCACCGAGTGCGTCGGGGCCACGCCGCTGCCCGCCGTCCGGCACGGCTGCTACCGCGGCTCCCGGCTCGCGACGGTGCCGCTCGCGGTCAGCCTGTCGGCCAACCGGCGGCGCTGGTGGACCGGCGTGGAGCGGTTCCTGTGCATCTCCGCGGCGCAGCGCGACGTCCTGGTGCGGGCCGGCATGCCGGCCGAACGGCTGGCGGTGAAGCACAACTTCGTGCCCGAACCGGGGGTCCGCCGCACGGGCTCCGGCGAGCACCTGCTCTATCTCGGCCGGCTCGCGGAGGCCAAGGGCGTACGGCTGCTCATGGCCGCGTGGGACGAGCTCGCCGCCGCCGGGGGTGTGGGCGTGCCGCTCGTGATCGCCGGGACGGGGCCGCTGAAGGACGAGGTGACCGCCTGGGCGGCGGGCCGGAACGACGTGCGGTACGCGGGCCTGTACGACACGGACCGGTGCCGCCGGGCCATCGCACGGGCGGTCGCCGTGGTGGCCCCCTCCACCTGGCTGGAGGCGTTCGGCCTGGTGGCCGTGGAGGCGATGGCGGCGGGGGTCCCGGTGGTCGCCGCCGGCCACGGCGCCTTCACCGAACTCGTCGAGGACGGCGGGACCGGGCTGCTGCACCGGCCGGGCGACGCCGCCTCGCTGGCGTCCCGGATACGCCGGATCACGTCCGAGGGGGACCGCAACCGGGAGATGGGCCGGGCGGCCCGGCGCCGTTACGAGCGGGGTTTCAGCCCGGCCGTCGGCCTGGAGCGCCTGCTGGAGGAGTACCGCACCGCGATCGCGGGTCGGTCAGCACTGGCTCGCGGCGGGGACACCCGCGCGGGCAGGGGGGATGGGGACAGTAGATGACACACTGCCGACTCTGCGGCTCGGAAGCGATGGCGAGCGTCGTCGATCTCGGGGCGACGCCACCGTGCGAGAGCTTCCTCGCCGCGGACCAACTGGACAGACCGGAGCCGGCGTACCCGCTGCACCTGCGGGTCTGCGCCGACTGCCGGCTCGCACAGATCCCGCCGCTGATCACGCCGGAGGACACGTTCAGCGAGTACGCGTACTTCTCCTCCTACTCGACCTCCTGGGTGGAGCACGCGCGCACCTTCGTCACCGACGCCGCGGCGCGCCTGGGACTCGGCGCCGGCTCCTTCGTGGTGGAGGTGGCCAGCAACGACGGGTACCTGCTGAAGCACGTCGTGGACCGGGGGATCCGCTGCCTGGGCATCGAGCCCTCGGTGAACGTCGGCGCGGCGGCGCGGGAGGCGGGGGTGCCCACGCTCACCGCGTTCCTGGACCCGGACACCGGCGCCGGCGTCCGCGCCGAACACGGCCCCGCGGACCTGGTCGTGGCGAACAACGTGTACGCGCACATCCCCGACGTGGTCGGGTTCACCCGGGGGCTGCGCGCCCTGGTCGCCGACGACGGCTGGGTCTCCGTGGAGGTGCAGCACCTGCTGACCCTGATCGAGGAGAACCAGTACGACACGATCTACCACGAGCACTTCCAGTACTACACGGTCGCGTCCGCGACCCGGGCGCTGGCGAGCGGCGGACTCGCCCTCGTGGACGTCGAGTTGCTCCCGACGCACGGCGGTTCCATCCGGCTGTGGGCCCGCCCCGCCGAGGTGGCCGGCGAGCCGTCCCGGCGGGTGGCGGAGGTGCTGGACCGGGAGAAGTCCGCCGGCCTCCAGGAGCTGTCCGGGTACGCCGAGTTCTCCGCGCGGGTGGCCAAGGTGCGCCGGGACCTGCTGCGGTTCCTCATCGACGCGGCCGAGCGCGGTGAGACGGTCGTCGGCTACGGCGCCCCGGGCAAGGGCAACACCCTGCTCAACCACTGCGGCATCCGGCCCGACCTGCTCCCGTACACGGTCGACCGCAACCCGTACAAGCACGGCAGGTTCACCCCGGGCACCCGCATCCCGATCCTGCCGCCCGAGCGGATCGCCGCCGACCGGCCGGACTACGTCCTCGTCCTCCCGTGGAACCTGCGGGCCGAGCTGACCGAGCAGCTGTCCTACGTGCACGAATGGGGCGGCCGGCTGGTCTTCCCGATACCGGAACTGAGCATCGTCGAGGTGGGGGCATGAAGGTCGTACTGTTCTGCGGCGGCTACGGGATGCGGATGCGCAGCGGAAGCTCCGACGACGTGCCCAAGCCGATGGCGATGGTCGGGCCGCGTCCGCTGATCTGGCATGTCATGCGGTACTACGCGCACTTCGGGCACACGGAGTTCGTCCTGTGCCTCGGCTACGGAGCCCACCACATCAAGGACTTCTTCCTCTCCTACGAGGAGACGACGTCCAACGACTTCGTACTGCGCGGCGGGCGGACGGAGTTGCTGTCCACCGACATCGCCGACTGGACCATCACGTTCGCGCAGACCGGCATCGAGTCGCCGATCGGGGAGCGGCTGCGGCGGGTGCGGCACCACCTGGACGGCGAGGAGATGTTCCTCGCCAACTACGCCGACGTGCTCACCGACGCCCCGCTGCCGGAGATGATCGACCGGTTCTCCCGGCGCGACGCCGGCGCTTCGATGATGGTGGTGCCGCCGCAGTCCTCGTTCCACTGCGTGGACCTGGGCGAGGACGGCCTGGTGGGCGGCATCACCCCGGTGAGCGAACTGCCGCTGTGGGAGAACGGCGGCTACTTCGTGCTCCGCCAGGAGGTCTTCGACCACATCCCGGAGGGCGGGGACCTGGTCGCCGACGGATGCGCCGGACTGGCCAAGCGGGGACGGCTGGTGGCGCACCGGCACCGCGGCTTCTGGAAGCCCACCGACACGGTGAAGGAGCGGGCCGCGCTCGACGACGCCTACGCCCGGGGCGACCGCCCGTGGGCCGTGTGGGAGCGGGACGGCGCGGGGGCGGGCGCCGGGGTGAGGACCGCGTGATCCGGCTCGGCTCCGGGCGCCTGGACCGGGTCGTCGCGGTGGGCGCGCACTGCGACGACATCGCCATCGGCGCCGGCGGCACCCTGCTCACCCTGTGCCTGGCGCGGCCCGGCGTCCGCGTCGACGCGCTGGTGCTCTCCGGCGGCGGCGGCGAGCGGGAGGAGGAGGAGCGGGCCGCGCTCGCCGCCTTCTGCCCGGGCGCCGACCTGCGGCTGACCGTGCTGAAGCTGCCGGACGGCCGGATGCCGGCGCACTGGGAGGAGGCCAAGTCCGCGGTCGAGGAGCTGCGCGGGCGCACCGAGCCCGATCTCGTGCTGGCCCCGCGCACCGAGGACGCCCACCAGGACCACCGGGGCCTGGCGAAGCTGATGTCCACCGCGTTCCGCGACCACCTGGTGCTCGGCTACGAGATCGTCAAGTGGGACGGCGACCTCGGCCGGATGGCGGCGTACCAGCCGCTGTCGCCGGACCTCGCCGAGCGGAAGGTGCGGCTGCTGCAGGAGCACTACCCCTCGCAGCGGCACCGGCCCTGGTACGACCGGGAGGCCTTCCTCGGGCTGGCCCGGATCCGCGGCATCGAATGCCACGCCCGCTACGCCGAGGCGTTCGCCGTCACCAAACTCACTCTGAACCTGGGGGATTGAACCGTGCGCGTACTGCTGACCGGACATCAGGGCTACCTGGGCACCGTGATGGCCCCCGTGCTCACGGCCGCGGGCCACGAGGTCGTCGGTCTCGACGCCGGCCTGTTCGCCGACTGCGTGCTGGGCCCGCGCCCCGCGGACCCGCCGGGGCAGCGGGTGGACCTGCGGGACGTCACCGCCGAGCACGTGGCCGGGGTGGACGCCGTGATCCATCTGGCCGCGCTGTCCAACGACCCGCTGGGCTCGCTGGCTCCCGAACTCACCTACGACATCAACCACCACGCGTCCGTGCGGCTCGCCCGGCTCGCCCGCGACGCCGGGGTGCAGCGCTTCCTGTACGCGTCGACCTGCTCGGTCTACGGCGCCGCCGGGGGTGACGACCTGGTGGGCGAGGACGCCCCGCTGCGCCCGGTGACGCCGTACGCGGAGTCCAAGGTGCGGGTGGAGGACGACCTGCACGCGCTGTCCGACGGCGACTTCAGCCCGGTGTACATGCGCAACGCCACCGCCTTCGGCCACTCCCCCCGGCTGCGCGCCGACATCGTGCTGAACAACCTGGTGGGCCACGCCCTCCTGTCCGGCGAGGTCCTCGTGCTCTCCGACGGCACCCCCTGGCGCCCGCTGGTGCACGCCGCCGACATCGCCCGCGCCTTCGCCGCCGCGCTGGTCGCGCCGCGGGAAGCGGTGCACGACCGGGCGTTCAACATCGGCAGCGAGGTCAACAACGTCACGGTCGCCGAGATCGCCGGGCAGGTCGCCGAGGCGGTCGCCGGGTCCAAGGTGGTGATCACCGGGGAGACCGGCGCCGACCCGCGGTCGTACCGGGTGGACTTCTCCCGGTTCCGCGCCGCGGTGCCCGGCTTCGACTGCGAGTGGACGGTGAAGCGGGGCGCGCTCGAACTCGCCGACGCCTACCGCAAGCACGGGCTGACCCGGGAGGACTTCGAGCAGCGTTTCACCCGGCTCGCCGTGCTGCGCGCCGCGTCCGACGCCGGCACCGTCGACGACACCCTGCGGTGGCGCCGGTGACCGGGTCGGGCGAGGAGATGTACGCGCTGGTGGAGCGGTTGTACCCGCTCTGCCGGAGCATCACCGGCGACGGGGTGCGCGCCACCCTGGACATCGTCGGCGAGTACGTCCCGCTGCGGGTGCACGAGGTGCCGACCGGGACGCAGGTGCTCGACTGGACGGTGCCGCAGGAGTGGAACATCCGGGACGCCTACGTCGCCGACGGCACCGGACGCCGGGTCGTCGACTTCGCCGCGTCCAGCCTGCACGTCCTCGGCTACAGCGTGCCGGTGTCGGCGACGATGCCGCTGTCCGAGCTGCGTGAGCACCTGTACACGCTGCCGGACCACCCGGAATGGGTGCCGTACCGCACCAGTTACTACCGGCCGGAGTGGGGTTTCTGCCTGGCGCAGGAGACCCTGGACGCGCTGCCGGACGGCGACTACGAGGTGCGTATCGACTCCACGCTCGCCGACGGCCACCTCACCTACGCCGAGCACGTGGTGCCCGGGCAGGTCGCCGACGAGGTGCTCGTCTCCTGCCACGTCTGCCACCCGTCGCTGGCCAACGACAACCTGACCGGCATCGCGGTGGCGACGTACCTGGCGCGGGCGCTGGCGGAGCGGACGCCGTACTACACCTACCGGTTCGTCTTCGCCCCCGGCACCATCGGGGCGATCACCTGGCTGGCGCGCAACGCGGAGCGGGTGGAACGGGTGCGGCACGGGCTGGTGCTGGCCTGCGCCGGCGACCCGGGCGACCTGACGTACAAGCGGAGCAGGCGCGGCGACGCGGAGATAGACCGGGTGCTGCGGCATGTGCTGACCGCCTCCGGACGGCCGCACCGCATCACCGAGTTCACTCCGTACGGCTATGACGAG
>Ga0247821_10001697_pt1 | contig 12302 bp, 10 predicted proteins | sample 13C_Glycerol_Day_FD_192481 | JGI IMG/M metagenome (GOLD analysis project Ga0247821, IMG submission 192481) | Soil microbial communities from agricultural site in Penn Yan, New York, United States - 13C_Glycerol_Day14 | ecosystem: Environmental > Terrestrial > Soil > Agricultural land | place... | reverse complement strand
GGCGCCAGAGGCGCGCGGTGTTTCTTTCATGCCAGGGATCTCAGCAGGTGGAATGCGCGCAGTGTAATCTCTTAGCTTGCTAATTAACAAGTTGGTACATAATTTTGTGGGGCGGATTGTCGCAGGGATGAACTCGTCAAGGTGTGGCTAAAAGTCTAGATCAGGTGCTTAAAATTGCAGTAATCAGGGTGTTCATGCCGGTTGTGTAACCTGCATTCGACTTTAGCCGGACAGGGAATGACCGGGTTCACGCTGGCCACGGAGTGGCGCTGCTGTAGAACACCGCCAGCCAGACGGTGGCTGTGCCGGGAGCGGTCCATTCCACGCGGTGGCGATAGTGCGGCGGGATGTCCAGGCAATCGCCCGGCGCCAGCAGGCGGGTGTGGCTCTCGTGCTCGAAGCGCAGGCCGGCGGCTCCACTGAGCAGCACGATCCATTCACCTTCGGCCTGGTCGTACCAGAAACCAGGCGGGCTGGCCTGGCCGCTGGAAACAATGCGCTCAACGCGCACGCCCGGGCGGCTGAGCAGCTCGTCGACCTGTTCGGCGCAGGTGGGGTCGCAAGGGGGCAGTGTGGTCAGCAGGTTGGTCGGTGTCATGGAAAGCCTCGTCTGGATGGGGGTAGTTCCACTATGGACGCAATTGCCGCGCACCGCGCTTCCTGACCCGCCCGGCTGTTTGTAAGAGCTTTCCGAGATTTGAAAGACGGGCAGCAAATGGACAAACTCCTGGCGATGAAGATGTTCGTGGCCACCGTCGATGCTCAGGGCTTTTCTGCCGCCGCCCGCCGGCTTGGGCTGGCGACATCGTCGGTGACGCGCCTGGGCGATGCCCTGGAAACGGCGTTGGGCGCCACCTTGCTCAACCGCTCCACCCGCCAGTGTGCTTGCCGGTGGAGTTCGGCAGGCGGGTCATCGCCCCGCACCTGGGGCCGTTTCTGGCGCAGCACCCGGCGCTGGAGCTGGACATCGACCTCAGCGACCGCCTGGATGACCTGCCTGCGCTTTCGCTATGGGCAGAAAGGGCGACCCTGGCGCGGCCAATGACAGCATCAACGCCCTGTACCTGCGGGGCGCAGGGGTCGGCGGTGGCCAGTGCGCTGTTCAGCCAGTTTGGCTGGCAAGGTGTGGCGCTGGTGGGGGCGGGGTTACCGGGCGTGGCCTTGCTCATCTTCCTGGCCAACGCGCGCCGGGGTTGAACGGTAGCAAGCGGAGCCAGCAATTTTGCAGTGATGCGAAGATCCTGGGGGCGCTTCGCACCCCTTTCGCGACGCAAGGCCGCTCCCACAAAAAACTGCACACGCCTGTATCAGACGCTATCGCCCAAGCGGCAATGCCACACCAATCAAGGCAAACAGGCTGCCGCAGCAGCGGTTGAAGCCTTTGCCGCCCTTGGCCAGCCATGGCCGGATGCGAAACGCCAGGCGTGCCAGCAGGTATTCGACCAGGAACTCGACGCAGGCAAAGGTTGTCGCCATCACCACGAACTGCAACAGCAACCCACGCTGCGGGTCGATGAACTGCGGCAGGAAAGCACCATAGAACAGCAACACCTTAGGGTTGGCCATGGCCGACAGCAGGCCTTGGCGGAACAGGCCGGCATTGCCCAGCCGCGCGCTTTGCGCGGTCAGTTCCAGGTACAGGCCCGGGCTGCGCCACAGCTGGATACCCAGCCAGATCAGATAGGCACCACCCACCCATTTGAGCACGCTCAGCACCGAGGCCGAGGTCTGCAGCAACGCGCTGAGGCCGAACATGGCCAAGGCGATCAGGGCGCTGAAGCCAAATACCCCGCCGACGATGGTGAACAACGTCCGGCGTGTGCCATACAGCGCACCGTGGGTCAGGGCCAGCAGGCTGTTGGGGCCTGGGGTCAGCGACAGGCCGATGCTGGCCAGCAGGTAAATGAGCCAGGTGTCGAGTGCCATGGTGGGAATCGCCTTGTTGGTAAGGAGGGCGTCAGTCTATGGCGCCGGCTTCATTCAGAAAGGGTATGATCTGGACATTTAATGGTTGTTCCTGGACACAATGCCATGCAGCCCGATATCCGCTTGCTGATCTTGCCGTTACCGGATTTTGCCCTGCTGCCGTTCGGTGCCTTTCTCGACAAGTTGCGTTTCAGCGCCGACGACGAGGACTACAGCCAGCAGCGCTACTGCAGCTGGACCGTGGCAGGGCTAAGCCTCGACCCGGTGCCGTCGAGCAGTGGCGCGGTGGTGCAGGTCGAGGCCATGGCTGGCCAGCTTGAGCTGGCCAGTTTCGACTACCTGGTGGTGTTCGGCGGGCGCAATGCCATGGCCACTGCCGCACTGGCGCCTCGCTACAAGGCCTTGCTCCGGCAGGCCGGCAAAGCGGGCGTCAAGCTGGTGGGCGTCGACAACGGCGCCTTCCTGTTGGCCGCCTGCGGATTGCTGCAGGGGCACAAGGTGGTGGTGCACTGGCGCCACGAAGCCGAATTTCGTGCGGCTTTCCCTCACCTACAGGTGCTGAGTGAGCAGCTGTATTGCATCGACGGTAGCCGCATCACCTGCGCCGGTGGCACCGCGGCCATCGACCTGGCCGTTGCGCTGTTGTCACGCGCCTGCGGGCGGACCCGGGCGCTCAAGGGCCTGGCCGACATGCTGGTGGACGAAACCCGCGATAGCCGCCATGCCTTGCGCTCGCTGGAGCAGGGGACCGGGCAGGGGCGGCAGGTGCAGCGCGCGCAGGCGTTGATGCGTCATCACCTGGGTACGCCGTTGGCGGTGGAGCAACTGGCGGCGGAGCTGGGCATCAGCCGGCGCCAGCTGGACCGGCAGTTTCACGCCAGCCATGGCATGAGCGCCAAGGCCTGGTGGCTGGAGATGCGCTTGCAACAGGCGCGCTGGCGCTTGCTCAACTCCAGCCACAGCCTGGCGCAGATTGCCGATGAAGTGGGCTTGGGCGATGCCAGTTACCTGGGCAAGTGCGTGCGGCGACGGTTTGGTTGCACGGCCCGTGAACTGCGCTGTCACGTAGAAAGCTGAATTCACAAGCGGTCCACGTACCCTGTGGGAGCGGGTTTACCCGCGAAGAAGCCACCGCGCTGCATGGCACCGGCTGCGCCGGTGTTCGCGGCTGAAGCCGCTCCCACAGGGACCCTGCTAATTCAATGAGTCCTATGAAAGCGGGTTTACTGCGGCGTCCCGAACAACCCGGTCCAGTAAATCCCCGCATCACTCTTCGGGTCCACCGCATACGCAGCGCCCAGTTCACGGAAGTCCGGGTTCATCAGCGTCGCGCAATGCCCCGGGCTATCCAGCCAGCCATCGACCACCTTGCGCGCAGTGTCACGCCCGGCGGCGATGTTTTCGCCGATCTGCTGGTACAGGTAGCCGGCCAGTTCTGCCCGGTCACCGGGGGTGCGGCCATCCTTGTCGATGTGGTCGAAGAAGTTCTGGTTGGCCATGGCCCGGGTGTGGTTGGCGGCGACCCCGGCCAGCACCGTGCTCCAGCTCAGCGCGGGGGCGGCGGCGAAGGGCTGGCCACCGCATTGGCGCGGTACCTTGCGCGCGGCATTGATTTCCTGCAGCACCTTCTGCCCCTCGGCCTGCCAGTCGCCCAGGCGGCCGCTGAGCAGCGGCCGCGCCAGCACGATGCGCCAGTCGCGGCCTTCCTGGCTGACGCCGATATCGACGAACTGTGGGTCGAGCACCACCTGGCAGAAGCTCTCTTCGATGGCATGCATGGCAGCGCGCGCATCACGCGGCCCCGACAGGCTGATGGCCTGCACGTTGACCATTGGGTAGGCGGCGCGGGTCATGGCCTGCTGCAGGTCGCGGGTACCCTCTGGCGACAGCGCCAGACGGGTATCGCTGTTGAGCGGCGGCAGCTCCAACGACGCTTCGCCACCGCAGGGCTGGGCCTTGCTGCGGTAGACATTGATCGAATCGATCAGTTGCGCCTCTTCGCCGGTGGCAGCCAGTGCCCCGGTCGAGACGACCAGGCCCAGCGACAAGGCGGCAACGGATGACAGGACGCGCATGTGGATCTCCCTATGACTGGCAGCGTCGTGGTTTGCGCTGCTCATCCTACACAAGCCCAGGGCTTTTGGCCCGGGATCGTGCAAAGCAATGAAATCGCCGGCATTCGTTGCTGGCGGCAAAAGAGGGAGTAGACCACTGGTCGGCGGAAAAGTGCGATGACTTGGTAATCATTCGTATCACACCGTACCTTGCAGCCGTCACAGTCTAGCCAAGCGCAAGCATGAGTACCAAAGGCAGGGTGGCGGCAGCCACCACGGTCTGCAGGGCGATGATGGTGGCCATCAGCGGTGCGTTACCGCCCATTTGCCGGGCCATCACATAGGAAGATGACGCGGTCGGCAGTGCCTGGAACAGCACCGCTACCACCGCTGCCTGGCCACCCAGGCCAAGCATGCGGCACAGGGCCCAGGTGGTCAGCGGCATGATCAGGAACTTGAATGCCGACGCCGCCATCAGCGGGTGCACCTGTTGGCCCAGGCGGGCGCCACCCAGGGCGGCGCCGACGCACAGCAGGCCCAGCGGCAGGGCGGCCTGGCCCAAGGCCTTCACCGTAGGTTCGATACCTGCTGGCAAGCCTAGCCCGCTGGCGCGCAGCAGCAACCCACCGGCGCAACCAACGATCAAGGGGTTGGCGAAGATCGCCCGCAGCACTTTGCCTGGTGAGCTATGGCGGGCGCTGAAACGGGCGAACACGAGTACGCAAAGCAGGTTGACCAAGGGCACGATGGCAGCGTTGGCCACCGCCGCCAGGGCGATGCCGGCGCTGCCGTAGATACCGGCTGCAAGGGTGGCGCCGATGTAGTTGTTGAAGCGGATGCCGCCCTGGAACACCGAGGTGAAGTCGGCGCCATCGTGGTTCATTGCACCCTGGTAGAGCACCAGCAGCACGGCCCCGGCCAGGGTCGAGAGCATCAGCACGGCGACCATGCCCAGCACTGGTACGCCATCGAGGTTGGCGGTGGCCAGACCGTGGAGGAACAGCGACGGCAGCAATACGTAATAGCTCAGGCGCTCGGCGCCGGGCCAGAAGTTATCGGCGAGGAAGCCGCGCAGGCGCAGGAAAGTGCCCAGGGCAATCAGCAGGATGATCGGCAGCAGGGTGGTCAGCAGCAAGTGGAGCATGATCGACGTTCCGTGGTCGGGTACGGGGCACAGACTACTGGTGCGGATCGATCTGTAAAAACGTTGTTTTCTTTACTGACTGTTGAGGAAAAATGCATGTTTGCTCTGGGGGCGCTTTGCGCCCCCGGCAGTCTCACGCCTCCAGCGCAGTCTTCAATACCGCACTCAAATGCCGCCGCTGGCTCTTCTCATGCTCCAGCAACACCACCCGCCGAGTCAGTTGCGGTTCGCCAAACGGCAGGCAGGTGGCCGGTGGCAAACGTTGCAGGTCGTCATCGGCCATGGGGATGATCGCCACGCCCAGGCCCATCACCGCCATGCGCGCCAGCGCTTCCTGGCTGTCCAGCTCCATCTGCTCGCTTACCTGCAAATGCTGCCGGCGCAGTTCCTGCTCGATCTGTCGCCCGGCCCAGGCACGCTTGTCGAAACGCAGGAACGGCTGGCTGGCCAGCAGCTGCGGCACGCTTTGCCCGGCCAGCTCGGGGCTGGCGATGGCCCAGAAGCGGTCTTCGAACAACGGCGTGAAGTCCAGGCTTTGCGGGTAGGGGCTGACCGGTTCGGTGGTGATCGCTGCATCGAGTTCGCCGTCTTCCACCCGCCGTGCCAGCTCTGCCGACATGCCTGAGGCCACGCTGACATGCAGCTGTGGGTGGTGCGCCTTTATCCACACCAGCGCCTTGGGCAGGCGCCGGGCCAGCACCGTGTGGATCGCCCCCAGGCGCAGGCGGCCGCGCAGGCTCGGCCCGCTGGCCAGGGCGTCGGCCAGCTCGTCGTAGGCCCCCAGGATGGTCTCGGCGCGGGCCACCGCCAACTGGCCGGCTTCGGTCAGCGCCACCTGCCTGCGGCTGCGGTCGAACAAGGTCACCTGTAGCTCGTCTTCGAGGGTCTTGATGTGCAGGCTCACCGCCGAAGGAGTGAGGCTGAGCAGGTCGGCGGCACGGGCGAAGGTGCCGTGGCGGGCGATGGTCACCAGGGTGCGCAGGGCTTTGAGGGACATGCGGATGGGTCCGGTTTCAAGCTGACAGGGCTGCATTGTCAGGCCCGGCCCTATCGCCGGCAAGCCAGCTCCCACAGGTACTTCACCGGTGGTGTCTGGCCGGCGACAGGGCCGGGCAGGCAACGCTGTTCAACGTGCATTACGCCCATAGGCCTGGCTGATCCTGTCGATCACCATGGCCAGGGCGACAATCGCCAGCCCGGCCTCGACGCCTTGACCGACATTCAGGGTCTGGATCCCCGCCAGCACGTCCTCGCCCAGCCCGCGGGCGCCAATCATCGAAGCCACCACCACCATCGACAGGGCCATCATCACCGACTGGTTGAGCCCGGCCATGATGCTCGGCAGCGCCAGCGGCAGGGCGATGCGCCGCAGCCGCTGCCAACGGCTGGCCCCCAGGCCATGGGCGGCTTGCAGCAGCGAAGGGTCGATCTGGCTCAGGCCCAGTTCGGTCAGCCGCACCAGCGGTGGCAGGGCATAGATCAGCGTGGCGAACACGGCGGGCACCTTGCCCAGGCCGAACAGCATCAGCACCGGGATCAAGTAAACGAAGGCGGGCAGGGTCTGCATCACATCCAGCACTGGCAACAGCAGCTTTTTCGCCAGCGGCCGAGCAGCCAGCAGGATGCCCAGCGGCACGCCCACCAGCACGCAGAGGCCGGTACTGACCAGCACCAAAGCCATGGTCTGCAGCAGTTTGTCCCACAACCCGAGCATGCCGATCAGGGCCAGCAGCGCCACCAGTACCGCGCTGCGCAGCAAGCTGCGGCTGGCATGCCAGGCGAGCAGGCCTGTCAGCAATAGCAGCAGCCACCACGGCAGCAGGCGCAGCAGGGTTTCCAGGCCGACCAGCAGTTGCAGCAACTGGTCAGAGAGGCTGCGCAGGTGATCGCCGTAGTTCAGCACCAGCCAGTCGACCAGCCGGTTGACGCTGTCGGCAAAGGAGAACTGCAGGCTTTGGGGGAAGCCGCCGCTCACAGGCTGCCCTCGACCTTGGTGGCAATGTCCGCAGGCAACCAGGCTTTCCACACCTCGCGGTTATCGCGCAGGAAGGTGAGGGCAGCATCGCGGGGCGGCGTGCGTTTTTCGCTCATGTCGGCCAGTGCCTTGTTGAGGCGGTCGATGGGCAGGTCGACCCGCTCGAACACGCTCACCAGCTCCGGGTAGCCGTCACGAAAGGCCTTGGACACGCCAATCGACAATTTGGCCGGCAGCGAGCGGCTGCCCTTGGGCTTGGGGTTTCCGGCATCGGTGAGGGTCGCCCAGGCCTGGGCATCGAACGGCGGCTCTTCCAGGCGTATGAGTTTGTAGCGGCCCATCAACGGGGTCGGGTTCCAGTAGTAGAACAGCACCGGTTGGCCACGGCGGATGGCCGAGCCGATTTCGGCATCCATGGCGGCCCCGGAACCGCTGCGGAAGTTGGTATACAGGTCGCTCAGCCCGTAGGCCTTGAGTTTCTGGCTGTTGACGGTCTCGGATGTCCAGCCGCTGGGGCTATTGAGAAAACGCCCTTTGTCGGGCGACTCGGGGTCACGGAACACCTGCGGGTAACGCTTGAGGTCATCGACGCTACGCAGGTCGGGTGCCATGGGCTTGAGCTTGCGCGTGGCATCGCCTTCGACCACATAGGCCGGTACCCACCAGCCTTCTTCGGCATGCTTGACCGTGTCGCCCAGCGCGAACACCTGTCCGGCCGCTTCTGCCTTGACCCAGGCAGGGCTGCGCCCGGCCCATTCCTCGGCGATCACTTGCAGGTCGTTGCGTGCCAGCGCCACTTCCATGCTGACCGTGCTGCCGGGCAGGGTGTCGGTGGGGTAGCCATACCCACGCTCGACGATCAGGCGCAGGATTTCGGTGGTGAGTGCGCCGCTTTCCCAGCCGATGGCGCCAAAGTGGATGGGCTCGCTGCGCTCTGCCGACGCGGCGCTGTCGGTGCTGGCCAGGCCTACGGCGAGCAGCAGGCCGGCCAGCAGCGTTGGAATTTTCTTCATCAGGGCCCTCGTCGGTTGCCGTGGGGTAGGTGCGGGCAAGTGTAGACGACCCCTCCCGCGCCTTGCCGACGGCGGTAGGGAACGGGCTCCTGCTGCCAGCGGGGGCCGCGGTTTGCAAAGGTGCGTAGTGCCGTTTGGCAAGCACATTTTGCGAGGCATTCCTGATGACGCTGGACTTGAATTTCGTCTATTACCGCAACTTCCGATTTGATGGAAAGCTACACGTTCGTTGCAGTGGCGCAGACCTGCACAAGGTCGGTCGCATTCGCTACGAACTGGAACGGGCCGGCCCTGATGGCCCGGTGTCCTTCAGAGGGGTTTCGGCCTATTCCCAGGCCCACACCGGAAAACTCAGTGACCACGGCTGCCCAGCCACATTACTCGCCGAGGAGGAGGCGGGGGTCTACACCATTCGGCCAAGGGTGGTGTTGCGGGATGAACATGCGCGGGCGATGAACCGGCCTGTCGGAGGGGCCGGTGTCATCGACATGCCGCCGCTGGTACTCGACATCAAGGCTGAGGAACTCAACCGCAGTGTGCTGGACAAGGTTCCGTTGCCCTCTGATAGTGGGCGTCGCAAGCGGGCGTTGGCGTCCGCGGACGTGGCCGACCCTGCGCTGCCCCTATTGGCACCAGGCACCTCGTACCCGACCCTGGTCATCGAGTTCAGTGTCGGGGGGTATGAGCACTTCCTTCGAGACCTGGAGCCCGCTTCGGGCTCTGCCCTGTCGCGTTACTGGCCGAACCTGAAGTCGGTGATCGCGCCCAGGCCTGTCCTGGACAAACATGAAATGGACGATGACAGGCTTCAGGTACTCCGTCAGTACTATTACCTCGACCAGCCTGACAGCATGCTCAATGACACCTATCTGGCATTGCTCAAGTCGTTGGCCGCGCTGGATTACGTAGTATCCATGCAGGTGTTGCCGGTAACGTCGGAACCAAACCTTGTCGCATTCGTGCTGGCGGGGCTGTTGGCAACCTTGCTGACAGGTACTGCAGTGGTGGCAGGCAGCAGGGCTGATGAAAATGCCCAACCCACGCCCGACTTCGAACCACGCCAGAACTACCTCGACGAGCCCGGCCCCCGCTGGAAGGGCCTTAATGCACGCAAGGCCTGGGCCGGCAAGGTGACGGGCAAGGGCGCGCGGATTCACTTCAGCGACGGTGGTTTGCATGTTGGGCATGAAGACCTGCGTGGCAACCCGGCCTTGAGCGTCGTGTCGCTTGAGCCAAACCATGATCCGCGCCATGGCACTGCTTCAGTGGGTATCATTCTGGCGAAGCGTAACGGGTTCGGCGCCACGGGGATCAGCCATGACAGCGAGCTGTACCTGTACAACAACCGCGCGAGAGATGCCCAGGGCAATTTCCAGGCGCTCAAGGATCTGCTGCGCAATGTAGAACCCGGGGACATCGTCGGCATCAATCGCCAAGCTGCAAATGTCGACGTGCTGAGCACGCGGCTGCCGTCCTTGCACGACAAGGCCTGGTGGACCGTCATGCAGCAGTTGAGCCAGCGCGGTGCGGTGGTGGTCAATGCCGCGGCCAATGGCAGCAGCAAGACCCTTGCAGAACGAAATACCTTTGAAGGGCACGGCGTGGATCTGGCCAATTGGCGCTACTTCAATGACCACGGCGATTCGGGCACCATTCTGGTGGGCGCCAGCCGCTCGTATGACGGCAAGCCCCATACCTACTCCAACCACCATTACCCTTACCGCATGCTCAATGCCTGGGGCGATAGCGTAGTCACGCTTTCCTATGGGGACTTGCAGGACTTGTCTGGTGAGGGCAGGGACTACACAGACAGCTATGCTGGCACTTCCAGTGCTACGCCGATGGTGTGCGGCGCGCTGAGCCTGATTCAGTCCTACGCCCTGGAGCAGCATCACGTCTATCTCAATGGCAACCAGATGCACCAGTTGGTCATGGAGTCTGGTTACGACGATGCCACCCTACCGGATACCGATGTGATGCCGATGGGCGCCCGACCCAATGTGCATGGTGCGTTGGTACTGCTGGACCGCATCCTCGGCGGCGGCCGGTTCGCGGCCTGAGCCAGGGCCGGCAGGTGCCGGCCCTGAGCCATTCACACGCGGAACTGGTCCATCAGCGCCTGCTGCTGGTTGGCCAGACTGTTCAGCGACTGGCTGACCCGCGCCGACTCGTTGGCCTGCCCCGACAGCGACTCGGTGACATCACGGATGGTCGCCACGTTGCTGTTGATTTCCTCGGCCACCGCGCTTTGCTCCTCGGCGGCCGAAGCGATTTGCAGGTTCATGTCGGTGATTACCGTCACTGCCTGGCCGATGCGCTGCAGCGCGGTGACGGCCTGGCCAACCTGCTGCACGCCGCCCTGGGCCTGGCGGTGGCTGTTGTCCATGGCACCGACCACCTCGCGGGTACCGTTCTGCAATGCCTCGATCACCTGGCGGGTTTCTTCCACCGACTCCTGGGTACGCTGGGCCAGGTTGCGTACCTCATCTGCCACCACGGCAAAACCACGGCCGGCTTCACCGGCGCGGGCCGCCTCGATGGCAGCGTTGAGTGCCAGCAGGTTGGTCTGTTCCGCAATCGAGCGGATCACCTCCAGCACCGAACCGATCTTCTCGCTGTTCTGCGCCAGGCCCTGGACTTCGGCCATGGCATTACTCATGTCGGCGGCCAGGGCATCGATGCTGTGGGTCGTGCGATCGATCACCGCCAGGCCTTCGCGGGTGGCCTGGTCGGCGTCGCGGGCGGCCTGCGCTGCCTGCGCTGCGCTGCGGGCGACATCCTGGGCGGTGGCGCTCATCTCGTGCGAGGCGGTGGCCACCTGGTCGACCTGACGGTACTGCTGCTCCATGCCGGCGCTGGTCTGCGTGGCAATTGCCGAAGACTGGTCGGCGGTGCCTCGCGCGGCCTGCACCGAGCGTTTGACCTCGGCGATGGTCGGCTGCAGCTTGTCGAGGAAACGGTTGAACCAGCCGGCCAGTTCGCCCAGTTCATCCTGCTTCTGGTAGGTCAGGCGGCGGGTCAGGTCACCTTCGCCGCTGGCGATGTCCTTGAGCATGCTTGCCACGCCGAGGATCGGCCGGGTAACGCCACGGGCCATCAGCCACACCATCAGCAGGCCGGCAATCGCCGCCGCCAGGCCCAGGCCAAGTTCCAGCAGGGTACCGCTGGTGTTCAGCGCGTCCAGTTCCTGTTTCAGCGCATCGGCCGGCCCGGTCAAGGCGTTTTCCGGCACGTCCAGCAGCACGCCCCAGGGCTGGGCGTCCGGGATCGGCCGGAACGCCGCCAGCACCTTCAGGCGCTGCTGGTCGTGCACGATGGTCAGCTTGCCATCGGCCAGCTTGCGCACCAGCTCGGCACCTTTGGCTGTGTCGACCTGGTCGAAGCGCTGGGCCAGCTTGCTGGCATCGGCGCTGTAGCCGGCCAGCAGGCCGACCGGGCTGAGGATGCCGACCGTGGTGCGGCCTTCGTACAGGCTGCGGCTGGCCTCTTGGCTCAGGGCCTGCAGGCTGTTGAGGTTGATGTCGATGGACAGGGTGGCGATCACTTTGCCGTCGACCGTCAGCGGGAAGACGATGCTGGTCATCAGCACCTGCTGGCCATCGATTTCATAGAAATACGGCTCCACCACGCACACCTTGCCGGACGTGCGCGGGCACACCCACCAGGTGTTGGCCGGCTGGCCGCTGGGGCCGATCTCGGTGTTGGCCATGTCATGCTCGGGCAAGGCCATGGCCGTCAGCTGGCCGACACGCGGTTGCGACCAGTACAGGGCGAAGCGCCCGGTTTCATTGCTGCCCAGCTCCGCCTTGCCGGCGAACAGGCTGTCCTTGTTGTCCAGGGCGTTGGGCTCGAACACCAGCGACAGGCCGAGCAGGTCGGGGTTGGCCTGCAAGGCTGCGCGCACCTGGCGGGTCATGTCCTCGCGCAGGTCGAAGGCATCGAGAAAACGCTTTTCCGCCTGCTCGCGCAGGAACAGCACCTGACGGGCGAAACCGGCGCCGTACTGGTAGGCGTCCATGAACTGGCGGCGGATGTTCAGCGCCTGCACCTCGCCCTGCGACTCGATGCGCGACTGCGCCGACTCGGTCAGCATCTGCATGCTGCTGGCCTTGACCAGGTCCGAGCTGTGGTCCATGCGGTACAGCGACAGGCCGACGAGCAGGGTGACGATGCCGGCCAGGCAGAGACCG
>Ga0247821_10001695_pt1 | contig 12305 bp, 8 predicted proteins | sample 13C_Glycerol_Day_FD_192481 | JGI IMG/M metagenome (GOLD analysis project Ga0247821, IMG submission 192481) | Soil microbial communities from agricultural site in Penn Yan, New York, United States - 13C_Glycerol_Day14 | ecosystem: Environmental > Terrestrial > Soil > Agricultural land | place... | reverse complement strand
GTCAGCAACTGGTCGATCGCAACCTGGCTGCAGATGTGCTCGTAGTCGATCAAGGATTTCCGCGCGAAGTATGCGACAGCGGATTGCGCAACATCCTTCACGCCCGTCGACTCGAAGTTGTAGGTCCACAGGCAGTAGTCGATCCTGACCACCACCTGCGAGTCTTCCTCTTCTCCCACCTTGGGACGCCCGTCCATCGCGATCATGTACAGGCTCGTGTTGGCGCTCGAGCCACCGCCCGCGCCAAGGAGCGTGTTGAGTGCCACGGTTGCGAGGTCGGTGACGGCCTTCTTCCAGTTGTCGGCAGGATTGGATAACAGGCCGCTGATGGCGGAAGTGATTCCGGCCGCGGGCCCTTGCGACGTGGAGACGCGACTTTCACCGTACTCGTAAACCATCAGCCCGGGGGGAACCTGGTTGTTGGAATGCAGCGCGTCCTGCCGTGCGAGTTTCATCCGTTCTTCGACGACGTCGATCAATTCCTTCTTTTTTGCCTCGGCCAAGGTCGAGAGCATCTGCAGCGATGCCTTGAGTTCCTTTGCGGTCGCATCCTGCTTGGTTTCAAGCGCGGTGACAGCGTCGTTGATTGCACCCATTCTCATATCTCCCTGAAGTAACCATCGGGCGAGCTGCTACCAGCCGATATCCCAGCTCGCCATGGGGTGGCCGAAGCGTCCAGGCAGGCGCAATGCCGCCCGAAGCTCCGGTCCTGGTAGGCCTAGAACGTCAAGTGGTAGACAGACGCGTATTTCGAATTGGTGCGTTCGAAGCCAAACCACTTGCGCGCCTGTAAAGCCGCGTGCAGGGCATCGCCTATCGCCGTCGGGACCACCACCAGCGCGAGGCCGCGGGCGCCGTGTGGCTTGAACTCGAGCTTCATCATGTCCAGCCCGATCGAGTCGAGGAACCTGTCGGCATCGCCCTCGCGGAAGATGCCGAAAGCCTTGATCTCGACCCACAGTGGCGGTGCCGCGCTCGAGCTGATGACAAGGTCGCAACGATCCCTGCTGCCGGGGTATGCGAGCTCCCGCTCGACAACTTCATCTTTGCCCAGCGTGAGGTAGCGCCACAGTTCACACTGCAGCCATCCTTCCCAGCCGCCCTTGCTCAAGCACAGCGAACCGGCCGCGTCACTGTCGACCACGGCCAATACATCATTGATATCCATCGCAGCACCTCTTTGACTTTTCAGTTCAGGTGTTGAACACGTTCGACAGTCACCCGGTTGCAAAGACCGTGCGACTGCGCTTCGCTCCTGAAGTGGCCTTCAGGAGGGGTACTGCTGGAGTTCGGATGTAGGGTTCTGGTGTGCGGCGCTCCCCTGGCAAGGTCGTGCGGCCTGTCACTTGTGCCGGTGTGTTGCACCGCCTCGTCGAGCCGCTTTGGTTTTCTGGTGTTCAGGACTAGCGCAAAAGATACGCCACTTGCATGACACTGCTCAGGCGTACCCTGTCAGATATAGCAGGGCTCCAGGGTAATCACTTACCCATCCGCTGCATCTCGCATTTGCCTGCGAGTGCGGGAACCCCCGGCCGGAAGTCCCCGACGCCGCGAGCTCAAGTCGCCGGCTTGTCGCTCAGCGCCTTGAGGTTCTCGCGCAGCTCCGGCGCCATCGGCAGGCCCAGCTTGATGTTGTTCGGCGGAATGGGCGACATGAACCAGCGCGTGTACATGCGCTCGAATTCGCCCTTCTTCATCAGGTCGGCGATCACCTTGTCCACCAGCGCCTTGAACTGCGGATCGTCCTTTCGCAGCATGCAGGCGTAGGGCTCCACCTGCAGCGAATCGCCCACCACTTCCCATTCGGCGGGGTTCTTGGCCGTGGCGATCAGCCCGAAGAGCAGGATGTCGTCCATCGCGAAGGCGACGGCGCGGCCCGCATCGACCAGCAGCATCGAGTCGGAGTGGTCCTTGCCGAGCAGCAGGTTGGTGTTGAGATTGTTCTGCTGGATGTACCGACGCATGACCTGCGCATTGGTGGTGCCGGTGGTGCTGGCGATGGTCTTGCCCGCCAGGCCCGGGTAGTTGCGGATGCCCGAGCCCTTCTTCACCAGCAGCCGGGTGCCGGTGTAGAAGTGATTGATCGCGAACGTGACCTCCTTGGCCCGCGCGCTGTTGTTGGTGGTGGAGCCGCATTCCAGATCGATGGTGCCATTGACCAGCAAGGGGATGCGGTTCTGCGAGGTCACCGACAGGTACTCGACTTCCAGCACCTTGTTCGTGCCGCGGCGGATCTCCGCCACGATGGCGTTGGCCAGGTCCACCGAAAAGCCGACCGGCTTGCCCGCGCCCACCACGTAGCTGAACGGAATCGACGATTCACGGTAGGCCAGGGTGATCTTGCCGCTGTCGCGCACCTTCTTGAGGGTGTCCTGCGCCTGTGCGTGCGCGGGTGGGGTGGCCGAGGCGAAGGCGGCGAGCGCCAGGAAGAGGGATGCCAGGGGCTTGAGCGTCATTGCTGTTCCTCGCGGATAGGGTTGTTGGGGCGCGGGTCTGCCCGCCGCGCGGATGTTGGCACCAATCCGCGCGCATCGCCACCGTGTTTGCCTGCGGTCCCGCCCCCGGTGTCCCGGCGGCCCCCAAGGTCACTCGCTCTGCGTTAGGGTTGGCCCCATGAACGACCTGAGCGCTTTTCCCATCACCCGCAAGTGGCCCGCCGCACACCCTGACCGGCTGCAGCTTTACTCCCTGCCGACACCCAACGGGGTGAAGGTCTCCATCTTCCTGGAGGAGACCGGGCTGCCGTATGAAGTGCACCGCGTGGCCTTCGACGCGAACGACCAGATGTCGCCGGAGTTCCTGTCCCTTGCCCCGAACAACAAAATTCCCGCGATCCTCGATCCCGACGGGCCGGGTGGGAAGCCGCTCGCGTTGTTCGAGTCCGGCGCGATCCTGCTGGACCTCGCGGAGAAGACCGGCCAGCTGATTCCCAAGGACCCGGCGCAGCGCTGGCACGCGGTGCAGTGGCTGATGTTCCAGATGGGCGGCGTGGGCCCGATGTTCGGCCAGGTCGGGTTCTTCCACAAGTTTGCCGGCAAGGACTACGAGGACAAGCGGCCGCGCGACCGGTATATCGCCGAGTCGCGGCGCCTCTTGAACGTGCTCGACCAGCAACTGGCGAAGAACGAATGGATCGCCGGCGGCGAATATGGCATCGCGGACATCGCCACCTTCCCCTGGGTGCGCAACCTCGATGGTTTCTATGGCGCGGGCGAACTGGTCGGCTTCGACGACTTCCGCCATCTGCGCAGGGCGCTGGATGCCTTCCTGGCGCGCCCGGCCGTGCAGCGCGGCCTTACCATTCCCAAGGCTCCCTGAACGCCCAACCCCCGCCATGAATATCCTCTTCGTAGCCGACCCCCTGGAAATCTTCAGGACCTACAAGGACACCACCTTCTCGATGATGCGCGAGGCGCAGCGCCGCGGACACCGCGTCGCCGCCTGCGAGCCGCGGCACATCGCGTGGCAATCCGGAAGCGTGGTGCACGCGGTGGTGCGCGAGATCACGCTCACGGGTGACGAGCACGACTGGTTCCGGGTGACGGCGACGCCGCGCACGGCCCTGCGAGAGTTCGACGCGGTCGTCATGCGCAAGGACCCGCCCTTCGACAGCGAGTACTTCTACGCCACCCACCTGCTGCAGCAGGCCGAGCGCGAGGGTGCGCGGGTGTTCAACAAGCCCGCCGCCCTGCGCGACCACCCCGAGAAGCTGGCGATCATGGAGTTCGCGCAGTTCTGCAGCCCCACGCTCGTCACGCGCGAAGCGGACGAGGTGCGGCGCTTCCATGCGGCGCAACGCGACATCATCCTGAAGCCGCTCGACGGCATGGGCGGCATGGGCATCTTCCGCGTGGGGCCCGACGGATTGAATCTCGGCTCCATCGTCGAGACGCTGAACCGCGACGGAGCGACCACCCTCATGGTCCAGAAGTTCGTCCCCGAGATCACCCAGGGCGACAAGCGCATCCTCGTGATCGGCGGCGAGCCCGTCCCCTACAGCCTGGCGCGCATCCCGCAGGGCACCGAGGTGCGCGGCAACCTCGCGGCGGGCGGCAAGGGCGTGGCGCAGCCGCTCTCCGAGCGGGACTGGCAGATCGCCCGCGCCCTCGGCCCGACGCTGGCCGCGCGTGGCCTGCTGCTGGTCGGCCTCGACGTGATCGGCGACTACCTGACGGAAGTCAACGTGACCAGCCCCACATGCTTCCAGGAAATCACGCAGCAGGCGGGCTTCGACGTGCCGGCGATGTTCGTCGATGCGCTAGAGCGGGCGTGCGATCCCGTCGTGCCGCTTCAGGCTTGAGACTTCGTTCTGGCACGCAGTGCGCGCCCCTCACGCGCGGGTCTGGATGCCGGATCGAGTCCGGCATGACAGCCAGGATGCTGTCATTGCGGGCTTGACCCGCAATCCACGCGGGGGTTGCTCGAAGCGCCGCACATCCCATCCCGCACGCGCGGCTGCGGGGAGTCCCAAGCCCCTCTACGCTCCAACACTTTCACCATCCACGAACACGCGTAGTTGCCCGGGCTGGAACGCTGTCCATTCTTCATTCGTGGTCAACGGCGCCGTGACGACCACCGCCACCTTGTCCTGCGGCGTCGTGTTCCGCGCGAAGTCGATGCTCAGGTCTTCATCGGCCAGATGCGCGTGCGCGAAGGGGTGCTTCCGCTCCACCGAGTACAGGTTCGTCGAGCAATGCGCCCAGAGCGCCAGACCGTTCGAGAGAAGAAAGTTGAAGGTGCCGTGCTTCGCGATGGCCGGCGCCAGCTCACGCAGCGTTAAGGTGAGTTCGCCCACGCTGGGCACGCCCGCGTGCGACTTGGCCATCTCCTGCATGATCCAGCAGAACGCGCGTTCGCTGTCGGTGGTGCCCACGGGCTTGAACGCGGCGTGAAGGCGCGGGTGGAAATTCTCGAGGTTGCCGTTGTGGGCGAACACCCAGTAGCGGCCCCACAGTTCGCGAACGAAGGGATGGCAGTTCTCCAGCGCGACGGCGCCCTGCGTGGCCTTGCGGATGTGCGCGATGACGTTGCGGCTCTTGATGGGGTAGCGGCGGATGAGTTCGGCCACCGGCGAATCGCATGCGGGCTGGTGGTCGACGAAATGACGGAGGCCCACGCCCTCGAAGAACGCGATGCCCCAGCCGTCCGCATGATGGTCGGTGCGCCCGCCGCGCTGCGCGAAACCGCTGAAGCTGAAGGTCACGTCGGTCGGCGTGTTGCAGTTCATCCCGAGGAGCTGGCACATGACGCTATTCTGACCTCACCGACGGGCTCAGGCGCGTCTCGCGCACTTCGGGCAGATGCACGCGCGCAGGCGCGCTGCCTCGGGCACCCGCGCCAGCAGATCGCCGCTGAAGTCGACCTGCGTGCACCAGCAGGGCGGCTGCGCCACGCCGGTGGCGCGCTCCAGTTCCATGGCGCACTGGTTGGGCTGGCCGCAAAGAGGGCAAGCGGTGGGAGACAGAGGCGCGGGATCGGTCACGGGGGCAGTTTATCCCGCAGGCGCACGCTGGCGGTGAAGTGTTCGTCGAGCCGTTTCATGCGCGCGCGTCGTGCGAGGTTTCAGGGCACGGGTTCGTCGCCCAGCGTGAAATAGAAGGTCGCTCCCTCGTCCGGCCGCGCCTCGGCCCAGATGCGCCCGCCGTGGCGATGGACAATCTTCTGCACCAGGGCCAGGCCGATGCCCGTTCCCTCAAACTCGCTGGGCGCGTGCAGCCGTTGGAAGGCCCCGAAAAGCCGCGACGCATGCGTCATGTCGAAGCCGGCACCCCGGTCGGCTACCGAGAAAACAGGGGTGCCCCGCTCGCCCGGCATGCTCGCGATCCGCACATCGGTGCGCGGCTTGTGCGCGGAGAACTTCCACGCGTTGCCCACGAGATTGGCGATCACCTGCGCGAGCAGGCGCGGGTCGCCCTTCACCATGAGATGGGAGGGAATGTCGACGCAGGCTTCGCGCGCGGGGTCGTTCTCGCGCAGCTGCTGCACGAAGCCGCGCGCGATTTCGGCCAGGTCGACGTCCTCCCAGCGCAGTTGCACGCGCGAGAGGCGCGCCAGCGAGAGCATGGCATCGGTGAGGTCGCTCATCTGCCGCACGCCAACGCGGATGCGGCCGAGGTAGTGACGGCCCTGCGTGCCCAATGCTTCGCCGCATTGCGCTTCGAGCGTGTGGCTGAAGCCGTCAATCGACGTGAGCGGCGAGCGCAGGTCGTGGGCGATCGAATACGCGAAGGCCTGGAGTTCGGCGTTGGCGGCTTCCAGTTGCGCCGTGCGCTGCCGCACGCGCTCTTCCAGATCGGCGTTCAGCCGCGCGACCTCGTCCTGCGCGCGGCGCAAGTCCGTCACGTCCGTGATGAAGCCTTCCAAGGCCACGACAGCGCCGTCCTGCCCGCGCACGCCCGCGCCGCGTTCCCAGACCCACTTCAAGGCACCGTCCGCCGCGACGATGCGGTACGTCATCTCGAAAGGCCGGTCGCCCGCGATGGCCGATTGCACTTCCTGCCAGACCCAGTCCCTGTCCTCCGGATGGATCACCGAGCCGTAGCTCACCGCCCCGGAGAGCAGCATGTCCGGCCGCAATCCGGTCAATGCGGACGCGCCTTCGCTCGCGAACTCCATCGTCCAGTCCGGATCATTGCGACATCGATAGGCCATGCCGGGCAGGTTGCTCATGAGCGACGCCTGGGCGCGCTGGCTCTCGCGCAGTGCGAGATGCGCCCCGCGCAACGCCTGCTCTGCGCGGCGCAATTGCGCGATCTCGGCGTCGCGGCCGGCGGGGGCAGGGTCATTCGTCATGCGAACGGGTCACTTTAGCGCATGGCTGTCATGGACTGCGTATGATGCGCGCGGGGGCATCGATGCGAGTGCGGCCTGAACGAGCACCGCGTGGATTGCGGGTCGAGCCCGCAATGACAGCCGCTTTCCTCCGCCGGGGCTGTCATGCCGGACTCGATCCGGCATCCAGACTGGGTATGAAGCGCGCGCAGGGGCATCGATGCGAACGCGCCCTGAACGACGGCGCGTGGATTGCAGGTCAAGCCCGCAATGACAGCCGCTTTCCTCCCCCCGGGCTGTCATGCCGGACTTGATCCGGCATCCAGACTGGGTATGAAGCGCGCGCAGGAGCATCGATGCGAACGCGCCCTGATCGACGTCGCGTGGATTGCAGGTCAAGCCCGCAATGACAGCCGCTTTCCTCCCCCAGGGGCTGTCATGCCGGACTCGATCCGGCATCCACGCTGCGCATGAAGCGCGCGCAGGGGTATCGATGTGGGTGCGCGCTGAACGACCGCCGCGTGCAAGCCTGCGGTGGCCCGATCAAGCGGGCCGGGCCTGTGTGGCCTTCACCTTCAGGCGCCATGCGTGCAGCAGCGGCTCGGTGTAGCCCGACGGCTGTTCGCGCCCCTTGAACACCAGGTCGCACGCGGCTTTGTAGGCGGCCGATGTGTCGAAGTTGCCCGCCATCGGCTGGTAGAACGGGTCGCCCGCGTTCTGCCGGTCGACCACGCCGGCCATGCGCTGGAAAGTCTCTTCGACCTGTTCGCGCGTCACGACGCCGTGATGCAGCCAGTTCGCGATGTGCTGGCTGGAGATGCGCAGCGTGGCGCGGTCTTCCATCAGCCCGACGTTGTGGATGTCCGGAACCTTGGAGCAGCCCACGCCCTGATCGATCCAGCGGACCACATAACCCAGGATGCCCTGCGCGTTGTTGTCCAGCTCCTGCTGGCGCTCCTCGGGGCTCCACTTCGCGGCGGCCACCACCGGCACCTGCAGCAGGCCACCCAGCAGGTTGTCGCGCTCGGCGTCCGCGTCCACCTTCTCCAGTTCCTTCTGCACATCCGCCACGTTCACCTGGTGATAGTGCAGCGCGTGCAGCGTTGCCGCGGTGGGCGAGGGCACCCACGCCGTGTTCGCGCCGGCCTTCGGGTGCGCGATCTTCTGTTCGAGCATGGCGGCCATCAGGTCCGGCATGGCCCACATGCCCTTGCCGATCTGCGCGCGGCCGCGCAGGCCCATCCCCAGGCCGACCAGCACATTGTTCTTCTCGTACGCCTGGATCCACGCGCTGGACTTCATGTCGCCCTTGCGCAGCATCGGCCCAGCCAGCATGGCGGTGTGCATCTCGTCGCCCGTGCGGTCGAGGAAGCCCGTGTTGATGAAGGCGACGCGCGAAGCGGCCTCGGCGATGCACGCCTTCAAATTCACGCTGGTGCGCCGCTCTTCGTCCATGATGCCGAGCTTCACCGTGTTCGCGGACAGGCCGAGCAGCTGCTCGACGCGGCCGAACAGCTCGGAGGCGAAGGCCACTTCCGCAGGGCCGTGCATCTTCGGCTTGACGATGTAGACCGAGCCGGTGCGCGAGTTGCGAATGCCGTTGGCGCCGCGGCCGTTCAGGTCATGCAGCGCGATGGTGGTCGTGATGACCGCGTCCATGATTCCCTCGGGAATCTCCTTGCCGTTGTTCCACAGGATCGCGGGGTTCGTCATCAGGTGGCCCACGTTGCGCAGGAACATGAGCGATCGCCCATGCAGCACCACGTCGCCGCCCATGGGGCCTTTGTATTTTCGGTCGGCGTTCAGGCCGCGGGTGAAGCTCTTGCCGCCCTTGGCCACCTCTTCGGTCAGCGTGCCTTGCAGGATCCCCAGCCAGTTGCTGTACGCGAGCACCTTGTCCTGCGCGTCGACCACCGCGACGGAGTCCTCCAGGTCGAGGATCGTGGAGAGCGCCGCTTCCATCACCACGTCGCTCACGCCGGCTGCATCGGTCTTGCCGATGGGCGTGTCGCGGTCGATGCGGATGTCCAGATGCAGGCCGTTGTGCTGCAGCAGGATGGATGATGGCGTGCCCGGCTCGCCCTGGTAGCCCACGAACTGGAAGGGCGAGCGCAGGCCGGTGGTCGCGCCGTCCTTCAGCGTGACCGAGAGGTTGCCGCCTTCCGCGCGGTAGCCCGTGGCGTCGGCGTGCGATCCGTGCGCCAGCGGCGCGCACTGGTCCAGCACATTGCGTGCGTAGGCAATGACGCGCTCGCCGCGCACGGGGTTGTAGCCGCCGTCTTTTTCCGCACCGCCCGCCTCGGGGATCACGTCGGTGCCATAGAGCGCGTCGTACAGCGAGCCCCAGCGCGCGTTGGCTGCGTTGAGGGCGTAGCGTGCATTCAGGATCGGCACCACGAGCTGCGGGCCGGCCTGCAAGGCGAGCTCGGCATCGACGTTCGATGTGGTGGCCTTCACGCCTTCGGGCGGGGGCACGAGGTAGCCGATCTGCTCCAGGAAGCCGCGGTAGGCCTCCATGTCGCGGATCGGCCCGGGGTTGGCCTTGTGCCACACGTCCAGTTCCTTCTGTAGCCGGTCGCGTTCGGCCAGCAGCGCGATGTTCTTCGGTGCCAGGTCCTTGACGATGGCGTCGAAGCCCTTCCAGAAGCGCGTGGCGTCCACGCCGGTGCCGGGCAGCACCTGCTGTTCGATGAAGTTCACCAGCTCGGTGGCCACTTCCAGGCCGTGCAGGCGGATGCGTTCGGTCATTGATTTCTCCTCAGGCAAGTCAAAAAAAGGATGATCAGAAAAAGGCGAGCACATCGCGCAGGCTGCTGCCGGTGCGTGTGGGCTCCGTGCCCAGTTCCTCGAAAGGCAGTTGATAGCGGTTGACCCACAAGGTGCGGTAGCCATACCAGGTGGCCGCCAGCGCGTCCCAGGCGTTGCTGCTCACGAAGGCGATCTGCCGCGGCTGCAGGCCCGTGGCCTTCGGGCCGAGCGCGTACGCATCGGGGTGGGTCTTGTACTTGCGAACAGCATCGACGCTGATCACGTGGTCCAGCAGGCCTTCGAGGCCCGCGCTGCGCACGGCAACGCCGAGCATGTCGGGGTCGCCATTGGACAGGATGCCGGTGGTGATGCCCTTGTCTTTCAACGCCGTGAGCACCTCGCGGTTCTCCGGGAAGGCGGAGAGGTGCCGGTACTGGTTCATCAGCCGCTCTTCATGCGTCGCGCTGAGGTCGAGTGAGAGGCGCTTGCATGTGTAGTGCAAGGCGGCGCGGGTCAGATCCCAGAAGGGACGGTAATGCGCGCCGTCGTCGCTGGTAGTGACGAGGCGCGTGTATTCGATCTGCCTGTCTCGCCAGAGAACGGAAAGCGCGGTGCCCTGGCCAGGGAACAGCTGTTCCGCGAGCAGGCCGACGCTGTACACGTCGAAGAGCGTGCCGTAGGCGTCGAAGAGTACGGCCTTGGGGGAGTCCATGGCCGTACTGTATTGCCAAGTGGATGGGCTATTAGCTCCGTGCAGGGCGCATTATTTGTGATCTGGGTAGAGGTAATGAACGGATGTGCAAGGGATTGCGGGTCCAGCCCGGAATGACAGTCATCTCTGGCTGTTGTGTCGGACTTGCTCCAGCATCGGGGAGTTTTCAGCCACGGCTGCGGAGCGTGGTCGGTGGTGTGATGGCGCGGCGTGTGCAACACGCCGCGCGTTGGAACACTTCTAGATCACCAGGAAGTCTGAAGCATCGAGATTGGTCCCTCGCTGGAGAACCGCGATCAGTACAGCCGCATTCGCGCCGCTGCCGTCACTGTCGTAACTGAGCTCGCCATTCAAACCGTCGTACAGGATGCGCGTGCTGCTGGTGGCGCGTGAAGGGTCGGCAATTTCCTCAGCAGCGAGCGCGCCCGTACTGAGCGCATTGAACAGGCCGGCACCCGTGTTCTCGAGAACGATCTTATCCCCCGGCGTGAAATCCACGATAGCGTCCTCATACCCGTCGGGCGCCGAATCGAACACGAACATGTCGTTGCCGTCGCCGCCAGTCAGCTGGTCTGTGCCCGACCCTCCTGACAGCCAGTCATTCCCGGTTCCTCCAATAAGCGTATCGTTGCCCCCTTGGCCGAAGAGCCAGCTATCGGTGCCGGAAATTGGGATTTGAACCTTGTCCGCACCACCGCCGGCATAGATCACATTTGAGCCTGAAAGCCCCAATACGTCGCCCGAATTGCTGCCGAAACTGAAGTTGAAGGTTTCCGTGAACGTCCCTCCCGCGGTATCCCTGGTTTGTATTTGCAGAATGGTGCTTTTCGACACGACGTTGACATCAAAGGCGAGGCTATCGCCTGAGATATATAACAAGGAGTTGCTTTGGGAGACTATCGAATACGTGTGGTTGTCTCCGGGGTCCGAGTCGGCTGTGCTCAAGGCTGCGATCACACCCGAGGTGGGCAGGTCGTCTCCCGGGACGATGGGCGTCAGCACGATGTCTGTAGGCGCACGATTGACAGGATCGCTCGTACCCTGGATCGTGATCGCGACCGTTTCTGTGGTGCCGTCCGCGGTCGCCACCAAAAACGAATCCTGCAGATTGTTTCCGGTGTTCAAGATTTGCACGGACGGGTTGATGTTGTCGAGCGTGTACGTCCACTGACCGTTTTGCGCGACCGTGTAGTTTCCATAAGTGGCGATACCGTGACTGGTGATCTGGAAGCTGTCGGCGGCGTTGTCCACGTCGGTGCTATTGAGATCTCCGCTGGCCGTAGGCGTGCCGGGCGTACCTGTCGCGCCGGCCTCGATCACGGTGCCTGTGGCCGTGCCCGTGATGGCAGCGGCGTCGTTCGCACCGAAGATGGTGATCGAGACGACGCCTATGGTGCCGTCCTGCGCGACGACGTTGAACCGGTCTAACGCCGACTCGCCGGATTTCAGCGCCTGCACAGTGCTGTCGTTGTCGTTGAGGGTGTAAGTCCACTCACCATTGGCAGCCAACACATAGGTGCCGTGGGCGGTGGCCGTTGGTGTGGAAACCTGTTGAAAAAGTGCCTGGCTGTCCACGTCGGTGATGTTCGCCGTGCGCGTAATCGATTTGATTCCGCCGTTGGCGTTGTTCACGCCGCCCGCTTCCTCGACAGTGCCCACCAGTTGGCCGCCGATGAGCGCGGCGTCGTTGATCCCGTTGATGGTGATCGCCACGGTGCTGCTGGACTGCGCGCCATGCTCGTCCCGCATCGTGTAATTCAGCGTCACCACTTCGTTGGCGCCATGCGCCAGCTTGTCGAAGTCGGTGCCCGTGCTGAACACCAGCTTGTTTCCGATCACGCGGGCGGCGCCCTTGCCCGTGGGTGCGCTGGCGCTGACCAGCGTGAAGACGTGACCGGCATCTTCGTCCGTGTCGTTGGCCAGCACGTCGAGCACGACCGAAGAGCCCTCTGTGCCGGCGCCGGTGTCCGCCACGGCCACGGGGGCGTGATTGGTGCCGCTGACCGTGATGGTGACGGTGCTGCTGGACGCGGCGCCGAACTCGTCCCGCATCCCGTAACTCACCGTCACCACC
>Ga0247821_10001694_pt1 | contig 12306 bp, 9 predicted proteins | sample 13C_Glycerol_Day_FD_192481 | JGI IMG/M metagenome (GOLD analysis project Ga0247821, IMG submission 192481) | Soil microbial communities from agricultural site in Penn Yan, New York, United States - 13C_Glycerol_Day14 | ecosystem: Environmental > Terrestrial > Soil > Agricultural land | place... | reverse complement strand
GCCTTCTCGAGCAGCAAGGTGGAGGCGCCGACCGACATCGGGAACAGCAGCAGGCCGCCGAGCCCGAACGTGAACGCGAGCGGGGGGCTGCCGACGAACAGGTCGTCGGCCGTCGGCCGCAGCACATGCCGCGGCCAGCACGCGCAGGCGGCCATCACGTCGCGATGGAAGTGCATGGTGCCCTTGGGCATCCCCGTGGTGCCGGACGTGAACGCGATGATGCAGGTGTCGTCGGCCGCGGTGTCGACGGCGTCGAACGTGGGCGGCTTCGACGCGGCGCGCGCTTCCAGGCGATCCGGCGCATCGCCGCCGTAGTGCACGACATGCTTCAGGCTCGGGCAGCCCGGCAGCGTCAGCGCCAGCTCGTCGGCGAGGCGCGCGTCGCACAGGGCGTGCGACACCTGCGCCTTCTCGACGATCTGCGTCAGCTCGCGCGCGCGCAGCAGCGGCATGCTGCCCACGGCGATCGCCCCGGCCTTGACCACGCCGAACCAGCACGCCGCGAGCATCGGCGAGTTGGCGCCGCGCAGTAGCACGCGATTGCCCGGCACGACACCGAGATCGTCGACGAGCACGCGGGCGATGCGATTGGCATGCGCCTGCAGTTGTCCGTAGCTCCAGGCGGTGCCGTCCGCCGCGACCACGCAGCGCCGATCCCCCTGCCCCGCCTGGACCCATCGGTCGAGCAGCTCGGCGGCGCAGTTCAGCCGCGGCGGAAACTGCAGCTCCGGCAACTCGAACAGGAATTCCGGCCACAGCTCGCGCGGCGGCAGGTGGTCGCGCGCGAACGTGTCGATGTGGGCGCTGGGGGACATGGTGTCTCCTGGCAAGGTGAACTACTTTACAACTAAACTATTTGGCTGCCTATCATGAAGCCATGACGACCCGCCCGTCACCCAGACTGTGGGACATCTCGCCACCGGTAGACGCGGGTGCCCCCGTGTTTCCGGGGGACACCGCATTCCACCAGGAATGGACGATGACCCTGTCCGCCGCCTGCCCCGTGAACGTGAGCGCCCTCACCTTCTCGCCGCACGTCGGGGCGCACGCCGATGCGCCGCTGCACTACGACAACCAGGGCGCGGCGATCGGGGCCGTCGAGCTTGAGCCGTACCTGGGCCGCTGCCGCGTGATCCATGCCATCGGCACGGGGCCGCTGGTCGAATGGCGCCATGTCGAGCACGCGCTGGACGACCTGCCGCCTCGCGTGCTCGTGCGCACCTACGAGCACGCGCCGGTGAACCGCTTCGACCCGTCGCTCGCCGCGTATGCCCCCGAGACCATCGATCGGCTGGCCGCGCTCGGCGTGCGCCTCGTCGGCATCGACACCGCCAGCATCGACCCGGCCGACAGCAAGGCGCTGGCGAGCCACCAGGCGGTGCGCCGGCACGGCCTGCGCGTGCTGGAGAACCTCGTGCTCGACGACGTCGCCGAAGGCGACTACGAGCTGATCGCCCTGCCGTTGAAGCTCGTCACCGCCGACGCGTCGCCGGTGCGTGCGGTGCTGAGGAGCCTGGTATGAATCGCAACGACTGCATCGCGCTCGACGCGCAAGATCCGCTGCGGGCGCTGCGCGACCAGTTCGAGCTGCCGCCTGGCATCGTCTACCTCGACGGCAACTCGCTCGGCGTGCTGCCGAAGGCGGCCATGGCGCGGCTGCGGACCGTGGTCGAGGACGAATGGGGCCGCGAGCTGATCAAGAGCTGGAACACCGCCGGCTGGATCACGCTGCCGCAACGCGTGGGGGACAAGATCGGCCGCCTGGTCGGCGCGGGCCCGGGCGAGCTCGTGGTGGCGGACTCCACCTCCGTCAACCTCTTCAAGGTGCTGAGCGCCGCGCTGGCCATCGCCCGCGCCGGCTCGCCCGCGCGCCTGCGCATCGTCTCCGAGCGCTCGAACTTCCCGACCGATCTCTACATCGCCGACGGCCTGGCGCGCGAGCGGGGCGCGGAGCTGGTGCTCGTGGATGCCGACGACCTGGCCGCAACGGTCGACGAACGCACCGCGGTGCTGATGCTCACGCAGGTGAACTACCGCACCGGCCGCCTGCACGACATGCAGGCCGTGACGCGGCGCGCGCACGAGGCCGGCGCGCTCGTGGTGTGGGATCTCGCGCACAGCGCCGGCGCGCTGCCGGTCGACCTCACCGGCGCGCGTGCCGACTTCGCCGTGGGCTGCGGCTACAAGTACCTGAACGGCGGGCCGGGGGCGCCGGCTTTCGTGTGGGTGCATCCGCGGCACGCGGACCGCTTCCGGCAGCCGCTGTCGGGCTGGATGGGACATGCGGCGCCGTTCGAATTCTCCAGCGACTACCGCCCCGCGGCCGGCATCGCGCGCTACCTGTGCGGCACGCCGCCCGTGCTGTCGCTGGCCGCGCTCGAGTGCGGCGTCGACACCGTGCTGGCGGCCAGCATCGAGGCCCTGCGCGAGAAGTCGATCGCGCTCACCGCCCGCTTCATCGACCTGGTCGAGACGCGCTGTGCCGGACACGGCCTTTCGCTCGTCACGCCGCGCGATGCGCAGCGGCGCGGCAGCCAGGTCTGCTTCGCGCGCGCCGAAGGCGGCTACGCGATCGTGCAGGCACTGATCGCGCGCGGCGTGATCGGCGACTTCCGCGCGCCGGACATCCTGCGCTTCGGCTTCACGCCGCTGTACACGCGATTCGTCGACGTGTGGGACGCGGTCGAGCACCTGGTGCAGGTGCTCCAGAGCGGCGAGTGGAAGGCGGCGCGCTTCAACCAGCGGGCGGCGGTGACATGAACGACATCAACGACATCAAGCCCTCCGACATGAGCTATGCGGACTACCTGCGACTGGAGCAGGTGCTCACCGCGCAGCATCCGCTGTCGCCCGACCACAACGAGATGCTCTTCATCGTCCAGCACCAGACCAGCGAGCTCTGGATGAAGCTGATGCTGCACGAGCTGCGCGCCGCCGTGGCGCACCTGTCGCGCGACGAGCTGCCGCCGGCGTTCAAGATGCTGGCGCGCGTGTCGCGCATCATGGAGCAGCTCGTTCACGCATGGGACGTGCTCGCCACGATGACGCCGCCCGAGTACAGCGCGATCCGGCCCTACCTCGGCTCGAGCAGCGGCTTCCAGAGCTGGCAGTACCGCTGCATCGAGTTCGCGCTGGGCAACAAGAACGCGAGCCACCTGAAGGTGCACGACCAGCGCCCCGAACTGCTCGCGCAGGTCGACGCGGCGCTGCGCTCGCCGTCGCTGTACGACGAGGCCCTGCGCCTGCTCGCGCGGCGCGGCCTGCCGGTGCCGCAGAGCCACGTCGAGCGCGACTGGACACAGCCCTACGTGGCGAGCAAGGCCGTCGAGCAGGCCTGGCTCGTCGCCTACCGCGACCCCGAGCACCACTGGGACCTGTACCAGCTGGGCGAGGAGCTCACCGACCTGGAGGACGCCTTCCGGCTCTGGCGCTTCCGCCACGTGACCACGGTCGAGCGCGTGATCGGCTTCAAGCGCGGCACCGGCGGCACCGAAGGGGTGAGCTACCTGCGCAAGATGCTCGACGTCGTGCTGTTTCCCGAGATCTGGACGCTGCGCACCGACCTGTAGCGCCTGCGCTATCGTCGCTCGATGCGGCCTTTGCTTCGTCCCGCCTTCAGCTCGATTCGAGAGATCGCGCGCACCGCCCTCCCACTGGTCGTCCTCGCGCTGCTGCTGCTCGGCCTCGCCTACTGGGCGCTCGACCCCACCCCGCCTCGCCACGTGGTGCTGGCCACCGGCGTCGAGCAGGGCGCGTACGACGAGTTCGGCCGGCGTTATGCGCAGCTGCTGGAACGCCACGGCATCCGGGTGGAACTGCGTCGCACGGCGGGCGCGGCGGAAAACCTGGAGCTGCTGCGCAACCCCAACTCCGGCGTCGACCTCGCGTTCGTGCAGGGCGGCGCCGGCTCGCCGGACGTCGAGGATCCGGAAGACCGGCTCTTCTCGCTCGGCAGCATGTTCCACGAGCCGGTGTGGCTCTTCTATCGCGAGGATGCGGCGCGCCGTCTGCTGAAGGCTCCGACGCTCGAGAGCCTGTCGCAGCTGCCCGGGTGGCGCCTGAACATCGGCGCGGCCGGCAGCGGCGTGCCCAATCTGATGTTGCGCCTGGTCGAGGCCAACCGCATCGACCCCGCCACCCTCACGCTGCTGCGCGAGCCGCAGACGCCGGCCACGGTGGCGCTGCTGGAGGGCCGCATCGACGCGCTGGTGTTCGCGTCGGCGCCGGAGTCGCTGATGGTGCAGATGCTGCTGCAGACGCCCGGCGTGCGCCTCTTCCACTTCGCGCAGGCGGACGCCTACTCGCGCCGCTTCGGCTTCCTGTCGGCCGTCACGCTGCCGCGCGGCGTCGTCGATCTCGCGCGCAACGTGCCGCAGGAAGACGTGCGGCTGATCGCACCCACGGCGTCGCTCGTCGTGCGCGATTCGCTGCATCCGGCGCTGGCCCAGCTCTTCGTGCAGGCGGCGCAGCAGGTGCACGGCATCCCGGGCTGGTTCCAGCGCAAGGGCGACTTCCCGAACGCCCGCGACAACGAACGCGCACTGGCGCCCGAGGCCCAGCGCTTCTACCGCGAGGGTGCGCCGCTGCTGCAGCGCTACCTGCCGTTCTGGCTGGCCAACCTGATCGACCGCATGTGGGTGGTGCTGCTGTCGATCATCGCGGTGCTGATCCCGCTGTCGCGCGTGGTGCCGCCGCTGGTGGAGTTCCGCATCCGCTCGCGCATCTTCCGCTGGTACGGGCAGCTGCGCGCGCTGGAAGACGCGGCGCCCGAGCGTTCGCGCGACGAGCTGCTGAAGGAGCTCGGCTCCATCGAGACGCGCGTCACCCGCATCCCCGTGCCGCTGTCCTACGCCGACGAGCTCTACGCCCTGCGCAGCCACATCCAGATGGTGCGGCGCCGCCTCGAAGCGTCGTAGCGAGGGCCGCCGGTATGCTGGCGGGATGAACCGCAGCCGAACCCCGCTTCTGTCCGCCATGCTGGCGATTCTCCTGGTGCCGGCGCTCGCGGCCGACAACCCCATCGACCTGTCTTTGGTACCCGGCAAGGCCGACGAGGCGTGCATGAAGCTGCAAGTGGGCGACACCCTGCACTGGCGCTTCGACGCCGGCGCCCCCGTGGCCTTCAACGTCCATCATCACGTCGGCAAGGACGTGATGATGCCCGTGGACGTGAAGGAAGCGCGCCGGCACGAGGGCCGGCTGGTGGCCGACGTGGCCAACGACTGGTGCCTCATGTGGACGGCCGCCCAGGGCGCACCCGCACGCGTGCAGGGCTCCTGGTCGATCACGCCGAAGCCATGAACCCCGCCGCGGACGCGCGTCGCGATTGTCGGCTGTGGCTTCGGCGGCCTCGCTCGCGCGCAGCGCCGGCGCCACGCTCCACCGTGCCGGCCGGGTCACGGTGGAGCCGGACCTGAGCTTGGCCGGCCATCCGGAGGTCAGCGTCATCGGCGACCTCGCCGCCGCGACGTCTCCCGGCCCTGCGGGACCGCAGCCGGTGCCCGGCGTGAGCCCCGGCCTGGGCCTATTTCACGTTCGCCCGTCACGCGCGCATCGTGGCGGAGCCGGTCTCGCCGAAGCCCGGCGCCTAGAATCGCACCAGCCCCCCGCGCCCCCCGCGTCCGCGGCGCGCAGCACGCAGAGGCGGCGCACGCCAATTTCGGAAGCCACACCATGGACACCCGCACCTCGCCGTTCCGACTGCGCCTGGAGAAGGCCCGCGACGCGCTCGCGCAGCATCAGCTGGCCGCCCTGCTCGTGCCGTCCAGCGACCCGCACCTGTCGGAGTACCTGCCCGAACGCTGGCAAGGGCGCATCTGGCTGTCCGGGTTCACCGGCTCGATGGGCACGCTCGTGGTCACCGCCGACCAGGCCGCGCTCTTCGCCGACAGCCGCTATTGGGTGCAGGCCGAGGCTCAGATCGCGGGCACCGGCGTTCAGCTCGTGCGCATCCCCACCGGCGCGGCCACCCACCACATCGATTGGATGGTCGAGCACCTGAAGGCCGGCGACACCGTCGCCGTCGATGGCCAGGTGCTCGGGCTCGCCGCCGCACACCAGCTGCGCGGCGCGTTCGAGAAGGCCGGCCTGCACCTGCGCACGGACCTCGACCTCTTCACCGAGATCTGGCTCGACCGCCCGGCACTGCCGGCCGCGCCGGTGTACGAGCACCGCTCGCCGCACGCCCCGCTCGCGCGCACGGCCAAGCTCGCCCAGGTGCGCGAGGCCATGGCGCGCCACGGCGCCTCGCATCACTTCGTCTCCACCGTCGACGACATCGCGTGGATCACCAACCTGCGAGGCGGCGACGTCGACTACAACCCCGTGTTCCTCGCCCACCTGCTGATCGATGCGACGCGGGCCACGCTGTTCGTCGCGCCCGGCAAGGTGGACGCCGCCTTGCAGGCTCAGCTGGCCGCGGACGGCATCGCGCTGGCCGACTATGCGCAGGCGGCCACCGTGCTCGGCGCCTTGCCGGCCGGCACCACCCTGCTGCTCGATCCGCGGCGGGTCACGCTCGGCCTGCGGCAGGCCGTGGCTCGCGGGGCCCGCGTTGTCGGGGCCATCAACCCGAGCACGCTGGCCAAGAGCCGCAAGACGCCCGAGGAGGCCGCCTTCGTGCGCGAGGCCATGGCCGAGGACGGCGTGGCGATGTGCGAGTTCTACGCGTGGTTCGAGCAGGCGGTCGGACGCGAGCCCATGACCGAGATCACGATCGACGAGCGCCTCACCGCCGCGCGCGCGCGGCGGCCCGGCTACGTCGGCCCGAGCTTCCCGGTGATCGCCGGCTTCAACGCCAACGGCGCGATGCCGCACTACCGCGCCACGGCCGAGTCGCATGCCGCCATCGAAGGCGACGGTCTGCTGCTCATCGACTCCGGCGGCCAGTATCTCGGCGGCACCACCGACATCACCCGCGTGTGGCCGGTCGGCACCCTCACGCCCGCGCACCGGCGCGACTTCACGCTGGTCCTGAAGGGCACGATGGCGCTGTCGCGCACCCGCTTTCCGCGCGGCACGCTGAGCCCGATGCTCGACGCCATTGCGCGGGCGCCGCTCTGGGCGCATGGCATCGACTTCGGCCATGGCACCGGCCACGGCGTCGGCTACTTCCTCAACGTGCACGAAGGCCCGCAGACCATCAGCAAGGCCGTGCCGGAGCCCACCATGGCCATGGAGCCGGGCATGATCACGTCGATCGAGCCCGGGCTGTACCGCGAAGGCCAGTGGGGCATCCGCATCGAGAACCTCGTGCTCAACGTGCCCGCCGAGACCACGCCGTTCGGCGAGTTCCTCGCGTTCGAGACGCTCACGCTGTGCCCGATCGACACGCGCTGCCTCGAACGTTCGCTGCTGACCGACGACGACGTGGCGTGGCTGAACGCCTACCACGCCACCGTGCGCGAGCGCCTGGCGCCGCGCGTCTCGGGCGACGCCCGGGCGTGGCTCGAGGCCCGGACGGCGCCGATCGGCTGAGCTGCGCGGTCGTTCGTCGCCGCTGCCCGCGGTCCGTCGCGCTTGCGCGGCGGCTCGTCGCAATTCGCTTTCGCGCTCGTGGGGCGCTCCCTAGAGTTCGCTTCAACGCAAGACGAACCGAACCTTCCAGGAGCACGACATGACCACCGAACGCCTGATCGCCCGAGCTGCCGCGCTCGGCATCGCCGCCTTCTGCACGTTGAGCATCCTCGCCGGGCTCGACGGCCTGGCCGCCGGCCACTACGCCAGCGCCACGCTGGCGGCCAGCGCCGCCACGTCGCAGACGGCGGCCGTGAAGGCCACGGCGCCGCGCACCTGAGCACGCCCGGTCCCTACATCTGCCGAAAGACGTGCAGGAAGCTGCGACTCACCGGCAGCCGCTCGCTGCGGCCCTGGAGATGCACGTCGGCGGTCTCATTGAGGCCGCGGGTCACCTGGCTCACGCGGCGCAGGTTCACGATCACCGACCGGTGGATCTGCGCGAAGGCCTCCGGGTCGAGCTCATCCGCCAGCTCGCGGATGGTGCGCCGGATGAGCGCCTCGCCGCCGTCCCACACCACCAGCGTGTACTTCTCGTCGGAGCGCAGGTAGACCACCTGCTCCACCGGAATCAGCCGCACCGTCGGGCCGACCGACGCCTTGATCCACTGTAGCCATCGGCGCGCGGCCGGGCCTTCCTGCAGCACCTGTGACAGGCGGTCGAGCACCGCGTCCAGAGCCGCCGGCGCCGGCGGATTCAGGCCGACCCGGCTGCGCAGCCGCTGCACCGTGTCGGCCAGTCGATCGTCGTCGGTCGGCTTGACGATGTAGTCGATCGCACCGTGTTCGAAGGCCTCGACCGCATATCGGTCGTAGGCCGTGACGAAGACCACCTGGGCGCGCCGCGCGATGGAGCGTGCCGCCTCGATCCCGGTCTGCCCGGGCATGTGAATGTCGAGGAACACCACGTCGGGCTGGTGCTGCTCGAACAGCGCCACCGCTTCCCGGCCGTTGCGCGCCTGGGCCACGATCTCCAGCTCGGGCCACAGCCTCCCGAGCTGCGCGGTCAGCCGCTCGCGCAGCAGCGGCTCGTCGTCGGCGATGAGGGCTGTCGGATGGGTCACGGCATCGGGCGGAACGCGAGTTGCGCGAGCAGGCCGCTGGGCGCCTGCTCGCTGAGCTCCAGTGTCGCCGATGGGCCGAAGAATGCCTGCAGGCGCGCGCGCAGGTTCGTGAGCCCGGTGCCGGGCTGCGCCGCTTCCGACATGCCGACCCCGGTGTCGCTCACCGACACCCTCACGAGACCGTCGGCCTCGTGCTCGGCGCGCACTTCGATCACGCCACCGTTCTCCGCCGGGTCGATGCCATGGCGCACGGCGTTCTCCACCAGCGTGAGCAGCGCCATCGGGGGGAAGCGCAGGCCGCGCAACGCCGGGTCGACGCGCACGTCGAAGCGCAGCCGGTCGGGCATGCGCATCAGCATCAGCTCGAGATAGGCGCGCACCAGGCTCTCTTCGTCTCCGAGCGTCGCGCCGCCGTCCTGCAGCCGCGGCATCGCCGCGCGCAGGTAGGCGATGAGGCTGCGCAGCACCTCGGCCGCTCGCGGCGAGCGGGACTCGACCAGCTCCTGCACGTTGGCCAGCGTGTTGAACAGGAAATGCGGCTCGATCTGGGAGTGCAGCAGCGACAGCCGGGCGTCCAGCGCCTGGCGCTCCAGCGTCTCGCGCTCGAGCGCGAACTGCAGCTCCTGCGCCCGCGCCTGGGCATCGCGCTCGCGGTAAAGCGCGCCGAGCGCCAGCACCAGGCCCACCATCAGGCCGCTGCCGGTGGTCCAGACGAAGCCGGCCACGCGTTCGGGGGTGCGCATCGCGCCGATGTCGCCGCCCACCGAGACGAGATAGACGATGAGCGTGGCCACCGGCGTGGCGAACGCCACGGCCAGCACCTGCGCCAGCCATCGCGGCAGCAGGTGCTGGCGCCACTGGCCGGCCGCGGCAAACGCCACCAGCAGCGCGAGCGCGATGAACATCGCGCGCCCGAGCAAGACGATGAACGGCGTGACGAAGACCGGGTTCAGCAGCGTCGCGACGCCGACCGCGATGGCCAGCGCCAGCGCCACGCCGCGCCAGGTGAGCGCGTCGCGCAGCAGGCGTCGGGGGGCCGGTTCGCCGGCTGCAGGAGTCGTGAGCATCATGGGCTTCACGATACCGTCGATCGCCACCGGCGGCGCCGACCGGTGCGACGAACCACGGTTTCGGGGCTCCGGACGGCGCCTGCGCCGCCGAGCCCCGAGCCGTGTCTCAAGCGCCGCCGCGTTGCAGCTTGGCGGCGAGCGCCTCGCGCAGGGAATCGGCTGCATCCGCGAGGTGGGCGCGGGCCTCCTCGCTCAGGTCCGGGCGTCGGCTCGCCGCCGCGATGCGGTTGGCCAGGGCGTTGGCCTGCTGGCGCACCAGGCTGCGCGCGTCGGCCCGTTCCAGCGCTCCCGGGCGCAGCAGCAGCGCGGACAGGCGGTTCACGTGCTCGCGCTGCAGCTCGCGCCGCAGCGCCGGGATGTCGCCCTTGCCGTCGAGCTCGCTCCAGATCTCGCGGTTCAGTCGCCCGTAGAGGTCGGACAGCCGGAACGCGTCGGCGCGGTTGGCCGCCTTCGGCTCGCCGTCGAGGATGCGCACCGCCACGTTGTTGCTCATGAGCTGGTTGAGCAGCGCGCGCTGCATGTCCAGCACCATCGTGGAGATGGAGAAGTCGGTGGCCACCGGCCCGTCGCCTTCGAACACGGCGTCGGTGCGCTCCTCGAAGTCGGGCGCCAGGCGGCGTTGCAGCGCCGGCGACACCAGGAAGCCGTCGGCCGAGAGCACGTCGCGCGCCAGCACCTCCAGCGCCTCGCGCTGGGTGGCCGCCGGCACCGGCACGAGCGGATCGCGCCCGGTGCCGGGGAAGTCGCGCAGCGTGCGCACGCCGCCGATCTGGCGGGCCAGGATGCCCGTGGCTCGGCCGGCGTCGCGCAGCGCGTAGTTCACGGACCGGCGCAGCACGGAGTAGTCCTCGTTCGGCTTCAGCTCCCGCCGTTCCTGCCGGCGCAGCAGGTCGCGGGCGATCGCGATGCGCTTCTTGGCGAACCCGAGCACGTCGTTGCCGAGGTCGAAGTGCAGCGTCTCCGGATCGATGCCGAGGAAGTTGTCCTCGTCGGTTCCGTAGGCCAGCTGGGGCTCGGCACTGCGGGCGGCGATGCGCTCCAGCTCGGGCTTCTCGTGATCCGGATGGATCGGCTTGTAGGCGTACTCGATCGCCCAGTAGTCGTAGGGCCCAAGCGTGAGCTGGAACGGCACCCCGCCGCGCGCGCCCGGGCTGGCGAGGTTGATGGGCGCGTACTCCATGACGGAGCCGGCCAGGCCGTTTAGCCGCGTGAACTCCGGGTCGGACAGTTGCTGGTCGGTGTACACGCGCGACGAACGGAAGTTGTGGCGCAACCCGAGCGTGTGGCCGACCTCGTGCATCGTGGTGTCGGTCAGGTAGTCGAGCACGAACTGCTGCGCTTCCGGGCTGCCGGGGTCGAGCTCGCCGCGCGCTTCCAGCACGTCGAGCGCATAGCCGAGCTGCTCGGCGGCCTGGTCGGCGTAGGTGCAGCGCAGCGGATCGTGCGGCACGGCGCCTTGGGCCTGCCTGTCGATGCCGCGCTCCTCGATGCCGCTCTGCATGAGCGCCGGCCAGTCGACGGCGGCGCGCGATGCGAGGATCTGCGAACGCAGTGTGCGGATGGAGCGCGACGACAGGCTTTCGAAGCCGATGTCCGCGTCGAGGATCTCGCCGCTGCGCGGGTCCACGTGGCTCGGGCCGATGGCGCCGAAGCCGGCGCGCGAGTTCGTCATCCACCGGATCGACGCCACGCCGACATCCAGCGTGTCGAAGTCGGCGTCGTCCGGCTGCACCTGCACGGCCATCGCGTTCTTGAAGCCGATCTTCTCGAAGGCCTTGTTCCACTCGAGGATGCCGCGCGTCAGGGCTTCGCGGTACTTCACCGGGATGGTGCGGTCGAGCCAGAAGGTGATTGGCCGCACGGGCTCGGAAAGCGCCGCCGCCGGGTCTTTCTTCTCGAGGCGCCAGCGGTTCACGAAGCGCACCCGTGGCGAGCGCGCGAGGTCGTCGGTGAAGTCCTGGACGCCGGTGGTGAAGTAGCCCACGCGCGGGTCGGCCTTGCGCCCGGGCATCGGGGCGTCAGGCAGCGGAGACAGCGAGTAGTGCATTCCGATGAACATGCTGCGCACATCGGGCAACGAATGCGGCGCAGTCGGCACCGGCATCCCGGGCGGCCCGCCGGGGGTGGGCACCGCGATCGTCCCGGTGGCGTAGTGGTTCTGCGTGTCGATCAGCAGCGCGTCCGGCTTGGCTCGCACGCCGAGGATGGCGGAGTTGCCGCGGTCGAGGTTGTAGCCTTGGCGATAGGCGCGCTGCAGGTGGATCGCCAGGCCCAGCATGTCGCCGAGGAAGAGGTTGTTCGCCTCCACCAGCACGGTCTTGCGCTCGGGGTGCGGCTGGCTCGCGAGCGCCGTGCTGGCCAGCAGGCTGGCCGAGAAGCCGGCTTCCACCGCGCGTGCGCTGGGCGTGCCCGATTGCGCCACGTACTCGGCGTTGCGCGCGATGAGCTGCACCTGGTTGTGCACGCGCCGGAATTCCACGATCTGCGGGCGGCCGAAGTCGGCCCAGTACGAGGCCATCGTGCCGCCGTAGAACCCCGCCTCGCCGATGCCGCGGGAAATCTTGGGCGACAGGAAGAAAGGCCGCCCGAAGTCGCTCGGCTGGAGTTCCAGCCAGAACTTTTCGTCCTTCTGCCACACCGCGAACAGCCCGCTGGCC
>Ga0247821_10001693_pt1 | contig 12307 bp, 24 predicted proteins | sample 13C_Glycerol_Day_FD_192481 | JGI IMG/M metagenome (GOLD analysis project Ga0247821, IMG submission 192481) | Soil microbial communities from agricultural site in Penn Yan, New York, United States - 13C_Glycerol_Day14 | ecosystem: Environmental > Terrestrial > Soil > Agricultural land | place... | reverse complement strand
ATGAGATCGCCTCGATGCGGACTCGGCTACGCGGGCTCGAGGCGGGTCAGGACCGCGACAGCAGGCTTATCGAGGTGCTGCGCGCGTACGTGGTCGAGCTGCGCGACGTCATCCGGCGGGCGGGCTTCGAGCCGCCACCCGCACCCGCAGGCTCGGGCATCGAGGACTCAGGCGAGCATCTGGCGGTCAGTCCAGCATGAGGAGAGCTACGTGACCTTGTTCATCCCGTCGCCGAACTACACGCCTGGCCGCGCGCAAGCGCTGCGCTGGGTCATCTGGCACTCGACCGAGGGTGGCGAGGTTGCCGGGGCGGCTCAGGCGTTGGCGCGTAATTGGTTCGGCGTCGCGACGTCGAGGGTGTCGGCGCACATCGTCAGCGACGCGACCGAGGTAGTCGAGTGCGTCAAGCCCGACGACACCGCGTGGCACTGCGGCCGGTACGGCAACGCGCCCGGCTACGGCGTCGAGGTGGTCGGCCGAGCTGCTCAGACCGCCGAGTCCTGGCGCGACGGCTACTCGCTCGCGGCGCTCGACAACGCCGCCGACTGGGTCCGCGAGTGCTGCGCGCTCGGCCACATTCCTGAGCGGTGGCTGACTGACGAGCAGGTCAAGGCGGGCGAGCTCGGCCACGTCACGCACGCGCAGATCAGCAGGGTGCTCGGCGGGTCGACGCACACCGACCCTGGCGTCAACTTTCCGCACGACTACGCCATGTCGAGGCTGCGCGGCACCGCTACCGCGCCGCTGCCCAAGGCGGTCGACCCGTCGACGTTCCCGACGCTGCACTACCGAGACAGCGACGACGGCGCGACCGGACCGGTGCGCACCTACCAAGGGTTCATGACGCGCTTCTTCGGCAGCTACAACGCCTACGTACCGACGGGCTACTTCGGTGACGCCACGCTTGCCGGGACTCAAGAGTTTCAGCGCCGCACCGACCTCAGCCCGGATGGTGTCGTCGGGCCGAAGACCAACGCGAAGCTCGCCGAGTACGGCTACCTCGCGTGAGCCTCTCGTCAGAGGGTCGGGAGGGCTACGGCATCGACCCGCCTTACGCGGCGCCAGTTCCCCCGCCAGGACTGACCTGGCCTACGCGCCCCGACCCTCTGACCAGAGGTCAAGCATCGTGAACCTACTCATCTGGGTACAGGCGCGCGACCGGAACGCGGTAGTCGTCGGCGCGTGCTGCGGGCCGCTGCTCGGTATCGGGCTGGCGCTGCTGGCGTCGCCGCTCGAGGTGGACGGCCCGACCTCGAGAGCTACCGCACTCGGTGAGCGCGTACCCAGCGCCGTCGAGGTCGAGCCGCCTGCGACGCCGAGCCCGCCGTGGGGGTCATCACTAGATGTGAGTCCGGAGCCGCGGGTTGCGGTCCGGGCAGCCCATAGCTCAACGCCTCAGGCCAGCGTAACGCGCAAGCCCAGGCCGACACCGACGCCTACGCCTGCCCCGTCACCAACGCCGGCAGCCGAGGATTGCGTCAAGGGCGAGGACGAGCACGGCGGCAAAGGCGCCAAGGGTGGCGACAGCGAAGGCGAGCCGCCCACCGCCGAGGGTGGCGGCGAGGTAGAGCAGGGCGAGCCAGCCGAGGACAAAGGAAGCCCAGGACCGCAGGTACCGCCGACGAGCTCGAGCGCCGAGCCGCCGGTCAAGCTCTGCCCAACTACCCCCGAGGGATGACACCGTGAATCCTCCGCCGTTCCTGATCGCCACGCTTCGCACGTTGGTGCCAGCAGCTTGGGGCACGCTGCTCGCCTGGGCTGTCGCTCACGGGCTGCTGCCGCAGATGCTCGCCGAGCAGGCTGGCCCGCTCGCCGAGGGGGCGCTCATCCCGCTCTGCGTCGCGCTGTACTACGTGCTCGTTCACTGGCTCGAGGGGCGCGCGTGGATGCCTCGGCTACTCGTCACGCTGCTGCTCGGCTCGAGCTCGGCGCCCGAGTACAGCGGCCGCCACGCTCGCCCCGACGAGACATGACGGCCGCCCGCTAGCTCAGACGCTGCACCAACCGTTGCACTTGCCCTCGCACGTGCAGTTGTTCATCTCGTCACCCCCTTTCGATCTTCGGGACCTAACCGAGTGATCGAAAACCTAACCGGTGGGTTAGGTGCTCGGTAAGGCGGTTGACCTGCGGAAACGCTGACCTAACCGAGAATCGAGACGCCCCGCCGAACCCGCTGATTCGGCCGATCTGGGCTCGAGCGGGGCGCCTCGCCCGGTTAGGTCAGGCCGTGCCGGGCGCGCTCTGACCGGTGATCCATTCGAGCTTTACGCCCTTCCTGGTCTCCTTCTCGAGCGGGCACCAGACCGCGCCAGGCTCGACGCCGGCACCGCGCAGCAGCCCGCCGAGCGCAGCGTTGTCGAGGTGCCCGTAGATGCCGGGCCGCAGCAGCCCGAGGCGGTCGCGCAGCGTGTCAAGACTCATGTTGTGCCCGCCCGCCTCGGTCACCACCTCGCAGCAGTCATCGAGCAGATTGGCCTGCGGCTCGGGCACGGCGTGGGCCTCGCCCGCGGCGTCGCCTGTCAGCAGCCCGGCAGCCAGGCGCAGGCGGCGCGCCCGCATGCCGAGCTGCTCGGCAATCTCGCCATCGAGGCCGAACACCGAGCGCACGATCTGAGCTCGAGCGCCGTCGCCCTTGAGGTAGCCGATTCCCTTGTCTTCCTCAAGGTCGAACATCTGCGCGTCGTAGCCGCGCTTATAGGCGCCAGTGCCGAGGATGCGGTCGTTAGGGTCCTGGCCTTCGATCTTGAGGCAGAACCTCAGCACGGCGTTGTTAGAGATGCTGGTCGGGATGGTGTCGCGGTTGACCTGCTGCGTTGCCAAGATCACGATGATGCCGAGCGCCGGGCCGAGCTTGACGAGCTCAGTCACGCCAGCCTTGAGCTCAGCCCTGATCTTCTTGTGCTCTTTGTCGTCATCGTCCCCATATGAGAAGTACATCTGAGTTTCGTCGATGCCGACGACGATCCATCCGAGGTCGAGGTCAGGCCGCGCGTCGATGAGCTCGGACGTGACTTTGTTCTCGGGGCACTCCTCGGGCGGCAACGAGTCGATGACGTCAGCGCGGCGGCCGAGCTCTTGGCGCAGCTCTTTGATGTCCCCGCGTACCGCATCGATGAGCTCGGGCTTGTCTAGGCGGGCGCCGCGCACGTAGCTGTGCGCGAAGTGGCGGCAGCTCGCCAGGTCGCCTGTCCCCTTGCCGTCGTAGGCGTAGACCTTGGCGCGCTTGTCCAGGCCAGCCGTCAGCAGGCATTGCCGCAGCGCGAACGTCTTACCCATGCGGGGGACCGCGCCAATGATCATGTTGGCGTAGGCGAGGCGGATGCTGACCCAGTCGCCGCGCTGGTCAGTGAACAGAGGCACCCTGGCGCCGAGGTCGACAACGCCGGACTCGAGCAGCGGCCAGGGCTCTTGAGGCGCGCGGCTCATTGGCAGGTCGCAGACGTAGAGCGATAGGTGCCCAGGGTGGCGCGCGCCAACCGACGGCCACACGGTGCCGAGCTCGCGGCGCAGCGCGGCGGCGAACGCCTCGCGCCTGCCTTGCACGAAGCTGGCTGGCACGCCGGCTGGCAGCTCAAGGTCAATTTGGTAGCCCGGACCCTGCCGGGCCACGTCCATGAGCAACTGAATCTTGCTCAGCGGCTTGCCGTCCGGGTCATCCTCGGTCTTGGCGGTCATCCTCGAGTTGCCAAGCGTGCACAGGGCAGCGGTCACCATCGGGGCGCGAAGCGGTGGCACGACGTTGGCAGGCAGCACGCCGGGATTGAGCGCAGGCTTGTGCGCCGGTCGACCGATGACGCCAAGCGTGATGAGGGCCGCGACGCCGAACGCCACGAACGCCTGCCAGGGCGGAGTAGGGATCGCGTCAGCGCGCGGTGGCAGCTGCCAGATCACCAGGCTGCCGAGCGCTGCGGCAGCGACGTGCTCGCCCCAATGCTTGCCAGGGATGATCTGGATTACCCAGAGCGCCAGCGTGACGCCGCAGAGGATGCCCAGGGTGAGCGGCGACACCCACGCCAGGATGAAAAACAGCGGCGGCATGCCGAACAGTGAGCAGACCAGCAGGCGCGCTTTGAGGTTGGCCTTGCGCATGCCCTGCGCCTTGGCAGCCTCGCCTACTTCGCTGGCTTCGTGCCTGCGCACGGCGCTATCCCAGTCGTAGACCCACTTCGAGAACCTGGCGACGAGACGGCCGAAGCCTCGCGGGCTGTAGACGAGCGCCAACTTGAGGACCAGCAGCAGCCAGCGGTAGACGCGGTAGCGCGCCAGGCGCAGCCAGTTGCGGATACGCGGCTTGGCGCGCCGCCAGGCGCTGGCAGCCTGCCGGCGTCGCTGGCGCCAGGCGTCCGCGACGCGGTCGACGAGATCAGGGCCGTCGTCCTCGGCTGGCGCGTCGACGTCGAGGACCGGCAGAGCTGGCAGGTCGATTGGCGGATCGGGGACGTGCTCGAAGGTGGTCATTGCGCGCTCCTAGATGTGGTCGTGCCAGTGCGGGGAATGAGGTACGGGCTGGCGGCACCGCGGGCACTTGGCTGGCGGCGCCTCGGCGCGTTGGCGGGCGCGGTGGCGCGTGCTGGCGCCTTTGGTACGGACGTGACGCCAGGCGTCGCGCGCGGTGCGGATCGCGCAGATGACGCGATACAGCGGGGACGCAGCCCGACGGCGCCTCACGGCGCACCCGACCCGTTGAGCCGCTGCATGAGCTCGCGCGCCTGGCTGCCGTGCGGCTTGATACCGAGCTGCGCTGCCAGCGTCGGGCGGCCGAGCGGCTTGCCCGCCTCGGCGATGAGGTCACGCGCTCGCCGCTCGAGGTGCGACATGGCGGCGTCCTCGACCAGGCCGCCGGCGTCATTTTCATTGGTGCACGCCGGCGAGCCGCCGGCGTGCACTGCTGCGGATGCGTTGGCACGCGCTGGCACGCGCTTGGCGTGACCGGTGACGAGCTCCCACGACAGCGCCAGCACGACGGCAGGCCAACCCGCAACGACGTAGTCGAGCGGCTCGCGGTGGCCTGCGATATGGGCGGCAGCGACGTTGCCCGCCATCGTCGCTGCCAGCGCCAGGTAGAGCGCCAGCCAAGCCAGCGGGCCGACCGCGATGCCCTCGCGCCGACGCCGTCGCATGCGCAGCCACGCCGAGGCAAAGAGACCGTCGACCAGCAGCGGGCCAAAGTTCGGCCAGGGTGCGCCAGCGTGCTGCCAAACCTGGCGTAGATGGGTGTAGGAGATCAGCGCGGCTATCGCGAGGATGCCCGTAAGCACCGCCTGCTCAAGTAGCGCCGACCAGTCGACCCGGCGCAGCGCAGACCAGGGGATCGGGCGCCAGTGCTTCACAGCACCCACCAATCCGCTAGATGCCGCTCGCGGCGGCGCCAGCGCAGCCACCGCCTCACCGCTCGAGCTCCCGTCGCTTGACCGTGGTCGCCTCGATGACGAGCGGCTGAGCAGGCGGCAGAGCGGCGCGCTTCGGCGCCGGGTCAAGCCGCTGCTCAGGCTCAGGCCACCACTGGTCGTGTTGGGTGTAGATGCGCCGTGATCGGCCGTCGTCCCGCAGCGCGAACGCCAGGGCAGTAGCGACAGCGAAGAACGCAAAGATCAACAGCGACATAAACTCGTACTTGTTCATGGGCGCTTGCCCTTCCGCTTGCGCACGGCCTTGCGGATCTGCGCGGCCTGCTGGCCGTTGACGCCAAGCAACTGACTCGTCGGCGCGCGGCGACGGCCAGGGCATCGGCACGTAGCTGCGCTCTTGGCTCGGCAGCCCGGATGCGTCGCTGATCTATCGGGCGCCTGCTGAAAGTTCGCCCATTCCGAGCTCGCCCGGCGCTCGTTCGGGTACGGCAGGAACGGCAGCCCGCGGCGGCCGATGGCACGCTGTCGACGGACGTGCCAGACGCCCAGCGCGGTACCGCCGAGGCTCGCCAGCAGGCCGCCGATCCCTGCCCAGAGCGGCGCGCCGAGCAGGAAGCTGACCGTGCCGAGCGAGCCCAGAGTGCCGAGCAGGTTGGCGGCCGGCAGCAGGTTGCGCGGCTGCGCCCGCAGCTCAGCTCGGCGCTGTTGTTCGTAGGGCTCGGCCACCCGGCGCGCCTGGCGCGGTTGGCGCTTGCGCCCCTTCTGTATCCAGTGGAACGGCCCCGGCAGGTCGACACGGTGCTTGCGCGTGCGCGAGTTCCACGACCACGGCCCGACCACCCAGGACCGCGACAGCCCGGAGTTAGAGGCATTGAGGCGAACGCCGAACCACTTTGAGCCGAAGAGCTTCGACTTGCGACCACGGATCGGCATCAGCCACGCACCTCGAAGGATGCATCGAGATCAGTCGTCTGCTGCTGCTCGAGCGCCTTGCAGACAGTGCGCGTAGCCCAGTCGAGGCGGTCGTCAAGCTCGAAGAGCCGATACGACACGTGCCGCCGGATCGACCAGAGCACGAACACGGCGGCGACGGCAGCCAGCGCCAGCACGGTGATCGCTGAGCTCAGCCAGATGGCCAAGAGGTCTTCGCGGCTCATCGGCTCGGCCGCCTCGCGTCGCGCGCGTCACGGTCGCTGCGGGCGATCGTGCCGCGTGCGAAAGCGTCGTCGTGCGCCTTCTCCTGCTGCGTGCGCGTGTCCCTCGGCATCACTTGCCGCCTCGGTCGGCGGGGCGCGGGGACTGGTCGCGCGGCTCAGCGCGGACGATGACGACCGTCTCGGCGTTGAGCGTTCCGATCTTGACCTTCACTGCTGCGCTCCCTAGTTGCGAGTTGCGTACTTGCAAGCTCGCACTCTAGGTTGGCATGTCGTATCTTGCAAGCTATGCGGCGTAGGTGCTGGTCAGCCCGTCCTTGGCTTGACGAGCTCGTCGCGAGGGGCTTGCGAGTTGCCAGACTGCATTACGATCCGCCCGTGACGGGCCTGACACCGGAGGTACTAGATGCGCTGGTCAGACTCATGAGCGGCAACGTCGACTACGACACGCTCGACGATGAGGCGCTGTACGCACTAGGCAAGGCGTGCGCTGCCGCTCGCGCGACACTCTTCGAGGTCACGACGCGGCTCAACGATCGGGGCGCGTCGTTCGCGCTGATCGGCGAGCGCCTGGGCGTGCACGAAGCAACCGCGAGCCGCTGGGCTAAGCCGCCCGCCGAGGACCGCCGTCGTCGGCGGAGAGGGGGCCTGCCGTGAGCGACGCACGGCGGGCGCGCGACGAGCTCGGCAAGCTACGCGCGGTCAAGGTTGCGGCCGAGGCGGTTGCCGAGCGGCTCGAGCAGCGCGGCTGGATACCGGCCGACTGTCCCGAGAGCCGCATGCTGCGCCTGGCGCTCGGCCGCGGTCCCGACCCGATGGAGGAGATCAAGTGAGCGATCCGACGGCGCAGCGAATCATGCGCGAGGTGGCCGAGCTGCTCGCCGCGCGGTTCCCCCAGATGGTCAGTTGGGCTGTGACCACCGAGGCCGAGCGCGGTGACGACGGGTGCCCACGGCAGCACGTGACGATCTGCTTCGACCTGATCGACGAGCCAACTCAGGAGGACAAGTGAACGATCGCGACCTCTGGCCGTTCGACTGGGCGCCGCCGGCACCCGTCGAGCCGCCGAGCCCAATGGCCGAGCTCGAGCGGCAGGCCGCCGCAGCGATGCGCGCCTTTGAGGTGTCGATGGCGCAAGTAGTCGAGGCGTGGCGCGAGGTGGCTACGCAGATGGCGCGCAACTTCGAGCAGCTCGCGCCTGTGTTCGCCGAGCTGCGCCGCCAGCTCGCCCCGCTGGTCGAGCAATCGGCCGATCCTCGAGCGCGAGCGCTGTACCTGCGGCAGACGCGCAACACAGGCCCGGCGCTGCCTCGGCTGGACAGGCGGCGCTGATGCTGGAAGCGCTGCGAGCGATGACGTGGGACCAATGGACGCTTTGCGCCGTCATGCTCGCCTGCATAGCGGTGGCTGGCCTCGGCGTGCGCTACGGGCTGTTTGCGTACAACGTGCGCGAGCTCGAAGAGCTCGACGAGATCAGGCGGACGCTGGCAAGGCTGGCTCAACCGCCCGCCGATTGAGTCCATTGGGGCTATTGCAACCTTGCAAGTTGCAAGGGAGGGTGAGCCCATGACGAACACCAACGCCGCCCCGTTCCCTGTCACCTTCGTGCGCGACGGCGAGACCGACATCTACGACGGCACTGGCCCTGCCCGCCACGTCACCCTGCGCCTGTTCCAGATCGAGGAAGACGTCATCGTCAGCCTGCAAGGCAAGGCGTACCGCGCGGCGTGGCTGACGGTCTTCTCGGACGGCACCGCTGACGTCTTCTTTGTCCGCCGTACGCAGCTCGGCGCCGACTTCAAGAACGGCACTGGCGTCTTCGAGTCCCTCAAGAGCCTGCGCGAGGCGGCGACGGGTACCGAGGGTGTCCAGCACTCTTACGGCTCGAGCCGTACCGAGCTCGTCGACCGCATCGACGCCACCGTTGCGCAGCTCGAGCAGGCCAAGCACGCCGAGGCAAAGGCCGCGCTCGCCGAGCGCTTCCCCATCGGCGCCCGTGCGCGCAACATCAACACGGGCCTCCGTTTCTGGATCACTGGCCACGAGATCGCACGCGACGGCGAGGAAATCATCACGGTTGACTACCGCGACGGCAGCGCGGAAGCAGCAGGCTCGGCAGCTACCGCCGTGCTCGACCCTGAGCCCGCCTCGGCGCCGGACTTCCCCGCGCTCGACGGCCGCCCTGTCACGCAGGCGCACGCCGACAAGTGCGCCCGCGTCGGCCACGCCAAGCACAAGCGCAACGGCGTCAACACTGGCGTCTGCCCTCGCTGCGGCGAGGTCACCGACCCTGAGCCCGAGTCCCTCGTCGACACGTTCGACGTCGAGGCGACCGACACCGCGGACCCTGCGTCGGGCGACTACCTCGGCGAGGCCGAGCAGCTCGGTGACCTCGGCGTAGTCGTCAATGAGGTCATTCGCCTGCGTAAGCGTGTGGCCGAGCTCGAGGCTGAGGTAGCGCAGCCCACAGGTAACGCGCTGCACGCCTTCGCTGAGGAGACCGCGATCGAGCGCCTGCGCGCGGCGGCCCGAGACCTGCTCGCCTTACTGGACGGCACAGGCGTCTACCGCGATGAGCGCATCGGGCACGCGGCTGACCGCCTCGACCAACTCGCCAACCCTGCCGCCGTCGCACTGAGCGGCCCGCTGACCGCTGCCCAGTTCATCGCACAGGCTGGCCCGCTGAGCACACAGGTTGCCAGCAACGACGCTGAGCTATGCATGACCGATGAGCACTGGCAGCGCTACCCGGACACCGCGCGCACGACTGAGCACGTCGCTGCGCACCTCGCCGAGCTGCTGGCCGACAGCCTGTGAGCGCCATGACCCCCTGCGCCGCTGACGGGTACGGCCGGCACGCCGCGGATCGGACCGTAGTTTGGGCGTCCGTCTCCGAGCCTGGCCATCTCGTCGACCACACGCATGAGTGCCGGGCGCATCAGATCGAATCCGTCCAGCTCGGCACCCTGGTGATGCCAGGGTGCCGAGTGGCGGCCGTGATCCCCGGCATCCGCAACCCACTCATCGAGGACTGAGCCATGCATCTAGTGCTGATCGACGCCGAGGGCGCCGAGTACCCCTACGACGAACACGGCCAGCCGTGGACCACCGAGCGCGCCATCGAGGTGATCCGCCTCGGCGTCAAGCGCGGCGTGCTGGTCAGCCTCGAGAACCGCCTGACGCCGGCAGAGAAAAACGCGCTGGCCAGGCGCCGAGCTCGCGACGAGCAGCGCCGCCGCGCGGCCGAGCGCGGCGAGGACTGGACGAAGATCCGCTAATGCCGCTCTACGTCAGCGCCGGGCTGCCTGGGCCGTTCCGCTACGTGCGGCGCGTCGACGGTGGCGGATCGGTCGCCTACTGGCTGTTCGTTGGCTTCTGGTGGGTGCCAGTCAAGTGGGCGCTCATCGTCGTGATCGTTCTCATGATCTACACGCTCGTTGGCCTGCTCGCGCTGCTGCGCTGGCTCTGCCTCGAGCTCGTCGCGCGCTTCCGCAGGAAGTGACAGAGAGGCGCCCCCACCTCGGGGATATCGAGGTGGGGGCGCTTCGCGTGGCCGACGGTCGCCTAGTCGGCCTGGTCAGGGTCGTGCGGGTTGACGATCACTACAGCACCTTGCACGTAGCGGCCAGCGTTGCGGTCGTAGAGCAGCCCGGCCGGACTCACCGACACGTGTCCCGGATGCAACGCCTCTACCCGCTCGGTAGGCACCTCGACCACGGCGCCCGATGCCGGACCACCAAGGAAGCGGACGATTGATCTTTCCTGCATACATAGCTCCATCACTTCGCTCTGATCTTCACTGCGGGACCACGCAACCAAGCGGGTAGGGCAGACCGCCGAGGATGGCGCCGAACTCGAGCAGCGCGGCGCACACCGCGTGATCCGAGACTCGGTCGTCCGCAAACAAGATCAATCGTCCGTCGCGGTTGCGAACAAGCACCATGTCCGGCGTCGGCATATGCAGCCGCACTAATTGATCTACACCTGCGGGCAACGTCTCTACCCTTCCCAAGACCGCGTAAACCACAGGCAAACGACTGTCACCAAGTCAGCGCCGGAACGCGACAGATCAGCGGTCAGCGGTCCTGTACGCGAGAGTAGCGGTAGGGGTGGCCAACAGCTACCGGACAAACGCTTAGCGTTACGTCCGTCCAGCGAAACGCTTAACCGTTCGTCGAAAGCGGCTGAATAGGCTCACGGCCTACGTCTATTGCCGATAATGCTGCCTCTACTACGCCTAACAATTGATCTATCTCGGCGTCCGTTCGGCCGGCCGTCAAACGTAGGAACGCCTCGGCGTGCTGCGTCCGCTCGCGCCCGCCGAGCTCGGTCAGCTCAGGCGCCGCTGACTCGAGCGCGGCAGCCGTCACCTCGGCCAGGGTCACGCCGAGTGCGTTGGCGAGCGCGCGCCGTGTGGGTGCGCCGGGCATTGATCGCGTCTTGCCCGCGGCGTAGCTGCCGAGCGACACGTGGGAGATCGGCGTGCCGGCGTCGGTCGCCCGCCGAGCCATGCGCCGGATCGATCCGCCTCCGTGCCTGAGGCGGTCGTCAATCAAGCCTGCGAGGTCCACACAGCCAATTAGCAGGCATAACGCGCGATGTGGCAAGCGCGGCCTTACACACCTGTAGTTCGGTAAGCCGCTGCAACCAGACGGTAGATGAGGCTTGACACGGTGTGGTAGGGGGTGGGAGCGTTTGGGTTGCCTTGACGCGTTGTAGATCAAAGTGAACGGGGGAGCCGCGTGATCGAGAACCTTCCCACTAGGGACGTTCCGGGCACACAGCGGGTTGCTCGGTGAGCGCCCCGCTCTGGTGGGCGCCGCTCGTGGCTGCCTGCGTCGCCGTGATCACAGTCGCTGTGCTGTACGGCGTCGCCAGCGTCCGCCAGCGCGGCCGTCACGTACTGCGCAGCACCATGCGCCGCTGGCCGAGCAGGCGCCCGCGATGAGCGATAACGATCACGAGTGCTGGTGCTGTGACTGGCTGGACATGGTTAGCCGACTCAACGCGCTTTACGCGCTGACCGCTATCTCCGCGTGGTGGGTGGCCCGCTACCGCGATTCCAACTGATCGACCCTGACATTAGGAGCGCAATGTCAACCCTGCTCGAGCCGAGCGCGCCCGATCGCGTATTCGTCCTAGACGACGTCGTCATTCGACTGCCCGGCACCCTCGGCGGCATCCTCATCGTGCCGCCTACCTCCCTCGGCTGTTGCGTGCCGTGCACGTACAACCGAAAGACCGCCGACAACCCGCGGCCCGCCGTGGCTGACGTCGTAGACCGGCATCGCAGCTACAACCCAGAGGCGCCGCTCGCGTTCGGTCACACGCCGGTCTGCGTCGACCACCTCGAGCCCGAGGTAGAGCACTACACCGGCGTGGGCGCCGTCGTGCACCTCGAGATTCCGGTCAAGCCGTCTCCGACACCGCGGCCGGTGACGTCGTGACCGTGCTCTACGAAGACGCCGGGCGCATCGCCTCGCTCGAAGGCGCGCTCGAGGCAGCGAAGGCCGAGAACGCCGCGCTGCGCGTCGAGCTCGCGCACCTCTGCAAGGTCCGCGACGCCACACGCAAGTACCTGCTCGGCAACGGTGACCGCGTGGTCGAGGCGGGGCGCGAGCTTCACGAGCTCTTCAAGGTCGAGGACAAGGCGGCGCCTGATGCTGCTCGAGCCTGACCCGCCCATGCCGCTCGATGAGGCGCTCCGCCTGGTCGACATCGCCATATCGCCCGGCGCAACCACGATGCTCGGCGCTCGCGCGCTGCGGGCAGTGCGCGACTACATCGAGGTACTCGAGCTCGAGT
>Ga0247821_10001692_pt1 | contig 12308 bp, 17 predicted proteins | sample 13C_Glycerol_Day_FD_192481 | JGI IMG/M metagenome (GOLD analysis project Ga0247821, IMG submission 192481) | Soil microbial communities from agricultural site in Penn Yan, New York, United States - 13C_Glycerol_Day14 | ecosystem: Environmental > Terrestrial > Soil > Agricultural land | place... | reverse complement strand
GGCTTTGGCGTATCGGAGGGGTCTACCAGGGGGAGGCTGTGGTCATAGATGTCGAGCATGGATTCGTCACGGTGGCCGCTGGCCTGCTGCTTGTCCGCTCGAGTGCCTGGGGTGTCGGTGATTCCGCGCCGCTTGAGATCGTGAAGACCATATCGTTGCTCCTCGAGGAGCTCCCCGGCTTCGATCGCTTTGGTCATGAATCGCTGCCATGCAGTGTCCAGCCCAGACTTGCTTAGGGCCATACCATGGCTGCTCACGATCAGCGGACGCCGCTCGGGGTGGGGTGGTGTGGGGAAGCTGCGGCTAGTCCAAATCTTGGTTCGGTAGGCCTTGGCGTCATCCCAGGCGGCGCGCAGGCGTGGGGTCCAGCGCACGATGTTGTCACGGCTACCCTTGCGTCGGTTCGTCTGTACTCCTTCCTCGAGCTCGTTCGCGTCGGTAAGGGTTACGACCTCGATGCCGCGCAGCCGGCACAGATAGGCTAGCTCCATCACGATGCTCAGATACACAGGGCAGCTGCCAGGCTCGTTGCGGTGCAGGCGCCCCAGCGCCTTGGCCCGGTCGATCAATGTTTCCATCACCGCTACCGCCGGCAGACGGCGCTGTTTGCGCTCGGTAGGCGCTTCGACGCCCTGGGCGGGGTTGCTATCCAGATAGCCACGATTTCTACCCCATTGCAGTACACGGCGCAGGTAGCGCAGTACGTGGGCAGCTTTCGAGGGTTTGCCCTCGCCGGCGATCTTGTCGACCAGGCGTTGCACCAGGGCGGGGGAGAAGCGACGAACCGCCAGGTCGCCCAGGGGCTTACCCATCTTGGTGTCCTGGTTGACCAGGACGTCGCGGCAGTAGCAGTAGTCGTCCTGGGTGCGCGGGGAAAGCCCTTGGAACTTCGGGCTTTCATGGAACTGTTGGCAGAGGTAGCGCAGGGTGTCGCGATCCGTGTTACTCACCTCGTCCATGATGCGGTGGAGCTCGACCATTGTTGCGTCGGCCGGCGCAACGTTGCGCCGGCGTTGCTTTCCGTTTTCATCACGGTGGGAGGTGTACCAGGTCCCAGAGCCCCGGTGGTCAAAGTAAATAGCCGCGGGGAGCGCGGCTTGATCGATGTGGGCTGGTATGTGCGGATTGTGCTTCCGCTTGCGGGCTTTCTTCATAAGATATCGGCGTCGTAACGGTCCTGCCGTCCATGGCCTACGCCGCCGGCACGGTTGATTAAGTCAATGGTAGTCCAGGGCCCGGCCTTTCCTCGGAACATGCGAATTCCCTGATCGTGAAGGCTTCGCTCCACATCCGATCGGCGCTGATAGCCGGTGATGCGCTGGAGGTCCTCAAAACTGAGGACGTTGCGGGTTAGATTCCCCATGTTGTGTCTCGCAAAAGCGCCCGCCGGCATTGTGGTTCAACGCCGGCAGGGTCGTTATTAGAAGTTGTGAGCAGATTTTCTAGCGTTGTTGCGTCGGTGTGATTTGCGCCGGACTTCTGTGAGCTGGAGCACTCATCTTGTTCAGGCATGCAATACAGGTGACTCGCTCAGGATCGTTTGTGAAGCGTGTTGCCTTCACTTTTCGGCCGCACTGCACTTCGATGAGTCCCATCATCGATAATCTCTTCCACATGTGGGTTCTGGTCATGACTTCCGCTCCAGGGTGGCGCTGGCTGACAGCAGTCTGAAAAGCTTTTCGCCCACCATCATCATGTCGTCAGGAATATGGTCCACCTTCACGACCCTGAACCCGGAAAAGGTATTTACAGGAGCCCCAATCGGAGCGCTTGGCTCTGCCTTCGGTTCGTGTTGGGCCGTCGGAGCCGCCGGAGCCGCCGCAACCATCGCTTCGTAAATCACCCAAAGATTGTTATGCCCGGTGCGCTCCAGGTACTCGCGAGCTGCTTCGGCGCCGGCCTGCTCCATGTCTCGGTTCGCTTTGGTTGGAAGAACCTTCCACTGAACTTTATTGGTCATCTTGACTGTCCCTTAGCTACTGCGCTGGGCGGTGTATTGAACATACTGATCGGAGCTGCTGCGGCTCGCCGCGAACAGATCCAGCTGGGGCAGCTCGATGCCGAGCTTGGTGGCCAGTGCCTTCGCAGCTGCCTCGGCGGTGATAGTGCTGCTTGCAGTCGTCTTCTCGCCGCGAGCCCGGGCTGTGTAGGTGCCAGCGGTCAGGCGAACGGTGATGACCAGGTCATTGCTCTTCTGTGTGCTCATTACTTGTGCTTCCTTCGGATTGGCTCGCGCTTATCGCGGTGAGAGGCGCAGTGATTGGTCTGGCGGAATTCGGTGCAGATCACGACAACGTCGGCGCCGTCGCGGCGATGCACCGGCATCGAGCTGAAAGACAGGCCGCTACAGTCGGCGTCCCGCTTGGCACAGCCGTCGCACCGTACTCGCCGGGGGTAGAACTGAGTACTCATGCTCGCCTCCCAGTGGCAGAGGCCGCTGTGTTGCGGGTTGCTTTCGTGGCTCGTTTGGCTTCGACGTTGGCCATGTAGGACTCCCAGTAAGCGGACTGCCGTGCCTGCCGGCGCTTGCTGCAGGCCTGATGATTGCCGCTGGAACGCGCCCGATTGCAGATGTCACAGTGGTTGGGTAGGTCCAGCGAGTGGCTGGCCAGGCGTGGACGGGTCTGTTGGTTCAAGCGCTTACCTCCGAAACGGCCAAATCCTCAAACCCAGGGAGCTGGACCTCGGCACCAACAACGCGGATCCCACACCACCCGAAGCCGTCACCCTCATCAGCACCACCCCAGCCTTCGCCGTCATGGAGCTTTTGGGTGGTCTTCTCGCAATACCAGCGGTCTGCATCACCGAAGTCGGCGCCTCGGTCCTCAAGGATCTCGCACATCACTTCGAGGCCGGCCATACGGATCACGGCGCGGACAACATCCCCGTCTTCGTCGTCCAGCCGGTCTTCGGCGCTGGTCCAGAAGCTGTTGATCAGTTCGGCGCGCTCGGCAGTCAGCCGGTCAAGGTTGACCTCGAGCGTTACCTCGAAGTCCTTCCAGGTGTCCTTGACTTTGAAGCGCTTGATGTTTGCGGGAGTGGTCATGCTTGAGCTCCTGGAGCAAAAACGTTGCGAGGTTGGCCAGCGTCGTAGCGGGCAAGTAGGTTGGCGACAACCTGGGCTTCTGCTCCACCGAGCACTCCCAGGCGCTGGGCCATGTCAGCGGCGCCCTCGAGGCGGGCGCGTGTGGTGGCCGAGCGGTGCACCTGGTGGTCGACCAGGGCGGCACCAATGACGCTGATGGCCAACAGGCGCGGGCTATTGCCTGCCCCGGTTGTGGTAGGCTTCGCGGAACCGCTGCTTTGGGTGTTTGATTCCATCTTTCGTCCCTCAGTGGTGGCGGTGCCGGGGAGCTGCAATCTCCTCGGCACCATTCATTTACCGGCTATCGCCGGCCCTTTCCCCAGTGCGGCCGCTACGTTCGGCGCACCAGGAAGATCTCCAGATCTTGGAGCTGGCCCTCGTCGTTGCAGGTGCTCCATTCCAAAACCGCCTGCACGTGGTCCCGCGTGCAGTCCATGACCATAATTTCGCGCTCGCCACGAGCAGCGAGTACTTCCAAAATTCCCAACAAACCATCAGATGCATACGCGTTGGCCTGGACGATCGGCAGGCCACCACCTGGTGGGTTGAGTCTCGCAACCAGGTCCGGCGATTCGGCTTCCCTGGAGCTGTTGATCACTTGGATTTCCATGGTGGTTACTCCCGGAAAATGAAACAGCGGACGGTGGATGGAATGCGGGTGGTCGGTGCCATGTCCTGCTGCCGGGACCGGATGAAGCTTTCCACCCGTTTCTGCTCAGCCAGGCACTGGTGTGCACGGCAGTCCTTGAGCAGGCGGCGTAGCGTCGAGAGCTCAGGGAGGCGCTGCCGGTGCTCCAGGGCGACTTCGGCAAACTGGTTGAGGTTGATGGCGATCTCCCCAGGCTTTTTGCTGTGGTTGACCAGCGGGGCCTCCGGTAGCGACTCGAGGTAGTCGTAGACCTGCCAGAACTCGTTCACCTCTTTCGGGTCGGTGGTGATCGCCGCCTGACGCTCGCTGGCAGCTTTCGCGACGTACTTGCGGCAGGCCTGGACCATGTGGTCCGGGATCTCGATCACCAGCTGCAGGCAGTCAACCAGGGCCAGCATCATGGCGTGGTTCTTGATGACCCGATCCGACGTCAGCTTGCGGTTGGCCCACAGTTCGGCCCGGTACTTGGGATACAGCTTGGCGAAGCGCTTGAGGATCTTCGGCTCGGCCCGCATGGCCTTGATCATGAAGTGGCTGACATGCTCGAGCTCGGTCTGCACGATCGCGTCTGCAGCGCGACGGCTTTCCTCGGTGATCGTCGGCTTGAGGAACGGCAGGCGGAAGATCCGGCTGATGATGGCCTCGTGGCCGGTCACGATGGCGTTCTGCGCGATGACGATCGAGGCGCGGAAGGGTGGCTCATAGGTGTCGTTGCTGTTGGACTTGACGCCACGGGTACGCAAGGTGCCGCCACCGTAGAAGTCTTTGAACTGGTCCCACTCGAAGGCCTTGGTGTTGTCTTCGTTGGTATTCCGGTCGGCCTCGAGCAGTACCAATGGCAGGTTGGCCACCTGGCCCATGGCGCGGCTCAGGCCGGAGAACGAGCTCTTGGCCGGGTCGAAGCCTTCGTACAAGCGCCCGAACAGCTTCCACAGGAACTTGATCAGCGTGGTCTTACCGGAATCGGGCTCACCGGACATTTCCAGGAACGGGAAGCTCTCATGATCGGCGCGGATCTGCTCGGCGAACAGGGAGCCGAACCAGTAGGTCAGGGCCAGAATTCCGTTCTCACCGAAGCAGGTCCACAGATGACCCAGCCAGTCCTCGCGGTAGCCCTTGGCCTCCAGCGCGTTCTTGATCTTCACCGACTTCATCAGGCACTTGACCCGTTGTTTGCCGAATTCGAAGTAGTCCTCGTCGTTGGCCTTGTAGACAGATCCACCGTGGATGGCGATGTCATTGAAGATGTAGGCCTTGTGATCACGGCTGTAGCCCAGAAAGTCGATGGTTTCTACGGTTTTCAGGCGTTCGGTTTGCCGAATGATGATCTGGTCCAAGTGCTTCTGAGTGCCGAGCCAGGTCGCGCCGGAATACATCAGACGGGTCTTGAACTCGCTGCTCGAGGAGATCTGCTTCGGCGTGAAGGTGAAGTTCTCACCGTCGTCATCGTGCGAGCCGGCCACTTGGAAGTAGAACCACGCCTCGTTGGTGACGTCGTTCACCTGCTTGTACAACGCATGGAATCGGCAGTTGGCCAGCAGTTTCAGACCGCAGACGTTCTGTAGCACCTTGCGGCGCGCGGCCTTGTCGTTGAGCTGCTGGTCGTCCTGGTCTTCGCTGTTGTCCAGCTGCTTCTGTTCCTCCTCGAGCTTCGACAGGTCGAACTTGGCCCAGTACGTCTGGTTGCCGAAGTCGAAGGCGAACTCGGGGAAACCCTCATCCCACATATACATCAGTAGTGCCTTTTCACGAGGTGAAGCGGCCAACAGCAAGTCGCCTTCATGGCGCGCAGCTGCCAGATCGCGCTTCCGCTTGTGGTTTCGGGTCTGGCCTTCCTCCTCAAACTGCCAGCGCTGATGCAGGTCGTTCCAGTCGACCTTCTTGTCCCGCTGGGGAATGAGCGCAGCTTTGCACTTGAAGCCCATCTCTGTGGCTTGCTTCGCCCAGCGCTGCAGGTAGCCGCGAGCTGTTGGCTCATTGTCCAAGGCCCAGACCAAGGTGGGCAGGTTGCCCGGACGCTGCTCGAGCAGCTGCTTCAGCGCCTCGATCGGGAAATTCACACTCGACATGGCCGACACCGCATTGATGTCGTTCTGCACCAGGGCGATAGCGTCGAAGACACCTTCAACAATCCACAGCTCTTTGACTGTGGCCAGCTCGACGCTGGGTGGGCACCACCACTGCCCTTGCGCGCTGTATTGGAACTTGAACCGCGCTTTCATCTTGCCGAATCGGGCAGGGCGGTCGATCAGCCGCTCCCACCAACCGCCGTTCGGCAGCGGGAAGCGGATCGTGGCGCTGGACTCGCCGGTTTCCTGGTTGATGTAGCACTCTTGGCTGAACCAGCCGGTCATCTTCCACGCGTCAAGGCCGCGGGCGAACTCCAGGTAAGTGCGAGCGGTTGCAGTCGGATCGCTTTCGGTGGCCGGTGCGCGCTTGCTCCAGTCCTCGAACAGGTCCTCGTAGAGATCCTTGACGTGCTCGATGTGGCCACAGCGCTCTGGACGACCGCAGCGGATCTGCCAAGGGTTGTCGTGGCGGGCGTACAGCTCTTTCTTGCTGCATGCCGGGCAAGTGCCGCCCCGCATGTATTTCGTGCCGGCACGGAGCTTGAGCCCGAAGTCGCTTTCGAGCCGTTGCAGTACCTGGGAGCGGATATCTTCATTCATCATGACGGTTACTTCGCAGTTTTGAGGCTATAGGCCAGAGCGCCGATCAGCCGACGTTGCGCGCCCATGGCGGGGTTTTTCAGGACGATTGCGGTGTGCCGGTCCTGTTCAGGTACATAGCGATACGTGTCCGCGTACCAGAGCTCGTTCAGCGCAGCGCTGTAATCCGACTTGATGGAAGCCAGCAGAGCGTTGGCCTGTTCGGGGCTCATTTCCGCCTTGATCAACACCTTGTTCTCCATGAAAACCTCGACTACGGACGCAACTCACCCAAACCCACAGCAAGCGGGGCGGGCGAAGGATTAGGAATTAGGTAAGCGCTGCGCGGGATGGCGAGCGATCAGGTGCGCCCAGGCCGAGGTCGTTCATGGCCAGGTGCACGGCTTTCTCAGCAGTGGGGTCGGATACGTTGTGGTCCGCAACCAGGTGGCAAACCGCACGAGTGAACAGCTGATCGTCACCGCTCAAATGTTCGGCTTGATGGCGCTGTAGGTAATGCAATGCAGAAGACTTGAGCATGTCCTGGTAGTCGCAATGGCTGGTACTCATGCGGCAGCCCCCGAGCGGGCCCGGTGCAGCGCGATTGCTGACAGCACCTCGGCGTGGCGGGCGGACATGTGGGCGTCATGGGAGCGCAGGATTTCCTCGGCCTCATCGCTCGAGATCGAACCGTCCGCCAGGGCCTTGGCAATTTCCAGATCCACAGCGCCGCGCTTGGCTGAGGTGACCATCGACATGGCGTAGAGCTCAATGTTGTCCAGGACTTCTACCTCGGCGACCTTGACGAAGATGCCGCCATACAGCGAGGCGATGTAGTCCGGCAGGAAGGTTGTGCCCGTTCTTGCCTCAAGCTGGCGCAGCTGGACCTCGTCAAGAGGGCGCGCCTTGTTATTTTCGTAGGCGTGGTTGTCGAATTTCTTGAGCGGCAGGCCTAGGTGTAGAGCTGCTTGAGCGCGGCCACCTGGGTAGGCGCAAATTATTGCGCTGGCCACTTCCTTACGTGTTCTGAGAACTGAGCGTTTCATGTTCTGATTTTTCCCTGATGGCCAGTAGCTTTATTCTTCGATCACACCGTCTTTGATACCAAGCAGGACGGCTGCACGATGTGCCTCCCCCCGGCGACCTTTTCGACGTCCGTTGAGAAGGTCGCTGACCAAATTTTTGTTCAGGCCATGAACCCGACTAAATTCCGCGATGCTCATCCCTTTTCGATCAAGCGCTGCGCGGGCTTGCTCCGGTGTAACTGGCGCGGGCATAGTGTGTTGCCTCCTGTTGCAACGAGTTGTTTTGTGTTCGTTGGTGGTGATTATGCACGCGAAATTGGTCTTGTAAAGGGTGAATGCTTGAAAAATTGTGCGTATGAGTCAGCGCCTGAAGGATCGGTCGGGGATCGGCTACGCGAAGAAAGAGTCCGGTTGAACCTCAGCCAAGAGGATTTGGCTCAGGCGGGCGGGGTGAATCGCAACACTCAAGGTAGCTATGAGCGTGGGGCAAGAAATCCTGATACCGCCTACTTGCTCGCTGTCGCAGAGCTGGGTGTTGATGTTGGTTTCGTTCTCTTTGGCAAGCGATCCCTCGACACGGGGCTCAGTCCGGAGGAAAACCAAATAATCGAGCAATTCCGTCGCATTCCTGAGCAGGATCAGCGAGCGCTTCGCCGCTTCCTCAAAGCCATGTTCGATGACGCCGAGTAGGAAATTGCCGGCAATTGGTCGCACTCCGCTGTAAAGGCTCTAGCTTGCCCCGATAAAGCCGTTCCCACAGTGCATATCAAGGAGTTAGCGCATGTTGGATACGGCAGTAGCTGTGCAGAAACGGGTCGACCAGATCGAGTTTCACGGGCCCTCGCTGAGCGAGAGTGAGCGCCGGCTGATCGGTCGATTTCGTCAGATGAGCGATCAGGAGCGGCACCAGGTGCGGCGACTGTTCGAACAGTTGGCCACCCACCCCGACGAGTCGGTGAAGTAGTTCCCTCAACCATCGCCGACCTGCTGGCCGGCGATTCTCCTCAGGTCCCGGCCTGGGCTCTCAGAACTTCGAATAGCTCGCGCTGTTGCTCCGCCGGCATGTTCCTGAAACGGTCCACGATCAGGGTGTCTAGGTGCTGGGCAGACGGTCGCAACGTGTGGGAAAACGCTAGGGTCGACACCCACGTATGACCACATTTCGCATCCAGGCATTGGCAGTAGAGTTTCACGTAGGTGCGGGTTACTTCTTCCCGCGAACTGATACGTCCTTTGTGGTCGCAAGTAGTGCAATAGATCCGCATGTGTCCCTCCCCAGGGTTTAAATGCGCCATCATTATGCCGCCAATTTGTAGGTGTATCACCTATTGAGTTTTGCTTTATGTAGCTGTTTCATCTGAGTTATGTGCTGATTTCCAGCTGAATTTCCTGTCATCACGTAAACTGTTGTTCGCCTGCTCGAACAGCTGGCAGATGGGCCGAATCTCGTTGCTGGTGTACACCCGATCTATCTTCTCGATGTCGCCGAAGCCGCCGTTGTTCTCCGGGATGATCCCCGCCAGTGCCGGGTTCATTCGCCAGGCGGCGATGATGTCGTTCCGGGTGATGTTCTTGACCTTCTCCAGCTCGTCCTTGGCCTGGAAGTCGCCCACCGGAATGATCTGAATCGCGTTCTCTTTGCCGTTGGGAATGTTGACGAACATCGATCGGAAGTTACCCACACCCTTGCTTGCGCTGATCTGGGCCCGCAGCTCGTCCTCGTCTTCCTCGGTGAGGTCTGGGTCGTTGGTGTAGAAGATGTACCCGGCGTGGGCGCCGTTGCTGTAGTAGCGCCGGCGGAAAAGGGTTGCCGCCTCGTTGAGCAACAGCGCCTGCAGGCCGCCCAGATAGTCCGGAATGCCGTAGATGTTCTGCTCCACGTCGTAGTCCATGATGTGCTCGATCTCGTCCTGGTCGAAGTCCATGAACTTGTTGTCAGGCAGCAGCATCCTGAAACCGCCGTCGACCTTTACCCGCATGTTGATCGCTGACAGGTGTTGCAGCTCCAGGACCTGGCCGAAGGCGTTGGTGTCGCGATAGAAATACGCTTCGCCAAACACCATGTAGTCCAGGCCGGTCTTGCCCATGGTCTGCGCGCTGCAGCCTGCCGACGGGATGAACTCACGCAACAGCAGGTTGCGTTTGAACTTGGGAATCGCGCCGTGGTGTGCGTTGGCGCGTAGCAGCTTGGCCAGGCCCGTGCGTGACACCGGCGGCTTGTAGATCTCCCCGTCGTCGCTGGGAAACACCCCGACGTACTCGCCGATGTTGCCGCTCAGCACCTGCTCCGGTTCCCCGAAGGTGAATGTGCGCATGGGCTGTTGCTGTCGCGCCTGCTGGGTGGCCTGGGGCTTTCTGCGTCGTGGCTTGGGCATTGTGTCCGCTCGTGAGGTAGCGGCTCCGGCGCCGCTTGTTGGTGTTCAAGGGTTCGTTGGCCAGGGCGTGCATGATTGCCCAGGCGATATCGGCGTGGCCGGTGGCATCGGTTCGCGATGCGCTGTAGGTGATCTGGCCGCCGTTGGTGGTACCGCGCTTGATTGTCAGGAAGGCCTGGGCGATGTCCGTCCAGCCGGCGTCCCATTCGATGCGGCTGCCCTGGATCGTGTCCTGGGCCTTGAGCACCAAGGTGTTCTTAGCTTCGAGGCTGTAGTGGATCGGCGTGGCCTTGGGGTAGAAGTCGCGCACCAGGTCGAACACGCCGTAGCCCACACCGGTGATGTCGATGCCGATGTGTTGGACGTTGAAGCGCTCGGTGAGCTTCTTGACCTGGGCGGCTTGGTAGGTGAACGAATGACCCCGCCAGCTGTGCTTCTCCAGGATGCGGAATTTCGCCCCGGGTTCCAGCGGCGGGGCGACCACCACACAGGTGGCATCGTCGCGGGTCCGGCTGGGGTCGTAGCCGAGCCAAACCGGGCTGTTGCCGAATGGCCGCTCCAGTTCGGGGTTGTAGTCCTCCCACAGCGTCAGGTCGGAATAGCAGCGCTCCAGGTCTTTCAGCCCGAACGCGCTCTGCGTGCTGTCGATGAACTTGCAGTAGAACAGCTGCTGGAACTTGTCTTCGTCGTACTCCAGCTGCAGCTGCGCAAGGTCGAACAGGTCGCAGCCGCCGTCGATAGCGTCCTGAATGGTGATCGTTTTGCGCCACTGGCCATCCGGGCACAGTGCGCCCTGGGTGTAGGCCTCCTCGATCGGCCAGGTGCCGCCAGCCTTTTTGCCGCGCTTGCTGTTGCGGAACGTCTCGCCGGTCCAGAAGGGGTAAGCCTGGTGCGACACGGCGCTGGGCGTTGAGAAGTAGGTCTTGCGCCATTTCTTGTGGGTGCCCATGGCGCTGGCCACGGTGCTGAGCTTTTCGAAGTCGCGGATCCAGAAGTACTCGTCCACATACACATGGCCATGGTAGCCCTGGGCAGTACTGCTGTTGGTGCTGAGAAAGCGCAGCTCGGCGCCGTTGCTCAGCGTGATCGGGTTGCCGGTCAGCTCGATGCCGAACCACTGCTGGGCAAACTGGACGATGTAGCTACGGAAGATTTCCGATTGCGCCCGGCTGGCGGACAGGAACACCTGGTTGTCTCCGGTCAGCACGGCATCCATGAAGGCTTCGCCGGCGAAGTAATAGGTCAGGCCGACCTGCCGGCTCTTGAGGATGTTGCGGATCCTGCAGGTGAGCGGGTTCTGCTTGGCGGCGAACAGCTCCTGCTGGTAGCGGTACATCTTGGAGATGAACTTATCCAGGAAGTCGACTTCGGTCAGGCCGCTGATGTCGTTCTTCGCTTTCTTCTCACGCTTCTTGCCGCCGCCATCACCACGCTCGCGGCGTTCGCCACGCGACCTTTGCTGCCGCTCCTGGTGCTGCCCCGAGTTGTCGTCGTCCACGGGAGCAGGCGCAGGCTTGCTGGACTGCTTCATCAGCCGCTCACGCATGGCGGTCAGGCGCTCCAGCTCGTCCAGCTCGCCTTTCGTCAGTGCTTCCTGCTTTTCCAAGATGAGCGTTATCCGCCGGCTGATCGCGGTCACCGGTTCTTCATCCGTCAGCATCTCGTCCCACGAACCCTGGCGGATCCAGTAGTAGATGATCCGCTTGTTCGGCAGCTTCAGGTGCGCCTGGATCTCCTTCACTGAGCAACGGCGCAGGTAGAGGCGTTTGGCGGCTTCTTTGACTTCGGTCGGGTAGTTCATGGGCCGCAGTCTATGCGGCGAAAACCCCGAAAACGCGGGGTAAAACTGCGCGAAATTCCTAGATCGTGGAAATAGGAATTTCGCGCAAGTAAAGCGTTTGGCTGGGCTCAATCAGCTCCCTATGGTGGCGCTCATCGACCACCACCGAGCGCTCCACCGACCATGCCACGCTCCCTTGTCTCCTTCTGGAAACGTGTCGCCACCAGCGGCCCCACCTGCGACGGTCGCGAGATCCTGCCGCAGGATCTGCGCGACATGGCCGAGACCTACAAACCGTCCACCTACACGGCGGTGATCTGGTGCGACCACGAACGTTGGCCTGGCTCCCACGGCACCGTCTACGCAGTGCGCCTGGTGGAGGACGCCGAGGATCTGGTTCCGGGCCAAGTCGCCCTGGAAGCCCAGTTGAAGCCCAACGACAAGCTGCTGTGGCTTAACGACCAGGGCGAAAAGCTGTTCACCAGCATCGAGATCACCCCGAACTTTGCCCAGACCGGCAAAGCCTACCTGACCGGCCTGGCCGTTACCGACGAGCCTGCGAGCCTGGGCACCCAGGAACTCTACTTCTCCAAGAAGACGAGCAAAGCCGCGTACTTCGCTGCCTCCCAAGAACTGGGCCCCCTTGGCGATGAGCCAAAGGGCGAGGTGGGCAAGCTGATTGCTGCGCTCACCGGTCTGTTCAAGCGCTTCACCTCGGACGACAAGCCCGCCGAAACCCCCACCAC
>Ga0247821_10001690_pt1 | contig 12322 bp, 10 predicted proteins | sample 13C_Glycerol_Day_FD_192481 | JGI IMG/M metagenome (GOLD analysis project Ga0247821, IMG submission 192481) | Soil microbial communities from agricultural site in Penn Yan, New York, United States - 13C_Glycerol_Day14 | ecosystem: Environmental > Terrestrial > Soil > Agricultural land | place... | reverse complement strand
CAACATTCCAGCCCGTGGTCTGATCGGTTTCCGTAACCAGTTCCTGACCCTGACCAACGGTGCAGGCATCCTGACCTCGATCTTCGATCGCTACGACACCATGAAGTCGGGCCAGATGTCCGGCCGTCTGAACGGCGTACTGGTTTCGGTCGAGACCGGCAAGGCCCTGACCTACTCCCTGGAAACCCTGCAGGCGCGCGGCAAGCTGTTCGTCGAGCACGGCCAGGAGATCTACAACGGTCAGATCATCGGTCTGAACAGCCGTGACAACGACCTGGGCGTGAACCCGACCAAAGGCAAGAAGCTCGACAACATGCGTGCTTCGGGCAAGGACGAGACCATCGCCCTGGTTCCGCCGGTTCGTCACACCCTGGAACAGGCCCTGGAATTCATCCAGGACGACGAGCTGTGCGAAGTTACTCCTAAGTCGATCCGTCTGCGTAAGAAGATCCTCGACGAAGGCGAGCGTACCCGCGCTGCCAAGAAAGCCAAGGCTAACTAAGCAAGGCTGAAACGAAAACGCCCCCGGTCGAAAGGCCGGGGGCGTTTTTGTTTGTGCAGGGTTTGCAAACGGTGTTGGCTTCATCGCAGGCTTCGCCAGCTCCCACAGGAGCCGTTGAGCATTTGTGGGAGCTGGCGAAGCCTGCGATGTTTTTAGCGGCGAGCGACCGGCTTGGGGATGTACGCGCAATACCCCGGACGCGGCCCGATCCGCGGATGATTGCGGCAGGTGTCCGGGCGCACGTCATAAATGGTGCACAGGCGGCTCTTGCGGTCCAGATAGAGGCAATCGTCGTTGCTCATCTGCGCCAGGGTGAAGATCCCCGACTTCTGGTTGAAACGCTGGATGATGCCGTCCTTCTGCAAGCGCTTGGCAATGTTCTTCGGTGGCTCACCGATCTCGAATTCATCCACCACGCCCATGCGGACCAGGTCTTTGATCTTCACTTCAGTCGGCAAGGTGCAGCAGGTCGAGTTGCAGCCCCCGCACATATGGCTTTGGTACTTCTGCCAGGTCTCCAGGCGGTCGACTTCGGCGGCGGCAATCAGGGTCGGTTTCATCGGGCTCAATGTTTGATGTTCATCACGGGCGCGCGATCATACCTGAGTTGATCAAAATGTGAACAATCATTTGCTCGGCGGTCGCTCGACCGGTACTGCTTTTGCACGCAAAAAGAGGAGAACCTGAGCTTTCGCTCTGTGTCGAACCGTCTAGGCTGAGAAATCTCCATCCGCATTCGTCAACTTGATCGAGGACGTCGCATGTCTCAGGAACCACTCGCTCGTGACGCAGAGGTGGCCGCTTTTCGCACCGCTGTACTGGATAAATTGACCTACGCGGTCGGCAAGGACCCGGCGCATGCTTTCGAACATGACTGGTTCGAAGCCATTGCCCTGGCAGCCCGTGATCACATGGTCGATCACTGGATGGACCACACCCGGCAGATTTACCGCAAGAGCCAGAAGCGGGTGTACTACCTGTCCCTGGAGTTTCTGATCGGTCGCTTGCTGTATGACAGCCTGAGCAACCTCGGCCTGCTGGAGATCGCCCGCGAGGCGCTGAGCGGGCTGGATGTCGACCTGGAGCGGATCCGCCTGCTGGAGCCGGATGCGGCCCTGGGCAATGGCGGCCTCGGTCGGCTGGCGGCCTGTTTCATGGAAAGCATGTCGACCCTGGGCATTGCCGCCCACGGCTATGGTATCCGCTACGAGCACGGCCTGTTCCGCCAGGCGGTGGTCGATGGCTGGCAGCAGGAGCAGACCGAGAACTGGCTGGACTTCGGCAACCCCTGGGAGTTCGAGCGGGCCGAAGTGATCTACCCGATCAGTTTCGGTGGCAGCGTCGAAACCGTGCATGACGCCAATGGCCAGCAGCGCCAGGTCTGGTGGCCGGCCGAAACCGTGCGGGCGGTGGCCTATGACACCCCCGTGGTCGGCTGGAAAGGGGCCAGCGTCAATACCCTGCGCCTGTGGCGTGCGCGGGCGCTGGAAGAGCTGCACCTGGAACGCTTCAACGCCGGCGACCACCTGGGTGCCGTGGCGGAAGTGGCGCGTGCCGAAAGCATCTCGCGGGTGTTGTACCCGGCCGACAGCACCGAGGCCGGCCAGGAGCTGCGCCTGCGCCAGGAATATTTCTTCGTCTGCGCCTCGTTGCAGGACCTGCTGCGTCGCCACCTGAACATGCACGACAACCTGCTCAACCTGCCGCAGCAGGCGGCGATCCAGCTCAACGACACGCACCCCTCGATCGCCGTGGCCGAGCTGATGCGCCTGCTGGTCGATCAGCACGAAGTGCCCTGGGATACCGCCTGGCAACTGACCGTCGACACCTTGGCCTACACCAACCACACCTTGCTGCCCGAGGCGCTGGAAACCTGGCCGGTCGGCCTGATGGAGCGCATGCTGCCGCGGCACATGCAGATCATCTACCTGATCAACGCCTTCCATATCGACGCGCTGCGGGCCAAGGGCATCCACGATTTCGACGTGCTGCGCGCGGTGTCGCTGATCGAGGAAGACAACGGCCGCCGGGTGCGCATGGGCAACCTGGCCTTTCTTGGCTCGCACAGCGTCAACGGTGTGTCGGCGCTGCACAGCAAGCTGATGCGCAGCACGGTATTTGCCGAGCTGCACAAGCTCTACCCGCAGCGGATCAACAACAAGACCAATGGCATCACTTTCCGTCGCTGGCTGTACCAGGCCAACCCGGCGCTGACGGCCATGCTGGTCGAGGCTTTGGGCGAGGAGGTGCTCGATGACCCGCAAGGCCGGCTCAAGGGGCTGGAGCCTTTCGCCAACCAGCCTGCGTTTTGCAAACAGTTCGCCGAGCAGCGCCTGCGCAGCAAGCGTGCCCTGGCCAACCTGATCCAGGAGCGCCTGGGCATTACCGTCAACCCGCAGGCGATGTTCGATGTGCAGGTCAAACGGATCCACGAATACAAGCGCCAGTTGCTCAACCTGCTGCACACCGTGGCCCTGTACCAGGCGATCCGCGCCGAGCCCGGAGTCGACTGGGTGCCGCGGGTCAAGCTGTTCGCCGGCAAGGCTGCGGCCAGTTATCACCAGGCCAAGCTGATCATCAAACTGAGCAACGACATCGCCCGGGTGGTGAACAACGACCCGACCGTGCGCGGCCTGCTCAAGGTGGTGTTCCTGCCCAACTACAACGTCAGCCTGGCCGAGAGCATCATTCCGGCGGCCGACCTTTCCGAGCAGATCTCCACCGCCGGCTACGAGGCCTCGGGCACCAGCAACATGAAGTTCGGCCTCAACGGCGCGCTGACCATCGGCACCCTGGATGGCGCCAACGTGGAAATGTGCGAGCAGGTCGGTGCCGAGAACATGTTCATCTTCGGCCTGAGCGCCCAGCAGGTGGAGTCGCGAAAACGCAGTGGCGACTTTGGCGCCAATGCTGCCATTGCCGCTTCAAGCCGGCTCGGCGATGTGCTGCAGGCGATTCGTGGCGGGGTGTTTTCGCCGGATGATCCGGCCCGCTATACCGGGCTGGTCGACTCGCTGGTGGCCCATGACCGCTTCCTGGTCTGCGCCGACTTCGATGCCTACTGGGACGCGCAGCAGCGCGTCGAGGCGCTCTGGCACGATCCGGCGCAGTGGTGGCGCATGGCGGTGCTCAACACCGCGCGCATGGGCTGGTTCTCCTCGGACCGGACCATTCGCGAGTACGCGACGCAGATCTGGAAGGCCCTGGACTAAGCTGTGGAGGATGGCCCGGGGGCGATGAACTCTCGGGCCAATGTGCCGTCTTATCGCTCAAGCGTGTCTGATGACTCGCTAGCGCTTCACTCTCCCTGTAAACTGCGTGGGTTTTTATTACCCCATTCTTCGGAGCCTTACATGTCCCGCGTTACCCTGAGTCGCTATTTGATTGAGCAGACCCGCAGCAACAGCACCCCTGCCGATCTGCGCTTCCTGATCGAAGTGGTAGCGCGTGCGTGCAAGGAAATCAGCCATAACGTTTCCAAAGGCGCCCTGGGCGGCGTCCTGGGCAGCATGGGCACCGAAAACGTGCAGGGCGAAGTCCAGAAGAAACTGGACGTGATTTCCAACGACATCCTGCTCGAAGCCAACGAGTGGGGCGGTCACCTGGCCGGCATGGCCTCCGAAGAAATGGACAATGCCTACCAGATCCCGGGCAAGTACCCTAAAGGCGCCTACCTGCTGGTTTTCGACCCGCTGGACGGTTCGTCGAACATCGACGTCAACGTCTCGGTCGGCACCATCTTCTCGGTACTGCGTTGCCCCAATGAGTACCTGAGCCAGAACGAAAGCCTCAACGAGCAGGCCTTCCTGCAGCCGGGCACCAAGCAGGTTGCCGCCGGCTATGCGATCTACGGCCCGCAGACCATGCTGATCCTGACCCTGGGCAACGGCGTCAAGGGTTTCACCCTGGACCGCGAGCTGGGCAGCTTCGTGCTGACCCACGAGAACATCAAGGTGCCGGAAACCACCGCCGAATTCGCTATCAACATGTCCAACCAGCGTCACTGGGAAGCCCCGGTCAAGCGCTACGTCGGCGAGTTGCTGGAGGGCGAGACCGGCCCGCTGAAAAAGAACTACAACATGCGCTGGATCGCCTCGATGGTTGCCGACGTGCACCGCATCCTGACCCGTGGCGGCCTGTTCATGTACCCGCGCGACGCCCGCGAGCCTTCCAAGCCGGGCAAGCTGCGCCTGATGTACGAAGCCAACCCGATGTCCTTCATCATCGAACAGGCCGGCGGTGCGTCCACCGACGGCACCCAGCGCATCCTCGACATCCAGCCCGAGAGCCTGCACCAGCGCGTGGCGGTGTTCCTCGGTTCCAAGCAGGAAGTCGAGCGCGTTACCGGTTATCACCAGGAGTAAGTCATGCTCGCACCTTGGCAGCCGTTACTGGAGTGGTGGTTCGGATGGGGCACCAGCCCCCAGGCCGTGGCTGACGAGAAGAGCACGCTGTGGTTCGGCAAGCACCATGATGCCGAGGCGCAGGCGCTGTTCGGCGATTTGATGGAGCACGCCCTGGCCGGTGGCCTGGATGAGTGGCAGCAATGCCCTCAGGGCTGGCTGGGGCTGGTGTTGCTGCTCGATCAGTTGCCGCGCATGATCCACCGCGACACGCCCCGCGCCTTCGATGGCGACCGGCGAGCGCAGGTGGTGGTGATGCAGGGCTTGCAGAAGAACTGGGATTACCAGCTGCTGCCGATCCAGCGGGTGTTCATCCTGTTGGTGCTGGAGCATGCCGAGGTGCTGGACTGGCAGAACCTCAGCATCGAGCGGTATCAGACACTGCTTGAGGAGCAGCCGGAAGACAATCGCCGGCTGTTCGAAGGTTTCCTCGACTATGCCGAACAGCACCAGCGGGTGATTGCCCGCTTCGGCCGCTTCCCGCACCGCAACCTGGTGCTGGGGCGGCCGAGCACCGATGAGGAAATGGATTTCCTGCTGGAGCATGGTTCCCGGTTCTGAGTTGAATTCGATCGCGGGGCAAGCCCGCTCCCACAGTGTGGTGGGAGCGGGCTTGCCCCGCGATAGGATCAGATCCTGAAACTACCCACCAGATGCTTCAACCGCTCGACCTGATTCTCCAGGTCATTGCAGGCGCGCAAGGTTGCCTGCAGGTTCTCCACCCCTTCCTGATTCAGCGTATTGATCTCGGTGATGTCGACATTGATCGACTCGACCACGGCTGTCTGCTCTTCGGTGGCGGTGGCCACCGACTGGTTCATGCCGTCGATCTCGCCGATGCGCTGGGTCACGCTGCCCAGGCGTTCACCGGCCTGGTTGGCGATGCCGACGCTGTGCTGGCTGTGGCTCTGGCTTTCGGTCATGGTGCTGACCGCCACGCGGGCGCCGGCCTGTAGCTCCTCGATGATGCGTTGTACCTGCTGCGCCGAGTCCTGGGTGCGGTGGGCGAGGTTGCGCACTTCATCGGCGACCACCGCAAACCCGCGTCCGGCCTCACCGGCGCGGGCGGCCTCGATGGCGGCGTTGAGCGCCAGCAGGTTGGTCTGCTGGGAGATGCCACTGATCACTTCGAGGATCTGGCCGATGTTCACCGTGTTGGCGTTCAGGGTTTCGATATTGCCGCACGAATCGCTGATCTTCGCCGACAGCTGGTTCATCACCTCGATGGTCTGCTCGACCACCTGCTGGCCATCGGCAGCCAGGTTGCGGGCATCGCTGGAGTGCTGGGAGGCGAGGGCGGCGTTCTGGGCGATTTCCTGGGCGGCGGCGCCTAGCTGGTTGATCGCCGCGGCGACGCTGCTGGTGCGACTCGCTTGCTGGTCGGCATTGTGGATCGAGGCATTGGAGGCGCTCACCACGCGCAGGGCCACTTCGTTGACCTGGCCGCTGGCCGAAGCCACTTCGCGGATCGAATCGTGGATGCGTTCGACGAAACGGTTGAACGACTGGCCGAGGCTGCCGAACTCATCCTGGGCATGGATGCGCAGGCGGCGGGTCAGGTCGCCTTCGCCTTCGGCGATATCGTGCATGGCCCGGCCCATGACGTGCAGCGGCTCCATCAACACGCGGATCAGTACACCGAGCAGGGCGATGATGATCAGTACCGCAATCACCGTGGCCACAATGGCCGAGGTGCGCAGTTCGCTGAGCATGGCGAAGGCGAAGTCCTGGTCGAGCACCAGGGCGACGTACCAGTCGGCCGAGGGGATGCCGTTGACCTTGGTGAAGGTGATGAACTGCTTGCGGCCATCGACCTCGGCTTCCTTGAGTCCACTGCCGATCCGTGGGGTGTCTTGCGGATAGGCTTCGCTGAGGTTCTTCAGCACCAGCTTGGCATCCGGGTGCACCAGGATCTTGCCGTCGCCGTTGACGATGAAGGCCTGGCCGTGACCGTCGAAGTTCAGTGCGTTGATGATCGCGCTGATGCTGTCCAGGTCGGTGTCGGCGCCGCTGACGCCGATCAGGCGACCCTGGTGCTGCACCGGGGTGGCCAGGGTGATGACCAGCTTGTTCGCCGACACCGAGATGTAGGGTTCGGTAACGATGGTCTGGCCGGCACTGCTGGCCGCCTTGTACCAGCCACGCACGCGCGGGTCGTAGTCGGCGGCGCGGTTGCCTTGCGGCACCGACTGCATGGCGCCGTCCTGGCCGCCGAAGTAGGTCAGCAGGAAGTTGCCGCCATACACCGGCAGGTTGAGGCTGCGGGTCAGGCTGTCCTTGCTGGCGCCATCGACGGCGACCTGCTGGGACAGCGACTGCAGGATCTGGATGCGGCTTTGCAGCCAGGTCTGGATGTTGCTGCTGGTCAGGCTGCCGAGTTCCTGCATCGAGGATTCGGTGTTGGCCAGCAGCGTCTGGCGCTGGCGATAGTCATTGAACAGGATGAAGCAGGTGAAGGCGACAGCGACCACCAGGGCGGCGGCGAGCAGGATCTTGTGGCTGAACTTCAGGTTTTTTGTCATTGCGGGGTCTGTCTGCACAAGGCGGGTCTACGGAGGAGGGCGCGGCAATCGGTCGCAGCGCCTTCCTGTGTCGTCCGCTGTGGGCAAAAGATTAGTCCGATCGTGATCTATGCGACCAAAGGCATGGATCTGGTGCAAGGAAAGGCCGGTGGGTGGGGAACCTGCGGCGGTTTTCCCCTTCTAAGCTGTCGGTAGGCCACTGCGCCTGCGCCCTCATGTCCAGGAGTGACCTTTCATGTCGTTGCGTTCCCTCGCCCTGCTGTCCTTGTGCGTGTTTCTGACTGCGTGCAACAAGATCAACCAGGAAAACTACTCACACATCAAGACCGGCATGACCAAGGCCGAGGTCGAGCAGTTGCTTGGCAGCCCCAAGGAATGCTCCGGCGCTTTGGGCATGTCCAGCTGCACCTGGGGTGACGAGAAGGCCTTCATCAGCGTGCAATACGCCGCCGACAAGGTGCTGATGTATTCCGGGCAGGGACTTAAATGAAACGCATGCACCTGCTGCTGGCGCTGTGTGCCGGCCTGATCCTGGGTGGCTGTGCCAACTCGGGCACGGGGCCGGTACCGCCCAAGACAGTCGAGAAGGTCGACCTCAAGCGTTACCAGGGCAAGTGGTTCGAGCTGGCGCGCCTGCCGATGTACTTCCAGCGCGATTGCGCCCAGTCCGAGGCGCACTACAACCTCAAGCCCGATGGCACGCTCGGGGTGCTCAACCGATGCCTGACCCGCGAGGGCGAGTGGCAGGAAGTCAGCGGCAACGCGACACCGCAGGTGCCGGGCAAGACCGACAAGCTCTGGGTGGAGTTCGACTCCTGGTTCTCGAAGGTCGTGCCGGGGGGCGTCAAGGGTGACTACTGGGTGCTCTATATCGGCGACGGCTATCAGACCGCGCTGGTCGGCAACCCGGATCGCAAGTACCTGTGGATCCTGTCGCGCAAGCCGACGATCCCGGCGCTGGAGCGTGAAAGCCTGCTGGCCAAGGCGCGGCAGCAGGGGTATGACACCACCCGCCTGATCTGGCGCGTGGCGGACAAGGACATGGTCGCCCAAAAGCCTTGAGGGCCCATCGCGGGGCAAGCCCGCTCCCACAGACGGTGTGGGAGCGGGCTTGCCCCGCGATCGCTCAGCCCAGCAGTTCGCGCAGCACGCCGGCAAACGCCTGCGCGCTTTCTTCCTCGCCGGCATGATGCCCCTGGCGCACCACCCACTGGCCGTTGACCATCACATCGCGTACCTGGCGATCGCTGCCGGCAAACAGCCAGCGGTTGAGAATGCCATCGCCGCTGGCGGTAGCCAGGTACGGGTCGTTGCCGTCAAGCACCAGCCAGTCCGCACGCTTGCCCACGCTGAGCTCGCCAATGGCTTGCCCCAGCGCCTGGGCACCGCCGCTCAGGGCTGCGTCGTACAACGTCCGTCCGACCATCGGCTGGTCGCTGCCATACAGGCGGTTGCGCCGCTGGTCGCGCAGGCGCTGGCCGTACTCCAGCCAGCGCAGTTCCTCGACCACGCTCAGCGACACATGGCTGTCCGAGCCGATCCCCAGGCGACCGCCCTGGGCCAGGTAATCCACGGCCGGGAAGATGCCGTCGCCGAGGTTGGCTTCGGTGGTCAGGCACAGGCCGGCAATCGCGCCGCTGCGGGCCATCAGGGTGACTTCGTCGGGCTCGGCGTGGGTGGCGTGCACCAGGCACCAGCGTTGATCGACTTCGGTATTTTCATACAGCCATTGCAGCGGCCGGCGCCCGCTCCAGGCCAGGCAGTCGTCGACTTCCTTCTGCTGTTCGGCAATGTGGATATGCACCGGACAGGCCTTGTCGCTGGCGGCCATGACCTGGGCGATCTGCTCTGGCGTGACGGCGCGCAGCGAATGGAAGCACAGCCCCAGTTGCTGGGCAGGCTGCTCGGCGAGCACTGGGGCCAGCCGCTGCTGAAGCTTGAGGTACTGCTCGGTGCTGTTGATAAAGCGTCGCTGGCCGTCGTTCGGTGCCAGGCCGCCGAAGCCTGCGTGGCTGTACAGCACGGGCAACAGGGTCAGGCCGATACCGCTGGCGCGGGCTGCCTGGCTGATGCGCAACGACAGTTCGGCAGGGTCGGCATAGGCCTGGCCCTGGGTGTCGTGGTGCACGTAATGGAATTCGGCGACCGAGGTGTAGCCGGCCTTGAGCATTTCGATGTACAGCTGCCGGGCGATGACCTGCAACTGATCGGGGCTGATCTTGCCGACCAGGCGGTACATCAGTTCACGCCAGGTCCAGAAACTGTCGTTGGGATTGCCCGCCACTTCCGCAAGTCCCGCCATGGCGCGCTGGAAGGCGTGCGAGTGCAGGTTGGGCATGCCCGGCAGCAGTGGGCCGGCCAGGCGCTCGGCGCCTGCGGCCGAGCCGCCGGCCTGGACGCTGGCCAGCAAGCCATCGGCGCCGACCTCGATTCGGACGTTTTCGGCCCAGCCGCCAGGGAGCAACGCACGTTCGGCAAAGAAGACGGACATCGACACGGCACCTCATTGTGGTTATTTGTATATACATATACAGACGTTTGCCTGCTGGGTAAACTCCGGCAAGCTACCGTTCATTCAACCGAAAAGGACATTTATCGTGCCGACACCTCCTGTCTCCGCGCTGGTTGCCCAGATGGGCGAGGGGCCGGCGCCGCTGTATGCCCGGGTCAAACAGATGATCGCCCTGCAGATCCAGAACGGCAGCTGGCCGCCGCACCATCGTGTGCCGTCGGAAAGCGAGCTGGTCAGCCAGTTGGGCTTCAGCCGTATGACCATCAACCGCGCCTTGCGTGAACTGACCGCCGAAGGGTTGCTGGTGCGCATGCAGGGTGTCGGCACGTTCGTCGCCGAGCCCAAGACCCGTTCGGCGCTGTTCGAGGTCAACAACATTGCCGACGAGATCGCTGCCCGCGGCCACCAGCACACCTGCCAGGTGATCACCCTGGCCGAAGAGGCCGCTGGTTCCGAGCGCGCCCTGGCCCTGGACATGCGTGAAGGCCAGCGGGTGTTTCACTCGTTGATCGTGCATTACGAAAACGGCATTGCCGTGCAGATCGAAGATCGTTTCGTCAACGCGCAGATCGCTCCGGACTATCTCAAGCAGGACTTCACCCGGCAGACGCCCTACGCCTATCTGTCCCAGGTCGCACCGCTGACCGAGGGCGAGCACGTGGTCGAAGCGATTCTCGCCGAGCCAGAGGAGTGCCGCCTGTTGCAAATCGAAGAGGGCGAGCCGTGCCTGCTGATCCGCCGCCGCACCTGGTCGGGGCGTCAGCCGGTAACCGCCGCTCGTCTGATTCATCCCGGTTCCCGTCATCGTCTTGAAGGACGCTTCAGCAAATGAGCCAGTTGCAGGTATTACGCGCCAAAGACTATCCCCGCATGCCCTGGAAGAACGGCGGCGGCAGCACCGAAGAAATCACCCGCGATGGCGGTGAGGGCCTGGAGGGCTTCGGCTGGCGCCTGTCGATCGCCGACATTGCCGAGTCGGGTGGATTCTCCAGTTTCGCCGGCTACCAGCGGATCATCACCGTGCTGCAGGGCGAGGGCATGCAGTTGCAGGTCGATGGTCAGGCGACCCGACCGCTGCTGCCTTTCGATGCCTTTGCCTTCAAAGGTGAAAGCCAGGTCAGCTGCCGTTTGCTGGGTGGGGCCATTCGTGATTTCAACCTGATCTACGCACCGCACCGTTACCGTGCGCGCCTGCAGTGGTTCAGTGAGCCGGCCCGGTTGTTCAGCAGCGCCGACACCGTGTTGCTGTTCAGTGCGCAAGGTGCGTTGACCCTGGGCGTCAGCGGCCATCCACAGCAGCAGTTGGGCCTCTATGACTGTGTCCAGCTGACCGGCAACCAGGCGCTGCTCGAGCTGGAAACCGATGGTCGTTGCTGTGTCATCGAACTGTCAGGCGTTTCTCGGTAACGCACTTTTTTCCACACCCTGTTACCGAATGCCCCAAGGTGGCGCAATGCCGCCTTGGTTGTCTCCCTCCCTCGCGACACCCTCCGAACACTTTTCGAAACCCTCAACGCCTTGATTTTCCTGGCCTGGACTCATCAGTCACGTTTTTCTTCCGGGTTGTATAGGCAACTTGGCCGCTCAATTGCATATGCTTGTATGTACAAGTAAAGATGTGTGCGTATAAGTGGACAGGCCATCCCTTCTGCGCTGTTGAAGCCGCCCTATGACCCCTGCCGGGTCGGGTTTGAATCGATCGCTTGAGGAGCCCTTTTCGTGACTGACAACAACCTGAACAAATTCCGTGACGTCGAAATCCGCGCCCCGCGCGGTAACAAGCTGACTGCGAAGAGCTGGCTGACCGAAGCGCCGCTGCGCATGCTGATGAACAACCTCGACCCGGAAGTGGCAGAGAACCCGAAAGAACTGGTGGTGTACGGTGGCATCGGCCGTGCCGCGCGCAACTGGGCCTGCTACGACAAGATCGTCGAAAGCCTGACCAACCTGAATGACGACGAAACCCTGCTGGTGCAGTCGGGCAAGCCGGTCGGCGTGTTCAAGACTCACGCCAACGCCCCGCGCGTGCTGATCGCCAACTCCAACCTGGTGCCGCACTGGGCCAACTGGGAACACTTCAACGAACTGGATGCCAAGGGCCTGGCCATGTACGGCCAGATGACCGCCGGCAGCTGGATCTACATCGGTAGCCAGGGCATCGTCCAGGGCACCTACGAAACCTTCGTCGAAGCCGGCCGCCAGCACTACAACGGCAGCCTCAAGGGCAAGTGGGTACTGACCGCGGGCCTGGGCGGCATGGGCGGTGCCCAGCCACTGGCCGCGACCCTGGCCGGCGCCTGCTCGCTGAACATCGAATGCCAGCAGAGCCGCATCGACTTCCGCCTGAGCAGCCGTTATGTCGACGAGCAGGCCAAGGACCTGG
>Ga0247821_10001687_pt1 | contig 12328 bp, 5 predicted proteins | sample 13C_Glycerol_Day_FD_192481 | JGI IMG/M metagenome (GOLD analysis project Ga0247821, IMG submission 192481) | Soil microbial communities from agricultural site in Penn Yan, New York, United States - 13C_Glycerol_Day14 | ecosystem: Environmental > Terrestrial > Soil > Agricultural land | place... | reverse complement strand
GACCAATGTCTGGCTGCAGGTGAATGCGGCGGAGCCGGTTACCTTGATGGCGCTGGCGGCGGCGTTGTTGTCGGCGCCGTTGGGGCTGGCTGTTTTGCGCGGGGGGTATCGGGTTGATGTCTGGCGGGTGGGGCGTTGGGGGTATTGGTTCTACCCGCTGCATCTGGTGGTGATCAAGCTACTGGCGCGCTGATGTGGGAGCGGGCTTGCCCCACGACGAGGCCTTTTGTAACGCTGGAGATCGTGAGCTTGCCCATGTGTGAATGGTGATGCACCGGTGTTATTAGAAGGGCAACGCCGTCAGTTTTGGTTGTGATGGAAAAGTTCTCAAAAAATGGGACGAAAACATTAGCGTTTCGCTAAAAAACGCCGGCTCGCTAGATGTGCTTGCTTGCACGAACATCATCTATCAAGTCGGCGTTATTGTTTCCATGTTCCCAGATTCAATGAAGAACCCTTTGAGAACCGCTTACGTATACTTGTCCACTAAATATATACCATCCCAGGCTTGATTCCAGTTGGTATCGCATAAGAAACCAGTTTGACTCATCTTTCGAAAGCCGCTACCGCAACCATCGCTGGATCCCGTCCAGAATGCCGCACGAGGGCGGGGGTCAAATGGAGGTGAATATACCCTAAGTATGTCCGACACTGCGGCGCCGTTGACGGGGCTCACGCCCGGGGTATTATTTATCCAGGTCGCATGTTGTGTGGCGGTCATCCCGCCAGTACGGATAAGCAATGAATATACATTGCTGACGATAACTTGATATTGTACGGTGTTTTGCGCAGCGTCAGTGACGGTGATCGTGGCGGTGCCATTGGCTTCACCCGTCACCTTCCCCCCTGTGGTTACCGATACAACCGATGAGTTTGATGTATACCTATAGGGTGGGGTTCCGCCCGTAGCTACGCGAGTCTCTGTATTCCCAACGGAGTCTTGACCATTCTTAAACCATGACGGATTTTTAATAGACAAGCCAGCTAGAGTCATGGTGGATCGGTCGATTTGTAATGGCTGAATAACCGTTAAGTGTCGTGGATCTGAGACGAGGTTGGTACCATACATCCTCGCCGTGAACCTATGTGCATTCACGGAAAGTCCGGTCACCACCTTGGTCCACACGCCTGTGGCATCGCTGTCCACTATTTCTAGAAGTGTCGAAAAATGGAGAATTTCGACCCGTTGACTGGGCGACGCAGTGCCTCTCAACGTAACGAGGGTCGATATGGTCGAGCCCCCCTCCGGAATTTCGACGCCCCGGTTATCCCTGACCGAGTTGATGGTTGGTTTTACGGCATCACCAACCGTGATTACATAGGCCTCTGATCTCGGTCTACCGCGATAGTTCGCTAGGGCCGTGAAGGAGTGGGTCGCGCTGACCAGGTCGGTGACCTCCTTTTCCCACACGCCCAAGTCATTGCTTGTCACTCTTCCTAGCGATGTTGCACCATTATAGATCACGACCTCCAGATTGATCGACCCAGTACCTGTCAACTTAACGCTGGTCGACGTGGTCCTGCCATTCCTCGGAATATCGACGCCCTCGTCATCCACGATCGAACTGATGGTCGGCCTTACGGCTTCAACGACCGTGATTGCAAAAGGCTCCGATTCTGGGTTACTGCCATAGATCCCTTTGGCCGTGAAGGAGTGGGTTGCCGTGCTCAGCCCGGTCACCTCCCAGATCCACACGCCCGTGTCATCGCTTCTCACTGTTCTTAGCGGTGTCCCACTATTCAAGATCTGGACCTGCTGACGGATCGACGCAGTGCCTGTCAACTTCACCGTAGTCGCCATGGTTGAGCCATTGTTCGGAATTTCGACACCCTTGTCATCCACGACCGAGCTGATGACCGGGTTTACGACATCAACGACCGTGATTGCAAAGGCATCCGATTTCGGGTCATCGTCATAGAGCCCTTTAGCCGTGAAGGAGTGGCCCCCTTTGGCCAGATCGGGGGCCGTTCTGCGCCATATGCCCAAGTCATCGCTTCTCACTGTTCCTAGCGATGTCTCGCCATTGAAGATCTCAACCAGTTGTCTGACGGACGCGATGCCTCTCAACAAGACGCTGGTCGCCGTGGTCGAGCCCCCGTTCGAAATACCGCGATCATTGCTGCTATCCGCTACCCTGTTGATGTTTGGTGTTACGACTTCAACGACCGTGATTGCAAAGGGATCCGATTCCGGGTCATCGCCATCGCCATAGCGCCCTATGGCCGTGAAGGAGTGGCCCCCTCTGGTCAGATCGGTGACCGTCTTGTTCCACGCGCCTGTGTCATCGCTCATCGCTGTCCCTAGCGATGTCCCACTATTGAAGATCTCGACCTGTCGACGGATCGACGCAGTGCCTTTCAAGGTAACCGTAGTCGCCGTGGTCGCGCCATTGTTCGGAATAGTGCGGTCCTTGTCATCCACGACCGAGTCGATGATCGGCGTTACGATTTCAAGCGATTTCACGGTGTAGGTCTTGACGGGGAACGCGATGGCGCTGCTTTCGTTGCCCACCCCATCAAACGCCACCCTCACTTCAACCGTCAGCTCAGTCGAATCCTTGAGATTTTCCAGTTCCGTACGCAGCATGGGCTTGTCCAGGCCTGCCACCACTTCGTTGGCGGTGGGCACTCGGTTTCGCGCCACATAGAAAATGTGCGGCATACCGGTGTTCAAGGTACCACTGACCTTGATCCAGTAACGTTGCCCAAGGGCGATCAACGGCCAGGCTTCGACGGTCACCGAGGCATCGCCTACAAGGCGTGTGAGGTCCAGCGTGTCGCTGGCGTCGGCCTCGGGAACCACTGGCGGCGGTAAATGCGCCTGATCCAGCACGCTTACCTGCAGGTTCAACGGTTCGGAGGGCACCCCTGGGTTACCCCCTCGGACCACGGCATAAACCACTTCGATAGTCTGACCCTGACTGGCGGCGACCACCGAGACCGGGATATCGAAGTCCACCTCGCCGGAGGCACTGCCGTCCTGTGGATCGATGTCGACCTGGTCGGTGGGGTTGATCCAAGCCACGCCGATTTTGTCGGTGGTCAACATGCCCTCATAGGCAACCCGCACCGTGGCGCCGTTCAAGGCATTGTAGGGGTCGAGCGTTGCGCCCACGGCCTCTAGCACCGTTGGTGCGACGAAATTGTCCGGGGCCTTGCGCCGGATCGGCAGGTTCAGCGCCACCGAGCGGGCCAAGTCACCGTTGCTGGGCTTCACCCAGTAGCGGACGGCGACATCGCTGTTGAGGTTACCGATGATGTATGGGTCATAGGCGATGGGGAAGTTGATCGGCGAGCCTAAATTGGCTTCGGTTACAACGATGGCGTCATTCAAGTTCTCCACGCCTTCCCAAAATAGGGTGATGCGATCACCCAGTGCCTTGCTCAGGTATTGGGGCACCGTGGCGTTGGTGCCGTTAGGCACGGCGTCGGGGTCGAGGGCATCGTCGACAACGCCGGCCACGCTCGGCGCTGGCAACTGGGCACCGTTCTGGTCGATCACGTTCACTCGCAGGCGGTCGGACTCTTCACCTTGAACCCGGTAGTACGCACACAGGGAGCCATTGACCAGCGGCCTGAAGAAGGCCTTGCGCACGGTGAAGGGGACGGGGTTGTCGACCATGCTTTCGGTGATGTCACTCTCCTCAACAAAGGACGAAGGTGCGCCATCTTCTGCCGTACCGATGGCGAACAGTTCCAGCCGCTGACCTGAGGCCATGCCCGGATAGGGTGCCACCACGACGGTGGCGCCGGTCTCAGGGATCCGGTCCAGGTCCACGCTACCCTCCGCGGCCTCTTGCAGGGTCGGCGGTGCGAGGCGCTGGACCTGGCCGATGATCTCCACCGAGGTGCGCCGGGAGCGCTGGGTACCGCGGTCGGAGGTCACCGTGTAGCTGATGGCGGCGACGCCGCCGGCCGAGGCCATGGCGATGGCGTTGGGTATGTTGAAGTAGACGGGTAGGCCGTGTTCGCCTGCGGCCACGGTATGGGTCAGTTCATGCTTGACCGGTCCGCCGATCGGCGGATTCCCGAGCCAGGTGAGGGTGATGCGGTCATCTTCGACCTTCTCGGGATAGGCCCGTACCTGCACGCGCGTATCCCGATCACCGAGTGCGTCGAGTTCGATCTTGTCATCCACCGCGTCGCAGGCATCTGGCGCCCACAACAGGCCGGTGCCGACGTCGGCATCGATCACGCGCGATGGCGACCATAGCGACCAGTTGTTGACGACGTCGCGCACCTCATACCGAATCAACACCGCCCCGGCACCGACGCGTTCGATGATCTCGCGGGAGACGGCCAGGTCGATGGGCTGGCCGATTTCGCCTTGTTGCACCGTGTGCCTGATGGGCTGGCCGTTCCATTGGAGTTCGATCCTGTCGAGCTCGGTCATGTTGTCGTACGGCGGCACGGTGGCGACAATGCTGTCGGCATTGCTCTCGTCGACCGGGTCCGGCACGCTAGTGATGGCCAGCAGGTTTTCGTTGATGGTGGGCGTGGCGGGATCGATATCGCGGCCGCCGGGGATGTCGATCTTGATCTGGACGGAGCGGGGGTGGGACGTGCGCACGTTGCCGCCGGGCTGGCTGGTGGTGCGGAAATGCACCGGTGAGATGCCGGCCTCGAGGGATGTGGGTGAGACCCCGATGGTTATGATGCCCAGCTCGATGTGGTACGGGTTGACGAGTTGGACGCCAACTAGTCGGCCGTCCCAGAACAGTTCAATTTTGTCGCCGACTTGCATGTTCGGGTAGGCGGTGATCATCACCAGGATGGTCGAACCGGGGTCGAACATATCGCGCCAGCCAATTCCGCCATTGCTATCGGCGTCGGGGATGATCGGAGGGCGGAGGGTCGGTTCGGGATCTTGAAACAAAGCCGCCGGCCGCAAGCTGGCGAGCAGGCGGCTGATGGCACTGAGTCGATGGTAGGTGGACATGCGCTGTGCTCCTGATGAGGGGGGGAGATACCGTCAGGAGTATTGAGGAAATGCTTGCCGTTGAAACCTGGTAAAAATGCTAGGTAGCGTGCTTGCCGGTGGGCGAGTCGGGACGTTGCGGGCACAGCAGAACGCCCCGTAAAGGCGGCGTTCTCAGGGGGCGCATGCTGCGTTTCGGCTCCCTCGGGGGTGTCACGTGTGGGTTCAGGCGGTAACCGTAGATGCCGAAGTTTTCTCTGCCATCGGCTGCTTCAACTGTCGGCGATAAGCCGGCAACGCCAACACCAGAAAGATCGCCGCCAACACCAGCATCGATACCGATGCTGCCAGCGCATAACGCAACGATTCCGCGCCCAGGGCTGGCAGGAAGAAATCACTCAGCACACCGATCAGCAACGGGCCGACCCCGACTCCGAGCAAGGTCATCGACATGACAAAGATCGCGGTGGCCTGGGCCAGTCGAGTGGCAGGAAAGAGGTGGGTGATGGCGCCCAGGCAGGGTGTCGCCCACCACACGCCAAAGAAGGCAAACACACTGTAGAACATGAATGCAGTCGGTACGTTGATGCCGCCGGCCTGGAAGGCGGTGCCTTGCGGCCAGAGGAAGTAGGCGAGGGCAAACGGAATGCTGATCAGCGTGCCGAGCAACGGCACGCCGATCTGCCAGCCGGCATCGCGACGGGCCAGGCGGTCGGTGACGATGCCGCAGGCCAGAGTGCCGAGGGCGGCGCCGCTGCCGCCGACCACACCGACCAGAAAACCGGCCTGTTGCATGTTCAAGCCATGGGAGCGAATCAGAAAACTCGGGCTCCAGGTGCCAATGGCGTAACCGGCAATCGCTGCCGCGCCGCCTGTCAGTACCAGCCACAGGAAGGAAGGGGTTTGCAGCAGGTCCTGCAAGGTCTTCAGCCAGCCGTCCTGTTGCGCTGCCACCAGGTGGGCAGGCAGTGGCGCAGTTTTTGGTGAGCGCACGGTGAACAGCAATAACAGACCGAGGAAGATGCCCGGCGCGCCAATCAGCAAAAAGGCCAGGCGCCAGCCATGGTGCTGGGCGATCCAGCCACCCAGGCCCAGGCCTACCACCGCGCCCAGGCTTGAACCAAGCATCAATACAGCCAGGGCGGTGGAACGGCGCCGTGCGGGGTACAGGTCGGAGACCATCGCCACCGACGGCGCCGTGCCGCCGGCTTCGCCCACCGCGACACCAATGCGCGCCAGTACCAGCATCAGGAAGCTGCCGGCCAGGCCGCAGAACATGGTCATCAGGCTCCAGGCGATGCAGCTCAGGGCAATCACCGGCTTGCGTCCGATACGGTCGGACAGGCGCCCCAGAGGAAAGCCGAACAAGGTGTAGAACACCGCGAAGGTCACCCCGGACAGCAGGCCGATGCCGGTGTCGGAAATGCCGAACTCAAGCTTCACCGGCTCGATCAGGATCGCCATCAGCTGGCGGTCGATGTAGTTGAAGACATAGATCGCGGCGAGCACGAACAACGCGTAGTGCGTGCGCCATGTAACAGGGGTCGAGGTGTTCACAGCGGGTGCTCCCGGTCTTGTTCTAGTCGGCTGATCGTCGGGGGTTGTGCAGGGCATTTCATCGTCCGTTCAGACCAGTTCTGACGACCTGCAGCCAGTCGCAAAATCTAGTCTCGACGGACGATGTTTCGCGTCAGCTCCAGGTCAATCATTCGACCCATCTTCGGCGTTACGCGAATCCCTGCCGCCGTGCAGCGCGATTCTGCCACGGCCGGAAATTTCCAAGAAGTGAAGGAGCTGACATGAGCATCTTGTTCGAGCCGCTGCGCCTGGGCGACCTGCAACTGGCCAACCGCATTGTCATGGCGCCGATGACCCGCAGCCGTGCCGGTAGCGATGCGGTTCCCGCTGCCGAGATGGTCGATTACTACCGCCAGCGCGCCAGTGCCGGGTTGATTGTCGCTGAGGGCACTGCGCCGTCAGCCAACGGTCTGGGCTATTGCCGTACGCCAGCCATCTACAGCGCCGCACAGATCGCGGCCTGGCGGCGGGTGACGGCTGCGGTGCATGAACGCGGTGGGCGCATCGTGCTGCAACTGATGCATGTCGGCCGCGCCGCCAGCCATCACAACAAGCCGCAGGGGGCGCTAACCGTGGCACCTTCGGCGCTGCGCGCACAGACCCGCTTGTTCTCCGATGCCGCCGGCATGGTCGACACCGATGAGCCCCAGGCCCTGACCCTGGAGGGTATCAACAGGGTGATCGGCGAGTACCGCCAGGCGGCGATCAATGCCCGCGAAGCCGGCTTCGATGGCGTTGAATTGCATTGCACCAGCGGTTACCTGCCAATGCAGTTCATGGCCACGGGCAGCAACCAGCGTGCGGACGCCTATGGCGGCAGCGCAGACAACCGGGTGCGCTTCGCCAAGGACGTGCTCGAAGCCATGGCCGCCGCCATCGGCGCAGGCCGGGTTGGTTACCGGCAGTGTCCGGGCAACAGCTATAACGATATCGAGGACGCCGATCCGGCCGCCACTGCCCAGGCCCTGTGCGCGGCGGTCGCGCCGCTGGGTCTGGCGTACCTGCACATCATGCGCTCGCCCGTCAGCGGCCTTGACGCGTTTGCCCTGGCGCGCCAACACAGCGACAGCGGGCTGATCCTCAATGACGGCTTCGACGGCCCGTCGGCGCAGGCGGCGCTGGCAGCGGGTGAGGGCGATGCGGTGTCGTTCGGTCGGCATTTCATTGCCAATCCGGATCTGGTCGAGCGCCTGCAACGTGGCTTGCCGCTGGCCGCCTTCGACCGTCACACCCTTTACACCCCGGGTGCACGAGGTTACTCCGATTATCCCGCCTTCCAGGCCGACACCCTGGAGGTGACGCCATGACGTCGGTGCAACGCATGAACCTGGCGATCACTACGCCGGTACCCCGTGAACAGACCCAGGCGCTGCTCGACCGCCGCGCCGCCGCCAGTGCGCAGATCAAGCCGCGCGACCTCTATACCCTGGCTGACCGCCTGGAAGATCAGGTCCGTGAGCATGGTCATCGACCGTTTCTGATTTATGCCGGGCAATCGCTGAGCTACGCCCAGGTGGATGCCCGGGCCAACCAGATGGCCCACACCTTTTATGCCAAGGGCCTGCGCGCCGGTGATGTATGCGGGCTGCTGATGGAAAACCGCCCGGACTTTTTCTGCACCTGGTTCGGTCTGGTCAAGCTCGGTGTGGTGGTCGCGTTCATCAATACCCAGGTCACCGGCAAGGCATTGCTGCATGCCCTGCAAGCCACGGCGGCCAACGCTGTGGTCGTGGGTGAGGAGTGCCTGGCCAATCTGCAGGCCACCGATGACCTGCCATCGCTGTCCTACTGGTTGCTGCCCGACGCCGAGAACCCCTGGAGCGGCGCACTGCCCAGGGGTGTTGACGCTCACTTCGCCACGCGCCTGCACAGTGCGCCGGCCAGCACCTTCCCACGGGAAATGCGCGCGGGCATCGAGGCCCAGGCAACCACCTTGCTGATTTTTACCTCCGGCACCACCGGGCTGCCCAAGGCCGCGCGCTACAGCCATATGCGCTGGATGTCCTCCGGCGATGTGATGCAAGTGACCCTGCCGGCCAGCTGCGAAGACGTATTCTATTGCTGCCTGCCGCTGTACCACGGCGCGGCGGCCACTTCGGTCACGTCCACGGCGCTGCGCGCCGGTGCCTGTATCGTGGTGCGGCGCAAGTTCAGCGTGCGCGAGTTCTGGAAGGATGTGCGCCAGCACCACATCAGCGTGTTCCAGTACATCGGTGAAATCTGCCGCTACCTGCTCAATCAGCCGGTGCAGGACGGCGAGCGCGACCACAGCCTGCGCTGCATGCTCGGCGCCGGCTTGACCCCCGAGTCGTGGCAGCGTTGGCTCGAGCGCTTCGGGCCGGTGCAGATTTTCGAAGGCTGGGGCTCCACTGAGTCGAATGCCAACCTGATCAATGTCGACAACTACCCGGGCTCCTGTGGCCGGGTACCCGACTGGAGCCGCACCAACCTGCGCCTGGTGCGCTACGACATCGAGAACGACTGCCATCCGCGTGACGAACACGGCTTCTATCAGCTCTGTGAAGTCGGTGAAGTGGGTGAGGCCATGGGCTTTATCATCGATCACCCAGACATCGGTGGCGGGCGCTTCGAGGGTTATACCTCGGCGCAGGCCAGCGAGAGCAAGATCCGCCGCAACGTACTGCGTGAAGGCGATGCCTACTGGAGTTCCGGTGACCTGCTGCGCCAGGACGCCGATGGCTACTGCTACTTTGTCGACCGCATCGGCGACACCTTCCGCTGGAAGAGCGAAAACGTCTCGACCCAGGAAGTGGCCGACGCCCTCGGTGATCTGCCGGGGCTTGAGCTGATCAATATCTATGGCGTCCAGGTGCCGGGGCATGAAGGGCGCGCCGGTATGGCCGCAGTGCTGATGCAAAGCGGGCAGGGCTTCGACCCCGAGGCCTTTTATGCCCTCACTGAGCGCTGCCTGCCGCGCTATGCCGCGCCGGTGTTCGTGCGGGTCAGTGCCGCCGCCGACCTGACCAGCACCTTCAAGCTGCGCAAAGTCGATCTGCAGCGCCAGGGCTACTGCCCGCAGGCGTGCCAGGACCCGCTGTTCATTCGCGACGACCAGGCGCGCACCTATCAGCCGTACTCGGCGGCAGCGCTGCAACGCGCCGGCTTGCAACCCTTTGCAGGTACTCACCATGGTTGATATCGATGCTGACGGTGCAGAAGTGCGCGACGGCCTGCGCTACCCCTGGCCGCAGCCGCCGGCCAGCGGCGAGGTGTGCGAGGTGGCCCCTGGGGTGTTCTGGCTGCGCATGCCGCTGCCGTTTCGCCTCGACCATATCAACCTGTACCTGCTGCAGCACGAGCAGGGCTGGGTGGTGGTCGATACCGGCATGAACACCGCGCAGACCTTCGAGGTGTGGAAGCGCGTGCTCGCCGAGGTGTGCCACGGGCAGCCGGTGCTGGCGGTGATCTGCACGCACTTTCACAGTGACCATGCCGGTGTCGCCGCCTGGCTCACCGAGCGTTTTCACTGCCCGCTGTACATGACTGTTGGCGAGTTTCACAGCCTGCATGTGCAGGTGCCGGACGATCAGCCACCCGCCTGGGCGTTTGTCGACTTCTACCGCAAGGCCGGGTTCAGCGACGAACAGGCCGGCGAGTTTTTCGCCGCCATCCAGAACAAGCACTTTCACCCATTGCCCTGCACCGGCTTTCGCCGCCTGCGCCAGGACAGCCAGCTGCACATCGGTGGTCGTTGCTGGCGTGTGCACATCGGCAGCGGTCATTCGCCCGAACACGCCTGCCTGTACGCCGCCGAAGACGGCCTGTTGATTTCCGGCGACCAGGTGCTGCCACGCATCACTTCTACAGTCGGGGTCCAGGCCACCGAGCCCGAGGCCGATCCGCTGCGTGACTGGCTGGACTCCGTCGAGCGCCTGCGGGCACTGCCTGATGACGTGCTGGTGCTGCCTGCCCACGAGCGACCGTTTTTCAACCTGCACCAGCGCCTCGACCAACTGCAGGCCCACCACCAAGGGCACCTGACGCGAATGCTCGACAGCTGTAGCCAGCCGCGCAGCGCGCTCGAATTGATGGCGGTGTTGTTTCCCAGGTTGTCAGGGCGTTTCGACGAGCTGATGGCATTGGGCGAAACCTTGGCGCATGCCAATTACCTCATGGCCGAAGGCGCCCTGGTGCGCGAGGAACACGGGGGGCTGCTGCGTTATCGGCAGGCTCCGGCGGGGGCGCTGGCGCCCGACCCGCAGCGGGTGTTCTGAGCAAGCCGGCGTTGCAGCCATGTTGAACAGTCCAGGCGGCCTTGCGGTTGCCCTTCAGGAGAGTCAGTGTGAATTACAAGAACAACAATAACTGTACTGGCCTTGGCGCACACGGTGTCCAGGCCGCTGGCCTGGCGGTGGCCGTGGCATTGGCGGCAACGCCTGCGTGGTCGGGGGAAACCATCGAGTTCGACAGCGGGGCGACCCTCGACTGGTCGGTGACCACCAGCTACGGCCTGGGTGTACGTCTGGGCAAACCCAGCGACCGCTTGATGACCGTCAACGCCGACGATGCCAACCGCAACTTCAATCAGGGTGCCCTGACCACCAACCGCATCGGCGCGCTGGGTGAGATGATTCTGCGCCAGGACAACTATGGCGCCGTGGTCCGCGCCAGTACCTTCTACGACGACGTCTACCACAAGGATAACGACAACGACTCGCCGCAAACGGTGAACAAGGACGGGCGCAACGACGAGTTCACCAGCCGTACCCGGTACTACAGCGGTGGCCGCACGCGGTTGCTCGACGCCTATGTGTTCGGTGGCTGGCGTTTCGACAACGACACCATGCTCGATGCCAAGGCCGGGCGGCACATCGAGTCCTGGGGGGAAAGCCTGTACTACCCGGGAGTCAACGGCGTACAGAACCCTTCCGACGCGGTCAAGGCTGCCCAGCCCGGGGTCGAGGTCAAGGAGATACTGCTGCCGGTCGGGCAATTCTCCGCTTCGTACCGGATCAACCCGCAGATCACCTTCGGCGCCTACGTGCAGTATGAGTGGAAGGGCACCGAACTGCCGCCGGTGGGCAGCTACCTGTCCGGCAGCGACGTGGTCGGCCCGGGCCGTGAGTTTATCCGTACCGCCACCGGCATCGTGCCCTATCGGGGCACCGACGAGCCGCGTGATGACGGGCAGTGGGGCGTGCAGGTGCGCTACCGGCCGGTGCCGGCCATCGAACTGGCGCTGTTTCACGTCAACTACCACGACAAGAACCCGGCCACCGCCCTGGTCGGCTACGACCCGGTTCCGCTCGGTAATGGTCAGTTCGCCTTTGCCGCCAACGGCTACCGCATCCAGTACTTCGAAGACATCAAACTCACCGGCCTGAGCCTCTCGACCAAGCTTGGCGACACCCAGATCGGTGCCGAATGGTCGTACCGCGATGGCGCGCCGATCATGGTCAATACCGGCCTCGGCCCGGTACCGGCCAAGGGCAAGGGCCAGCAGATGCAGGTGTCGGCCATGCGCATCCTCGGCGACCGCCCCTGGGCCAGCCAGACCACGCTGACCGCTGAAATCATCCACGTGCGCGCTGACAGCGTCGACTCGGCTTCGGCGGCCCCCAACCTGCAAGGCGTCAACCTGCTGCCGTCGCTCGGGGCACTGGTAGGAGAATCCGATGACTACACCTACAAAAGCAGCAGCGCCTGGCGTAGCAAGGACTCCAGCGCCTACACCGTCGGTGCCTCGTTCAGTTATCCGGGGGTTTTCCAGGGCTGGGATCTGGAGGTGCCGGTGCGCTTCTCCAACGTGTTCAGTGGCTCGACACCCATGGTCGGCAGTATCGCCGGGGTGCAGGGCGACCGACGCTACAG
>Ga0247821_10001685_pt1 | contig 12333 bp, 6 predicted proteins | sample 13C_Glycerol_Day_FD_192481 | JGI IMG/M metagenome (GOLD analysis project Ga0247821, IMG submission 192481) | Soil microbial communities from agricultural site in Penn Yan, New York, United States - 13C_Glycerol_Day14 | ecosystem: Environmental > Terrestrial > Soil > Agricultural land | place... | reverse complement strand
TTCCAGACCATGACCCAGGTAATCGAGCATGTGATCGAATCGTTCGCGCTCAACGCGCCGTTCGATGCGCGCCTGCTGGTGAAAAACCACCCGTTGACGCCCGGGCTGGTCAACTACCGCAAGGTCACCGAGCAGTTGGCGCGCAAGTACGACGTGGCCGAGCGTGTCGACTTCATGGAAAGCGGGCACATGCCTACGCTGCTGTCGCACATCACCGGCATGATTACCGTCAACAGTACCGCCGGGGCTTCAGCATTGCTGCACCACCGCCCTACCTGCACACTGGCAGAGCCGATCTACGCTATGCCGGGGCTAACCCACCAGGGCGGGCTGGATGATTTCTGGCAGCAGCCCGAAGCGCCCGACAACACGCTGTTTCAACGCTTCCGCAACACCGTCATCCATACCACCCAGGTCAACGGCGGCTTCTACACCGCCTGCGGCATGGACATGGCCGTGGCCAACTGCCTGGAAGTGCTGATGGCGAAAACCTCAAGAATCGAAAAATACCTATGAGTTCGCACGCTTCACCCCGCTGCATCCTCATCACCGGCGCCACGGGCGGTATCGGTGGCGCGTTGGCGCCTGCCTACGCCGCCCCGGGGGTGACGCTGATCCTGCAAGGCCGGCGCCAGGACCGCCTGGCCGAAATGGCCGAACAATGCCGCGCCCTGGGTGCCCAGGTGCTGCTTGAAGCCCTCGACGTGCGCGACCTGGACGCCCTGCGCGCCATGGTACGGCGGGTGAGCGAAGCCCATCAGCCCGACCTGGTGCTGGTCGGCGCCGGGCTGAACACGGCCGTTGGCGCCAATGGCGAGGCAGAAGACTGGGACGACAGCCGCGCCCTGATGGAAGTGAACGTGATGGCCGCCCTGGCCACCGTCGAGGCGGCTCTGCCGGCCATGCGCAGCCGTGGCAACGGGCAGATCGCGCTGTTCAGCTCGCTGGCGGGCTGGCGTGGCTTGCCGGTCACGCCTACCTACAGCGCCAGCAAGGCCGCCATCCGCGTGTACGGCGAGGCTATCCGCGACTGGCTGGCGCCGGAAGGGGTTAAAGTGAATGTGATTGTGCCGGGGTATGTGGAATCGAAGATGTGCTTCGAAATGCCCGGGCCCAAACCGTTTTTGTGGACCGCCGAAAAAGCGGCCCGGCGTATCAAGCGCGGGCTGGCGGCGAACCAGGCGCGTATCAGTTTTCCGTTCCCGCTCAACCTGGGCACCTGGCTGCTGGGGCTTATCCCGCAGTGGCTTTCTTCGATGATCCTGCGTGGGCTGAAGTACAGTGATTGATGTTTCCATGTTGCCGGTTGCCTTGATCGGCCTTGGCTTGACCGTAGCGGTCGAGCGACTGCTGGTTCCACGCCCTGCCCTGCGCCGCCCGGCCGATTGCTGGCTGCTGCATGCAGGGCTGTGGTGTGTGGCGTTCGGGCTGTTGTATGCACTCACGGCGCGGCCATTGTTCAGTGGCGTGAATGTGTTGCTGCTGTGGCTGTTGATCGTGCTGGTGAGCAACGCCAAGTATCACTCGCTGCGCGAGCCGTTTGTGTGCGCAGACTTTGAATATTTCAGCGATGCAGTGAAGTTTCCGCGGTTGTACTTGCCGTTCTTCGGTTTTGGCAAGGCAGCGCTACTGGCGGTGGGGTTTCTGGTTTACCTGTGGGCGGGGTTGAGCTTCGAGGTGCCGGGCGCGCGGCTTGAGGCGTGGCTGCCGTTGGCGGTAGGCCTGGGGTTGTTGCGCCTGGGGCACCGGCCTGTGCAGCCAAGCTTCGATGCCGAGCGGGATGTGCGTGGCTGGGGGCTGGCGGCCAGTTTGTGGCGGTACTTCTGGGCGGCGCGGGCGCCGGTTGATCGCAACGCGCTGGGGTCGCCGTTTGGCGGGGAACCGGCGGCGGCCCCTTCGCGGGGCAAGCCTGCGAATGCGTCGGCACAGCAAACGGTACCTGCGGCAAGCCCGCTGCCAGACCTGGTCTCGGTGCAGAGCGAATCGTTTTTCGATGTGCGCGACCTGTGGCCCGGCGTGCGGCCGCAAGTGCTCGGCCAGTACGACCTGCTGGCCAGCCAGGCCTTGGCCCGTGGCAAGCTGCAAGTTGCGGCGTGGGGGGCGAACACGGTGCGCACCGAGTTTGCCTACCTGACCGGTATCCCGGCTGATCGGCTTGGGGTGCACCGCTTCAACCCGTACCGCGTGCTTGCGCGCCAGGGGTTGCCCAGCATCGCCTCCAGGCTCAAGGCGCAGGGTTACCGCACCATCTGCATCCACCCTTATGACGGGGGTTTCTATGGGCGCAACAAGGTGCTGCCGGCGCTGGGCTTCGATGAGTTCATCGATGTAAAGGCGTTCAACGCTTCGCAAAAGGCCGGGCCGTTCATTGGTGATTGCGCCGTGGCAGAAAAAATCCGCGAGCTGCTGCAGGCACCTGGCCGCACCCAGCCGCTGTTCATCCATGCAGTCACCATGGAGAACCACGGCCCACTGCACCTGGAGAGCGTGGCGGCACACGAACTGCCTGCCTGGTTCGACCGCCCGCTGCAACCGGGCATGCAGGACCTGGCCCCCTACCTGCGCCATATCTGTAATGCCGACCGCATGCTGGGCATGCTGCGCGAAACGCTGATGGCCCAGCCGAACGAGGCGCTGCTGTGTTTCTTCGGTGACCATGTGCCGATCTTGCCCGAGGTGTACCTGGCCGTTGGTGCACCCGCGGGTGATACCGACTACCTGGTGTGGTCCAACCGCCGCCAGCCTGGCTGCGGGGCCAGGCCAATGCCGGTGCAGCAGTTGTCCAGTGCCTTGCTGGCCCATGCCCAGGCGCCGGCAGCCAGCCAGCACACGCCTGCGGCCAGCGCAGGGGTAGCCTGATAGCGTGGTGCATATCGTTTTGGGATCGGACCTGCCACCACAGCGCGCCGCAGACCCGGCCCTGGCCCGCTTGCTGGCCGAGGGGCGGGGGTCGCTGGCGTTTCTGATTGGCGATAACGCCTGCCGCTATCGCCTGCTGGGGGCCGCTATCCACTGGGACCGTGTGCTGCTGGCCTTCGACGGCGAGCAGGCGCTGGGCTTTGCCGCGTTCAAGCATGGCCGGCGCGGGCCGTTTGCCTTGCACTGGCGGCCGTTCATTCGTGAATTTGGCGTGCTCAGTGGCTGGGTGCGGTTTATCGGCTTCTGCCTGAGCGAGCTGCGCGAATGGCGCTACCCGTTCTTGCTGTACGGGCTGCGGGTCAGCAAGCCCGCGCGCCAGCAGGGCGTTGGCTCGGCGCTGGTGCAGGCGTGCTGCGCGCATGCCGCCGGGCAGGGCTTTGCCCAGGTCGAGCTGGAAGTGCCGCTGAGTAATCATCGGGCACAGCACCTGTACCTGCACAATGGCTTTGCCCTGCGCCGCAAGCGCTGGGTACCGTTCCCCCCGGTGCGCAATATGTGGCGGGCCGTGTAATGCACAACACGCCGCCCGTTGTACCCCACCCGCCCGAAGGTTACCTGCCACCCGAAACCCTGGTAGACGGCACTGGCTGGGTGGGCATCATGTCGCAATGGGTAGCCTGGAAGGTCCTGCACCTGCCACAGTTCCTCGGCCCGGAAGGCCCGCCCTTCTGGCTGTGGCGCCGTGGCCGCAAGGCGCCCAAGGGGCTCAAGGCCATTGCCGGTATCGGCTACAAGCAATCGTCGGCCCATGCCCGGGTGCTGTGCCAGCGCTGGGGCCTGCCGTATATCGCGCTGGAAGACGGCTTTTTGCGTTCGTCTTCGCTGGGCATCGAGGGCGATACGCCAATGTCCATGGTGGTCGACCCGGTGGGCATCCACTACCTGGCCGACCGCCCTTCGCTGCTGGAAAACATCCTGCAGCGGCCCGAAGCGCTTAGCGCATACGAGTTGGATTGCGCCCGCGAACTGATTGCCTTGATGCGCAGCAGCGGCATCGGCAAGTACAACAACGCCCAGGACCTGCCCGCCGACGACCCGCTGGGGCGCGAGCGGCCGTTGGTGCTGGTGGTGGACCAGACTGCCGGGGATTATTCGATCCCGGGGGGCGGGCTGTGCGAAGCCGACTACGTGCGCATGCTGGATCAGGCCCTGGCGGAAAACCCGGATGCCGAGGTACGCGTGCGCATTCACCCGGACTGCCTGGGCGGGCAAAAGCCCAGTTGCCTGCTGGATGCCGCGCGGGCCCGTGGGGTAACGCTGGAGGCGCGGCCGGTAGCCTGGGCGTCACTGGCCCGGCGTGCCCGGCGGGTGTACGTGGGTACCAGCCAGGCCGGGCTGGAGGCGTTGATCCAGGGCGTGCCGGTCACCTGCTTTGGCCTGCCGTTTTACGCGGGCTGGGGGCTGACCGATGACCGCATGGCCATTCCTCGCCGGCAGGCCCGGCCAGACCTGGTGCAACTGGTGGCGGCGGCCTATGTGCGCTACTGCCGCTACGTCAACCCGCTGAACGGCCAACTGACCGATGCCTTGACCGTTGCCCGCCAGCTGGCCAGCACAAAAGCCCGCGATGCGGCGTTTGCCGGCCCCACTACGGTGTTGGGCGTGAAGCGGCACAAGCAGCACAACATCAGGCGTTTTTTTGCAAGCCGTTGGGGGCAGTTGCGCTTCAGCGTGGACGGCCCGCAACTGGTAAACCAAGTGGCTGCCGAACAGGGGCGGCTGCTGGTATGGGCTGCGCGCGAGCCGGCCGGCCTGGCTGACCGTGCGCGCCAGGCGGGGGTGCCACTGTGGCGGGTCGAGGACGGTTTCCTGCGCTCCACGGGGCTGGGTGCTACCAACAGCCCGGCGCTGTCGCTGGTACTGGACCGGGGTGGCATTCATTACGATGCGCAGTCTGCCAGCGACCTGGAGCAGCTGTTGCAGCATGGCGACTATGATGCCCCAAGCCTGGCCGAGGCGGCGCGCTTGCGGGCGCAGATCGTTGCCAGCGGTACCAGCAAGTTCAACCTGCGCAGCAAGCTGCGCCCGGCCCTGCTGGGGCAGCCGGGCCAACTGCGGGTACTGGTGGTGGGCCAAGTCGAAGATGACGCCTCGGCGCTGTGCAGCGGTGGCGGTGCCGGGTGCAACCTGCGCCTGCTGCAACAGGTGCGCGCGCGGTTGCCCGATGCGTGGATTGTGTACAAGCCGCACCCCGACGTGGAAGCCGGCAAGCGCCGCGGGCAGATCGCCCCGGCACAGTTGGTGGGGCTGGCCGACCAGGTGCTGGCAGGTGTGGACATCGCCGGCCTGTATGGCCAGGTCGATGCGCTGCATACGCTAAGTTCCACTGCGGGCTTTGAGGCCTTGCTGCGCGGGCTGCCGGTGGTCACCTACGGCACGCCGTTCTATGCCGGCTGGGGTTTGACCGAGGACCATCAGCCCTTGCCGCGGCGCACCCGGCGTTTAACCCTGGACCAGTTGGTAGCCGGCGCCCTGTTGCGCTATGCGCGCTATGCCGACGTCCAGCAAGACCTGCCCTGCGATGCCTGGCACGCCCTCGCCTGCCTCAGCGCGCCGCACCCGGCCCGCGTGGCCTGTCGGCGAGTGGCGCCGTTGCTCAACTATACCCGGACCATGCTCGGCTGCGGCCGGCCACTGGCCCCATCAAAGGACTAGATCATGCCTGTTTCGATCAAGGACATCGGCCGTTACGCGGCACTTCCCTGGCATTGCATGCAGTTGGCTACCCATGCCAAGTCGTTCGAGAACAACCCAGTGCTGGGCAGTGCCCGGCTCAACGCCCTGGGCCTGCATGTGCAGCGCCGCCAGTTGGCGATGGCCATGGCCGGCTACCGCCGTAATGCGTTGGCACCGCGGCTGGATGCCGGTGAGCGCGAGCATTTTGAGCAGAACGGTTTTTTCATTCGCGAAAACGCCCTGCCAGCCGAGCAGTTTGCGGCCTTGCGCGCCGAGCTGGGTGCCTTGCGCAGCACCGGTTGGGAAATGCGCCAGGGCCGCGCGGTTACCCGCCGGGTCAGCCTTGATCAGGACGTGCTGGCGCAAAACCCGGCCAGTGCGGCGTTTGTGATGGACCGCGGGGTGCGCGACCTGATCGCCTATGCGTCGTCCAATACCGGTGGCATTACCTACCAGTTGCAGTCGATCGTGATTGACGCTGCCAATGCCGACCAAGACCCGCAGACCCGCTTGCATGCCGACACTTTCCACCCGACGGCCAAGGCATGGTTGTTTCTGGATGACGTGCAGGATGACCAAGGGCCCTTCAGTTATGTACCGGGCTCGCACCGTCTGACGCCAGAGCGCCTGGCCTGGGAGTACCGTCAAAGCCTGGGGGCGGCGCGTTCGAGCGAGCAGATGCACCGTGAGGGTTCGTTCCGCATCGACGAACCCGACCTGGCCGCCCTCGGCCTGCCCCCACCGCGCCGCTTTGCCGTACCGGCCAACACCCTGGTGGTGGCGGACACGTCTGGCTTCCATGCCCGCTGTGCAAGCCACCAGGCCAGCCACCGGGTAGAGATATACGCCAGCCTGCGACGCAACCCGTTCATTCCCTGGCGTGGCGCGCACCTGTTTGCGCTGCCGTGGATTGCCAATCACCACATGCGTTGGGATATACGCTTGAAGCGGTTGATGGGGTTTGACAAGAAGAGCCATTGGCGGTTTGTGGAGCAGTTGAATGCGTATGAGGCGCCGCATATCTGAGGGGGCTGGTGTGAGGCTCTAGCTGGGCCTGGCTCTGGTTTTCTTGGGGCTGGATGGTAAGGCTTGGCTTGTGGGGGCCTGCTTTATAGAGCGCCACCCCCGCAGCGGATGGCACGGGCTTCGCCCGTGTTCGCGGGCATGCCCGCTCCCACAGTGATCGCGCAAACCTTCAAAGTTTGAGCAAGGCAGTTGCTCTCACACAGGTAGCGCATAAGCCTGAAGCCTGCGCGGTACCTGTAGGAGCGGCCTTGTGCCGCGAAGCGCCGCAAGGGCGGCGCTCGATTTCGGCGACAGCACACACCCCGAGCCGACCACACCCGCCTTCAGCCCAGGCGGGCCATTTCCTCTGCCACCACCGCCACGGTATGCCGAACCTGCGCTTCGGTATGCTCACAAGACACAAAAAACCGCACCCGCGCCGAATGCTCCGGCACCGCCGGGTACAGGATCGGCTGGGCATTGATGCCGCGCTCGAACAAGGCACTGGACAAACGCCCGGCCTTGAATGAACTGCCAGTAATCACCGGTATCACCGCCAACCCGGTACTGGTTGCCGTATCCAGCCCCGCCTCACGCGCCAAACGCAGAAACAACTCGCCACGCGCCTGCACCCGCGCTACCCGCTCTTGGTCATCCGCCAGCAGCTGCAACGCCGCCAGCGCAGCAGCCGTGACCGCCGGTGGCATGCCCACGCTGTACAAAAAGCCCGGCGCCAGAAACTTCAGGTGCTCGATCAATGCCGTACTGCCGGCGATATAACCACCGCAACTGGCCAGGGTCTTGCTCAGCGTCCCCATCCAGATATCAACGTCATTACCCGCCAGGCCAAAATGCTCGCGAATACCTTTGCCCGTAGCACCCATCACCCCCAGCGAATGCGCTTCGTCCACCATCAGAAACACCTTGTACTTGTTCCTGAGTTCAACGAATCGGGGCAGGTCCGGGTAGTCGCCATCCATGCTGTACACGCCTTCCACCACCACCAGCACCCGCTCGAAGTGCTGGCGCTGCTCAGCCAGCAGACGGTCCAGCGCTTCCCAGTCGTTGTGCGCAAAACTCAGGCGGCGTGCACCCGAAAGCTGAACCCCCTGCACGACGCTGTTATGGATCAGCTCGTCATGCACCACCAGGTCGCGCGGCCCGAACAGGTAGCCGATGGTGGTGACGTTGGTCGCGTGGCCGCTAACCATGACAACGGCATCGTCCACGTCGTAAAGGCGGGCCAGTTCACGCTCAAGCTCACGGTGCAGCGGGCGGTCGCCAGAAACCGGGCGGCTGGCCGACACCGAAGTGCCATAGCGGTCGATCGCGGCCTTCGCCGCTTCGGCCACCCTCGGGTGGCCGGAGTAACCCAGGTAGTTGTAACTGGCAAAGTTGAGGTACTCGCGCTCGCCAATCTGCGTCTGTGCACCGGCGGTGCCCTGATGCAGGCGGAAGAACGGGTTGCTCAGCCCCAATTGCTTCGCGCCCTGTTCAATCACGCGCAACTGCTGGTACCCCGGGTGCTGATCAAAGCGATAGTAGCTCTCGGGCACTTTCAGGGCAGCCTGTTGCACCTGCTCCAGGGTAGTGCCCGGCTCGCCCTCGGCAGCCGCATGGCGGCGCCGTGCGAGGGCTTGCTGGATCAAGCGTTGCTTGGCATCGCCACCAAGGCCGGTCGGGGTTTTGGCTGTCATCTAACGCTCTTAATCAATCAATCGGTTGGGTGCTGCACTGGTGTCGGCCAGGGCTGCGTTCATCTGCGCCAATGCTTCGGCACTGTGTTCGCTGCCATGACGGGCCAGCACATTCTGCGCCAGCTGCCCTTCGCCACTTCCCGCCTCACCACGCAACAGCTCCAGCAAGCGCGCGGCAAGCTTGTCGATGCTGGAACTGTCGCTCAGCTCCATCACCGGCAGGCGAATACCGAAACGCTCCTCCAATGCCACCACCAGCTCCACACTCATCAACGAGTCGAGCCCCAGTTCTTGCAGCGGGCGCTGTGCATCCAGGCGGGCCGGCGGCAGGCGCAGAATCTCGCACACCTCGTGCTTGAGCATTTCCGCGAAGCGCTCGAGCAGCTCGCCATCGTCAAGTTCTGCCAGCATGCGCTGGATGTCTTCACCGCCGCCTTCATCTTCCTGGTCACTGCCATAGGCACGGGCCAACTCGACAAAGCGCGGCGTGGCAGCGCTGGGCAGGAAACGCGACAGCGCCTTGAAATCCAGCTCCAGCACGCCGTGGCCGTTGTCGCCCTCCAGCAGCATGGCCTCCAGTTGCGCCAGGGCCACCTCGGCGCGCAGGGGCGCACCCCCCATGCGGCTTTGCAAAGCGTCCTTGATCTGGCTGTTGCGGGCCAGGAAGCCAACATCGTCAATGGCCCCCCACAGCACGGCCGTGGCCGCCAGCCCCTGGGCGCGGCGGTGCCGCGCCAGCGCTTCCAGCCAATGGTTGGCCGCCACATAGTTGGCCTGGCCGGGGTTGCCGAACAGGGTAGTGGCCGACGAGAACATGACGAAGAAGTCCAGCGCCTGGGCCTTGGTCAGCTCGTGCAGGTACTGCGCGCCTTTGGCCTTGGGCTCCAGCACGCGGTGCAACTGCTCGGCATCAAGGTTGCGGATCAGGCCGTCGTCGATCACCGTCGCCGCATGCACCAGGCCACGCAGCGGCCACGGGCTGGCGGCAATACGCTCGAACACTGCGCGCAGTTGCCCGCAGTCAGTGATGTCGCACGCCACGGCCTGCACATCGATACCCTGGGCGTGCCACAGCGCCAGCTGCGGCTGGGCTTCGGCACTGGCCGGGCCGCGACGGCCCAGCAACACCAGGTGACGGGCGCCTTTGTCGATCAGCCACTGTGCCGTGCGCAAGCCAAAGCCACCCAGGCCACCGGTGACCAGGTAGCTGGCATCGGCGGCGAGCTGCAGTGCCCGCACCGGCTGGGCACGGGTGTCTACTGTCTGCTGAATGGGGTTGGCATAGGTCACCACCACCTTGCCAATCTGCCGCGCCTGCTGCATGTAGCGGTAGGCCTCGACCACCTGGTTGGCGTCGAACTCGCGGAACGGCAACGGGTGCAGGATACCTTGGGCAAACAGCTCCATCATTTCGGCAAACAGCCGGCGGGTGAGCGCGGGGCGTTCGCTCATCAGCTGGTCGGCATCGATACCGAAGTAGCTGATGTTGTTGCGGAACGGGCGCAGGCCGATGCGGGTGTTCTGGTAGAAGTCGCGCTTGCCCAGCTCCAGGAAGCGGCCAAACGGCTTGAGCACCTGGAAGTTGCGGTTGATGGCTTCACCGGCCAGCGAGTTGAGCACCACGTCCACGCCACGCCCGCCGGTGGCCGCCAGCACCTGGTCGGCATAGGCCAGCGAACGCGAGTCGTAGACGTTGTCCACGCCCAGCAGGCGCAGGAAGTCGCGCTTCTCGTCGCTGCCCGCGGTGGCATGGATTTCCGCCCCCAGCCACTTGGCAATCTGGATGGCGGCAATGCCCACGCCACCGGCAGCACCATGGATCAGCACCTTCTCGCCCGGCTCCAGGCGCGCCAGGTGATGCAGCGCGTAGTACACGGTGAAGAAGGTACTTGGAATGGTCGCCGCCGCTTCGAACGACATCCCTTCGGGAATACGGGCCACGGCGTTGGCGTTGGTTACCAGGCGGTTGGCGAAGCTGCACGGGCCAAAGCCCACCACGCGGTCACCCGGGGCGAAATCGCCGACCACTTCGGCGCCTTTGCCTTCTACCACACCGGCAAATTCAAAGCCCAGGGTGGGGCCGGAGAAACCGTTTTCGATGGCTTCGTCCGACAGCAGGCCAAGGGCGAACATCACATCACGGAAGTTGAGGCCGGTAGCGCGTACGGCAATGTCTAGCTCGTCCGCCGCCGGTTGCCGGGGCTCGCGCACTTCCCAACGCAGGTTGCGCAACTGGCCGGGCAGGTCGAAGCCCAGGCATACCCACTGCGCAGCAGCATCCACACTGCCCGGCTGGCCAGCCAGTACGCGCAGGCGCGGCACATAACGGCGGCCTTCGGCATCAAGCGCCAGTTCGGTTTCGCTGTCGGCATGCAGCAACGCCGGCAGCGCCAGCTCGACGGGTGCAGTGTGCGCCAGGTCAAGCTGGCGTATGCGGCAGCTGGGCGACTCGTTGGCCAGGGTGCGGCCAAAACCCCAGAACGCTGCGTCGGCAATGGCCGAGACATCGGCGGCGGTGTCGGTACCATACAGGTGCTCGGCAGCACCGCGGCTGAACAGCCAGCACTGCGGGGCAATGCCCAGCGACTCACACGCCTGTACCAGTGCGGCCGCCTGCAGGCAGCGCTCGGCCTGGGCATCCAGGCCTGCATTGCTGTCGAAGCCGGCCAGGTGCAGCACGTGCTCCGGCGGCTGGGCCAGGGCGCCCAGCTGCTTGGCCAGCGCCTCTGCAGCACCCGGTTGCAGCAGGTCTACCTGCTGGCCCTGGGCACGCAATTGCTCGGCCAGCCGCAACGCAGCGCCCTGCCCCGCTTCGGCCAGCACGGCCCAGCGCTGCTGCACGGCCTCGGGGGCGGCAGCATCAGTGCCAGCGGGCTTGTCGGCCAGCAGCAGGTAGCTGCCACAGGCGTTACCCGGCAAGGCTTCGAGGGTGCGCAGCGCAGTAAGGCCATGGCGCTGCAGCTCATGCTGCCAGAACGCCGGGCCCTGTTGGCGCGACAACGCCTGCTGCGGGCCTGCCAGCCACCAGCCGGGCTGGGCACCGAAGACAAAATCGACCCAGCGTGCCGGGTACTGCCCCAGCAGCGCCACCTGGCCATGGGGGTTGAGCTGGCCGCTGGCCTGGCGCAGGGCGTCGCCCACGGTGCCCAGCGCGCCCAGGTCGGTCGGTACCAGCACCCAGTCGAACGTACCCGCTTCGGCCAGTTGCTCCAGGCCGAGCACGTTCAGCGCCGGGCAATCGTCGCGCAGGCGTTGCTCAAGTTCAGGTTCAGTGACGCAGTAGGCATAGTCGATGCGGTCGAAATCCAGCCCGGCGTACAACAGCTCCGCAAACGAGGTGCCACCAAAGCCAAGCTCCAGTACGCGCAGGCGCTGCCCGGCCGGCAGTTGCGCCAGGCGTTGGGCCAAGGTCTGTTCAATGCCGCTCAGCAGGTGCTGCTGCCCCGCCGCCCCCAGCACCAGGCGGGCCAGGCTGGCACCACTGGTTTCCCGCGGTTGCAGCGCGTCGAACGCCTGGCTGCCATCCAGCAATGCCGGCAGGTAGCGGCCCATTCGGCCCACCGAATGGATAATCTGGAAGTACTCGGGGTAGCTCTGGAACAGCTCTTGCCAGATAGCCTCCGACGCCGGGCGCTCGCCCGGGTCGGCCAACTGCCAGCCACCGTCGGCGCTGCGCTGCAGGCTGCCATCACGCTCGGCGTGACGCAGCAGGGTGGCCAGGAAATCGCCTTGGGCCTGCGACCACTGTGCCACCTGCTCTGAACTCAGGCGGCCACCGGCCTGTTCGACGGCATCCAGCATGAAGCTGCTGCACAGCACGTCCAGCAGAGGCTCCACTTCATTCAGGTAACGCACCTGCGCCGGCTCGTCGGCCAAGCGCTGCACGGCCTCTGCCAACGGCGCACGGGCCACGGCGTGGCGCTGCAGTGGCACCACCTTGCCCGGGGCCGCCAGGCCCACATGGCCCATGCGCTTGATATCGCCGCTGCGGTCGTACTGCAGCCGCACGGCACGCATGCGCGCGTCCTTGATCGCC
>Ga0247821_10001684_pt1 | contig 12342 bp, 15 predicted proteins | sample 13C_Glycerol_Day_FD_192481 | JGI IMG/M metagenome (GOLD analysis project Ga0247821, IMG submission 192481) | Soil microbial communities from agricultural site in Penn Yan, New York, United States - 13C_Glycerol_Day14 | ecosystem: Environmental > Terrestrial > Soil > Agricultural land | place... | reverse complement strand
GAGAAGCAGGGCGTGGACAGTGCCAACTGGGTGTTCCTGACCGGCGACAAAGCCAACGTCGACCTGGTGCTGGGGCGCATCGGCCAGTTCCTGCCCAGCCCCGAGCAGCACTCGACCCAGCTGATCGCCGGCGACGTGGCCGGCAAGCGCTGGAGCAAGATCCGCCCGGATGCGCCGCCTGTGGCCATTGCCCAGCGCATGCAGCTGCTGGCCCAACCTTTGGCTGGTCGGTGAGCATCATGAGGGCCACCGGCCTGTTCGCGGGACGAGTCGGATCGCCTGTGGGAGCGGGCTTGCCCCGCGAAGAGGCCAGCATGAACACTACAAAAGCCCTTGCCATGCTCATCGCCATCGGCCTCACCGGCCAAGCCCTGGCCCTGGACCTCACCCCCCAGGAAGAAGCCGGCAAGCGCCTCTATCGCGAAGGCGTATCGAGCAGTGACGCACAGCTGACGGCCCGGGTCGGTGCCAGCGACATCAGCGTCCCCGCCAGCGTGCTGCCCTGCGCCAGCTGCCACGGCACCGACGGTCGTGGCCGCGCCGAGGGCGGCGTGCGGCCCCCCAGCCTCGACTGGCAGCGCCTGGCCCTCGGCGAAGGCGACAGGCAAGCCAATAGCCGCAGCTACCCGGCCTACGCCGACGCCACCCTGGCCCGCGCGATCCAGCAGGGCGTCGACCCTGCCGGCAACCGCCTGGACCCGGCCATGCCGCGTTTCGACCTGACCCTGGCCGACCAGCGCAACCTGACCGCCTACCTCAAGCGCCTGGGCGAAGAACGCGACCCGGGCGTGGAGGAGGGCGAACTGCGCCTGGGCACCTTGCTCCCCGACAGCGGGCCGTTGGCCGAGGCCGGCCACGTGATTCGGGCCGTGCTCGAGGACGGCGTGGTGCGAATCAACCAGCAAGGCGGCATTCATGGCCGGCGCCTGCAACTGGTGGTGCTCGACCCGGGCCCCGACCAGGCCAGTGCCGAGCTCGCCCTGGAGCGTTTGCTGGACCAGGAGCGGGTGTTTGCCCTGGTCACCCCGTTGGCACCGATGCTCGATCAAAGCCTGTCTGCGCGAATCGAACAGCAACGTGTGCCGTTGATTGGCAGTACCCCGCGCAGCGGCGGCAGTACGCAGATCTTCGATCCGATGCCAAGCGTTGCCAGCCAACTGCTCAGCCTCGCCAGCCACGCCCGCGCCAGCCTGGGCCTGGCACCCGATGGCCTGCGCGTCGTCTACGCCGGTGCCGATCAGGCGGCGCTGGCCGAACAGGTGCGCGAACGTCTGCAGGAGCAAGGCTGGTCGCCCGCACCGATCGAGGCGTTCGACGGCCAGGCAGTGGAAGGCGAGGGCATCGTCTTCCTGGGCCGCCCCCAGGCCTTCTCCGAACTGGCCGCCGCGTTGCAGGCGGCGGGGCGCGAGCCGTACCTGCTGGCGGCGTCCAGCCAGGTCGCCAGTGCCGTGGCGGGGCTACCGGCGCAGTGGTCGCAGCGGGTGTTCCTGGCCTATCCCTACGTGCCGAGCGACTGGACCGTGCAGGGCCTGGCGACCCTGTCCAGCCTGGAGCAGCGCCTGGGCCTCGACCCGCGTCAGGCTTCGCTGCAGGTCAACACGCTGTGTGCCCTGCGCCTGCTGACCGAAGGCCTGAAACAGATCGGTCGCGATGCCAGCCGCGAACGCCTGGTCGCCGCCCTGGAGGGCCTGCACGACATCGACACCGGCCTGACCCCGGCGCTCGGTTTCGGCCCCGGCCGGCGCCAGGGCATGGCGGGCGCCCACGTGATCGCGGTGGGCCTGCCCGGGCCACGCTTTACATCCGTCGCCCCCTACCGGCCCGTGCCGGACAGCCTTTGAGCGGAGGTCACCATGCGTATCCTGATGCTGTGCCTGTTGCTGATGGTCGCCAAGGCGAGCTGGGCCGATGTGCCTGCGGCGCGGGTCAATGGCGTGGACATCGGGGTCATGCGCCTGGAGCGTTATTTCAGCGAGTATCTCGAAGCCCAGGGCCGTGCATTGAGCAGCATCCGCAACCCGACGCTGTACAAGCGCCTGCGCGAACAGGCCCTGGACGAGCTGATCGACAAGGAACTGCTGTGGCAGGAGGCGCAGCGCCGCGGCATCATCGTCAGTGATGAACAGGTATCAGCGCAGGTGGGCGCACTGGAGGCGGCTTTCGGCAGCCCGGCACTGTTCGAGCAGCGGCTGGCGGATGCGGGTTTCGATCGGGCAGGGTACGCTGAGTACATGCGCCACGAGATGGCCGCGCAGCAGGCCTATGCCCAGCTCAGCGTGGTCGATGCACCCAGCTCGGCCGAGGTAGAAGCGTTCTACCAGGCCAACCGACAAACACTGCAAGGAACGCAGAACCAAAGTGATATGCCATCAGTCATACGAGAACAGGGCCTGGCACTGGCCAGGGACGCACTCGTCGGGCAATTGCAGGCCCAGTCCCGTCAGGCCGTTCGCCAACGTTTGCGCGAATCCGCTACAGTGCAGATCGCCAACTGAGAACGCCCTCGGCCTTTCCCCAAAGCTGGGGAATAATGGCTTGGCAAAGTGCCATCATCTTCCCCGGATGTGGGGAAGTGGGCCTTCGCCTGTTGCGGGAAAATTGGGGCATACCAGTCAAATCAATGGGTTACAGTGGTGCAACATGACTATTCACGCCTGGCACGAAGCCTGCTCAAGCCTGTACAAGGGCGCACTTCGCAGACCGGGTAACCGGGCAGTACTTGGGAGTCGACCTTGGTGAACAGAGTATTGGTAGTCGATGACGAACAGACCCTTGCGCAAAACCTGCAGGCGTATCTGCAGGCGCAAGGCCTGGATGTACATGTTGCCCACGACGGTGCCACTGGAATTGACCTGGCTGAACGCCTGGCACCGCAAGTGATAGTGCTGGATTACCGCTTGCCCGACATGGAGGGTTTTCAGGTCCTGGAGACCGTACGCAAGAACAGGCAGTGCCATTTCGTGCTGATCACCGCCCACCCGACCGTCGAGGTCCGTGAGCGGGCCGCCGAACTGGGAGTGACTCACGTCCTGTTCAAGCCGTTCCCGTTGGCGGAACTGGCGCGTGCAATCCTCGACCTGGTGGGCATCAAGCGCCGGCGCAGGGCCACTGACGATCCAGCCGAGGGGTATGTCGAACGACGCCAGAACAGGAACGAATCGTTCCCCTTGCAGTTGTACGATGGCAGCTGGGTGTTGGCCGACCGTCGCCGTAATGGCGCCATGCCCCCCGGACCTGACGACGATCAACTGCTCACTGGGGAATAAAGGCGCCCGCAGACTGAGCCAGCCTGCGACGCGCCCCCTGAGCGGAGTCGTAGGCCATGTCAGATGTAATCGATCACAGCGTTTCGGCCTCATCGCCGGCAAGCCGGCTCCCACAGGTACAGCACACCCCTGAGCATTGCACCGATCCTGTTGGAGCCGGCTTGCCGGCGATGAGGCCGGTACAGCCAGCGCCTCACTCAGCCTACCCCCGCGACCTGCTCGCCCAGGCCCGCCTGCAAGCCAGCGACGAGCGCCTGCTCAATTGCCTTGAGCGTCTGTCCGCCGACACCCCCGACACCTTCCTGCGCCGCCTCGGCCTGACCCTGCATTACCCGGTCCTCGACAGCCAGACCCTGCTGGCCAGCACCCCGCGCTTCGACAAGGTCAGCCTGGCCCTGTGCCTGAAGCGCGAGTTCGTGCTGATCGAGCAGGGCGGTGAAGTGCTGGGTGTGTTCGCCGACCCCTTCGACCCCGCCCGCCTGGCCTGGATCGATGACACCCTGCAAGGCGCGCCGCTGTACCTGGCCCACGCCGCTGACCTGGCGACCTTGCTGGCCCGCCACGAAGAAAGCTTCCACGCAGTCGATGCCCTGGACCACGATACCGAGGCCAGCAGCGATACCGATGCCCTGCAACGGCTGTCGCTGACCAGCATCAGCGAAGACCAGAGCAAGGTGGTCAAGCTGGTCAACTCGACCCTCTACGACGCCCTCAAGCAACACGCCAGCGACATCCACCTGGGCATGACCGGCCAGGGCCTGACCATCAAGTACCGCATCGACGGCGTGCTCAACGGTGCCGGCAAGGCCAGCGGCAGTGCCTTCGCCGACCAGGTGATCTCGCGCATCAAGGTCATGGCCGAACTGGACATCGGCGAGAAGCGCGTGCCCCAGGACGGCCGTTTCAAGATCGCCATCGGCGAGCGCCAGATCGACTTTCGCGTGTCGATCATGCCGAGCATCTTCGGCGAGGATGCGGTGCTGCGGGTGCTCGACAAACAAGACCTGTCCGACCGCGTCAGCGGTGTCCAGCTGCAGGCCCTGGGGTTCGCCGATGAAACCCTGCGCGCCCTGCGCCGCCTGGCGGCCGAGCCCTACGGCATGATCCTGGTCACCGGCCCCACCGGCAGCGGCAAGACCACCACCCTGTACGCCATGATCAGCGAGATCAACCACGGCGTGGACAAGATCATCACCATCGAAGACCCGGTCGAGTACCAGTTGCCCGGTGTGCTGCAGATCCCGGTCAACGAGAAGAAAGGCCTGACCTTCGCCCGCGGCCTGCGCTCGATCCTGCGCCATGACCCGGACAAGATCCTGGTCGGTGAGATCCGCGACCCGGACACCGCGCAGATCGCCGTGCAGTCGGCGCTCACCGGCCACCTGGTGTTCACCACCATCCACGCCAACAACGTGTTCGACGTGATCGGGCGCTTCAGCCAGATGCAGGTCGACCCCTACAGCTTCGTTTCCGCGCTCAACGCCGTGCTGGCCCAGCGCCTGATTCGCCTGGCCTGCTCGCACTGCTGCACGCCTTGCGAGGTAGACGACGAGACCCTGGCCGCCTCGGGCCTGACCCGCGAAGCGGTGACCGGCTGGCAGTTCGTCCGCGCCCAGGGCTGCGGCCAGTGCCGGGGCAGCGGATACCGCGGGCGCAGCGCCATTGCCGAACTGCTGCATCTGGATGACGACCTGCGGCAGATGATCGTCGAACGCCGCCCGCTGGCGCAGATCAAGACGCTGGCTTGCCAGCGCGGCCTGCGCCTGCTGCGTGCCTCTGCCCTGGACCTGGTCCGCGAGGGCCGCACCACCCTTGAGGAGATCAACCGTGTCACATTTATCGCCTGATCGCTTTTGCGCCGTGCTCGGCGCCGAGGGTGTCGGCCTGGGTCGCTGGCACGCCAATCAACACCAATGGCTGGGTAGCCGCGCCTTCACCTGCGATGCCGCGCAACCGGCCTGGGAACCTGCCCTGCAAGCGCTTGCCGCGCTGCTGGCCGAACACGCCGTACGGGGCGCACAATTGAAGGTGCTGCTGTCGGCCCGCTTCAGCCGCTTCTGCCTGGTGCCGTGGAGCGACGCCATTGGCACCTCGGGCGAGCTGGATGCCTACGCCAGGGCCTGCTTCGAGAACCTCTACGGCCAGTCGCTGGATGACTGGCGCATCGTCCTGTCGCCAGAGCCGGCCGGTGCCGCGCGCATCGCCACGGCGCTGCCCAGGGCGCTGCTGCAAGGGCTTCAGGCGCTGGTCGACGAAAGCCGCCTGAAGCTGCGCTCGGTGCAGCCCTACCTGATGGCCGCCTACAACCGCTGCTCGGCGCAGCTGGGCCAGGGCGACTTCCTCTTCGTCCTGGCCGAACCGCGGCGCAGCGTGCTGCTGATGGCGGCCGGCGGGGCCTGGCAGCAAGTGCTGGCGCAAGGTTGCGCCGACAGCGACCAGGCGCTGCAGGCCCTGATCGACCGCACCTGCGAGCTGTACGGCGAGCAGCTGCCACGGGTCTACCTGCATGCCCCGGGCCGGGGCGACGTGTCGCAACTGGCGGCGGTGCAGCTGTGCCAACCGGCCAGCGACAGCGACCCGCTGTGCGCCATGTGGCGAGCGGTGGCTTGAGATGCGCCGCCTCGATCTGGAATTCCAACCCCGGCGCAGCAGCCCGCTGGCCTGGTCGCTGCTGGCCCTGGGCGCTGCCGTGGTCGCCGCGCTGGTACTGCTGCAGCAGCACCTGCAGGCCGAACAGGTCGAGCTGGAGGCCCGTGTGCACGGCCTGGAGCTGCAACTGGGCCGCCGCCCAGCCACCGCCGCGCCGCAGAACACCGCCGCCAGCCGCGAGCAGGCCGAACGCCTGGCGCAGATGCGCAGTGTCTCGCAGCAACTGCAACGGCCCTGGCAGCAACTGTTCGCCATGCTCGAAGCGCAACCGCAGGAAGATGTGGCATTGCTCACCCTGACCCCGGACGCCCGCAAGGGCCAGGTCCGCATCACCGCCGAGGCGCGCAACCTGGAGGCGATGCTGCAGTACCACCAGCGCCTTGAGCGCAGCGCCGAGCTCAGCGATGTGTCGCTGCTCAACCACGAGGTGGTGATGGGCCAGCCCGAGCAGCCGGTGCGCTTCAACCTCACCGCCACCTGGGAGACCGGTCATGCGCGTCCCTGAATCGATAAACCGCCTGATCCTCGAAGAGCACCTGCGCCGTGCCGGCCCGGTGGCCCTGGCGGCGGTTGCCGTCACCGCGCTGGCGCTGGGCGTGGCGCTGGCCGGCGTGCTGCCGCAGTGGCAGGCGCTGCGTGAACTGCAAGCCAGCGAAGCGGATGCCAGCGCCCAGGTTGAACGGGTCAAGCGCGGCGAGTTGAAGATTGCCGTCAAGCCCGAACAGCAGGCGCTGGACAGCCTGCGCCAACAGCTGCCGGGCCAGCCCGAGGCGAGCGAGTTGATCGAGCGCCTGTATCACCTGGCCAGCGCCGAGCACATCAGCCTGGCGCGGGGGGAATACGCCCTCGGTGTCGATCCCAAGACCCAATTGGCGCGTTACCAGATCGTGCTGCCAGTGCGCGGCAGCTACCCGCAGCTTCGCGGCTTCCTCAAAGGGCTGATCGGCCAGTTGCCGACCCTGGTGCTGGAAGACCTGGAGCTGCAGCGCAAACGCATTGGCGACAGCGAACTCAATGGTCGCCTGCGCATGACCCTTTACCTGTCGAGGTCGTGATGAACACTCAGCGTGCGGTGATGTGGGCAGGGTTTCTGGGGGTCTCGGCGGTCCTGGCGTGGGCGCCTGGGCACTGGTTTGGCGGGGAGGGCGAGGTGGCCTCGATCGCCGGCAAGCCGGCTCCCAAAACAACCCCTTCCCCTGTGGGAGCCGGCTTGCCGGCGAAAGGGCCAGAACAGGCCTCAAGAGACCTGTTCCCCCGCCAGCAATGGACCAAGCCCCAGGCCCTGGCCACCGTCACCGAACAACCCGTGGTCGCCGCCCCCGTCGTGGTCGCGGCCGCCACCGCGCCAGCACTGCCATTCCAGTTCGTCGGCCGTATCGGCGACCGCGAGGACCTGCAGATCTTCCTGCAGAGCGGCGAAAAGCTCTACGTCGTGCGCCAAGGCGACGTGATCGACGAAACCTACCGCCTCGATCGGGTCTCGGCCAACGAGCTGGACCTTGTCTACCTGCCCTTGCACCAGTCGCAGACTCTGTCTGTCGGGAGCGCACCATGAAGGTATCGAAGTTGTGCAAGCCTGCTCCGTTCATGCTCCTGGCGCTGTGCGTGGCCATTGCCGGCTGCGGATCGAGCGCGGTGCGCGAAGACAGCCAGGAGCTGATGAAGGAGGGCCAGTACGAGGCCGGCATCGCCCGCCTGGAAGACGCCCTGCGTGACGACCCGCGTGACACCGAACTGAACATCGCCCTGGCCCACAGCCGCCAGGAAGCGGTCGAGGCGCTGATCACCCAGGCCGACAGCGACCGCATCCGCCACGACTACGCCGGCGCGCGCATCGGCTATGGCCGGGTGCTGACCATCGAATCCAACAACCGCCGCGCCATGGAAGGCATCCGTCAGCTGGAGCTGATGCGCACCCTCGACGACCGCGTCGCCCTTGGCCAGGCCGCCTTGCGCCAGGGCGACCTGTTCGGTGCCGAGCGCTACATGCGCGAAGTGCTGCGCCTGGACCCGCAGAACCAGAAAGGCATCATGCTGCGCAGCGACATCGAGAACGTCCAGGCCCGCACCGCGCAGCCGTTCCCGCAACTGCGCAGCAAGCTGGAACGCCCGGTGACCCTGGAGTTTCGCGACGCCGCGCTGAAGACCATCTTCGAGGTGCTGTCCCAGGTGGCCGGCATCAACTTCATCTTCGACAAGGACCTGCGCCCGGACATGAAGGCCACCATCTTCGTGCGCGACGTACGCATCGAAGATGCCGTGGCGCTGCTGCTGGAGCAGAACCAGCTGCACCAGAAGATCGTCAACGACAACACCCTGCTGATCTACCCCGATTCGCCGCAGAAGACCAAGGACTACCAGGAACTGGTCATGCGCACCTTCTACCTGACCAGCATCGATGCCAACACCGCCTTGAACATGGTCAAGACCATGCTCAAGACCCGCGACGTGTTCGTCGACGAACGCCTGAACACCATGACCATGCGCGACACCCCCGACGCTGTGCGCATGGCCGAGAAGCTGCTGCAGTCCCAGGACCAGTCCAACCCCGAGGTGGTGCTGGAGGTGGAAGTGATGGAGGTGGCCCGCTCGCGCATCCTCGACCTCGGCCTGCAATGGCCCAACACCTTCGGCGTGCTGACCGATGACGGCAACCCGGTCAGCGTGCTCGACCAGTTGCGTGGCATCAACTCCAGCCGCATCAGCATCTCGCCGGCGCCGCAGGCCAAGATCAACGCCTCGGACAAGGACATCAACACCCTGGCAAGCCCGGTGATCCGCGTCAGCAACCGCGAGCAGGCACGCATCCACATTGGCCAGCGCGTGCCGATCATCAGCGCCACCTCGGTGCCCTCGACCCAGGGCCCGGTGATTACCGAGAGCGTCACTTACCTGGACGTGGGTCTGAAGCTCGAAGTGCAACCCACCGTGCACCTGAACAACGAGGTGGCGATCAAGGTGGCGCTGGAAGTCAGCAACGCCACCCCCCTGGAACCCACTCGCCAGGGCACCATTCCGGTTCAGGTCGACACCCGCAACGCCCAGACCAGCCTGCGCCTGCACGACGGCGAAACCCAGGTACTGGCAGGCCTGGTGCGCAACGACAAGACTTCCAGCGGCAACAAGATCCCGGGCCTTGGCGATATTCCCGGCCTGGGCCGGCTGTTCGGCAGCAACCGCGACGACATGAGCAAGTCCGAGCTGGTGCTGGCGATCACCCCACGCATCGTGCGCAACCTGCCGTACCAAAGCCCGTCGGACATGGAGTTCGGCACCGGCACCGAATCGGCCATGCAAGTACGCCAGATGGCCCGGCCGTTGCCTGCCGGCGCGGTGCCCGCCGACTCGCCTGAAGACGAACAAAGCGCCCCGGCGGCCGAAGCGCAGATGGCCGTTGTGCCGGCAACCCCGAGCCCACGGCCATGAAACGCCGCGCCCAGGGCTTCAGCCTGATCGAAGTGGTGCTGACCCTGGCACTGCTCGGGCTGCTCGCCAGCATGGCCGCGCCACTGACCGAGACCGTGGTGCGCCGTGGCAAGGAGCAGCAGTTGCGCGAAGCGCTGTACCAGATCCGCGACGGCATCGATGCCTACAAGCGCGCCTTCGACGCGGGGTTCATCGAGAAACGCCTGGATGCCAGCGGCTACCCGCCGAACCTGCAGGTACTGGTGGACGGTGTGCGCGACGTGCGCAGCGCCAAAGGGGCCAAGTTCTACTTCCTGCGGCGCATCCCCCGCGACCCGCTGGTGGCGGCCAAGGGCGACGACGAGGGTGGCTGGGGCCTGCGTGCCTACGCCAGCAGCCCGGACAACCCGCGCGAAGGCGAAGACGTGTTCGATGTGTACTCCAAGGCCCGTGGCAAAGGGCTCAACAACATCCCCTACGGGCAATGGTGACGGCCATGAAACGCAGCCGAGGCTTCACCCTGATCGAACTGCTGGTGGTCATGGCGATCATCGCCACGCTGATGACCATCGCCATGCCGCGCTACTTCAACAGCCTGGAGAGCTCCCGCGAAGCCACCCTGCGCCAGAGCCTGGCGGTGCTGCGTGAGTCCCTGGACCACTACTACGGCGACACCGGTCACTACCCCGACTCGCTGGAGCAACTGGTGGAGCAGCGCTACCTGCGCAACACCCCGGTCGACCCGATCACCGAGCGCAGCGATGCCTGGCAGCTGGTGCCACCGCCCGAAGGCGTGGCCGGTGGCGTGGCCGATATCAAGAGCGGTGCTACAGGGAGGGCGCGTGATGGCAGCCTCTTCGCTGAGTGGTAAGGCCTGCGCCGGCTTCACCTACCTGGGCGTGCTGTTGCTGATCGCGGTCAGCTCGGTGGCCCTGGCCGCCAGCGGCACCCTCTGGTCCACCGTCTCCCAGCGCGAGCAGGAGCGCCAGCTGCTGTGGGTGGGCGGCCAGTATGCCCAGGCGCTGCGCAGCTACTACCGCGCATCCCCAGGTCTGGCCCAGTACCCGCAAGAGCTGGCCGACCTGCTTGAAGACAACCGCTTCCCTCAGGCCCAGCGGCACATCCGCAGGCTGTACCCGGACCCGATCACCGGCAGCGACGACTGGGGCCTGCTGCGTTCGATCGACGGCCGTATCACCGGCGTGCACAGCCGCTCCGACGCTACCCCGTTCAAACGCAGTGGCTTCGACACCCAGTGGTCCGGGTTCGAAGGGCTGGAGCACTACAGCGACTGGCAGTTCGTCGCCGAGCAAGCCTTCAACGAAAGCGCCAGCGGCGCGCAACCCCATACCGGCGCGGGAGACACGCCATGAAAGGACTCAACGTTTTTTGCCTGAGCATGGGCCTGCTGCTGGCCGCCGGCGTACCCGGCGTGGCGCACGCCGACGCCGAAGACGAGATGAAGGGTTTTATCGTCGACAACACCATCTCGCACATCGGCCACGACTTTTACTACCACTTCGCCGACCGTCTGCGCGCCACCAGCCGCCTGGATTTCAACCTGGTGGTGCGCGAACGCCCGGATGCACGCTGGGGGAGCCTGGTGACCGTGGAGTTCGAACGCGACGTGCTGTACCGCCGCTTTCTGCCGCCCAATGTCACCCAATTAAAAGAAGAGGCCATCGCGGCCGCCGACCTGGTCAGGCAAGAAGTCGTGCAGCGCAAGCTGCAGCGCCTGCTCCAGGACACCACTGATCTGGAGAGGGATGAGCTATGAACACTCGCATTGCGCAAAGTATCGCGGCTTGCCTGCTGGCCAGCGCCTTCGCCGCCCAGGCCACCGAGCTTGTGTACACCCCGGTCAACCCGGCGTTCGGTGGCAACCCGCTGAACGGCACCTGGTTGCTGAACAACGCCCAGGCGCAGAACGACTATGACGACCCGGACCTCAAGGACCGCACCTCGTCGCTGGCCGGCACCACGGCCCTGGAGCGCTTCAGCAACCAGTTGGAGTCGCGGATGTTGTCGCAGTTGCTGGACAACATCAGCAATGGCCAGACCGGGAGCATGGCCACCGACTCGTTCCTGATCGATGTGATCGACGACTCCGGGGCCTTGAGCATCCAGGTCACCGACCGCGCCACTGGCGAAGTTTCAGTCATCGAGGTCAGCGGCCTGAACCCCTGAGAGGGACAGGATCGTCATTTGGGGAGAGCGCACCATGAAACGTCTGCTGAGCACTTTACTGATACTGGCCACCCTGCAAGGTTGTGCGGGTTTCCTGCGCGAGCCGATGTCGGCCGAGCAGGATACCGGCACGCCGACCCTGACGCCGCGGGCATCGACTTACTACGACCTGATCAACATGCCGCGGCCCAAGGGGCGGCTGATGGCGGTGGTGTATGGCTTCCGCGACCAGACCGGGCAATACAAGCCGACCCCGGCCAGTTCGTTCTCCACCAGCGTCACCCAGGGGGCGGCGAGCATGCTGATGGATGCCCTGAGTGCCAGTGGCTGGTTCGTGGTGCTGGAGCGTGAAGGCCTGCAGAACCTGCTGACCGAGCGCAAGATCATCCGTGCCTCGCAGAAGAAGCCGGACGTTGCGGAAAACATCATGGGCGAGCTGCCACCGCTGCAGGCTGCCAACCTGATGCTGGAGGGCGGCATCATCGCCTACGACACCAACGTGCGCAGTGGTGGGGAAGGAGCGCGCTACCTGGGTATCGACATCTCCCGCGAGTACCGGGTCGACCAGGTGACGGTAAACCTGCGGGCGGTGGATGTGCGTACCGGGCAGGTGCTGGCCAACGTGATGACCAGCAAGACCATCTACTCGATCGGACGCAGCGCGGGGGTGTTCAAGTTCATCGAGTTCAAGAAGCTGCTCGAGGCGGAGGTGGGCTACACCACCAACGAGCCGGCCCAGCTGTGTGTGCTGTCGGCGATCGAGGCGGCGGTGGGGCACTTGCTGGCCCAGGGGATCGAGCGGCGGATCAACCTGACGTTGCGCAAGGCTGGGTGA